>APMI01029463.1_pt1 | contig 10029 bp, 10 predicted proteins | sample 667938 | NCBI WGS metagenome assembly APMI01 (sample SAMN01084076, study PRJNA167559) | wastewater metagenome | biome: Wastewater | place: Denmark: Ejby Moelle, Odense | collected 2011-11-28
CCGGATAGTGGCCGGTCCCGCCGCCGATCACGAGGCCGACCTGACCCTGCGGCACGACCGTCGACCGAACGACCCCGCCGTGCACCGCGCGGAGGTAGCGGGGGTGGGCCGCGACCAGCCCGGCCAGGGCCTGGTCGGCGAAGTCGCTGGGCGCGTTCACGAGGAAGGTCATCGGTGTCCTTCGGCGGTGGGGTGGTCTGGCGATCGGGACGAGGGTGAGGCTCCGGCAGCGTGGGGCTGCGGCGATCGGCAGGGGGTGGGGCTGTAGGTCACGAGGCTAGTGCGCCGTGTGTGACGTTTCAAGTGATCTTTGTGATGAATATGGGCGTGTGATGCTCGTAGTGTGACGTTATTCGCTCATTCGCGCTGGTGTCACGGCGTGTCGCCCAGCCGCGCCCGACTTTGTCCCATCGACCGGTTCCATGACGTGGGCTGTCCGTGCGAACCTTGGACCGTGATCTCACCTCCGCCGAGGCGGCGCACCGGAGCCGAGGCCGCAGGGGTCCGCACCGTTCGGACCGCCGCCGACCGGCGTGGCTTCATCCGCGATCAGGTGCACCAGAGCGGCTCGGTGACCGTCGACCACCTGGTCGCGACGCTCGACGTCAGCCGCATGACGATCCACCGTGACCTCGACGCCCTGGAACACGACGGCGTTCTGCGGAAGGTTCGCGGGGGTGCCACCGCGGCCCGGTCCAGTCTCTTCGAATCCGATCTGCCCTATCGGATGACGTCGGCCGTCGCGGCCAAGGCGGCGATCGGTATGGCCGCCGCGCAGCTGCTGGAGCGTGGCCAGGCCGTGCTGTGCGACGAGTCGACGACCACGATGGCGTCCCTGAAGGCGTACGACCCGATCGAGACGATCACCGTGATCACCAATTGCTTCCCGACCATGCAGTTCGTCACGGACTCGACCAAGCACCGCTTGATCAGCCTCGGCGGCGACTACGTGCCGCGCTATCAGGCGTTCCTGGGTCTGCTGTGCGAGAAGGCGATCGAGGGTTTGTACGCCGACGTGCTGCTCGCCTCCTGCTCGGCGGTGCTCGACCGGCACACCTTCCATCAGGACCAGCAGATCGTCGCGGTCAAACGGGCCATGCTCGCATCGGCCCCCACCCGGATCCTGCTGCTCGACAGCACCAAGATCGGCACCGGTGCGGTCTACGCCCTCGGCCGCATCGCCGACTTCACCCATCTGGTCACCGACGACGGAGCGCCGGAGAGCTTCCTGGCCGCGGCCCGGGAAGACGGGCTCGCCGTGATCGTGGCGCCCTCGCTCGCCCCCGCCGACGAGGCCTGATCCGGCAGACGTCGGGCCGAGATCAGGTCGGGCTGAGCCGCTCCCGCGCTGAGGCCATGTGCCGAGCCATCGCCTCAGCCGCCTCCTGCGGGTCCCGCGCGCGCAACGCGGCCAAGACCGCGCCATGCTCCACGCACGTCAGCCTCGTGTGTTCGGGGCTACGGATGCCCCGGTCGGACCAGACGCGGATGAGCGAGCGCGTCGTCGAGAGCAGCCCCGCGAGCACGGCGTTCCCGGACAGCTCGGCGAGGAGCTGGTGGAACTCGCGGTCGGCCGCCTGGAACGAGGGATAGTCCTCGACCACGGCGGCCATGGTCTCGACGAGGGCGGCGAGGCGGGCCAGGTCATCGGGTTGAGCGCGCTCGGCCGCCAGCCGCGCCGCCTGCACTTCGAGTGCGCCCCGCACCTCGATGAGGTCGTGAGTCTCCGGCTGGCCCAGCATGAGGCCCCAGCTCAACGTCTGCGGCAGGAGCTCGGAGGCGCCGCCCTTGAGATAGGTGCCCGAGCCGGGCCGCACGGTGACCACGCCCAGGATCTCCAGGGCGGCCAGTGCCTCGCGGACCGCGGAGCGTCCCACCCCGAGCGAGGCGGCGAGCTGCCGCTCGGCCGGTAGGCGGTCGCCGGGCTGGATGTCGCCGCCGGTGAAGTAGGCGAGCAGGCGCCGCGTCGTCACGCTCATCGGGCTGGCCGGTTCGATCGCCCCAAGGGCCTCGAGCGACGGATGCGCCGACGACCGCGCCGACGACCGCGCCGGCGGTGGGAGCGACGCGGGAGCAAGAGGGTCCGGGGGTCCCGGGCTCATGGGCTCGCTGGGGATCGCGGCGCTCACCGTTGCAGGTTACCGCACGACGTACCGAAGATTTTTGGTCAACCGGTTGACCGGTTGACCAAAACGGGTCCATGCTGAGTGCCATCGTTCCGCTGCCGGCCCCGGGGACTGTGCGCGGCATCCCACCCGTTGGAAACAGCTCAGGAGTCAACGTGGACACCTCACCGTCACCGACCGCCGGTTCGCCCCGCACGTCCTCGCCGCCGCCCAGCCCTGCAGGCCCCGCCGCCACGGCAACCGCCGAGGTGGAGCGCTCGGCCATCCGGAAGATCTCGATCCGGCTGGTGCCCTTCGTGGCGCTGATGTTCTTCATCAACTACCTCGACCGCACCGCGATCGGATTCGCCGGCCCGAACGGCATGACGAAGGACCTCGGCCTGACCGCCGCTCAGTTCGGGTTCGCCTCCGGCATCTTCTTCGCGGGCTACATCCTCCTCGAGGTGCCCAGCAACATGGCCCTGCACAAGTTCGGCGCCCGCGCCTGGCTGGCCCGGATCATGGTCAGCTGGGGCCTCGTCGCGGTGCTGTTCACCTGGGTGCAGAGCTACACCCAGCTGGCCTGGCTGCGCTTCCTGCTCGGTGTCATGGAGGCCGGCTTCTTCCCCGGCGCGATCCTGTTCCTGTCCCTGTGGGTCCCGGCGCGCTACCGCAGCCGCATCCTCGGCCTGTTCTACCTCGCGCAGCCGCTCACCACCGTCATCGGCGCTCCCCTGGCCGGCTGGTTCATCAACCAGCACGGACTGCTCGGGCTGGAGGGGTGGCGGGTCATGTTCCTCGGTGTCGGCATCCCCGCCGTGATCGTCGGCGTGCTCGCCTGGTTCGTGCTGGTCGACGACCCGCACCGGGCGCCCTGGCTCACCGACGCCGAACGCTCCTGGCTGACCGGCGAACTCGCGGCGGAGAACGCCGCCGGCGACGCGGGGCACGGGAAGCACGCGGGTCTGGGTTACGCCTTCCGTTCGGGGCGGGTGTGGATCCTGTCGCTGATCTACTTCGGGTTCGTCTACGGCCTCTACGCGCTCGCCTTCTTCCTGCCCACCATCATCAGCGGATTCGAGGCGCAATTCGGCACCAAGCTCGACACGATGGGCAAGGCCTGGGTCACGGCGATCCCCTACCTGCCGGCGGCGATCGTGCTGTACGTCGTGACCACGGCCGCGGCCAAGCGCGGGGTCAAGCCGGCCAACATCTACCTGCCCGCGTTCATCGGTGGCGCCTCGATCCCGCTCGCCCTGCAGGCCGGCTCGCCCGTGCTCACCGTCGCCATCATCACGGTGACCGCCTGCGCGATCTTCTCGGCGCTGCCGGTGTTCTGGACGGTGCCGACCCAGTTCCTCACCGGGATGGCGGCCGCGGCGGGCATCGCGCTGATCAACACGTTCGGCAATGTCGCGGGCTTTGCGGCGCCGTACATCACCGGCTGGCTGAAGGACGCCACCGGCGGTTACCAGGCTCCGATGATCCTGGTCGGCGCGCTGATGATCCTCTCGGGCGTGCTGATGCTGCTGCTCGTGCGGCTGGGTCGCGTCACCACCGCCGAGGGTGCGGCGCAGGCGGCCGAGGGCGCGGCGCACACCGCCGCCCCCGCGGGCCACTGAGCGGGGTGTCCTGGCGATGACCATCGGCCTGAGCACCTACAGCTTCTTCTGGCAGTGGCACGAGCCGACCAACCCGGCGCCGCTGGGACTCACCGCCATGGTGGCCAAGACCGCCGAGCTGGGCTGCGACCTGCTCCAGGTCTGCGACTATCCGCCGCTGGAGCGCTATGACGCGGCGGCGGTGACCGATCTGCGGGCGGCGTGCACCCGGCACGGCGTACGGCTGGAACTCGGCACCCGCGGCCTCGACCCGGACCACCTACACCGCTACCTCGCCCTGGCCGAGACGCTGGAGGCCACCCTGGTCCGCAGCATGATCCGCGCCGAGGAGGCCGACCGCGCCGAGGAACTGCTGCGGGAAGCGCTCCCGGCGTACGAACAGGCGGACGTCAGCATCGCCCTGGAGACCTACGAGCAGGTCCCGATCAGCCGCATGATGGCCGTGATCGAGGCGATCGACTCCCCCCATCTCGGGGTCGCGCTCGACCCGGCCAACTGCGTGGCCGCCCTGCAAACTCCGGCAAGCACCATCGCGGCCACCGCACCGCGAGTCCTGAACCTGCACGTCAAGGACTTCGCGTTCACCCGGCAGGCCGGCTGGGTGGGGTTCACCTACGCCGGGGCCCGGCTCGGCGAGGGGCTGCTCGATTATCCGGCGATGATCTCGGCCGTGCAGCCCGAGCAACGCGGCATCAACCAGATCGTCGAACACTGGTTGGTCTGGCAGGGCGACAGCGCCACCACCTGCGCCCTGGAAGACGACTGGACCCGACACAACCTGCACTACCTGCGTGCGTTCACCCCCACCGAAAGGACTGATCCTCGATGAGCACCACCGAGACCACCGTGACTACCCAGACCCCCGTGACCGGGCTGACCGTCGCCGTAGTCGGCGCCGGCGGCAAGATGGGCCTGCGCGTCTCCAACAACCTCGCCAAGAGCACCCATACCGTGCGATACAGCGAGACCGGCGAGGCCGGCATCGCCCGGGTCCGCGCGGCGGGCCGCGAGATCACCCCCACCGAGCAGGCGATCCAGGGCGCCGATGTCGTGGTCCTGGCCGTGCCCGACATCGTCCTGGAGGCCGTCACCGCCCAGGTGGTGCCCCAGCTGGAGGCCGGCGCCGTGGTCTTGACGCTCGACCCCGCTGCGGCGTACGCCGGTCTGCTCTTCCCCCGCGAGGACATCTACTACGCGGTGGCCCACCCCTGCCACCCGTCGGTCTTCTTCCGCCGGTACACCGACGAGGAGTGGGACGACACCTTCGGCGGCGAGAAGGCGGGCATGGATGTCGTGGGGGCGTTCGAGTACGACGCGCCGGCGCAGCGGGCCATGGCCGAGCAGGTCATTCGCGACATGTACACCCCGGTCCTGCAGGTCCACTGGGTCACCGTCAAGCAGCTCGCGCAGTGCGAGCCGACGCTGGTGGAGACCGTCGTGTGCATGCTCGGCGACTTCATGAAGGAGGTCATGAAGGAGGGCATCGCGCGGCTGGGCATCCCCGAGCCGGCCGCCAAGGCGATGATGCTGGGCCACATCCAGGTGTCGCTGGCCAACAGCTTCGGCGGCGACAACCCCTACAGCGACGCCTGCTACATCGCGATGCAATACGGCCGCGACAGGATCATCAAGGACGACTGGCGGGTGATCTTCGACGACGCGGAGCTGGACGCCAACCTGCAGCAGATGCTGCATCTGGAGCACCCGATCGCCCGCTGAGGCGCGGCGCCACTCCCCGACCGACGTTGCCGGCGTCCCGCGCGATCAGGACGCCGGCAGCGGTACGCCGTTGCCCTGCACGTGCGCCCGCAACCCCTGCGGCGTCGAGGTGACCCGCTCGACCGTCACCCCGCTAGGCAGATCGGTGATCGGCACCCGGACCCCGGCCGCCTGCCGCGCCACGGCGCTCAGGACGCCGTCCAGGGCCGGCAGGCCCTCGATGCGCAGGGAGGCCGGCTGGACGACGACGTCGGCACCGTCGACGGTCATCTCCCCGTCCGTCTCCACCCGCAGCTGTCGGCCGAGCGCGCTGAACGGGGCGTTCACCCGGATCTTGCCATCCCCGGCGTCGGAGAGCCGGACACCGTCCCCAGCCTGCTGTTCCAGCCGCGCGAACGGCACGGTGACGTCCGCGGTGAGATTGTCGGCAACGAGATCCCCGGATCCCGAGGGTGGCGCGGGGGCCGTGGTCGTGGACTGCGGAGTGGGCGCCGGCTCCCCGATCCCCACCGACGTCGTCCGCAACGCCACCAGCCCCCCGACGACCAGCAGCAACGTCAGCGCACCGAGGACGGCTAGCACGCCCACGACGATGCGGCCCAGTGCCCTCATCGAAACCTCCCTCGTGCTCGTGCTGATCGGTTCTCGTACGCGCGCTGCGTGGTTCGCGCTCTAGTCGGCGTCGTCCCGGTCCGGGCCGGTCGCCGGGTTCTGCCCGGCCGACGTCGCGGCCTGGTCGATCGCCCCGCCGTACCGGCGATCCCGCTGGGCGTAGATCTCGATCGCCTGCCACAGGTGCCGTCGATCGAAGTCGGGCCAGAGCGTGTCCAGGAACACCATCTCCGCATAGGCGCTCTGCCACAACAGGAAGTTGCTGGTCCGCTGCTCGCCACTGGACCGAATGAACAGGTCGACGTCTGGCATGTCGGGGTCGTAGAGGTGCCGGGCGAAGCTCTCCTCATCGATCCCGCGACCTTTGATCCGGCCGCGGCGGGCCTCCTCGACGATCTCGCGCACCGCGTCGACGATCTCGGCCCGGCCGCCGTAATTGACGCAAAAGTGCAGCGTCAACGTGGTGTTGTGGCCGCTGAGGCGTTCGGCGTCGAGCAGCTCGTCGATCACCGATTTCCACAGCCGAGGGCGCCGCCCCACCCACTTGACGCGCACGCCCATCGCGGCCATCTGGTCGCGTCGGCGCCGGATCACCTCGCGGTTGAACCCCATCAGGAAGCGCACTTCGTCGGCGGACCGGTTCCAGTTCTCGGTGGAGAAGGCGTACGCCGAGATGTGTTCGACCCCGATCTCGATGCAGCCGGCCAGCACGTCCATCAGCGCGGCCTCACCAGCCCGGTGGCCCTCCGTGCGGGGCAGGCCCCGCTGGTTGGCCCAGCGACCGTTGCCGTCCATGACGATCGCGACGTGTCGGGGCACCAGCTCCGGGGGGATCGCGGGGGGCCGCACCCCGCTGGGATGGGGGAAGGGGGGCTGGACGGCGACGACGATCACGACCTCTCGACGAGTCGCAACGAGCGGACGCCCCGCTCCAGATGCCATTGCAGGAAGGCCGTGACCAGCCCGCTGCCCTCCCGGCGATGCCGGGGCTCGCTGGCGTCGGCGGTGACCCAGTCGCCCTCCAGCAGGGCCCCGAGCAGTTCGAGGGTGTCCAGGGCCGGCGCGGCGGAGCCCGGCGTCCGACAACTCGGGCACACGCAGCCCCCCGAGGCGAGGTTGAACGCCTTGTGCGGGCCGGGCGCGCCGCATCGCGCGCAGTCCCGGAAGCTGGGCGCCCAGCCCGCGACCGACAGCGCCCGTAGCAGATAGGCGTCCAGCACCAGGCCCGCCTCGTGGTCGTGCCCGGCCAGGCTGGCCAGCCCACCGGCGAGCAGCCGGAAGTGCTGCGGGCTGGGGTCCCGCTCGGAGGTCAACCGTTCGGCCGTCTCCAGCATCGCCGTCGCGGCGGTCCAGGCGATGTAGTCGCGGGCGATCGCCTCGCCGTACGGCGCGATCGTCTCGGCCTGCGTGACCGTGTCGAGATTGCGCCCCTCGTAACACATCACGTCGACGACCATGGCGGGCTCCAGGCGGGCACCGAACCGCGACTTGGTCTTGCGAACCCCCTTGGCCACCGCGCGCACCAGCCCGCGTTCGCGGGTCAGCAGCGTGACGATGCGGTCCGCTTCACCCAGCTTCTGGGTGCGGAGCACGATCGCGGCCTCGCGGTACAGGGGCACGTGTGCCATTGTGCCTGGCCGCGCCGACAACGCCGGGACCCGACCGCGGCGTGCCGGACGAGCGACCTGAATCCGTAGCCGAACGTGCACCCGGACCGTTCGGACGGCAGTCTCCCTCGGGGCGTCGTACAGGTGTACGATCTGGGGCATGACCGGACTCCAGGGTTCCCTCCTCGACCTCGAGGACACGGTCGGGCTGCGGGAGCTGGCCGGCGCCGTACGGCGGACGACCCTGTCCCGGGGCGCCTGGATCGATCTGCGGCCCGGCTGGCTGACCGGCTCTGACGCCGTGTTCACCCAGCTGCGCACCGAGGTGGACTGGCACGGGGAGCGCCGCCGGATGTACGACCGGGTCGTCGACACACCGCGCCTGCTGCGGTTCTATGGCGCCGAGGAGAAGCTGCCGCACCCCGTGCTGACCGCGGCACGCGCGGCCCTGTCGGCGTACTACTCCCCCGAGCTCGGCGAACCCTTCAGCACGGCGGGGATGTGCCTCTACCGCGACGGCCGCGATTCGGTGGCCTGGCACGGCGACACGATCGGCCGCTCGCGCACCCAGGACACGATGGTCGCCATCGTGTCGCTGGGCACGCCGCGGCCGCTGCTGCTGCGGCCGCTGGGGGGCGGCCGTTCGCTGCGGTACGTCGTGGGCCACGGCGACCTGCTGGTGATGGGCGGCTCCTGCCAACGGACCTGGGAGCACGCCATCCCCAAGGTGACGGCCTCGACCGGACCCCGGATCAGCGTGCAGTTCCGCCCGCACGACGTCCGCTGACGCGTACGCCACGACTCGGCTGGCACGCTTGCCGTGCGTGACGCGCTCTAGGGGGAGGCGCCTCGCATCCGACCGAGACGACTCTTCATCAGACGGGAGTTCTCTCCACGCCAGGGGAGGCGCCTCACATCAGTTCTGAGACTCAGGCCCGCCTCACCAGATCTCGGACCGAGGCGCCTCCCAACGCCGGGAGAGGTGCCTCGGCTCTGGGGGCGCTGGTGGCTCGGCTCAGCAGCCCACGGCGCGCATCCGACGGTCCATCGCCAGGCCCCAGTCAATCCTCCGCTTCAGCTCTTCTGGACGGAAGAGGTCTCCCCATTGGAAGCGCACCACGATCCAACCGGCCACGCGCAGGTCCTCCTCGCGGGCCTTCTCGGCGCGCAGGTCTGCGGTGGTCCCATACTTGCCGACCCCGTCGAACTCGATGGCCACTCGGGTGCCTTCGATCACCAGGTCCAGCCGGTAGTGCCGTCCGTTTGCCACCACGTCGACCTGGGAGGTGAGGCAATGTCCCAAGTCGCTGACGGCGAGCCGGGTCAAGCTCTCCCCCGGCGACTCGCTGCGGCCGTCAAGCCGGGCAACTGCGCGGGACAGCAGGGCGTGATACTTGGCGTGCCGCCGCTGATCAGCCAGGGCGGCCAGCACCTCGCGAGTCGCGAGACCTCGGCGCAGGGCGGCGTCCCCCGCCACCACGAACGCCTTCTCGCCGGACATCGCCAGACACTGCACCAGGGCCTCGGCGATCGGCAGGGCCTCGGTGGTGACAATATCCGCGCCGACCGGAGCCGCGTGGACCACATGGTCCCGCCGAGCGCGGTAGCAGCCGCCCCTCCGGTACGTCAGATGCGCCGAGTCCAGCGGCAGCTCGAACAGCGGCAGGCCAGCAGCGGCGAGTGCTACGTGGTGACTGATCACCGCACGCCCGCCGTACCGTCCCTCCAGCGCGCGACCGAGACGTACGAGCCGATCGACAGGTGCCGGCGTCGGAGCGCCGAGGGCGAAGTAGCCGGCCGTGACCCGGGTCAGAGTGCCGCGGCGGACCATGCTCGCTACAGCTGCGGGCCCAAGCCCAGCCGCGGCCAACTCGACTTTCGTGCGCAGGCCGTACGGCGCCGCCTTGAACACCGCCGCCGCTATCAGCTCATGGTCCATTCGGGAAGTATCCGGGCAGTTCCAGAGCCCTGCGACGTGCCCGACGACACCTGTGGAGGAGATGTCAAGCCCGGGTGGGTGTGGAAACGGCCCTCCACCGAGTGAGGCGCCTCCCATTGAGGCGAGAGGGCTCTCGATCAGACGTGAGCTGTCTCGCCCGCAAGAGAGGCGCCTCCCCCCACGGAAGGCACCTCCCCCCAAGGGAGGCGCCTCCCCCACGGAAGGCGCCTCCCCCCACGGAAGGCGCCTCCCCCACGGAAGGCGCCTCCCCTACGGGAAGGGGTACGGCGGGCGCGGGCCGGGAATCACCCCGGGGTGCGACCCGAGAAATCTGGACCACGGCGAACGACGTCAGGGGCCGCCGCCCGGGCGGCTGATCGCCGTACCGGCCTGCCCGATCCCCGCCAGGCCCGACCTCCCGCCCG
>APMI01033414.1_pt1 | contig 10029 bp, 7 predicted proteins | sample 667938 | NCBI WGS metagenome assembly APMI01 (sample SAMN01084076, study PRJNA167559) | wastewater metagenome | biome: Wastewater | place: Denmark: Ejby Moelle, Odense | collected 2011-11-28
GGAGGGGCTGCAACGGCCGGAGCGTCTCGGGCAAAGTCTGGCACTGCAATTGCGGCAGGTGGATCACGGCACCATTCGCAGCTACCGCCTTTTCCCCGTGGAGGGGTTTGACCTGCAGGTCCAGGACTTCGCGGCCAAGGCGCGGTTCGTTGAGCACCTGCCCACCGGTTTGTTGCTGCGTTTCCAGGGCCAGGGTGCGGGCGCCACGGTCAGTGAGCTGAGCATCAACCTTGATGTGTTCGAGATGCTGATGCGCCTGAATGAGGGCTACCGCCCCAGCGTGGAAGAGATGCAAGGCTTTTATCTTTGCCTGGGTGTGTTCAAGAACAGCCTTAATGCGCAGCCCTACAGCGAAATTTTGCTGACCACCACCGGACACGATTTCTACCGGCTGGCGCGCCATGACGATGGACGTGTAGAGATGCGCTTGTTGCAAGGGGCGGCAGAGGGGCAAAGGGGGCAGGCCCTCGTACAAGACATGGAGGGGCACTGATGGCCTTGCAGAAGAAAGACCGGGAGTTCCGTCTTCCCAAGATCAGCTACCTCGACTTCAAGACTATCGAGATGGATCGTGTCCTCACGGGGTTGTTCGAGCGTTTGGAGCACGGTGGCTACCCGAGCGTTTTTCGTGACAAGCGTGAACTGACGGTGGAGAAGTTTGTTGCGGACATTCTTGAGGCGAATGACCGTTTTTTAGGGTTTTCACAGCACCGCGACATCGTCACGCGCTGGGTCGAAACCCATTTGATGGACATCGTTAACCGAGGGAGGAAGAACGCCGCAGTGGCTGGCCCCCGCCCTTTGCACGGCTACACCTACCGCTTTCGCAACCCCAAGCATTCGCGCGACTACGGCGCTGCGCAGCATCTGTACCAGATGCTGTATCACGCACGACAAAGGTCGGGACACAACGCCATCGAGCACCTGAAGAGTTTTTTCTTTGATGGCTTCGACAAGCTCACGCGCGAGCTAAACGATAAGGCATTGACCGACATCGAGACGGGCACGCTCTTGCACTTTCTCTCGCAGCGCAAAGACACGGCGGACACACGGGCAGGCGGCGATCGTTTTGCACCGGTGTGCATCGGCGCTGCAGATTTGATGGCCGAGGACATTCAGCGCCTGCTGTTCTACAAGTCTTTCATGCCGCGATCGGTGATGGTGGAGTACCTGAAGGTGCTGCTGGCCTTCCATCTGGCCCTCTACCATCTGCGTCTGCTCAAGCTCTTGCCGGCCTGGCAAAAGCTGGGAGGTGCAAATGCGCTATGCGCCGAGGCGACATGCCCCGTACAGCCGCGTGAACCCCATCAACCGCAGGGCGACTGTCCGTACAAGCTGGGCCTGTACGTCGATCTGTCAGGGAACGCCGAATCCGATACTGTTGCATTGGCCGAACGCAGTGCGGACGGGTACTACCGGCGTATTCCGGGTTTCGTGCGCGCCTACTTCGTGGCCAAAAAGCTGGACGAGTTTTCCGAGCATCTGGTTCGACGTGGCAAAGTGATTCGCCCGTTGAATTCGGTGTTCTCAGTGGGTGAGCTGTATGGTTTGCAGGGCGAACCTTTTGCGGAGGAACGCGACAAGTTCTTCGGGGAGCGCCTGGCAGGTCTTTTGGAATCACTGTCCGAAGGCGACGCGGGTCTGGACTCGGAAGTCGAGGCCATCACCAAGATGGGATTGTCGGATTTCGAGACCTACATTGAAATTCTCGTGGCGCTGCGTGGGGCCTTCCATCGGAAGTACATCATTGAGTCGTTGGACTCGACGATGCTCAAGAACAGGCCTGGTGCCCTGCTGGCGCAAACCCGTGCACGCAACGCCCCACGCCGTTTCACTTTGGATAGCCGCTTGCTGGAGGTGTTGCTGCAAATCGCGGTGTTGCGCCCTGGTGGCGACAAGGGCTACTTCACCGGAGAGATGCGGATCGACGATCTCCTGGCCTTCTTGCGCGAGCGCTATGGCTTGTATATCGATCAGCTACCGCCGGGGGAAGGCTTCGCAGCACCCACCATTGACGAGCGCAAAGCCTTGCGCAGCAATGTTCAGGCATTCACTGCGCGGCTGCGCGAAATCGGGTTTTACCGCGATTTGTCCGATGCCTATGTGACCCAGACCGTTGTGCCGCGCTACACCATTGCAGAAAAATTAGAAGGAGCGCGCACATGAGTCAAGGGCTGCGCGAACTGACCAGCCACGAGTTGAATGCGGCGCTGGAGTCGGTGCTGCTGCCAAGGCTGGCCGACGTCTTGGCCGCGCGTGGGCTTGGGCATTGCATGCGAGTTACCGACCTGGATCGCGATCTGATGATCCGTCTGGCTGGTGGGCTGCGAGCCAGAGTGCCGTCAGCCAATGTGGTGGTCTTGGCCGATGAGGCGCTGCGCGCCCAGGCTCCCGAATTGGCTGTCTCAAGTACGAAGCTGGTGGAACTGCGCAATCCGCTGCCCAACGACGAGTTGCGACCAGCTCTGTTGGTTTTCGTGCCCAACGACTTGCGGGCGTCGGCTGAGGACTCGTTTGGCGTGGCCACATTTGAAGCGCTCTCGGTCGACGGTGTTTATGCGGATCTGAATTCGACGGTGTTTATGCGGATCTGAATGCCCAGTTGCTGATGGAGGTTCCGGTGCCGCTGCGGCTGGCGGTCGATGCTGGTTTGCGCGAGCTGCGGCGTCATGACGCGTTCTGGCCCTATGCTGACGATGCGGCCATAGCCCGCTACCTGATCACCTGCCAGATCAACGATTTCGATCTGGATGCGATGGGGGCGGCACTGTTTGAGCTGGCGCTGGTTCCCGATTTCGAGTGGCTACAACTGCCAGAGCGTGCGCCTGCACGATTGGCACGCAATCGGGAATGTGTGGAGTGCATTACCTGGTCCACCAAAACAGAGCGTGTACGTGCTTTGGAGCTGGGTTTGCTCGACCCGGTGTTCTGCAAGCAACTGGGAGAGTTTTTCGCACGCACCGGTGTTGCCAATCCAAAGGAATGGACACGGCTGATCGTTCGTGATCGTGCCAACTGGCCATTGGCGTTCAACAAATGGCTATTCGAGGATGGGGGAGTCAACCCCGATGCCGTGTTCATCGGAGATGTCGATTTGCCTGACCTGCCGGTGATCAAGGAGGATGAAGAAGACCCAAGGCTCTCGGAGTTGATTGGCCATCGCGTGTTGCCGATCTCAAAGACCGGGTTGAAGAAGTTCAGCGTGTCCTTCAGGGTAGATCCTGTTCCGTCAAAGGTAGAAGGCCTGGCGCGGTTTGTGGCGGAGGTCGTTTCGCGCGACAACGGCCCGACTGGGCTACGTCGCCGCAAGGCCGCATGGAGCAAGAACACAGACGCGGGACTGATCTCATTCACCTCCATCGGCAAGATTGATTGGGAAGAAGGTTGGCATTTCGTTCGCGTCTATGCCGAAACGGAGAACGGCGAACGTATTCCGCTGGCTGATGATCAGGGCAACTCGATTCGTTATGGAGGGGGTTCAGGAGAAGGTCACGCGTTGTCACACGAGAGTGATCTTTTCTATGTTGTCACCGATGATGAGGTAGAGGTCGAGCCACCGCAGCGCGCTGTCCCGCGTGAGCCCAGCCTGATGCACGCATTGCTGCGAGCGCGTTTTGCGGCGGTGGTTCAGGATCGCGATCCTGCTGCGGTCTCGGTCACAGGTGCTGCCTGGCTGGAGCGCAGCAGCAAGCTCGCCAGCAGCGCTGAAACACTGGAGGTTCGCCTTGGGAAGGAGGGCAAGGCGAACGTCCTGGTGTCGGGCGTTTTGGCAAATCTGGAACGCGCATTCTTGGAAGACCCAACAGGGGTGAATCGGGTCAGGCTGTCGATCAACGCTGCCGGTAGCTGCACCCATTCATCGGTTTCTTTCAAGTGGCCCGCTTCCGAGGAGGCACAAAAATTCCAGGAAGCGCGCGCCACATTTTTTGCCACGCTTTTGCAGGGCGATCGACGTCTGATCATGCAAGCGTGCGACATGCTGGGCCTGCTTGATCCAGTACAGAACTACGCGGCCGCCTATCTCGCCTGGATCGACGCAGTGCTTGCACGATGCGGCTCATCCTCGGACACGCCGATGTTCCGGCAGGCGTTCGAAGAACTGCGTTGTGCGCTCACCATTGACTCGGTGAGCCTGGTATTGGAAGACTATCAAGGTCGGCGACGGGACGCCGTGTTGTTGAGTCCGACCCATCCGCTGCGAGCCAGTTGGCATGTGGCTTGGAGCCAACTGGGCCAGCGGTGGTTGGAGCGCAGTCGCGAAAGCAGCCGTGAGTTCGTAGTCCCGGTGCGGGATGCCGTGCTCAAACAGTTGGCGCCGGTTGCTTTCCCTCCTGTGATGCCTTTCGGAGAAGAGTTGGGCCGGAGCGCCTTGGCCGTGGACAACATCAATCCCTTCTGGTCGCTGTACGCGGCGACCGACGAGGAAGACCCCCGTGGCTTGGTGGGCGAGGTGTGTTCAGCACTGGGCTTACCCGAACCTGCGATTGGCGGTGCGGCAATCGACAGCGCTTATCTGGGTGCGCGAGTGCAACGTTACTTGATTCAGCATCCGTATGTGGAAACGTTGACCATTAATGCATTCAACGCCGGTCGTGCGGCAGTCTTGGCCGAGGTGCTGCTCGGTCTGCAAAGACGCCCCGAGTTCGCCGACCTGCGCTATGACATCCGCTTGTTCGCGCTTGACCCTGCTGCACCAGCAACAGGTGAGGCCTTGCTCGAACTCCTCGCGCCTGACTTGGGTACCAATGCGAAGGAAGCGGATGCTTTCTCGACACCGACCGACAGCCACCTGCATCCGAAGTTGCGGCTGGCGATTCGAGCGATCCGTGAGTTCCGCGACGACCCTCAGGCTCATGCCGCACACTTGTCTTTCCTGTTCGATCTGTTTCCTGCTGAGGAAATTCGCGCGGTTGATGTTCAGGATTCAGACGATGCCTCGTTCGTTCATGGCCTTGTCCAGCCCTTTGAGGTGGACTACCTGGAGGACGAACAGTCGATTACCTGGTTGCGCCGCCCGCTGCACGGCGTGCCCCAACCGATCGAAGGGGCCGAGGCCGTATCTGACCTGATTGGGGGACTTTCTCGCTCGGTATCGGTCGCCGTCGCGACTTTGGCGCGCAGTCAGTATTTGCCTCATGCACGCCCGGTAGTCGCCTTGAACTTGTCGGCCGATGAACGCGCCATGCTGCACCAGGTTCATGAAGTCAGTGACTGGGTGATGACCATTGACCGTAACCTAGGCATTGAGTTTTTCGATCATCGGCGTCATGCCACTCGCCCCGACTATTTGATCGATCACTCGCCGGACATGGCAAATGCTATGAGTCATCGGCTGGTGATCACCTCACGCTCAGTTGCAGAGTTGGAGGCACTGCTGTCCCCGATTTTGCGTGACTATGACTTGCCATCCTCTGAACGTCATGCGTTGGTGCTGTTGGATCAACTGCGTTCGTTGTCGGGGCGGCTGGCATTGAAGTTGTTGTCTTCACCGTCACAGCGTGCGGAGGCGATGGGGCTTGCTCTGTCGCGATTGTTCCTGGAGCACCAAGGCGTGTTTCAGAATCAGATTGTGGTGCCATTGGACGCTCATTTGGAACTGTACAAAGCGCTGCGTCAGAACGCGGAAGAACTCGGGGATGAGGTGAACTTCCGTCGCACTGACCTTGCCTTGTTTGATCTTGACCCAGACCCCGCGAACAGGGTGATCACCTGCCGACTGGTGGAAGTGAAGTGCTATTCTCAAGTCGGTGATCTGTCTGCCTATGAGCAATTGAAGGCCTCGATTGCTGAACAGATTGAGCAGACGGAACACGTACTCGCACATCACTTTGACCCCAAGCTGGGTGACGCGGAGCGTCCCGATCGCGCTATCAAGAACCGTGATCTGGCTGCATTGCTGGGGTTCTATTTGGATCGTTCCGAACGCTATGGGGTGGTGTTACCCGAGGCTGCGCAGGAGGCACGCTTTTTTCTGCGCCGTCTTGACGAAATGCCCTACACCCTGCAGTTCACTCGCAGTGCCGTTGTATTTGATTTCAGCAAACCCGGCACGGAGCCTGCGGAGCATGAAAACGGCATTGAGTTCTACCGCATCGGGAGTAACTTGATTCGGCAATTGGTTGAGGCTGCGGTGATAGATACCGAGACGCTGGCCAGCGTGCAGACTGCACGGTCATCGGCCGACATGAGTCGCGAGGTGACGCAAGAGTTGCTTCGTCGCAGGACGCTGGCGCCTGCCGTGCCTACCTTCGAGCCTTCGAGACAGCCGCATTCCTGAGTCCGCCTCGTGACCGCACACTGTCGTGGGACGAAAGTCCGCGAATGTCGTACTCGGATTCTCGACCGGCAGTTACTACCCAGGTGAGTGAGCCTGAGCCGAAGCCGTTCTTGTCGCCGTCTGCCAGTGTGACCTCAAAAACACCTACCTCTACCCCTGAGCGTGCGGTGACGCAGCACCCCATGGAACCGCGTGCCGATGCACAAGTGGAAAGAATGAGGGGCGAAGAGCCTAGGCTGCTTTCAGCCGAAGCACCAATCGCCCATAGCCATGCAGCCTACGACATCATGTTGGGCGCAACAGGGCCGACACCCCAGTTTGGTTTGTTGGGGGAGGTCTCCGGGCGCAAAGTGGCGCTCGATCTGAACCAGACCCACACGATCAGCCTGTTTGGGGTCCAGGGAGGGGGGAAAAGCTACACACTAGGCAGTGTGGCGGAGATGGCCTCGATGGCAATCCCCGGTATCAACTGCTTGCCGGAGCCTCTGGCTACGGTGATTTTCCATTACAGCCCGACGATGGATTACAAGCCGGAGTTCACATCGATGGTTGGGGCCAACAGTGTGGAGGATCAAGTCAAGGCGCTGAGGGACACGTATGGGGCCTCGCCCAGGGCTCTGAGGGACGTTGTGTTGCTAGTGCCGGCAGACAAGATCGAGGAGCGGCGTGCTGAGTATCCGGATGTTGAGGTTTTGCCTCTTCAGTTCTCAGCGTCGGAGCTAAAAGCGTCGCATTGGAAATTCCTGATGGGAGCCGTGGGAAATCAGGCGACTTACATCCGGCAGATCATGCGCATCATGAAGTCCATGCGCGACGACATTACGTTGGATGGGTTGCGCGCTGGTATTGACGCATCGTCTGTTCCCGATCACCTCAAGGAAATGGCCAGGATGCGCCTGGACTTGGCTGCAGAGTACATCAACGATACGACCTCATTGAGTGATGTCGTTCGACCGGGGCGGCTGATCATCGTGGATTTGCGGGATGAGTTCATCGAAAAGGACGAAGCTTTGGGCCTATTCGTTGTGCTCTTGCAGATGTTTGCTGACGCGCGAATCAACGGCCGCAGTTTCAACAAACTGGTGGTCTTCGATGAGGCTCACAAGTACATCGAAAGCCCTGACCTGGTAGCCGGACTGATCGAGGTCGTTCGTGAGATGCGGCACAAGGGTGTGAGCATCATGGTGGCGAGCCAAGACCCGCCGTCGGTACCAGTGAGCCTGATCGAGCTATCCAGCCAGATCATCATGCACAAGTTCAATTCACCCGCCTGGTTGAAGCACATCCAGAAGGCGAATGCAGCATTGAGCAATTTGACGCCAGAACGCATGGCGCTTCTGAAATCGGGAGAGGCCTATGTGTGGTCGAGCAAAGCGACTGATGACTCGTTTTCCAAAGGGGCCGTGAAGCTGCGTTGCAGGCCTCGGGTAACTCAGCACGGCGGCGCTACGCGGGTGGCAGTCAAGGATTGAAGGAAACTTTGGCGAGGCGAGTGATTCTGTGTGCTCAGCCCCTCGGTCCGCTATTACGGTGACTATGCTTCATACGGCGATGTGGTGTCGGACTGTCGTGGATAAGTGAGCATGACAATCCGACACACAGGTTTTATGACGCTGGCTCGATACGCCACTTCGTGCATGGCCCACGACTGCGAGGCTTCACAGGGCGTTCGACTTCAACCCGCAGAGGACGAAGGCGGTGCCCTTTGCTGGCCTGGCCGGCGGTGCCATACAAGCGCCGGGTTTCGGCGCTGATGTGCCCCAGTCCACGGCTTGTGGCTTCGTCATCGCCGTTGGCCTTCAGATCGGCGGCAAACTGGTGGCGGAAGCAGTAGGCCGTGATCGGTTGCTTGTGCTTGGGCCACAAGCTGCGTGCTAGGCGGCGTATCTCCACTGTCAAATTGACGGCGCTTCTGACCTGCGCGAACACCCGCGGCTCCGACTGGGTATCCAGCAACTCGTTGACGACAACGACTAAGGGGTGGGGGTCATTGGTGTCATAGGAGATCGTGCGAAGCGGTTGGCCTTGCGAGTCTTTAACCTTTGCGCCCCGGATGCGGAGATGGATCAGCAATTTGCCTGTGACTTCGTCTTTCCCGCGCCAGATGTCAATGCCATGCACCAGCTCACTCGGGCGGCACCCGGTCAGGGCCAGCACAATGAGCGAGAACAGGTACCGGCCACCTACAGCGCGCTTGCACAGGTCAATGCGCCAATTGGCCGGTAGCCCGGCCAGTGACTGACGCTTGCTGCGGCGTTTGGCACGCTCACCTGTCATGCCTTGCTGCCGCAGGCGTTGTAGCGCTTGCAGGTGTTTCAGTTGCAGAAAAAATCGCAGGTGAAGAATTTCTGCGGCTTGTACTGCTGGAGCGTTCAACTGTCGCGTCAGTTGCTCCTGCTGTGAGAAAAGGAAGTGTTCCAGTGCTATCAGGCGTTTTCGAAATGTGGTCACACACCTTGTTGATTGAACGACCGCAAACAAGCCACCTTCAACGTGTCGCGCACGTTGAAGAAGTTGCTGCGCTTGTCGCTCGTATTCAATCTTCGTCTTGTGCGAGGTGCTGCGCTGTTCTTGAACATCTGGGGATCGCATGGCATCCAGGATTGCCTGGCAGCGGTTTGCCAACTCCTGAATTCTGAGGGTTAGTTCGTTCATGCCGCCTCCCGATTGACTGATGCGCTGTGTGCAGCTTGCAGTGGTGCGTTGACCGAAAACCAGGTTCTGGGTGGCACGGGCGGAGCTGATTGACGCAACTCGATTCCACCGCGTTGGACGGCCACCCGCGCTGCTGGGTAAACGATCAATACCTTCTTCAAGGCGAGCTTGAAACTGGTACTGAAGTCCCCGTGTCCGTGCGTGCCTCGATATTCTTGGCCGAACTGGCATTTGAGCGTCCGCCAAGGAAGCCACAGTGGCCAGTGGTTGAGGCGGTGAAGGCGATGCGCGAGCCAGACGTAAACATCCAGTGCCAGCGCTGATCCGCGAAGCGCGTGCAAGGCACGAGCGTCGAGAGGGACTGAGTGTTGGACCAGCTCATCAAAAAAACTGGGATCCAACATGAGCGTTCCAGGCCAAGTTGTGCGTCGTGTGTGATCGGCCGGAAGCCATGCGTCAATGCGCTTGATGGCGGTCTCGTTGACGGTGCGCCCGCAATAACCCATCTGTAGTCGGGACGCGGCTAACGCATGCAGCTGGTCTCGCAACGTGGAATACCAGTGTCCCTGTCCGTCATACCCCAGCATCTGGAGGAACTCCGAGGCGCTGCGGCCAATGAAAATTTCAGGGTGGCGTGAGCGTCTGGCAAGAGTCGATATCCAGATCAACGCGAGGCGCGGTACAGCGCCGTGAGGAACAGGCTGAAGAATGGGGCCATTGCCAAGGTCAATGGCTCCAGCTTGAACATACAACCATCCCTCGCCTGATTGCCGCATAAATTCTCGGGCCACAGTAGGGCGTCGCGGAAGGCCAAGCGAGCACAAGAGTGAATGGTGAAAGGCCAGGTCGTCACCGGCAGGCGCGGTAGCACGGATCAGTTCACCATCCGCCAACAGCTTATCGAGCAACTTCTGGGACTTCATTTTTTGCCCCCTGCGCGCTGCTGGACTGTTGGGTTTTGCCCGTCCCGGCGCGCGTACGCAGGCCGCTCTGCCTTAGTGAGCCGTTCTTGCGGTCGTGCGGGCGGATGCGGCTCGGCGGGCTCTGCCGTCCGTCTCTGGTGTTGGATGGAAGCATTCAGCTCCTGCCAGCGAGCG
>APMI01085793.1_pt1 | contig 10028 bp, 12 predicted proteins | sample 667938 | NCBI WGS metagenome assembly APMI01 (sample SAMN01084076, study PRJNA167559) | wastewater metagenome | biome: Wastewater | place: Denmark: Ejby Moelle, Odense | collected 2011-11-28
GCAACTAAACCCGGAAATATTTTTGAAAGATTGTGATAGAGAAGGGGACATTAAAAATAAAATAGCACTATTCAAACAGGTGGTACAAAAGCCCTTACCAGCCAACTGGGAAAAGTTTTTCAGGAACCTGCTTATCAACTCCAGAACCATTAAAAGGCATCACAATTTTATGGTGGTGCAATTACCAAATGATGACAGGGCACTGCATGGGCTAATAGCGCAGGACGTGGTGCTGAAAAAAATTGTAATTAAAGCCGAGATGTTTTTCGTTATTATTGATACAAAGAATCTACACATCTTCAAAAACCGATTGAAAGCGCTGGGCTATTTGATAAACGAATAACATCACTATGCGCTTAGTATTTCTTCTATTTATGAATATTGATTGAGCCGGCTTTTGTGCTGCTGCTATTAGCCTCCATACCTTACTGCAAGGGCGGGGTTGCACACACGAGCTTATATACAGAGAGCATTAAGAACGCTATTATTTTTACTTCATTTGCTTTTTTAGTTTTCTCCTGATTAGAATTTGTATAACAACCATTATCACCAATACACACAAAACCAAAACCTCTATAACAAACATCCCGACTAATGGCATTCCACAGCGAATATTATGTGCTGACATGGCTTTGCCCATTAAATGAAAATTCAATAAAGTGGTTGCAATTATTAGCGAACTACTCAACATAATGATATACCCAAAAGGAATTTTTCTAAATATAAACGGAGCGGCTAACTGAAAAATTAACGGAGCGGCAAATAAAAAAATCATTAGAAAATTATTCATAACATTTTCTTATTAATCCCAAAAGAAAATATATGTAACCCCTATGAAAACATAAATGTACATTAACCATCAGCTATGAACCAGCAACCATGAACAAACTCCTTCACCGCATCCACAAACGCTTTCGCATAATTGCTTTTACCCTAACAAATTATTAATATCGTCAATATCCTTTGGCCTGCCTGAAGCTTTTTTTGCTTCGATCAAATTATTTAGATGTAGTGTTCGCACTTTTAAATCATCATCTTCAAACCATAACGCTTTGGCATAACACTCACTAAAATCCAAACCTTTTACTTTCATTAAAATATCAATGGCCGCAGGTGGTTTCCCAAATGTGTAAACATCCCATACCGGATGGTTCAAAAAATTTTCTTCTGTCATATCAAAAACAGACATCCCAAATTCCTGAAAAGCATCAACGATTCTTTGATAGTTTTCAGAAGTCCGTTCCACCCAAATATCCATGTCGCCAGTAGTTCTTGAATAGCCGTGAAGTATTACTGAAAAACCGCCAACTAAAATGTAACGTACATCATATCTGTTAAAAGCATGAAGAAAATCCCTGAAATCTGTATTAAATATATTACCCATTTCTCCCCCTCGCTTTACAAATTGTTTTGTCCATTCGCGGCGGGTTATCCGGCGGAAAGTTAAAGGCAATACTGTTTAAATACAGTGCAATGCGCAGGCGCTCCTGCCATGTTAGCGTTTTATAATACGCTGAATGAGAGGTCTCCGCTTCTTTAAAAGTCTGTGCTTTAAACGCGGTTCTGTCGAGTTTGTACATGTTACAAAATTACCTTAACAATTGTAAACTTTCATTCAAAGACCCTTCTTTCAAAGGGTTGGGGAGGCTTCCTTCACCGCATCTACAAACGCCCTTGCATGATCCACCGGCACATTAGGCAAAATGCCGTGACCTAAATTAGCAATATGTCTTCCTTTGCCAAAAGCCTGCAACATTTCTTTCACTTCTTTTTGAATAACAGGAATGGGCGATAATAATTTTGCGGGATCAAAATTTCCCTGTAAAGTAATGCTATTTCCCGCATAGCCCCGTGCTACCTGCGGTTCGATGCACCAGTCTATTCCTAAGCCATGAGCGCCGGTGGTAGCCATTTCGGGCAGAGAACTCCAGGCGCCTTTTGCAAAAATAATAGTTGGCACATCCTCTTTCAAGGTGGCTACAATTTGCCTGATATATTGTAGAGAAAATGTTTCAAAATCTTTTTTACTCAACAAGCCGCCCCAACTATCAAAAATCTGTATCACATCCGCCCCGGCGGCTACCTGGCCTTTTAAGTACGCAATGGTAGTGTCGGTTATCATTTGCAATAGCCGATGCGCCAGTTCAGGATTTTGATAACAAAAACCTTTGGCTTCGTCAAAAGTTTTGCTACCCTTGCCCTGTACCATATAGCAAAGCAATGTCCACGGCGCACCCGCAAAACCTATCAAAGGTACACGGCCATTGAGTTCCCGCTTGATAAGCTTGATGGCATCAAACACATAATGCAGGCGTTCGTTTACATCAGGCACACAAATTCTTTGTAAATCATTTTGTGTTTTAATGGGTTGCGGTAGCAATGGCCCCTGCTTTTCTATCAGTTGCACTTCAAGCCCCATGGCCTGCGGCACTACCAGTATATCCGAAAATAAAATGGCAGCATCCACGCCTACAATGTCCACTGGCTGTAATGTAATCTCACAGGCCAGTTCAGGCGTTTGGCATCTTTCAAAGAAGCCATATTTTTCCCGCAGTTTGATGTACTCCGGCAGATACCTCCCTGCCTGCCGCATCATCCATACCGGCGTGCGTTCAGTGGATTCGCCCAGCAGGGTTTTAATAATTAGGTCGTTTTTTATGTTGTTGTCTCTTTTCATCATTCTTGTTACAAGGATATGCCCTATGCTAATTGATTACGCCCCTTCGGGGCTTCTTGTTATCCGACTGTCTTATAACACAGGGCTGTGCCCTATGTTAATTGATTGCGCCCCTTCAGGGCTTCTTGTTATCCGACTGTATTATAACACAGGGTTGCGCCCTATGTTGATTGATTGCGCCCCTTCGGGGCTTCTTGTTATCCGACTGTATTATGACACAGGGCTGTGCCCTATGTTAATTGATTACGCCCCTTCGGGGCTGAGCCATAACGCTACAGTATTATTAGTTACACCGCAATTGTTCTATTAGAACTGGCGTTATTGGTTAGGCCACAACGTGGCCACATCGTTAGCAAGAGGTGCAGCCTCTTGCTAATAGTTGTGATGTTGTTTAAGCCCTGAAAGGGCGCCATCAATCAATCCCACACATATCTCTCATCATATTCCACATTATATTTTTTTAGAAAAATCCTATACTCATCCTGAAAGGTTTTCTTAGCGTGATGTGATTTTTGATGTAGAATATATTGCTGCACCATCTCTACCTGAGTGGCTCCCACAGAAAATGCGCCGTAACCATTTTGCCAATAAAAGTTGGCAAATTCATTTCCTTTTGTTTTTATCCATTTTGAAGAAGATGATTTTATCTCTTCTAATAATTTCATCAAGGCGATTTTTTTAGATAACAAGCAAAGAATATGTACATGGTCAGTAAAGCCGCCTACTTGTATGGGATTACACTCCAGTGCTTTGCAAGTACCGCCAAGATAAGCATATAATTCTTCCTCTATATTTTCTGTTATCAGATGTTGCCTGTATTTTGTGCTAAATACGAGGTGTATAAAATTTTGAACTAAGGATTGACTCATTAAAATGATATTAAATTTTTTATACATGCACCCATACTTCTTAATAACCCAAAGGTTTATACCTTGACAAAATTATACATAAAAAGAACGAATCTTATTCAATACTTCTATCTCCGACGGCAGGTTTGATATTTCAATCCTTTTACAAAACTTCTCCAATGCCTTCGCCGTTGTATTGCCAATTGCAAAAGTTACAACATCTTCGCTAATGCTATTCACTGAAAAAAAACTTTCCACCGCACTGGGACTGAAGAATAAAATTCCATTATAACTTTTTTCAAGCTTTTGCGGTGTGAGAACTGTTTCATACACTACAACTTCTTTCATTTGAATATTATCTGCCTTTAAAGCATCAGGAATTGTATTCAATCTTTTACTACCACAGAAAAAAACCACTTCACTTATTTTGTGCTGAATGATTTTTTCAGCTAAATCCTTTCCATAATTTTCCGCAGCTACTATTTCACATTGCCCGAAATGCGCTGCTACAGCGTCTTTTGTAGCTCCAGAAATACAAAAAATTTGCCATACTGGTTGTACTGTAATGTTTTCTGCGACGGCTTTTACAGCATTGGCACTGGTAAAAACAGCATACTCTAACTTTTTTGCCGCTTCATTTATTTGCTGCTGTAATGCCGTGTTTACAATACTTTTCGTTTCAATAAACGGAACACATTCAATAACGATATTTTCAAATGCCGCTTGCTTTAGGATAGCGTCATCTAAAATTTTTGTACTAAGGATATGGATTGGTTGATGGTTCATTTTTTATGGTTCATAATTCCTGCTAAAAGCTAAACGCATAATGCAAAACGCTAATTTTAAAACTTAGAAATACTCTTATAAGTTTTCAGCTTTTTGCATTTAGCCTTTCTACAATTTCTCTTCCACCATTTTCCAATAATATTTTTGCCGCTCTTTCTCCGGCTTCGTTATATTCATCTATTGAAAATATTTTTTCTACTTCTGCCTTTGCACTGCCATCAGGCATTACAATATTTCCTTTAAATAAAATGGATTTATTTTTTACAATCGCTAATGCGCTGATAGGTGTGGAACAGCCGCCCAGTAAGGCTTTCAGGAAATCTCTTTCAACTTTCACCGCAATGTCCGTATTCATATCGTTGAAATTTCTGCATGCATCGTAAACTGGCATATCATTTTTTCTGCACACCACCATGATGGCGCCTTGTGCCGGTGCGGGCAACATCCAGTCAAGGTCAATACTGTTGTGCGGCCGCAGTCCAATGCGCTCCAGACCTGCTGCTGCAAAGATGGCACCGTGCCAATTGCTTTCTGACAGTTTACGCAAGCGTGTGTTTACATTGCCGCGCAGGTTTTCAAAAGGTGTACCGGGATAGCGATATAACCATTGCGCTTTCCTTCTTATGCTGCTGGTTGCAACAATTTTCCCCCTTTCGGGAGGAGTAGGCGAGGCCACCAAAATATCTTTATGCGAAGCACGTTTTAAAACAGCCGCTTGTATAATGCCTTGTGGTAATTGCACCGGCACGTCCTTCATACTGTGTACGGCAATATCAATTTTATTATTAAGCAATGCAATGTCTAAACTTCTTGTAAACACGCCCTGCACGCCCATAGCATATAAAGGCGTTTGCAAATCTGTATCGCCTTCGCTTTTGATGAAGACCAATGCTGCGCTATACCCATTCTGCTCTAACAGTTGCTTTACCTGTGTGGCTTGCCACACGGCCAGTTGGCTTTCGCGTGTTCCAATTCTTATAATTTGCTGCTGCATTCTTTAAGGCATTTGCAGGTAATCATTGATGGTGCTAATGAACTGGCAACCCTTATCATTTTTCATTTTTAGGTTAACAGCGAGTTGTTTCACGGCTTTTTGGGCGCGTGTTACTTTTTGCGTTTCATCAATCAGATCATTGTCTTTATAAAACTCGCATACCTGCGTATGAAGTGTATGTATTTGATGTAACTTGTCTTTCCAGGTTTTCAGATGCAGGGCATAATGATAATCGCGCAGCCATGATCTAAACTCATTTTTATAAAAGTTGATAATCTCTAATGCTTTTGGAACTTCCGCTTTTCTTTTTTCTAAGGTTTTATCTAAAATATTTTTAGATATTTCATCAACTCCTGTAACACAAACCCCTTTTATTTTTTTCACATCAGCATGAACGTTCATTGGTACTGATAAATCGAGTATCAATTTATCTTTGCCATCTACAAAATATTGCGGCATTATAGTTGGCTCCGGCGCATTGGTACAAACAATAACTGTATCTGCTTTGCTAATTTCTTTTTCGAGAGTTGAGTATGGAGCAAACAACATATCATTTGCCGTGGCTAAAGTTTGTGCAGTTTCATCAGTACGGTTCATTATAGTTACTGCTGTGCCGGGGAGATAGGTTTTTAAATTCTTACAAACATTTGCACCAAATTTGCCCGCACCTACAACTAATGTTTTACTGTATTTAATTTTGGGTAATTGTTGCAATAATTCAATTGCAGCAAATGATACTGATACAGTGCCATTACTAAGCCCTGTTTCAGTTTTTATTTTTTTGGATGCCTGATATACAAAATTCAATATCCTGTCCATCACAGGGCCTACTAATTGATATTTTTTAGAAATGTCAACTGCTCTTTTTAATTGTCCAAGTATTTCATAATCCCCTAAAATTTGAGAATCGAGCCCTGTAGCAACATTATAAATATGATCAAGTGCAAACTCTCCGCTTTTGAAATAACCAAACTCGAAAAAAGAACCCTTCGTGCCTTTTGTATGCGGGATTAAAAGTTCTGCCAATTGCAGCACCGATTCAGCAATGCCATATACTTCTGTACGATTACAAGTGCTTACTACGAATACACTTTGAATGCCAGCAGCTTTGGCACTGGCGGCAATGTCGGCAAACCTTTCGGGGGCGATGGAAAACATACCGCGCGTGGCAGCATCTGCTTTATGATAGTTGATTCCCGCAACGCAGAACTTATCTAATATTTGTTTTGATATGTGAAATTCCTCAACAGGCATGTTTCTTTCAGTGGGCAAATGTAATGACGTACAGATGGAGTTAAGTCATTTTTTTGTCACGAAGTAAATTGACACAAGTGATTTTATCAATTCTGCCCTGTACTGCACCAAAGAAATTCAAGCCACTGTACCATAATCTTTTCGCGTATTCCGGGAGTGTTACAGCAGTTGGAGTGTAATATTTACAAAGAAAACAATAGTTAAAAAGTTTTCAACATTTTGAAATAGGAAGGGTAAAAAGTAACGAACCCGTTCTCATCAATATCCAGTACGGCATTGAACCCTGTAGTAAGATTTTCATACTCAAATTCTTTTGGGGAAAGTTTTGTATAGCGTACGTTGATGGGTTCGCACTCCATTTTGATAGCATCTATATAAATAACTTGCAGTGCAATAGATGATCCTTCAGGCAGTTTTTCACGGTTAATGATAAAAGAATTGGTAAAAGGAGTGATAGAAATATCAATTCCTTCACACCTATCATATTTTTTTTCTGGCTTACCATTCAATGACCATTGGTCGCCCGGTAATCTTTTTAGCTCAATGGTACAGCGACCATCATCCCGGCAGATGATGATTTTGCAATACTGACATTCCCAGTTTTGGTTAAGGGAAATGTAGTATTCAATATGACATAGCGTATCGTTCAGGCATAAGGAAATGGTGGATTCGGCTTTGATACCGTTATAATTTGTAATCAGATTGCAATTTTCAAGAGATTCAGCGTTCAAGCCTTCCCAAATCATATTATTTTGCATATTATTGCCCGTTATTGTAAAATTTTTAATTCAAACGATGCTAATTGTAATACAAGAAAATGGAGGGTTGCAAATTCGATGCCACTTGCATTACAGTTGGGACAATTATAAAAATAATGAGTAGAACAGGAATTGTACTGATGAATTTGGGCTCGCCAGACTCTACCCACGTAAAGGATGTGCGGCGCTACCTGAATGAATTTTTAATGGATGAGCGTGTGATTGACAAACCTTTTCTGGCAAGGTTGCTACTGGTAAGAGGTATTATCACTCCTTTTCGAGCACCTAAATCGGCCGAAGCCTATAAAAGTATTTGGCGGAAGGAAGGTTCCCCACTCATTGTACTAACCGAACAACTTCGGGATGCTGTTCAGGCGCGTACACACATGCCGGTAGAAATTTCGATGCGATACGGCAAACCCAGCCCTGATACTGCCTACCAAAGATTGCTGGAAAGACAGCCCGACCTGGAGGAGGTGATTCTTTTACCACTTTATCCTCATTACGCCATGAGCAGTTACGAGACCGCTGTGGAGTATATGAAAAAAACGCATCAACAAGGCCGCTACAGTTTTACTCTCAGAGTGGTGCCTCCATTTTACAATCATCCTGCTTATATTCATGCGCTTACGGAAAGTATCCGCCCTTATTTGAGGGAACCATTCGACCAATTATTATTTAGTTACCACGGCATACCGGAGCGCCACGTAAAAAACAGTGACCCAACTAAAAAACATTGCATGCAGGTAGAAAATTGTTGTTATAAAGCCAGTGAAAGCCACAAAACCTGTTACCGCCACCAGGTAACCATGACCAGCGAAATAGTGGCTAAAAAATTAGGATTGCGCCAGGATCAATGGCAGCAAAGTTATCAAAGCCGCCTGGGCAGGCGTGATCCCTGGCTTACGCCCAACACACAAGTGCGGCTGCCGCAGCTACCCGGCGAGGGCATAAAAAAATTGCTGATTGTTTGCCCGGCATTCATCAGCGATTGCCTGGAAACACTGGAAGAAATACAGATAGAAGGCAAAGAATTGTTTTTGCACAATGGTGGGGAACAATACACTTATATTCCCTGCCTAAACACAAATGAACTGTGGGTGAATGCGGTGATGCATCTGGTGGGAGGATAGTTTTTAATTTTGAATTTTGAATGAAAAGTTGGATGCAAGATATGAAATGTGAAATACGGTACGATTAATCAGTCACTGTTTATGAGTGATGAATGATCATTTGAAATTGAATTGTTGATTTGTCATGATCAATTATTCATTTCTTACGACGATCCATCAACAAAAATTTATTTCCCAATGACTTACTTATACTTGAAAGCGGTTCATATCATTTTTGTAGTAACCTGGTTTGCCGGGCTATTTTATATGCCCCGGCTGCTCATCTACAATGTGGAAGCAAATGACAAACCGCATGCTGAAAAAAAAGCATTGCAAAACCAGTTCACTATTATGATGAAAAGGCTTTGGTATGGCATTACCTGGCCATCTGCCCTCATCACGCTCGTTATGGGCATATGGGTACTGTTGTACAATAAATGGCATCTTATCTTATCGGATAAGGCAGGTCTATGGCTATTGCTAAAACTTGCACTGGTGGTGCTTCTGTACCTCTACCATTTTTCGCTTCAAAAAATTTTAAAACAACAGCTATCCGGTATTTTTAAATATAGCAGCGACCAGTTAAGAATGTGGAACGAGGTGGCAACCATTTTTCTTATTACTATTGTGATATTGGTAGTGGTAAAGCAGGCAGTAAGCCTCATTTGGGGTATTGTGGGAACTATTACCCTCATAGCGGTATTAATGCTGGCCATAAAAATTTATAAAAGAATCCGCACTAAGAAATAGCAATCCTTATGGTATCAGCCGGTAACTATTAACTCAATACTTAGTTTTTCAAACACAGCTTTTATTCTATCATCGGGTATTGTATCGGTTATTACACAATCGGCCTCGCCAACACTTCCAATACGGCTCAACCCTTTTTTCCCAAATTTTGATGCATCACATAAAACGTAGGTTTTGTTTGAATTTTTTATCATTAACTGGTTCAGGTAGGCTTCATCCATGTTAGAAGTAGAGATCCCAAAAACTGCGTCCAGCCCGTCTACACCCATGAATAGTTTACTAGCCGAAAACTCTTGTATAGTCTGCTGAGATAGCGGCCCTACAGTAGATTGAGATGATTTGCGCACACTGCCGCCCAGCTGAATAACAGTAACATTTGCCAGCTGACAAAGCCTTGCAGACAGCACCAAGGAAGATGTGATAACCGTAATATTTTTGTCAGCAGGGAAAAAATCTGCCATAGCCATGACGCTTGTACCAGAACCCATGATGATGACATCGTTATCCTCTATAAACGTTACTGCTACGGATGCAATTGCGCTTTTCTGCTCTTTGTTAATGCTGCTTTTCAATACCAGGGGTTTATCCGTAACATAAGGGCTGCTAAGGCTGGCGCCTCCATGATGCCTGAACAGCAGGCCCTTTTCCTCTAAATATTTCAAGTCTTTACGAATGGTTACTTCCGATACGTCCAATTCCTTTGATATTTCCGATACAGATACATGGCTGTCCGTTTTTACTCTGTTTAATATTTGCTGGTGCCTGTGTGCTATGTTCATTCTATGGTTTTTAAAAACTGTATAAAAGTATTAAAAATAAAGATGTGGCTGTGTTAGTATTGAACAGTTT
>APMI01019160.1_pt1 | contig 10027 bp, 7 predicted proteins | sample 667938 | NCBI WGS metagenome assembly APMI01 (sample SAMN01084076, study PRJNA167559) | wastewater metagenome | biome: Wastewater | place: Denmark: Ejby Moelle, Odense | collected 2011-11-28
CCGGCGGGGCGGCGGGGCGGGACGAGGGGGCCCGCGCCGCCGGGGCCCGCCGCCTCGTGCTCACGCACATTAGTGCGCGCTACTCGCGCGATGCGCGTGAGCTGGAAGCCGAAGCGCGGCGCGTCTTCGCCAACACCATCATTGCGAAAGACGGCACCGAGGTGGCGCTCGACCTCACGGAAGAGCTAGCGGCCAACGAGCTGGCACCGGCGTAAGGGGCGGCGGCAACGCACGCAGCGCGCCCCCTCGGCGGCAGCTCGACGCGTCTACATGGTGAGACGCGACGCGATACTCGAGAGCGTGAAGGAGCGATACAGAGAGCCCGGGGTGTAGATGCCCGTGGTATAGAGCCCGTCTTGCGCCGTACCGCTCTCGCTACCGCCAAAGTACCACGCGTAGCTGCCGCCCACGGCGAGCAGCGGTGACGCGATGACCACCGACTGATAGGCCTTGAGCGGCGCGAAGTCGACGATGCTGGTGCCACTCGCCGACTGCACATGCAGCAGCGTGCCAGCCGGACGCGCGGTGGACAGGGTGACGAGAATCGATGGAATGGTGGACGCCGCTCCCGGGGCCTGCGCCATGCCCGAGCTTCCCGCGGCAATGACAAAACCACCGGTCATCGTGAAGGTGCCGTCGTAGTCGAGCGGCGCGTTGTTGTTGGCGGTTGGGCCATGCACGATGAAACAGCCACCGCTCATCGCGATGGAGCCGTTGACATCAATACCATCGCCGGTGGAGTTCACCACGACACGCCCGCCGGTCATGCGCAGCGTGTACGCGCCCGCCGCTTGCCCCGGCGAGGTATCACCGGCGCCCGAAACATTCAGCGCATCGTCGCTGGACACGAGTCGAATGATGCCGCCGTTGATGAACATGTCGGACGCGGCGTTCTCGAGCCCTTCATAACTCTTCGTGACGTCAATCGTGCCGCCGTTCACCGTCAGCGCCGAATCGGCGTGCACGCCATCGTCGGCGGCGGAAATACTGAACGTGCCGCCATTCACGACGAGGCGGCCATTGGAGTGCAGCCCATCGTCTGACGTATTCAGTGACACGGTGCCACCGTCAACAACCAACAACGCGGACGCCTTGAGCCCTTTCGCAGACAACGTGTCGTTGATGAGGGTGGTGCTCCCATTCGCCGTCTTGGCCGTCAGCGAGCCACCCGTCATAAGTACATCCGTCTCGCCTTGTACGGCATCATTGGCCGCGGTGAGGTTGAGGGTTCCGCCGGCAATAAGCACATACCCCAACGCCGCGTCACCATCCTCATCCGACTTGAGTGCGTCGCCACCAGCATTCACCGTGAGGCTTCCGCCGCGCACGACCAGGTAGTCCTTCCCGCGAATGCCATCGTCCGCCGCCGTCACGGAAATGGTGCCGCTTCGAATCACGAGACCATCCTTGCTCGCGATGCCATCCTCGAAATTGCCCTTCACGACAAGCGCGCCGTCACCGGCTATCGACAGGTTCACCTTGCTAAACAGGGTCGCATTCTGATCGACCCCGGCGGGATACGTCGCCCCATCGGTCAATCGATTCGTGGTGCCGCTGGCAAGTATCACCGCAACACGCGTGGCCTTCTTGATCACCACCGGCGCGTCGGCGAGTCGCGTGATGGACGCATTATCGAGAATGAGCCGAACGACGGCGGTATCGCTCGTACTCACCACCACCTGTCCGTCGGCGATCGTGCCGGTTAACCGATAGGTGCCCGCTTTGCTAATGGTCGCCACGGTGCCCGCGATGCTCACCCCACTGCTATTCGTGCTGATGCTGCTCGCACCCAGCACAATGGAGTCGGCGGTGGTCGGGACGGTGTAGTCGTCGAGCCGTTCGTGATCGACGGTATTCGACGCCATCGCCGACGCCACGGTGAACGCGTTGGTAAGATCGTAGGTCTCTCGGCAGGCGACACTCGCCACCGCCACCGAACCTGCGCTCACGGTGCCGGTACTATCGGTGCTGGTGCTCGTGGCACTGGTAGACCCGTCGGCGGAACAGGCACCAAGGAGCAGTGAAAGGGCGCACCAAGGGGCGCGCGCACGTGCCGAGGCACGCCAAGCAAAGCCAGAGATTGACATCGTCGTGTGAGTCGCGGGAGACAGGAGTTACATCTGGTGAACACGACATCATCCCGCTCCCCCAGCTCTCACGCTCTAGCTCTGCAGGCGTTTCAATCGGCGCAAACTGGGCACGCGCCACGCCACCGTGGCCACCACAACAATGGTGGCCATTCCGCCCACCACGACACTCGTGACGGCTCCCCACCACCGCGCCGTCACTCCGCTCTCGAAGGCGCCAATCTCGTTCGACGATCCGATAAAGATCTGATTGACCCCCGACACGCGCCCAAGCAGCGCCTCCGGTGTGCGCATTTGTAGCATGAGGCTACGAATGACCACGCTCACCATATCAAACGCCCCACCAACGGCGAGTAGCGCCATCGAAAGCGGCAAGCTCTTACTGAGCCCGAAGCCAATGGTACACAGGCCAAAACCGGTGACCGCAACGAGCAAGTTGCGCCCGGTATGCGCGAAGGGTGGGAAGCGTGTGAGCAGCACACCCGTGATAACCGCGCCAACACTCGGCGCCGCGCGCAACAGCCCGAGCCCCGTAGGGCCCGCCTTGAGAATCTCGCCCGCGAACACCGGCAGCAGCGCGATCGCACCACCAAACAGCACCGAGAACAGATCGAGCGCCAACGCGCTCAGCAACAACGGTTCACTCATCACGAAGCGCAGGCCACCAAGAATGGCGTCACGCATTGGCTCGCCAGTGGACTCGCGAACGGGCGAAGTATGACGCACCTGCATCATCATGATCACCGCGGCCACCATCAGCAGGCCGTCGACGAGATAGCCAAGCGTCGTGCCGCCAACGGCGTAGAGTAAGCCACCCAGCGCCGGCCCCAACACCGCGGCCAGCTGCCAACTGCCGCTGCGCCAGGTAATCGCATTGCTGTACAGCTCACGCGGCACCAGCTCAGCGCTGAGCGCTTGCCGCGCGGGTTGGAGAAACGCCCGCGCCACCCCACTCACCACAATCACGGCATAGATCGCGCGAACGCGCCCGGGGCTGGTGAGCGCCTGAAGGCCAGCGGGTGACGCGTGCGCTAACCACCAGAGCGCGGCGCTACACCCCACGAGCACCACGATGGCACTCAGCGCAATGCGCCGCCGATCGTGCGTATCCGCAAAGTGTCCCGCGAAGAGCGACATGCTGATGGCGGGCAGCGCCTCGGCCAAGCCAATGAAGCCCAGCGCGAGCGGGTCGTGCGTCAGGTCGTAGATCTGCCACCCCACCACGGTGCCCTGAATCTGAATGCCGAGTGTGAGCGTGAAGAGGGCCACAATGTAGCGGCCGAAGTTCGGCACCCGGAGCGCGGCGAATGTATCGGCCGGCGCGGCGGCGTCAGATGGTCGATCGGGCATGCGCGCAATCTATACGCGGTACACGCGGCGTTCGTACGCGACGCCAGCGTCGCATCGCGCAATGCGACTCGGGCGCAATGCGCGGGTGCGCGATGCGAGGATTGCCCTATCGCCAGCCGAACAAATCGCTCAGTCGCGTGGATTCACGGCCGGCGGCCACATCACGCGGCTCGCGCCCTGCACTGCGCGTGCGATCGCTCGTGGTCAGTCGCACCTCGAAACGGCGAAGGGGGTCGGTTCCCACGGGTGTCGCGATATCGAGGCGCCACATCCGACGCGCACCCGGTGGAGACGCCATGAGCGCGACACCAACCGACGGTTGCCACGGCGTATCCACGGCGTACGCTACCTGCGTATCGCGCCACAGGCGTCCGGCCTGCGCCACGAGCGCCACGCCCACATCGTAGGGCAACCGCAGCCGATGGTCGTTGGCCGCAAAGGTCACGCGCTGTTCGGCCTGCAGCACAAGACGGCGCGCGCCACTCCACGCCGAACTCCGGTATCCCAGCACACCGCCATCGAAGTCGGCGAGCGACAGCTGAAACGGGGCCTGCACCTGCTGGCCGGCGCTCGCCGTGGCGGTGAAGGTGGTGGTGAGCGCGTTCGTGGGCTGCAGATAGGCCGCCGTGCGAGCGCTGGCCACGACACCGTCCCACGCGGATGCTCCAAGCGCTCGACGCGCTTCCGCGCGCACGGTCGTGGTCACGAAGGCCGACGCGACGCCCGCGCCGAGGTAGCCGTCGAGCGCCACATAACGATCACGATCGCGCAGCATGCCAACGGGTACGGCCTGCCCCACCTGCACACTCAATTGCCCACCGACGCGAATGTCTTGGGGGGCGGTGAGTGCGTCGAGGCCCTGCGCGAGGAGATAGTGCGAACGATCGACACCAGCGAGCACGTTCATGCGTGCGACCCGCTGCTGCCGATAGCCCACGTCGATGGGTGTGCCGCTATCGGCCACAAAGCCTGCCAGCGACGGGCGCATGAGTGTTCCCGTTGCATCGAGCGTGGCGGTGGTGACCGCGCTGCCCAGCATGATGCGGGCGCCGGGGCTCGTGGATCGCCACATGGCACCAAGTACTGTGCTGGACTGGCGCACCGGGACACTCGTAAGCGCTTCACCGGGCCGACGAAGCGGCGCATAGCCGTACGAGCGCTCGAACGAGCTGGCGTACGCGACATGCTGGGCATCAGACCAGATGGGCCGCGTGAGTCCGGCGTGCAGCAGATAGCCATCGAGATTTTGCCGCGCGAGCAGCGATAGCTCTTGAAGACGACCCGCGAAGACGCGATCGACGTAGCGCACGCCCATCGCATTCGCATAACCTCCGCCGTCGCGCCACTCCACTTCACCCACGCGTGCGGACCCACCGAGGTTGAGCGCGCCGAATCGTCCGCCACGCATCTGCGGCGCGGCACCTTGCACGAAGGGAGACGCCACCAAGTTGGCCTCATCCTGTGTCTCCACCTCGAGGCGCACGCCCGCGCTGTCTTCTACGGGGACAATCTCCACCCGCCGAAAGAGGCGCTGCCCGCGCAGTACCCGCTCGGCCTCGTCCAAGCGCGCCGCTGAACAGACATCGCCCGGCGCGAGCAATAGCATGCGCGTGACGACGTCGGGGCGTGTGGTGGACTGCAGCGCATCAACCGCCGTCTCAAGGAAGCGCAGCGGACTAGGCACAGAGAGTCGTTCCGCCGGCGCCGTGCGTACGACCACAGACGTGACCACACGCCCGTCGCACGCCGACGAAGCGGCGGTCGGCCGGGCGGCCAGTTGGACCGTGGCCTGTGCACGCGCACCGGCCGGAGTCGCCATGAACGCGAGACCACACACGAGCGCGCACGACTCACGCAGCCCCCACCGGGGGGCTACAACGAGAGCGGTGCCGCCAGAGTGTGATACCCGCATGCCGTCAGTGGGAAAGGGCCATTGGGAATTGGCCGCCGAGGAGGCGCGTTGCCGTACTGAACACGTGACGATTGACGAGACCCTGTGTCCCTAGCGAACTTTGCCGTAGTGCGCACCGTCACAGTCGCGGTGCTGGCCGTCCCCTCTAGGGCCCCTCGTTCCTGCATGACGCTGCGTTTTCGCGCGATCTGGCCCGCTCTGGGCCTCGGTTTGCTGGCCGGATGTGGAGGGGCTGACGGCGTCATGCCGACCAGCCCGGCAGCGTTGAGCGCGAGTACCTCGGTTGAGTTCACGCCGCCGCCGCCGCCCGACTCCACCCACTTCAACCTGGCGATACGAGGTGGTCCGGTTGGATTAACCATCCCCACTTATGACGGGTCGGGCGAGGCGGTTCATCCGGATGTGGTGGAATTTCCCTCAGAGTGGAACGGCAGCCGATTCTGGAGTGCGTTCACGCCCTATCGGAATAGCGCGATCGCGCTCGAAAACCCCTCTGTGTTGGCCAGTAACGACGGCTTTCACTGGGAAGCGCCGAACACCGAGCTCAACCCGCTGGTCAAGACGAAGCGCGGGCATCTGTCCGATCCGGACATGATCTTTGAGCCGAACAGCCAGCAGCTGTGGATGTACTACCGCGAGGTCGAGCTGGCGGGGGCGGCGGGAAATGGCGCGCATGTCGCCGATCACCTGTGGCTCACGAAGAGCGACAACGGCATCACGTGGCAAAGCCCCGTTGAGCTCTACGCCGATAAGGGACGCTATGTGGTCTCGCCGAGCATCACGCGGAACCCGTCCGATGGCTTCCATCTGTTCGCGGTGGATGCGGGCACGGCCGGGTGCAGCTCCAAGTCGTCGCGCATTGTGGAGCGGCGCTCGTCCGATGGCATGGTGTGGAGCGACCCGAAGGCGGTGACGTTTGTGCAGCCCGGCTATCTGCCGTGGCATCTCGATGTGCAGTACGTCGCATCGCGCGGCGAGTACTGGGCGTTGGTCGTGGCGTATCCGGCCGCGAAGGGGTGCCACGCCAGCAGCCTCTTCTTCGCCACAAGCACCAATGGCACAACCTGGACGACGTATCCGCGTCCGGTGCTGGCGCCATCGGAATTTCGCGCCTTTGCCACCACGGTATATCGCTCGACGTTCGCGGTGGACAGCAAGGATAGCGTGACGCTGTGGTACAGTGGCGCGCGTCAGGTGAAGCGTGGCCGGCGCCGCACGGCCGCGGTGATGCAATGGAGCCTCGCTACTACGCGCACGTCCGTGGCCGCCCTGCAGGCCCGCGTGACCGATCGGGCGGGCGCCGCGCGCTTGACCGCCGCGAGCAGCGGTGCGCCGCAGTCATTCACGATTACCCCTCCCTGATCTGACCGAGCGCACCGCCTCCGCCCCGTTGCGACTGCTGGTCGTCGCAACCCTTCCGGAGCCGGGCGGTGCGTGCACGCATCTCGTCAGTCTGACCCACGCGCTGTTGCAGCAGGGGCATGAGGTCACGCTGGTAGCCACGGATGGGCGCGGCGTGTGGGAAGAGCTGCCGGAGCAGCCGGGACTCACCAAAGTCCGCGCCACCTTTCGCGAGCGTTTTGATGCGAGTGCGATGGCCTGCCTACGTGGTCTGCTGGCGCGCGAACGGTTCGACCATGTGTTTGCGGTGTGCGAACAGGACTATTGGGGCACGTGGCGTGCCGCGCGCGAGCAGCGCGTGCCGGTGGCGTTCTTTCTGCACCACGCCGGCATGACGCGCACCAATCGCCTGCTCCTGCCGCTGACGCGCCCCACCTATCTGGTGCCCTCGAACGATCTGCGGGAGTGGATTTGCGAGCGGCGCGTGTCGCGATCGCGCGTGCATGTGCTGCCCAACCCCATCGACACCGCACACTTCGCGCGTGACACGGCGGCGCGCGATGCGGTGCGCTCGCGTCATGGATTCGATGCCGACGACGTGGTAATTGGCTTTGTCGGGCGGCTTGAGTACAACAAAGGCGTACTGTCCTTCGCGGAGGCGCTCAACGCGGCCATGTCGCGCCACGCGCGTGTACGCGCGCTGTGGGTGGGAAGCGGGCGCCGCGAAGCGGAAGTCGACGCCATCATTGCGCGCGCAGCCGATCCATCGCGGCACGTGCGCATTCCGTGGGCGAGCGATGTCCGCCCACTCTACAGCGCGATGGATGTGCTCGCCCTCCCCTCCACTGGGCGCGAGTCCTTTGGGCGTGTGTTGGCCGAGGCGCAGAGCTGTGGCGTACCGGTTTTGGGCAGCGACATTGGCGGCATCCCCATGGCGCTGCATGCGGGAGTGTCGGGGGTGCTGGTGCCGCCCGGTAACGCCCCAGCGTGGACCGACGCCATCGTCGATCTGGCGACCAATACAGCGCGCCGCGAGGCCATGGGTGGCGCGGGTCGGGCCTTTGTGCAGGCGCACTTCGAAAGTCGCGAGGTCGCCGCACAGCTCGTGGCCTTTGTGCGTTCGCACACGCCGTCACGCGCGTGAATCCGGTCGCCGCAGCGCCGCGCCCTGAGACGCGTCCGCAGACGCGCCCGCAGACGCGTCCGCGTATCACGGCCATTGATGTGTTCCGCGGCATCACCATCGCGGCCATGCTCGTCGTGAACAATCCCGGCGACGAAGCGCACTCCTTTGCCCAAGCGGCGCACAGTGCGTGGAACGGCTGCACGATCGCCGACCTCGTGTTTCCAGCCTTTCTTGTGGTGCTCGGGGTGACGACGCAGCTGTCGCTGTCGGCGCACGCGACCGGCACGCCGCACGCGTTTCCGTGGCGCGCGGTACTGCGTCGCGCCGGTTGGCTGATGCTCGCGGGGTTGCTACTGAATGCGTATCCGTTCTTCGAGAAGCACGCGAGCGCGGGCCCCGCGTGGTTGCCGGCGCCGCTGGCGCATGTTATGGCGCGGCTCGCGCAACTGCGCGTCACCGGTGTGCTGCAACGCATCAGCGTGGTGTACGTGGCCACAGCGGTGCTGGCGCATGCGCTCTCACCCCGTCGGTTTCTTGCTGCATTGGTAGCGCTGTTAACGGGCTATTGGCTGCTGTTGGCATTCGTACCGGCGCCCGGCTACAGCGCCGCGGGCCTCCTCCTGCGCGAGACGATGACCACACCGGCGGCCACACTCCCGGTGTGGCTGGACTGGCAACTGCTCGATTGGGAACGGTGGGGATTGGGCTGGCATCTCTGGGACCGGGCCCGCGCCTTTGATCCAGAAGGCGTGCTCTCCACCGTGGCGGCTGTTGCGACCGGCATGTTGGGTGTCGTCGCGGGGCGCGAGCTCACCGCACAACGGCCACTCACAACGCGCGTACAACGCGTGGCCGTGATGGGTGCGTTGCTCGTGGTGATCGGTCTACTCTGGAGTCTCGCCCTGCCTCTTAACAAGCCGCTCTGGACCAGCAGTTATGCGCTCTTCACGGCCGGTGTCGCGATGATTGGATTGGCCGGCGCCAGTTGGCTCGCCGATGTACGCGCGAGCGATGTGCGCGCGCGGCTGGTGGAGCCGTGGTTGGTGTTCGGCACCAACCCCTTTCTCATGTACATCGGCAGCGAGCTTCTCGCGTCCATCTTGCGCTCGTCTATCAAGTGGCGCGTAGACGGACGGCTCATCTCCACCGGCGGCGCGGTGACGCGACTGTTCACCACGCAGGGTGTTCCGGCACCGTGGGCCTCGCTCGCGTGGAGCCTGCTCTTTACCGTGGGCTGCTGGCTGCTGGTGCGGCCGCTCTATCGCCGCCGCATCTTCGTCACGCTGTAACCCGCGCGCAGCGTGTTACTCCTGCTCGCTTTCGCGGGCCTCGGCCTGACGCTCTTCCAAGCGACGCCGACGACGCTCCTGCGCCGCCCCATACCGACGGCGCTGCTCTTCGTCTTCGGGCGCGACCGGTGAGATGGGCACCGGGCGTCCGTTGCGGTCAATCGCTACGAACGTGAGATAGCACGTATTCGTGTGTCGGCGCTGGCCGGAAATCAGATCTTCGGCTTCCACGCGCACGCCCACCTCCATGGAGGTGGTGCCTACGAAGTTCACGCTCGCCTTGCACGTCACCAGGTCGCCCACATGAATGGGCTCCCGAAAGTCCACGCGATCGATGGACGCGGTGACGCACGCGGTGCGCGAGTGCCGAAACGCCGACACCGCCGCCGCCTTATCGACCATGGCCATGATGGCACCACCGAACGCATGGCCGAGGATATTGGCATCCTGCGGCATGATCAGCTCGCTGGTTTCGTGTTGCGAGGCGGCAACGGGGCGAGCGGCACGTTCAGTCATGACGAAGTCGGACGAGGTTCAGCGCGTGACGCGAGCAGACGCTCGCGCCGTAGTACGGATAATACGTGGTGCGGCCACGGCACTCGCGGCATCCTGACGTCGATACGCCGCGCGCTGCACCATGCCATCGAGCGACGCCGACACATCGAAGGCGCGCGCCAGTGCGGAGCGCCCGGCACTATCGAGCGGCGGCTCCTCCAGCGCAATGAGCTGATATGCCGGCGCGCCAACCGTGGTAACCGGCCACTCCTTCTTGCTCTTCCCAACCAGCACGAGCGCCAACGCGTCGCCTTCGGCGGAGGGACGCGCCGCCACGTCGTACTTGGTGCGCGACCAGGTCACGCGCGTGGAGTCAGCCGCCCACGTGGGCAGCGTGGCGCGCACGGCGGCCCACCACGCCGGCGCC
>APMI01027294.1_pt1 | contig 10027 bp, 9 predicted proteins | sample 667938 | NCBI WGS metagenome assembly APMI01 (sample SAMN01084076, study PRJNA167559) | wastewater metagenome | biome: Wastewater | place: Denmark: Ejby Moelle, Odense | collected 2011-11-28
CGCGCGGCCGGAATTACTAAAATGCCGCCTGCCGCTGGTCACGCTGCGTTTTGCGCCGATCTATCGCGTCACCGGCTCGGAGGAGACCTATCCGGACCTGCGTGAACGCCTCGTAGACAATTTCCTCGACGCGGGCCTTCACGCCATCGCCGCTTTTCTCGATGCCGATGGTTTTCCGAAGCCCGTCACCTACCGCGCCTTCGGTCGCAAGGCGTTCATCGACGCGGTCGAGCGCGCGGATCGCGGCATGGACGAGGTGGCGTCGAGCTTCGATTTCCTGTTGTGCGTGACGCCCATCAATGCCGGCGCGGCGTGGAAGGAATTCAAGGCGAACCGCTACGAGAAGCCGCCGCGTTTTCTCTATCGGCCGCTGAGCCTGCTCGTGGAACGCCAGAAGCGGCGGCTCTACTCCATCGCTCTCGACCGCCTGGAAGATCCCGTCCTCCACCAGATCTATCGCGACAAGCAACGGGAACTCGACCTGCAACTCACCCTTATCGCCCACCGGGAAAAGGCGCGCTTCGTCGAGTTCGGCCGCGCGCTCTATGGTCCGGTCGAGCCCTCCCTGAGCGAGGCGGCGGCGGAAATTCTCAACGATACGGAAGACGCGCGGCGCGTGCCGGCGCTCGCGCCCGATGGCGAGGAGGTCGTGGACTGTTTCTTCGTCGAGCACCGCGCCCGCGCGATGATGCTGGACTATCAGCGCCGCCATGACGGTTTCGATGCGGCAATCGAGTTGCGCGACGACGTGCCGCCGGGGCTTCTGGTCTCGGGACCGCGCCTCCTGATTTCCCGCCGCACGCGCATGATGCGCCACCGTGTCGATGCCCTGCTTAGCCACGAGGTCGGCGTGCATCTCCTGACCTATTTCAACGGTTCGGCGCAGGGGCTTCGGGTTTTCCGCACCGGCCTGTCCGGCTATGAAGGCATGCAGGAGGGGCTTGCGGTCTTCGCCGAGTTCCTGGCGGGCGGCTTTACCCCGGAGCGGCTGCGGCTGCTGGCGGCCCGGGTGATCGGCTGCGACCTCATGCTGTCCGGCGCGTCCTTCGTCGAAAGTTTCCGGTTGCTCGTCAAACGCTACGATCTCGACGCCGAAACCGCTTTCGGGCTGCTGCTGCGTGTCTTTCGCGGTGGAGGGCTGGCCAAGGATGCCATCTATCTGCGCGGGCTCCTGTCGCTGCTCAGCCACCTGAAGGCTGGCGGCGCGCTCGATCCGTTCTGGATGGGCAAGATTTCTGCCGCCGACTTCTCCGTCATGGAGGAGCTTGGTGCGCGCGGCCTGCTGAAGGCGCCGATCCTGCGGCCACTGTGCCTTGAAACCGAACGCGGGCGCGCAAGGCTGGAGCGCGCCCGTTCCGGCCTCACCCCGCTTGCCATGCTCGAAGCTTGAGGAGAGCAATCATGCGTATTGCCTTTTTCGTCAATTCGATCGAAGACGAAACTCCGACCTTCACCACCACGGCGCTCGCCATGGCGGCGCTCGCGCGCGGACATGACGTCTGCTATCTGACACCGGGCGACTTCGTGCTCAGGGCCGATGACAGCCTCTTCGTGCGCGGCCGTGTGCCGCCCGGCAAACGCTACAAGAAGGCGGAGAGCTATCACGCGGCGCTGCAGGGAGACGAGGCGACCATCGAGACGATGGATGTCGCCGAAGTCGATGTCCTTTTCCTGCGAAACGATCCCTCGCTTGATGCCGATGGCCGGCCCTGGGCGGCGCATGTGGGTGCAATGTTCGGCCGGCTTGCCGCCGCACGCGGAACCCTCGTGGTCAACGATCCCGACGGGCTGTCGCTCGCGCAGAACAAGCTCTATTTCCAGGGTTTTCCCCGCGCCGTGCGGCCGGAAACACTGATTTCCAAAAGCATCGAGGAAATCCGCGCCTTCATCGAACTTCACAAGGAAGGCGTCATCATGAAGCCGCTGCAAGGCTCCGGCGGCAAGAACGTCTTCAAGATCGGCTCGCCCGATGAGGCCAACCTCAACCAGATCTTCGAGGCCGTGAGCGGGGAGGGATACCTCATCGCGCAGAACTATCTGTCCGCCGCGACCGAGGGCGATATCCGCCTGTTCCTGATGAATGGCCGCCCGCTGGAGCGGGATGGAACCTATGCGGCGATCCGCCGGGTGCCGGCAAAGGGTGAGGTGCGCTCGAACATTCACGCCGCCGGCACGGCCGAGGCAGTCGAGATCACCCCTGAAATCCTTGAAATCGCGGAAATGGTGCGGCCGAAGCTGGTGGAGGACGGCATGTTCCTTGTCGGCCTCGATATCGTCGGCGACAAGATTCTTGAGATCAACGTCTTCACACCCGGCGGGCTGAATTCGATGCTGGCGCTCTATGGCGTCGATTTTTCCGAAAGCGTCATCGCCGCGCTGGAGGCAAAGGTTACCCAGCGCGACGCCTATGCGGGTGCAATCGCCAATCGGATCCTCGCGACGCTCTGATCAGATCGGCTTTGTGTTTGCCGCCTTGGCCGTTTTCGCCTTTGCGACGGCCTTGGCGGCGACCGGTTTTTCGGCAGCTGCGGCTTTCTTTTTCGGCTTTGCCGTTTCGCCGTTCGCGGAAATCTCGATCAGCGGCTTTTTCGCCAATTTGGCCGGCACGGCCTCGGGGGCGAGCGCCACCTTCTCGAACTCGTCGCGCTCGCGCACGGCCTGCTCCCAATGATCGCCGTCATGACCATGGGAACGGCCGCTTTCCTCCCAGATCGTGTAGGCTCGCTTGCTGATCCATTCCCTGCGTGCATCCGTCATCGTGTATCCCCGTTTGAGAGTGAACTGGCGCCGTGCCGGAAGCTGCGGGCAGAAACCGGAACACGGAACTCGCTGGAGGCCCGGGAACGATCAACCGGCGGGTCCAGATAGGCGAGGCACCTTGCGCTCCGGGCTCGGCCCTTCGAGGAGCAGGTCTGCTTCATGCGATTCGCACGCGAAGCATGCGCCCAAAGCCGGGGCGCATCAAGCCAAGGCGCCCGCGACATCCTGTTCCGTGTGCCTCGCGATAAGGAAATCGTCTGCTGGTTGCGGCAAATCGGCGTAATTTCGCAAAACTTTCCTGCTTCCGGGTGGACAGTGCTCATCGCGCCAACGTATTGTCCCAATGAAAGAATATTCAACCTGGGCGGCGATTTCGAAAGGCAGGGCGTTTGACGGCAACAAGGCAACAGCATCGACCGGTTCGTCGGGCTCTCGGCCTTCTTTGCACGGCGTTCACCTGCCTGCTGCTGTTGATAACCACGCTGCCGGCACCTGCCGCTGCGAGCACCGTAACGAAAGTGCTGCGTTACGGTCCGCAGAAGGCCGCGGGCCATGCGCCTTCCGCCGACGAGCGGGAATGCCGTAAACGCGCCGCCTCCGGCGCTGCTTCTACCTTTGCCTGGGCCTGCATCGATATCGCGTGCCCGCCGAGGGATTTGGCCGACGGTTCGAATGGCGTTGGAGCGCTTGCCGTTGCTACGGTTCCAGCTTTCGGAACCGGCACGAGCTGCGTCGAGACGCGTGGGGCACGTGCCCCTCCGACGGTTTTCGCCTGACGGCCGCATCGATCGCGACATTCGATCCTGCGGCTTTTCCCGATGGTGCCTCACTGGCACTCCAGAGAAGCTCTGACGTTCGAAAGCGACCGACCTAACGATGACAGGCGAAATGATTCTGGTCCTGCTGGTCTGCCTTCCCTTCGCGGGAAGCCTTGCCGCGACCGTTCTCCTGAAGACCGATTCCCGCGTCCTTGCCGCGCGCATGTCGGGCGGCGTGACCTTCGTCGCGCTCGTCCTCACGGCGATGCTCTATCCAGCGGTGCGTGATGGCGGCAAGGTACGGCTCGATCTCGAATGGCTGCCGCAGCTCGGCCTCAACGTCACCCTGCGCATGGATGGCTTCGCCTGGCTCTTCGCCATGCTTGTCACCGGCATCGGTTGCCTCGTCGTGCTTTATGCGCGTTACTACATGTCCGAAGAGGACCCGGTTCCGCGCTTCTTCTCGTTCCTCCTCGCCTTCATGGGCTCGATGCTCGGCATCGTGCTGTCGGGCAATATCATCCTGCTGTCGGTATTCTGGGAACTGACCAGCATCTTCTCCTTCCTGCTGATCAGCTACTGGCACCACAATGCCGCCGCGCGTGACGGCGCGCGCATGGCGCTGACCATCACCGGCATCGGCGGTTTCTGCCTGCTCGCGGGCCTGCTCGTGCTCGGCCATATCGTCGGCAGCTACGATCTCGACGTGGTGCTGGCCTCCGGAGACCAGATCAAGGCGCACCCGCTTTATCTCACGGCGCTCATGCTTATCCTCATCGGCGCGCTGACCAAGAGCGCGCAGGTGCCGTTCCATTTCTGGTTGCCCAACGCCATGGCCGCGCCGACGCCGGTTTCGGCCTATCTTCATTCCGCGACCATGGTGAAGGCCGGCGTCTTCCTGCTCGTGCGGTTCTGGCCGGCACTGTCGGGCACCTATGAATGGTTCATGCTGGTCGGCATCGCCGGCATCAGCACGCTGATCCTCGGCGCTTATTTCGCCATGTTCCAGCAGGACCTGAAGGGCCTGCTCGCCTATTCGACGATCAGCCATCTCGGCCTCATCACCACGCTGCTCAGCCTCGGCAGCCCGGTCGCGGCGGTGGCTGCGATCTTCCACATGATGAACCACGCCACCTTCAAGGCCTCGCTCTTCATGGCCGCCGGCATCATCGACCATGAGACCGGCACCCGCGACATGCGACGATTGAGCGGGTTGCTCAAATACCTGCCGATCACAGGCACGCTCGCCATGGTGGCGAGCGCCGCCATGGCCGGCGTGCCTCTGCTCAACGGCTTCATCTCCAAGGAGATGTTCTTCGCCGAAGCCGTGGAGACGCATGCAGATTCCGTGCTTGACCGCATCCTGCCCTATGTCGCGACGCTCGCCGGCGCCTTCTCGGTCGCCTATTCGCTGCGCTTCATCCATATGGTCTTCTTCGGCCCCGAGCCGACGGACCTGCCGAAGCCCAAGCCGCACGAGCCGCCGCACTGGATGCGTTTCCCCATCGAGTTCCTCGTGCTCGCCTGCCTCGTCGTCGGCATTATCCCAAGCCTGTCGATCGGCCCGTTCCTGCATTCCGCCGTCGTTTCGGTGCTGGGTGATCGAACGCCGGAATACAGCCTCGCGGTCTGGCATGGCATCAACACGCCGCTGATCATGAGCCTCATCGCGCTCGTCGGCGGCGCGGCGCTTTATTTCGTGATGAAGGACTATCTGGCCAAATGCGACGACGGGCCGCCGCTCTTCCGTCATCTCGGCGGCCAGCGTATTTTCGAACGTGTTCTCGTCACCGTCTCCTGGAAATGGGCGCGCTGGCTGGAAAGCCATCTCGGCACGCGCCATCTCCAGCCGCAGCTTCGCCTCGTCGCGGCGGCGGGGCTTCTGGCCGGCGTCGTACCGCTTTATCTCGCGGGCTTTTCCCCGAGGCCGCCGACCTTCGGCGCGGTCGATCCGATTTTCGCCGCCGTCTGGTGCATCGGCGCCTTCTGCGCGCTCGGCGCGGCCTATCAGGCGAAGTATCACCGGCTCGCCGCGCTGGTGCTTCTCGGCGGCGCGGGTATCACCACCTGCATCACCTTCGTCTGGCTTTCGGCGCCCGACCTTGCCATCACGCAGCTCGTCGTGGAGGTCGTCACCACCGTTCTGCTTCTGCTCGGCCTGCGCTGGCTGCCGAAGCGTTCGGAAAAGGTCGACAACGCTGTTTCGCTTGCCGCCCGCAGCCGCCGCTTCCGCGACTTGCTGCTGGCGATTTCCTGCGGTCTCGGCATGTTCGTCTTCTCCTATGCGATCATGACGCAGCCGGTTCCCGATGCCATCGCCAGCTATTTCCTCGATAAGGCCTATAGCGAGGGCGGCGGCCGCAACGTCGTCAACGTCATCCTCGTCGATTTCCGCGGCTTCGACACGATGGGCGAGATCGCGGTTCTGGCCATCGTGGCGCTGACGGTCTTCGCGCTGCTGCGCCGCTTCCGCCCGGCGCCCGACAGCATCGAAAAACCCGAACAGCAGCGCATCCAGAACGCCTATGACGACGCGCGCCCCGAGCGTTCGGAAGGCGATACGGTGCGCGACTATCTGCTCGTGCCCTCGGTCATCATGCAGTGGATGTTCCCCGTTATCGCGACCTTCGCGGTCTTCCTGTTCCTGCGCGGTCACGACCTGCCGGGCGGCGGCTTTGCCGCCGGCATCACCATGGCTATTGCCTTCCTGCTGCAATATCTGGCGGGCGGCGTGCGCTGGGCGGAAGACAGGTTGCGCATCCTGCCGCTCCGCTGGATGGGCTTCGGCCTCATCACGGCGGCGGCGACGGGCATCGGCGCGTGGCTGCTCGGCTATCCGTTCCTCACCACCTATTCGCAGTACATAGAGGTGCCGCTGATCGGCAAGGTGCCGGCGGCGACCGCGCTGCTCTTCGATCTCGGCGTCTTCTCGCTCGTCGTCGGCGCGACGGTGCTCATCCTCATCGCGCTTGCCCACCAGTCCATACGCACGCATCGGGTCCGCAGTCTCGAAGCCCAGAAGGCGGAGGAAACCTGATGGAACTCGTTCTTTCAATCGGCATCGGCATCATGACGGGTTCGGGCGTTTGGCTCATCCTGCGTCCGCGCACCTACCAGGTCATCATCGGCCTGTCGCTGCTCTCCTATGCGGTCAACCTCTTCATCTTCGGGGTCGGCGGCGTGAAATCCAATGCGGCCCCGCTGCTCGGCGAGGGCGTCGACGTCTCGACGCTGACCGATCCGGTTCCGCAGGCGCTGGTATTGACCGCCATCGTCATCGGGTTCGCCACGACGGCGCTATTCCTCGTGGTCCTGCTCGCCGCGCGCGGCCTGACCGGCACGGACCATGTCGACGGCAGGGAGCAGCCGAAATGAGCGGCTGGCAGCAACATTTCATCATCGCCCCCATCGTCATCCCGCTCGTTGCGGGTGCGCTGCTGCTGTTCTTCGACGAACGCCAGCGCGTCGTCAAAGCGATGATCAGTGTCGTCTCGTGCCTGGCGCTCGCCGCCGTCGCCATCCACCTTTTACGGCTGGTGAACAGTGGGGATTTCGAGGGCGTCTATCTCCTGGGCAACTGGCCGGCGCCCTTCGGCATCGTGCTCGTCGTCGACCGGCTATCGGCCTTGATGCTGGTGCTCGCCTCGATCCTCGCCATCCCGGCGCTGGTCTTCGCGCTGGCTCGCTGGCACACCGCCGGCGCGCATTTCCACTCGTTGTTCCAGTTCCTGCTGATGGGCCTTAACGGCGCGTTCCTGACGGGCGACCTCTTCAATCTCTTCGTCTTCTTCGAAGTGATGCTCGCAGCCTCCTATGGCCTCCTGATGCACGGTTCGGGTCCCATGCGCGTGAAGGCGGGCCTGCACTATATCGCGGTCAATCTCGCCGCGGCGCTCTGCTTCCTGATCGGCGTCAGCGCCATCTACGGCTCGGCGGGCACGCTCAACATGGCAGACCTTGCCGTGCGCATCGGCGAGATCGAAGGCGAGCGGCGCATGCTGCTGGAAGCCGGGGCGGCCATTCTCGGTGTGGTCTTCCTGATCAAGGCCGGCATGTGGCCGCTGAATTTCTGGCTGCCGGGCGCCTATAGCGCGGCGGTCGCTCCCGTCGCCGGCATCTTCGCGATCATGAGCAAGGTCGGCATCTATGTGATCCTGCGTCTCTCGCTGCTCGTCTTCGGGCAGGGGGAATCGGCCGGGCTCGGGCTTAACGTTCTGCTCTATGGCGGCATGGCAACGATCGCCTTTGGCACGATCGGCGTTCTCGCCTCGCAGGCGCTCGGGCGGCTCGCCAGCTATTCGGTGCTCGTTTCCTCGGGCACGCTGCTGGCCGTGCTCGGCCTCAGCAACGGCGAGGTCACGGCCGGCGCGCTGTTCTACATGGTCAGTTCGACGCTGACGATCGGCGCCTTCTTCATGCTCATCGAACTCGTCGAGCGCGGGCAGGATGCCGGCGCCTCGGTTCTCGCCGTCACCATGGAGGCCTATGGCGATGCGGACGAGGAGGAGGAAGAGGTCGAGGTGGGCGTCACCATGCCGGGGACCATCGCGGTGCTCGGCATCTGCTTTGCCGCCTGCGGCATCCTGCTTTCCGGCCTGCCGCCGCTCTCCGGCTTCGTCGCGAAATTCGCGATGCTGACGGGCATGATCGGGGTCGGTGCCACGGGCGACGCGCCCATCCCCGCCTCCGTCTGGTGGATCGTCGGCCTGCTCATCCTGTCGGGCCTTGCCGCGCTGATCTCGATGACCCGCGCCGGCATCCGCACCTTCTGGGCCTCGATGGAAGGGACCGTGCCGCGCGTGCTCGTCATGGAAATGGCGCCGGTCATGCTTCTGATCGCGCTGACTCTGACGCTCACTGTCAAGGCCGGCCCTGCCATGAGCTACATGGAAGAGACCGTGCGCAACCTGCAGCAGCCTGGCACCTATATCGACGCGGTGATCAATGCGCGGCGGGCCGGGGTTGCCGAACCAAGCGGGCCGGATGGCGGGGGAGGGATCTGACATGCTGCCCTATCCGCTGCTCAGCGCTTCGCTCGTCATCATGTGGCTGGCCCTCAACGGGTTTTCGCTCGGCCACCTCATTCTCGGCTGCGTCGTCGCGGTCTTCGCCTCCTGGGGTATGGCGTCGCTGCGCCCGGCCAAGCCGCGCATGCCGAAATGGTATCTTCTGCCGAAACTCGTCGGCATCGTGCTTTACGATATCGTGCGTTCGAACATTGCCGTCGCCGCCATCCTCGTGGCGGGGCGCGGACGCCGGTTCCGCTCGGGCTTCGTGACCATCCCACTCGATCTGCAGAACCCGACGGCGCTCGCGGTGCTCGCCGTCGTGGTCACGAGCACGCCGGGCACTGCCTGGCTGGAATACAATTCATTGAGCCGGACCGTGCTGATCCATGTGCTCGACCTCGTCGACGAGGCGGAGTGGCAGGCCCTGATCAAGGGGCGCTACGAGGCGCTGCTGATGGAGATTTTCGAATGAGCCAGACGATCCTTTCCTGGTCCATGACCTTCGCGCAGATATGCCTCGTCATCGCCATGGCGCTGGCGGCCTTGCGCATGTCGCGCGGCCCGCGCGCGCAGGATCGCGTGCTCGCGCTCGATACGCTTTACGTGAACTCCATGCTGCTCCTGATGGTCTTCGGCATCCGCACCGGCAAGGTCATCTATTTCGAGGCTTCGCTGGTCATCGGCATGCTGGGCTTTGTCGCGACGGTGGCGCTCGCCAAATTCCTGATGCGCGGGGAGGTGATCGAATGAGCACCATCGAGCATGCGGGCGATCTGCCGGCCTGGGCCGCGCTCGCCGTCTCCTTCTTCCTCGTTATTGGCGCAAGCCTCGCACTGATCGGCACGATCGGCTTCGTGCGCCTGCCCACCTTCTACGAGCGCATCCACGCGCCGACGCTCGGCACGAGCTGGGGCACCGGCGGCATCGTCATGGCTTCGATGATCTTCTTCACGGTGCTCTCGACACGGCCGGTGGTTCACGAAATCCTGATCGGCATTTTCGTGACCGTCACGACGCCCGTCACGCTGATGCTGCTCGCCCGCGCGGCGCTGCACAGGGACCGCGCGGAGGGAAACCCCGGTGTTCCAAGAGAAGCGCCCGCACAGGCCGAAGAAGGAGAGGGCGAAGCCGTCACGGCGGAGTGACGCCTGGCGCGAGAATTCGCGCGCGTCGTTCTGGTAATCTTAAGGCTATGCTGCATAACTTTTCATCATGGACCAACGTCGCCCATTTTCCGTCGGCAGTGATGCATCGACCTTCGAAAGCTCGGGGGCGCGGAAGATCGTCATCCTCTCGTCGCATGTCTTTCTGGATGGCTTCCGTAAGGCGAGCGTGCATTTCGTGGCGCGTCGATGGGCGGTGGCCGGTCATGAGGTCTTCTTCACGACGCTGGGGCACAGCTGGCTGAGCCGCTTCAAGCAGAAGGAGCGCCTCGAAGCCCTTCGCCGCGCGCAGGGCAATCGCTATTCCGAAGTCGAGCCGCGCCTGTTCGCCGGCGCC
>APMI01013589.1_pt1 | contig 10026 bp, 12 predicted proteins | sample 667938 | NCBI WGS metagenome assembly APMI01 (sample SAMN01084076, study PRJNA167559) | wastewater metagenome | biome: Wastewater | place: Denmark: Ejby Moelle, Odense | collected 2011-11-28
TACCGTAGTGTCCATGTGTCCACCTAATCTATCGTGGACACGATGGTCTCCTGCGGAACACCCCCTCAGCAATGTGGTGGCGTAGAACGCTTACCGTCAACTTGCTCGCCGAATACCGGCCATTCACCAGGGCTAGCGGAAGCCTTGGCTATTGAAATTGACGTGTGGCTGTGACCAACTTTGGACTGGAGTAGCTGGCCGGGTTTCAAATGGAACGAATGGTAGGGTTTCCGAGTGGAACGGGTGCAGGTTTGGGTGGAATCTGGATCAGCACGTGTGCAAATCGGAATTACTTTTACTTCGTATCAGAACCGGAACTTTTCACCGAGTTTTCTTCAGGTATGTATTCGGCAATGTCTCCCACTAAACAACCGAAATAGGCACACATCTTATCTAGATTGTCTGTAACGGTGCTATACCCTTTGGTATTGATCATGCGGGAAAGGGTCATCCTATTAATGCCCGTGGCCTCGGCCAACTCCATCAATGTAATGCGACGTCCTTCCTTGAACTGTTTATCCGCAAGCAGTTCAGTAATTCTGAATCTAATCATGGTTGCACCGACTAAATAGTTTCTTATGAAACAAAATAGTTGCATCTGTGTTTCTATATGCTACTATATTGTTACAGATGAGCTGATAACGGCTTGTCTGAGACATTATTTATATGGAGATTACCATGAGCAAGACGTATCTATCTACTGATCAATTAGCACAACGCATTCCATACGCTTCTCGAACAATACGTGATGTTCTGAAAGACAGCGTACTTCTTGAAGGAGTCCATTACATCCGTCCGTTTGGTCGCCGGAAGATTTTCTACATATGGGAAGTCATTGAACGTGACCTGCTCATCAACAGAAGCGACAGTTTCGGAATTCCCATGGCTGCTCAAGGGGTTTCTCATGGCTAGTATACGATCAATTAATGGAAAGCTTTTCTTGGATTTTCGCTTTAAAGGCAAGCGCTGTCGCGAATACACCTCTTATGGTGACAATCCAGAAAACCGACGCAGAATGGAAGAAACGCTCCGCCAGATCGAAGCAGAAATCGAGAAGGGTACGTTCTCGTACCGTCAGCGCTTTCCGGAAAGCAAACTTGCTGCAAAGTTTGATTCTCCGGAGACCGTGGCGATGGCAAAAAGCCCCGTAGCCGAGGCCATAGCTGCACCTCAGGATACCCTTGCGCGTAACAGCACGCCTCTGTTCTCATCCTTCGCTGATCAATGGTTTGGCCAACAGTCAGTGGAATGGCGGCGTACCTATAAGGCCACCAATCGGCAGATTCTCGATCTTCATCTCATTCCCGCCTTTGGCCTAAAGAGGGTCGGCGAAATCACCAAAGATGACATTCTAAATTTCCGCTCAGTACTCGCCAAAGTCCCAGGGCGCAAAAAGAATGCGACGTTATCTTCACGCAGGATCAACGCTGTTATGTTGGTTCTGCGCCAAATCATTGACGAAGCCGCCGACCGTTTCAAATTTACCACGCCTTGGACCCGCATCAAGCCTCTGAGAAACAAGAAAAGCGATGTTGAGCCTTTCTCGCTTGAAGAAGTGCAGCGGGTTCTAGCGACCATCCGCCCCGATTTCCGCAACTACATGATTGTTCGCTTCTTCACAGGAATGCGCACCGGCGAAATTAATGGCCTGAAGTGGAAATATGTGGAATTTGACAAGCGTCTGATCCTTATTCGCGAGGCGCTGGTTGACGGCGAGGAGGAATACACCAAGACAGATAGTTCGCAGCGCGAAATCCAGATGAGCGAAATGGTTTTCAGCGCCCTCAAGGAACAGCAAAAGGGTACGGGTCATCTTTCCGCATTTGCTTTTTGCAATCGGGACGGGAAGCCGCTCGATTCAAACAACTTTACCAAGCGAGTCTGGTACCCACTGTTAAGGTATCTCGGGCTGTCGCCAAGGCGTCCTTACCAGACCCGCCATACCGCGGCAACCTTATGGCTGGCTAGTGGGGAAAATCCACAATGGATCGCTCGGCAATTAGGGCATAGCTCAACCGAGATGCTGTTCAAGGTCTACTCCCGGTTCGTCCCCAACCTCACCCGTCGCGACGGTTCGGCCTTTGAGCGTCTGGTTAGCGGGGCCTTCGGTACCAGTCAACAGCAAACGCATATCAACCCCATTAATCAGCCTGACGCGGAGGAATATCATGCCTAAACAATTCATTTCACCACCTCCTGCCGGGCAGGGTCTCGTGGCTGAACGACTTCCATCTACCTTTCGTTTAACCGCTTTTGGTCATCGTCCGCTGGATCACAAGACAACGGAATGCACCGCCAGCCTCTATCATGATCAAGCCAGTTTGCAGGTTGCGTGGTCTTGCAATCAACCCGACCTGCGCCTGCACATCGGCGCGTTGGTGAGTATTCGCTGGCAGGGGCAACCGACCAATCTCGACGGTTGTATCCGCATCAACCGTTTGGTGTTGCTTGAACGCCCGGAAGCTTCACTCGACCTCTTCGAAACGATTCTGCCCCTGTGGGTGACCGACCGAGAGCTGGTCAAGCGCGCGAATGCCTTGTTGAAGCCGCTACCCCTGGCGTTCAAGCAGCTCTTCAATGCAATCTTTTGGGACGACCATCGATTCCATCGTTTTCTGGTCGGACTCAGTTCGATGGCAGGGCACCACAATCGCCGCAACGGCAATCTGAAGCATTCCGTGGAAGTGGCCGAATTCGCCATGCGTATGGTGCCAAAGGATAAGCTCGTCAGCCAACCGGTGCTGACCTTGGCCTGCCTGCTTCACGATGCCGGAAAGGCGGACGAGTACTGTTTCAACAATCGCCGTCTTCGTTTCGAGAGATCGACAAGGGGATCATTGCTCGGACACAAGCACATCGTCGTCGAGTGGATTGTCGAAGCCAAGGCCCGCCATCGCATCCCCCTTCCGGAAACGCACTATCTCGCCCTGATGCACGCACTGACCGCCGTCAAGGGCGCGCCGGCATGGACCGGTCTGCGCGAACCAGCCAGTCTGGAAGCATCGATTCTGTCGATGGCCGATCGCCTGTCGGGGCAAGGTGATCTGACTGAAAGCCTGGCGCCCGAAGAAGACGGCTTCGGTGGGTATCACAAACACCTGAGGGGCCGGCCGTACGTCGTCAGAAATGAATTTTCCGGCCCCACCACTTCGCCCTGAGTGGAATCAGCTTCTGGGGGTCAGCAGCACGTGTGTGGGAATGCCAAGCGCCTTGGCGAGCTTTTCGATGTTGTCCAGGGAGATGTTTCTCGAAGCACGCTCGACATGCGCGACAAAGGTGCGATGCAATTCGGCCTCTAGCGCCAGATCCTCCTGCGACATTCCGCGTTCGGCGCGCAGGTGTTTCAGGTTTTCGGCAAGAGTCGCACGCGCAGTGGGCATCGACAGGCATGACACAGGAAATGGAGTCACCTGATGGTGCGGTCGATGAGCTTTTAAGTCAGCCGTGTTTGCGTCACAATCACATCGATCTACGCAATGTGCCAAATGAATTGATCGACTCAACGTTCGGAGAATTTATGAACTACCGTAGCTTTGCTTTTCTCATCGTCGCACTGCTGGTCGGATCAACCGCCCATGCGCAGAACCCGATTCTTGATCTGCGCGGCACGACCTATAGCCAGAAGATGGTGTTCGCGGTCTACGATTTGCGCGGTCCGGCTTCGGTTGAGGCCATCGAAACCGCCGTCGTCGAAGCCATCCGCCTGTACGCCCGGGATGCATCCATCCGTAACGGTATCCCGCCGATGCCGCTGCCTGACTATCCGAATCAGATGCGCATTGTCGAACAACCTGGCGGTGGTCCCAGGTCGGATTGCCAGGGCTACCTGTTCTCGGTCTCCGGGCTCGACACCTCCATGGCCCAGTACGGGGAAGTGACCTACCACCGTGGGTGTCTATTCCCCTATGCCGGCGGTTACCGCGTCAACTATCTGGCGATCTACAAACAGCAATCCGGTCTGGGTGCGAAGAATCCGAATGTCTTGGCCGCTATGCTCGGTCGTGTCATGGCCAAGGCCGTCGGGATGGGGGACAGCAGCGGCTTTGTGGTCAAGATACTGGATCGGATGGAAGAAGGGTTCAAGAACGCTAACCTTGATTTCCGGCTGGTTCAACTGCACCCGCAGGATATGGCCGGAAGGACGCTGGTCAAGGATGATCTGATCCCGCCGATACCTGTGGCCACTACAGCCCCGGCACAGGCTGTGCCAGCCTCGCCGGCGACACCACAAGCACCGACTCAGGGGGCTGAATCCGCTCCGGCAACGCTGACGCCAATCGAATCCATCGCGGCCCCCAAGGCTCAAACCCAAGGCACGCCGGTCGTATCCAATGAACAGCTGCAGAAAATGCTCCTTATTCAACAGATGAGAGAAGCGTCGATGCGACAGATCGCGGCGATGAATCCCGATCTCGTCGAACCCCAAACGCCCAAGGCGATGACGGCCGTCGAGGCCCGCAAGGAGCTGACTGCCATGGGCTTGCAATACTTCAGTCAGGAACAGTTTCTGGCGGCGGTAAAGCGCGGCGACATGCTGGCGGTCGAGCGGTTTGTTACCGGTGGCGGGGTTGATATCAATACCGGCGATGGAGACAAGTCCGCCGCCGTTATTGCGGAAACCGCGGGACATCAGAATATCGCGGTATTTCTTCGTGGCAAGGGCGCACGGTAGCTAACCCGCGTCGATCCACACGATCATTGATCCAGACATCAGTACTTCAGCGACATTTTAAGGAGCGAATTCATGGGAAGCTTTTCAATCTTGCATTGGTTCATTGCGGCGGGGCCATTGCTCACATTGGCGGTTGTCATTGTGGCGATTGTCTGGATCGTTCGCAGGTTGGACCATTCGTCGGACAAGCAAGGCAAGAGTGAAGCTGATCCTGTACCGCCTGTAGCGGTTGCGCAACCGCTATCCGATGCCCAAGCCGACAAGGTGCGCTGGTTGGCGGCAGCAGGATACATGCTTGTGTTGGCGGATGCTTACCTGACCAATCTTATGGGTTTTTATCAGTTCTATCTCGTTGGGCTCCTGATCTGCCTTCCGACGCTGATGCCCTTGCTGATCTTCTATCTGATCAACAAATCGCATGTTCAGCCCGTCGTTGCCCGGCATGTGCGATCGGCATCCCGGTTGTACGGTATCTACCTGATTTGCTCGGTTGTCGATGGCGTCCTGCTTTCAGTGATTGGCATCACTCTGGTTCACACGGTACTTGGGGTCGGCCTAAGCCTCTTCATGCTCGGTGTTCTGGTTTGGCTGAGCTTTCGTTGTACTCAGGGAATCGTCGCGGCGTTCGGGTTGGCGATGCCGGTGACCGCGTCCGGCTTTTTCGGCCGAAAAAGTTTGCCTGTAAAAGAGGGTGCAGATTGAGCTGGGTACGTTGTTTAATGCCCTAGAGATATGACTTTAGCAAGTAAATGGTGTGCGCGGACAAGCATCACTCCTCAGAAAATTGAAGAATCCCGGTTTCAGATCAGTCGCACATATGGATCCAAAAAATTCATTCGGGGGCATTTGCTACCTAGGAAATACTTATCTTTGCACAATATTTTTGCCAGGGCAGACCATTACCGCACCTACACCCCCTTTTTTGGCGGGGTTTCTTCATTGCATTGTTCGGCGGTAGGATCAAGAATTTCTCACTTGATCCTACAATGTGAGAAACAGATGAGAATAGAAATTTACGATGAAGCCATCGGCATACCTGCGCTGTTTAAAACCAACTATTGCGAAGCCCCTATATGCAATGCGCATGACCCACTTGTTTCACTAAAATCTTACTTGGGGTCGGCGATTCAAAAATTCGTTGTCACGAGGCAATTTTTTTGCAACGTCACGACCGAATTTATTGAGCGCATTGACGCCAGCCGCGGAATCTGTCTCCAGGCTTTTTTAGTTACTGAGGGGCCTGGCATGATTGACGTAAAAAAAGGGGGCCCTATTACTTTGCGCGATGAGTTTACTGCTTTTTTAAGCAACGCCTTGCCAATCAATTCAACGACCTCTCGCAATGAATCTGAAAATAAAGTAAGTAGGATTGAACAAGAAAGTTCCGAGGTTCACGATCAAAAAGGGCCTGATGCACCATCCCAAGGGGCATTCTCAAACGAAGGCTTTGTGGTTTCCGACGCAGCTTTAGCCTACCTTCCGACCGATGTTATCACTGGCGAATGCTACAAAATGGACCGATTTGCAAATGTTGTCGGCATACGCATTTCAAGTGGAAGAACTTTTGAACTGGTAAGCGACAACGCAGCCTATCTCAAGAGACTCTACGACATAGCTGGGCAAAAGAATTCGGTGACCCTTGAAATTCAGGCACTTCCTGACAACCGTATTTCACACCGTGCGAGGACGCTCTCGTCATATTCACGCTTTCGAATAATTTATGCGCCGTTGATTCGAGTAATTGATCAGATCGAGCCTGATTGAACCATCATCACCCTCGGGTTGAATTCGATTTGATTTCTTGCGCGATGATAGATTGGACCGGTGCTGTCATTAAGTTCGATTCGAACCGGAGGATGAACCCCACGACCAGAAAGGAATTCCTGGATCTCCGGCCCAAATGAAAAGTCTGGGTGAAATGGGACGGGAGCGACTTGTGAGAGATAAGAGCGGATTAACTGCTCGTTCATCAAAAGATCGTTCTTGAGGCGGCCGACCTTCCGAAGTTCCACTTCAAAATAGCGCTGTTCCTTGTCGCTTGCAGGCGTTTCTTTATAACTTACAACCTCACGGATTAGGTCCGTCAAGCTTCCCGAATAATTCAAGTCCCTGACCTTTTCCTTTAGAGCACGGCTGTTCCAGCTTACCTCGACGATCTTTGAATCACCCTCGGCCTTGCCCCGAAACACCAACTCTTGGCAATAACCGAGCCCCGATAGTCGGCCTACTCCACGAAATCCTCTAAGATTTCTTCCACGTTTATGGCTGGCACCAATGGCAGTGATTCGCTTTACAAACTCAGCATTGGGAATGCTTTCTCCGTTGTCCCTAATGCGAACGGTTCGATTGGAATGATCCAGTGATATTTCAATTTTGGGTTCATCTACGGAAAGCCCAACTTGCCGGGCTTCGTCAATTGAGTCTGCAGAGTTTTGGATGTATTCCCGATAAATCGTCAACGGATCGATATACATCGCGTTGGCTAATAGCTCCAAAATGTCTTTGCCAACGACAATATCGTCCTCTTGGAGAACCTTAGGCTTTGAAGTAACGCTAACAATAGCGAAATTCTTATTCATTTAGTTACCAAAAACAAATTGCAAAAAATGGGGCAAGGAAACCAGTGGCGTGCCGGAATTCTTTAGGTCATGAAACTTCTGCCAATCCTGCATCTTCAACTAGTTCATCTTCAGGAATGACGACGCTTAACTTTCTGCTTTCCTGCAAACGAATTTTCATTATTTTCCATATTTCGGCTTCCTTCTCATGTGGAAGCGGTACGTAGTAACTAAGGATTCGATTTACGGCTGGGCTATCCTTGCACAGGATTCGCGCATCGACACCCTGGTTGAAGTCTACTCGACGCAGGGCTGCTGGTCTTCCTGGTCGTCGAAATGTTGCCCCTTTCTCAAAACCACTATCCCTTATTTCAGCAATTATGTTTTTGTAGTTCGCAGAGGCCACAACATTATTGTCCATAAGCATCAGGTCACGTTTTTCACCGTGCCGTTCGGCGATAGCCTTGATCAAAGAAGTAATTGATTGGGCGTCACGCTGTTCACCCTCCAGTTTCGGAACACCACAGAAGTGGCACTTCCGAACGCAGCCGCGAGATGCATATGCAAAATAAGCATCGTGTACAGGATAGACATAATCATCGGCGATTTGATTCAGGATCGAATAGTCTGGCACCAAGTCTTCAATAGGAGTGCCAGTCATATCGTCGGAGTAAAACTCCTCCGCGAAATCGTCGAGCTGCAACGCGATGGCTGGCGCATTTGAGAGAAGACCACTAATGACTCGAACACCGCGCCAGCGAAGCTCGGCAAGAAACCGCTCATGCATTAAGGATGCCGCGATTCCACCTACGAACACCTTGGTCGTATCGCCCTTTGCAATGTTAATTGCATGATCGATGGACTTTGAGATCTCCTTCCATTCGAAGGAAAACAGCGTCGTGACGTAGATGCGATCCCAACTGACGTTATGGATGGAACGATCTTTGTCGCCCTTAATGAATCGTAGGGGGATTGGGCTTGACTTGCACCACCGCACCCAAGAACTTATTTTCTTTCAGGCCATCCGTGAAGCTAGCCATACCCACCCTTACCACCAAAAATATTTCTTATTAGTCCATAATGCTCCTATGGTAATTATGCCATTGAAAAGAAGAATGATTTCAAGGGGCACATGTCGTGCTCCACAGCATTCCGCCATAGAGCTAAAACAATAACCCCCTCTGTGCGCATGGCTCAGCGGGGCCATCGTCTAGTCTAAAACTGGTTCGCTAAGGTAGATGGTGCGGCGTCTGGTTTTCGGAGACTCGTCAGGCGCTTCGCGGCCCATTGCCGACGCTCAATGGTTCCGGCAAGCAGTTATCCAGACGACTGCTGTACTTCGAAAACTGCCGGAACCTGTATTGCTGCTGCCGCTCAGCCCATCGGTTTTCAACTGATGGCGTAGACCGTACATGGTTCGAGGTACGCATGCAGCCTAACGCGCACGAACAAACCGATCCTTGTTGGTCCACTGGGCATCACCAAGGACGCCGTAGAGGGTGTCCGGGTTGGCCTCTTCTCGACCTCGCGCATGGTGCGCTGCAGCGAATTGCCGACGTTGGTCGACATGGCACACACATCGTTTCAGCGGCAGTCGTCTGGCATCTGGAAACGATGGGATTCGGGGAACAGGGCCAGTTCGGCATCGCCCGTGTCGGCGACAATCTCTTCGTATTCTTCGTCCCAAACATCGCAAGTGCGCTTGAAGAACAGTAGCGGGAAGATGTAGGTCTTGAAATCAGCCGCATCTACAGGGCCGCGTAGGATGTTGGCGGATTCCCAGAGGTGTGACTCGACCTGGCTGAGGGTGACGGTTTGAGCAGACAAGGCTGGATTATCACGCGAGTTCAAATTCGAAGTGCAACTCTGATTAACAGGTTGGTTGGGCGAGATGCGCTAGCAACAGGTGACTTTCGAGCCACAAAGCTAATGAAATAGAAATGGGCGCCCTTCTTTCTTTTCCAGAACAGCAGGCAGGAAGTCAGCCCACCACGAGTTGCTCGCGATCCCTTATCGAGATACTCGAACTGTTACAGACTTTCTTGTGAATATCACCTGATTTTCATTTATTTGCATCTTGCCGACCATTACCGCACCTACACCCCCCATTTTCATCGACATTTCTGCATTGATTTGCAGTTCTTGGCGAATAAGAATGGCAAGGACATTTACAGATAAGAGAAGGCAATGAAAATCGAAATCTTTAATGAGGCACTTGGCATACCTGCAGCCTTCCATGGGAATTGCTGCATAACAAAAATTCTAGAAGCGCATGACCCGCTCGTCATGCTTGAAGATCGATTGTCGACTTCAATTAGAAACTTTCTAACGCATATGAGATTTGCTAACGATTTCGAAATCGAGTTCGTCGAGCAGATTGACTCGAATCGAGGAATCTGTCTGCTTGTAAATCTGCATATACCCGACTCGGGTTTGATCGCTAAGTTTTCCGAATGCACACTAAAAGCACGATTTGTTGCATTCCTTTGCGAAACGGAGCGCCATGGCAAAGTAACTAGCCAAGAACATGCGAATGGCATTGCTGAGAATGTGGATTCGGAGCACGGAGATATAGGTAATGATTGCTCCTCTCGCCAGCTTGGATTTTCTGCCGCCTCTTTTTCGCGCTCGGAGGATTTTCAACACGTACTCCCCCATGGTCTTGTCGACGGAGAGTGCTATAAGTTTGATCGATTTGAGCGATCAGTTGGCGTGATGATTTCCAGCCGCCGGACACTCAGTATTTCCATAGGAAATGCTCAATGGTTAGACGCGCTGGCCAATGCTGCCCGGGTA
>APMI01018071.1_pt1 | contig 10026 bp, 9 predicted proteins | sample 667938 | NCBI WGS metagenome assembly APMI01 (sample SAMN01084076, study PRJNA167559) | wastewater metagenome | biome: Wastewater | place: Denmark: Ejby Moelle, Odense | collected 2011-11-28
GACCGGGATGCGGCGCGCCGGCGTTGTGGCTCCGACCGGCCCAGCATCCTGGCATCGGCACGGTCCTCCACCGATCCGAATGTGAAGAACAAGGCCCCCTTCGTCGGCAACCTGACCTGGAAGGCACTGCAGTACACGGGATCCTACCTCGACGATCAGGAGCGCGAGCTGATCATGAGCCTGGTCGGCACCATCATCTACTACCCGGAGGAATCGGCGCGCGACCCCGAGCCGATTGCGCCCACCCTCACCTCGATCAGCCAGTTGCTGTACGGCCAGAGTGCAGCGACCGGCACGGATGTCATCCAGCACATGCTGAAATGCAACGACTACACCAACTGCGACGTGGTGACGCTGAACACCGGTTACACCCACACCCCCTTCACCGCCAAGGTCGAGACGATGATGCACTCGATCGCGGACAAGATTGCCACCCGCACCGCCATCCCCAATAACTCGACCGAGGTCGGCTTCGTGAACCAGACCACCGAGCCGGTCTACAAGATGCTGTCCATCGGCACCAGCATCCCCGGCTCCGGCCTCTCCGACAGCCTGATCGCCCAGTACCGCGACGTCATCGCCGCCGACTACGCCTACGTCTTCCTAGAACGCAATTTACGGCTGGGCATGGCGGCCCTGGACAAGAACTACACGCTGCAGCAGACGCAACGCGAGCAGGCCAACCAGGTCCGCCAGCGCGCCCAGGCGATGCTCTCGCAACTCGCCCAGGAAAAGAACCTGCTCTACCAGAAGGTGGGTTCCTTCCGGGCGGTGTCGAGCCACCTGGAACAGCTCGAGCGCCAACTGCGCTCCAGCATGCCGCAGCACGTGATGGACATGCTCGGCCAGCAGGCCGCCTATCTGTCGCAGTAGCGCCGACGGGATCGCGCGAGGAGACGCAGCGCCATGTGGGAGATCTACGCCTACCAGAATGCCGACAGCCTGTTCGGCGTCTTCAACGCGGCGGCGGCCATTCACGCGTCGGGCGATTATGCGGCGGCGGTGGCGGCTGTCGCCTTCTGCGGCTTCGTCGCGGCGCTCATCGCCTACGCCTTCGCCCCTGAGAAATTGCAGGGCTGGAAGTGGTTGGGCACGGTGGTGCTGGTGTTCTCGGTGCTGATCGTGCCCAAGGTGACCGTGGGCATCGTCGACAAGACCGGCGGCTCCGCGGTCAAGGTGGTCGACAACGTCCCCTTCGGCGTGGCCGTGCTGGGCAGCCTCACGAGCACGATCGGCAACACGCTGACCGGGCTTTTCGAGACGGCCTTCCAGGTCATCCCTGGCGTGGGGGCTCTCCCGGCTGAGCTGAGCTACCAGCAGAACGGATTGATGTTCGGCAATCGCCTGATCCGCGAGACCGGCAACGTGGTGTTCCAGGATCCGGCCTTTCGCACCGATCTCATCAACTTCATCCACAACTGCACCACCTACGACCTGATCGACGGCACCCTCGATCCTGCCACCTTCTCCACGTCGGACGACGTCTGGCCGCTGATGGCCTCGCCCAATCCGGCGCGCTTTTCCACGCTGACCGCCGCGGGCGGCTCCGTCGGTGTCGACACCTGCCCCAACGTGTACCAGAGCCTCAACGGGCGACTGCCGGCGCAATCCAGGGGCGGCTCGCCTTCCAGCTCAACCCGACCTTGCCGGGAGCCGCGGCGGCAGCGGCCATCGCCGGGCAGATCCAGCAGGCCTATCTCAAGAACAGCATCGCCACCGCCGCGGCCACCGCCGCCGACCTCATCCGGCAGAACGCGGTGCTCAACGCGATCGAGGACACGAGGACACCAGCAAGATCGTCGGCCAGAAGGTCAATGATCCGGCGGCCATGGTGCTGGCGGTGGGCCGGGCCCAGGCCGTGGCCCAGCAGAACGCGACCTGGCTCAACTACGGCAAGGTGGCCGAGCAGGCCCTGCCGGTGTTCCGCAACGTGGTCGAGGCGGTGACCTACGCGATGTTCCCGCTCTTCGTCCTGCTCCTCCTGCTTACCAGCGGCCGCGAGACCATGATCGCCTTCAAGGGCTACGCGGCGGTGCTCATCTGGATCCAGCTGTGGCCCCCGCTCTACGCCATCCTCAACTACATGGCCTCGATCTACGCGGCCTACGACCTGGCGGCTGCGGCGGACCTGGGCACCGGCACCAAGGCGCTAGCCCTGCAAACCGCCTCCACGATCTACTCACGGGCGATCTCGGGCGAGGCGGTGGTCGGCTACCTCGCGATCAGTATTCCCTTCATCGCCTGGGCGGCCTTGAAGCGCATGGAGAACTTCGGGACGGCGCTGGTGGGCGGCCTGTCGGGCCTGCAGGCGATGATCTCGGGTGGCACCTCCGCTTCGACCGTCGGCAATGTCTCGATGGGGAACGTCGGGATGGACCAGATGCAATTGGCGCCCAACCGCACCTCGGCATTCATGAGCAGCTGGCAAAACGACCTGAGCGGGGACATCTTCTCGTCGAATGTGCTGACCGGACGGACGGCCGTCAGCCTGCTGCGCAATCAAGGCTTCGCATCGCGGATGGTTTCGATGCGTGTGTCCGAACAGGATGTGGTACAGGCGAGTCGACAGGCTGACGCGGCACGAAATGAAGCCATCGCAGCCAGCACCGAACGTTCGGTCATACTGGCGGAAGCGTTCTCACGGGGGCTGACCAAACTGCGCTCATCGCGCAGTAGCAGTGGATCCACGTCCAGTAGTTTCGAGCAGATGGGCGAAACGCTGAACAGGCTGGATCAGATATCAAAGAGTGTGGCCGAAAGCACCGGACTGTCGCAGTCTCAAGTTGCCAGTATCGCGTTCGGAGCATCTGGTCACCTGGGGCTATACGCTGGCGTAGTTGGCGGCCGCTTGAATGCCAGCGCAGACAAGAGTTACCTGTCTGGCTTATCGGCCCAGGAACAAAAGGTCCTGGGCAGCATGAGCAGCGAACAGTTGGCAGCGTTCAAGCAGTTCGGTGACAGGGTGTCGCGCGACGCGAGCTTCATGAGCGTGATCGCCAGCGATTCCCGCGAAGCGCGCGACTTGACGGCCCGCCTTACCTCCACCCGTGCACGATCGGAACGCGCCGAGGCAAGTCTCGCGGAGCGTACAGCGTTCGCAGAACGTGTGTCTGCTGCCCATGAGAAGGGAGAGACCATCTCCATCGACATCGCTCAGGATCCCCACAACCTGGAGATGTTTATGCGCTACGCGGAGCAATACGGCGGCGATAGCGCTGCAGCGCACGCCTTGATGGAATCGGAACTGGCGCGCCGATCCCTTCGCCCAAATCGAGTGTTCTCCGACGGGACTGCACTGCCAGCCTCCTTTGGAGACATTCAGGACCAGCACATGCAGCTTCGAGGTGATCCTGTGCTGAAACCCGACATTGACGGCCTGTACCAATCCGCCCGCGTACAGACCTCACGGTTTGGCAACGCTGCACCGACGCGGGGAACCACGCCGACGCTGTCGCCTGTTCGAGAGGAGATTCGTATCCAAGGCAATCAAATTCGCTCGCATACAGAATCGAGCCGTGCAGACTTTGACTCCAAGGCTGAGATCGTTAAAACGGATGACGGAACACTTGCATCGAAGAAGTCGCTGCTGGTGCAGTCGGGCAAGCAAGTAGGTAAGGACGCTGCAGCGACAATCGACAATGCGAAGGATGCCGTGAAAGACTTGCTGCGAAAGTAGTCAGACGAGCCTATCCGGATCGAACATGTGCTTGTCGGGCTCAGCTTCAGTTGGCTTCATGAATGGCGGATGGCCTTTGTCACGCCAGTAGTTCGCAGCTAGATCTTTCGGAGTGGTACCCATACCGGGGAGCGGATTCTCATCCCATTCAAGTGGCTGCCGCCCCCTCCTACCAATGCTAGCCAGCGCCCCGCCAATCGGGGCTCCGAAAAGTGCACCGACCACCATCATCACAAGCCGGGTTCCCAAGTCGCTGTTTCCAGCGGAAATCAAGCCGATCAGCGCGCCGAGCACGATGAATCCTATGAAGATCAGTTTTCTCATTTCGGCCTCCCGGGTTCAGCCTACATCAAGGCTACATCGGCCAGCGTAAGGTTCAAGTCTATTGCCACTTACCCCCTTGAATTTCCACCGCCAAGACCTGCTGGCCACGCGCTCACTCGGAATTCGACAAGTCGTCCCACGGACCGTAGTGCCCGGAGCTGAGCATCAGGCAGATTGCATCCTCTGACGAGTACCGGGAATATTCTCGAGCCCCCAGTACCCGCAGGAAGGCGCCGATCGGCATAGCCTTATCCAGGACGGGACAGTAGGCCTCGCCATCAAACTCCAGCCAAGCGTGGCCGATTTTCCTGGTGCCTGAGTGTCCATTGCATTCGCCGTGGACCAGTTCCCATTCCGGAGCCTGCAGACAACCCCGCATCGCCAGTTCGTAGCACCGCCCTTCCCGTTTTCTGATGTACTTGATCCGGCAGGTGGGCGTGTTGGCGTCCGGCCATCCCATAGGGAGCCCATGGTTGCCAGCCTGTTCAGTTGTCATGTAACGACTTCATCGCTGCCAGACGCTCAATGAACGCCGGATCCAGTTCACGACTTGCCAGAACGTCTTGCAACGAGGCCTGCCGGCCTTTGAGGGCCTCCTGCACAAAGGAACAGCGCTCCTCGATCACGGGCAAAATGCGTTCGCGCACGAACTCCCGCTCGCTGGGCATCAGCCGCGCATCGCCGATGACTCGTGAGATCCCGTCGGGAATCAGTTCGACCAGTTTCTTCAGCACGCTGCGCACCAGTCGCGGCGCCACTCGCGCCTCGAAGGCCATGGCATCCCAATGGAGACCCTCGACCCATCCTGGTTTGTTCTCGCCAGCGATGGCCATCGCCATCGTGGCTCGCGGCAAATAGGCCTCGACGCACAACATGTCATAAAACGGCGCCACGCTCGCCTTCTGGCCGCGCATCAGGAATGCGATGTTCTTGGCATGGGCGTCGAGATTGCCGACGAGATAGTTGAAAGCAACCCACTGCACGACCGCATTGAGGGCCACGGCCGGTCGGTCGACAAATGCGCCTTGCAACACCTCGAAGAGGTGATGCAGGCCCAGGCCGCCTTCACTTTCGTACTTCCTCGACGGCGATACGCCCAGTGCCTGGCAAAGATCGATCTGGTGCAGGCGCTGCACGCTGGCACCGATTTCCGCCTCGACCTGCTTGGCTGCCCGCCGATCGAACCGCTCGATGACGTAGAGCGGCTCGGGCAAGTGCAGCAGATCGACGTTTGGCACCGGTATCCCCAGGTCGGCAGCCAGCCGCATGCAGAAGAATTCGTTGGCCGGACAGAACGGAAAGTCCAGGCTGGCATTCTCGGGTTTGACGATATGGGTCGAGGCCGCCATCCCTTCGGGCAGAAACAGGGCGCCATGGGCGTCGATGCGCAGCCCGAGTTTTTCCTGAGCCCCGGCCAAGGACATGCGAATTTCTTCCCAAGCGGCCATCAGCGGGAGATTGCGCGCCCTGGAGGCCTTGATTTGCTCCTCAAGCGCCTCCCGCGATAGCGGCACCAGTATCTCGTCTGCCACGGTGTCGGTCCCTTCGGGAATCAGCGACAGTGCCCCCGCCGTGTCCTGCCCATGGCGAATCAACAGGGCCCAGGTATCCCGTGGATCGATTCTTTCCCGGGAGGCAATCAAGTCCCGGAGGCGGCCTTCCGGCAAGAGGTTATCGAAGAACCATTCGACCGGTCGGGCGTTCGTGGAATCCTTGAACTCCCTGGTCGCCATCGGAAAGTTCGGCGAGAGGGCAAAAGCGCTCCAATCGGCCGCATAGCTGAACGACCATAGCCCGTTTTCAACCTCAAGGGTACCGACCCGAACCCCGTTGGCCAGGATGGTCAAGGCGCTCATGCCGTCCCTCCGGGCAAGCGCAGTCTCACCTCGATGCCAAAGCGGCTACAGACGGACAGCACTTTTCCGATCTGCGCGGTAGCCTTCCCTTGCTCCAGGCTGTTGAGGAATGGCAGACTGACATTGCATAGGGCCGCTGCATCGCGCTGGGTCAGGCCGGATTCCTTGCGAACAGCCCGAATGATCTTCCCCAGTTCGACGACCGACGAAATACCGACTTCGCGAGGCATCATCAAGCCCAAAAAATCAACGATCATTAAATTTTGCCTCGCGTAAGCCACGAAGGCAATAAAAACTTAACGATCGTTGATCTGAGCTCCGGTGACGTGGCCGTGAGGAGATAATGGTGGACGCCGCTTAGCACAATGCATCGTCAAGCGATGCCGACGCCTCGTCGAATAGGCACCACCTTCGCGCCATTCTTGATCCAGCCATCCAGCATCTCGGCCCAGGTTTGAAGCATCGCTCTTCGCTGCTCGGCGTACTCGGCCTTGTTGTAGACCGCACGCACCCCGCGCTGCTCATGAGCTAGGCATTTCTCGATCCAGTCGCTGTTGAAGCCGGCTTCATGGAGCAATGTACTGGCCGTGCGGCGCAGATCATGCACGGTGAAGGGCTCGAAGTCTTCACCGCGGTCACGGATCAACTTCACGGTGGCATCAATGACCCGGTTCAACGTAGCCGCGCTGATCGGCAACTCCGTCTCGTAACGTCCAGGATGCAGATACGAACTGGCGCTGAAACAGGTCTTGAAAGCGACCAGGATATCCAACGCCTGCTGGCTGAGGTACACGTTGTGAGGGCGTCCCGCCTTCATGCGCTCCTTCGGGATCGTCCATATCGCCGTCTCGAAGTTCACCTCATCCCATGTCGCCTCGATGAATTCCGACTTGCGCACCAGCGTGAGCAGCATGAATTTGACCGCCAGACGCAGTGTGGACATGGTCGCGGTCTGGTCGAGCGCATTGAAAAATGTATGGAGCTCGGTTGGTGACAGGGCTCTGTCTCGAGCTTTGAACGTGGCGATGGCGCTGGGTCGAATCGCCTCCGCCGGGTTTTCGATCTTCAGTCCGCGCGCCTGGATGAATCGAAAAACCTGCTGCACGATTTCACGTGCTTGAACCGCAGGTGCTGCGGCCCCCCGCTCCTTGATCTTCTCGCACCTCGCCATCAGGCGCACCGGCGTGATCTCTTCCAACTTCAGCCGGCCAAATTCCTCTGCCAAGTTACGGTCATAAACCGACTTTCGCATGGATCGGGTGGACTCAGCCAAGTCAGCTTCAGCGAAGTACTTTTCCGCCCACTTGCCAAACGTTAACGCGTCCGCAGCCTCGACTCGTTTTTCAACCTTGGTACGCGAAGGGCTCTCGCCTTGCTCCACAGATCGGTGAGCCCGCGCCAGCAGTAGTCGCGCCTCCGCCAGTGTCAAGGACATCCCGTAGTCCAGGTCCACCAAATCACGCGGTTTCTTGGCCCCGAGATTCGGATCGTACTGGCCGATCACCAGGGTTTCACGGCGGCCATTCACCCGGTAGTCAAACCGGAAACTGACCACTCCTGTCCGCGTGACGGCGACGTAGAGCCCTTGCTGATCCGCAACCTTGTAGATCTTTCCCGTAGGCTTCAGCGCCTTCAACTTCAAGTCAGTGAGCATCTCATCCCCCGAACCGATACCGTCAACTGATACCGTCAGGGCATTTGACGGTATCAACTTTGGTCGTTCAAGGCCGGCTCTCCGATACCGTCACCAATACCGCCAATTTCGGCGCGCTTTAGTGAGGCGATTTGAGACCAGGTGAGACGCTAACCAATTGTCAGGACTTGCTTTTCCCCGGAAAGCCGGACGACATGGGACGACCTGACACGAAGGTAATTTATTCCCACTCGATGGTCGCGGGCGGTTTGCCGGAGATGTCGTAGACCACGCGGTTGATGCCGCGCACCTCGTTGATGATGCGGTTGGACACCCGGCCGAGCAGCGCATGGGGTAGTTCGGCCCAGTGGGCGGTCATAAAATCCTGCGTCTGCACCGCGCGCAGGGCGACCACGTATTCGTAGGTGCGGCCGTCGCCCATCACGCCGACGCTCTTCACCGGCAGGAACACGGCAAAAGCCTGCGAGGTCTTGTCGTACCAGTCGGCGGCGCGCAGTTCGTCGATGAAAATCGCATCGGCCCGGCGCAGCAGGTCGGCGAACGTCGCATTGACTTCGCCGAGGATGCGCACCCCCAGGCCGGGCCCCGGGAACGGATGGCGATACACCATCTCGTGCGGCAGGCCGAGCGCCACGCCGAGTTCGCGCACCTCGTCCTTGAACAGTTCGCGCAGCGGTTCGAGCAGCTTGAGATTGAGCGTCTCGGGCAGCCCGCCGACGTTGTGGTGGCTCTTGATGGTGTGCGCCTTCTGGGTCTTGCCGCCGGCCGACTCGATCACGTCGGGGTAGATCGTGCCCTGCGCCAGCCACCTGGCATTGGGCAGCTTTTGCGCCTCGGCCTGAAACACCTCGACGAACTCGCGGCCGATGATCTTGCGTTTCTGTTCCGGGTCCGCAACGCCTTTCAGGTGTCCCATGAACTGCCCGGCGGCATCAACGTGAATCACCCTGAGGCCGAGATTGCGACCGAAGGTTTCCATCACCTGCGCCGCCTCGTTCAGGCGCAGCAGGCCGTTGTCGACGAACACGCAGGTAAGTTGCTCGCCGATCGCACGGTGGATCAGCGCAGCCGCCACGCTGGAATCGACACCGCCGGAAAGGCCGAGAATGACCTCGTCGCTGCCAACCTGGGCGCGAATCCGCGCCACGGCCTCGCCGACGTAATCGGGCATGTTCCAGTCGCGCCCGCAGCCGCAGATGTCGTGCACGAAGCGGGCGATCATCTGCTTGCCCTTGATGGTGTGGGTGACCTCGGGGTGAAACTGCACCGCATAGAAGCCGCGCGATTCGTCCGCCATGGCGGCGACCGGCGTCGACTCATTGCTGCCGATGATCTTGAAGCCGGACGGCAACGCGGTGACCTTGTCGCCGTGACTCATCCAGACGTCGAGCAGGCCGTGGCCCTGCGTGTTGCTGCGATCCTCGATGCCCTGGAACAGGGCGGAATGGCCGTGCGCGCGGATTTCGGCGTAGCCGAACTCGCGCTTGCCCGAACTCTCGACCGTGCCGCCGAGCTGCTGGGCCATGGTCTGCATGCCGTAGCAGATGCCCAGCACCGGCACGCCGAGTTCAAAGACGCATTGCGGGGCGCGCCAGTCCTCGGCTTCATAGACCGAATTCGGCCCGCCCGACAGAATGACGCCGCGCGGGGCGAAATCGCGAACGAATGCCGCGCTGACATCGAACGGGTGAATCTCGCAATAGACCTGCTGCTCGCGCACGCGACGCGCAATCAGTTGCGTGACCTGAGAGCCGAAATCGAGGATGAGGATTTTCTGGTGCATTGCGGTAGGCGGTGAGGAGTGAGGCGTCAGAGGTGAGAAGAGTGCGGCTGCGCCGCCTCACCCCTCGCCCCTTCCCCCTTCACCGTCACTCGACCTGGTAATTCGGTGCTTCCTTGGTGATCTGGACGTCATGGACGTGCGACTCGCGTATGCCCGCGGTCGTGATCTCGACGAATTCCGCCTTGCTGCGCATCTGGTCGATCGTCGCGCACCCGCAATAGCCCATCGACGCGCGCAGACCGCCGGACAACTGATGAATCACCGCGGCCACCGGACCCTTGTAGGGCACGCGTCCCTCGATGCCCTCGGGAACCAGCTTTTCAGCGCTCTCTTCGGCATCCTGGAAATAGCGGTCGGCCGCACCCTGCTGCATCGCGCCGAGCGAACCCATGCCGCGATAGGATTTGTAGGAGCGGCCCTGGAACAGCACGGTTTCACCGGGCGCCTCCTCGGTGCCGGCAAACAGGCCGCCTAGCATCACCACGTTGGCGCCGGCGGCGATCGCCTTGGAAATATCGCCCGAGTAGCGGATGCCGCCGTCGGCGATCATCGGCACACCCGAATCGCCGAGGCCCTTGACCACGTTGTCGATCGCGGTGATCTGCGGCACGCCGACACCGGCGACGATGCGGGTGGTGCAGATCGAGCCCGGGCCGATGCCGACCTTCACCGCGTCGAGATCGGAAGAGCACACGTTTGAACTCCAGTCACTGACCAATCTCGTATGCCGTCT
>APMI01036664.1_pt1 | contig 10025 bp, 7 predicted proteins | sample 667938 | NCBI WGS metagenome assembly APMI01 (sample SAMN01084076, study PRJNA167559) | wastewater metagenome | biome: Wastewater | place: Denmark: Ejby Moelle, Odense | collected 2011-11-28
GTTTTCGGTACCCTCGAGCTGGCTCTGCAAGTCGCGAAATGCTTCTGTAGCTCGCAAAGTCGGGTAATTCTCAGTAACAGCCAGTAATCGTCCCAGGGCTGTGCTAATCTCGCCTTGCGCTTGCTGATATTGTTGAATCTGCTCAGGGGTGGCATCGGCAGCGTCAATTTTGATACTTGTCGCTCTAGCGCGCGCTTCAGTCACCTGTGTCAGCGTACTCTGCTCAAAATCTGCCGCACCTTTAACGGTGTTAACGAGATTTGGGATCAAGTCTGCTCTTCGCTGATATTGTGATTGTAGATTACTCAGCGCATTATTGACGTTTTCGCGGCTCCCTACCAATCCGTTATAGCTCAAGCCAAGCAGTAGTGCACTAATGGCTAGTACGCCGACTGCAATTGCAGGTATTGTCCATTTTTGATTCATAGTTCCTCCTCATTTATATAGACTTATTGTAGCATCCTATCGCTTTGCAAGCTATGGCGGGATGAGCAGGCATTAGTCATGACTACTTGCTTGCTCAAGATACGCTTCGATGAAACCGTTGATTTTGCCATCTAGCACACCGCTCGCATCACGATCTTCATATTTGGTACGCGTATCTTTGACGAGAGTATAAGGATGGAGGACATAGTTGCGAATTTGGTTGCCCCACGCTGCTTCTTTGGTGGGGCCCTTAAGTTCAGTAATATTGTCTTGGTGCTGTTCAAGCCGTAACTGAGCGAGTTTTGAGCGTAGGATTTTCATAGCTGTCTCGCGATTCTGGAGCTGCGAACGTTCGTTTTGGATCGCTACCACAATACCGGTAGGCACATGCGTGACTCGCACGGCACTATCAGTCGTGTTGACACTCTGGCGGCACTATCAGTCGTGTTGACACTCTGGCCACCGTGACCACCCGCTCGATACACATCGATTTTGAGATCTTTTTCATCAATTGCGACCTCTGACGGTGCGTCAATTTGCGGCATCACTTCAACCAGTGCAAAACTCGTCTGACGTAAATTATCGGCATTAAATGGACTCAACCGCACCAATCGATGGACGCCATGCTCAGAGCGTAATTTGCCGTACGCGAACACGCCCACCAGGCTGTATGTCGCACTCTTGATACCCGCTTCTTCACCTGCCGACCGTTCGATGAGCTCAGTGCCCATATCGGATTTTTCTGCCCAGCGCAGGTACATCCGCTCGAGCATTTCTGCCCAATCTTGCGCGTCCGTACCGCCCGCCCCTGCGCTGATCTTGATGATCGCCCCATGGTCATCGTAGGCACCCGAAAAAAGCAGATCTTTTCGTAGTGTTTGGTATTGATCCTCGAGTGTGGTGACTTGTGCCTGTAATTCTTCGTGAAGTGATTCATCACCTGTCTCTACCAGTTCGCAAAGATCAGTCAGTTGCAAGCGCATCATCACCCATGCGTCTGTCGCAGCTCTCAAGGCTGCCGCTTGCCGTGCCAAGACCTGCGCTTTGTCGGGATTGGACCACACTTCACTATCAGACAGCTGAAGATCAATCGCTGCGATTTCTTGTAGTTTGGCGTCGACATGCAGCTGACTATACGCCGCTTGTACCGCGTCCTTTAGTTCCATGACTCGTTTCTTGAGTGGTTGCATGTCTATTACAGTATACCACCCCCTGCTCGGTGGCCGTTTGTCAGCATCTTTTATTGAGCGAGGTGGCGATATTTGTCGAGATGGCTGAGTCGACGCACCAGAAATGGATGCGAGCTAAATGTCTGCGCAAGTCGGTTCATTGGACGTTCTGCGGTATATTGTAGCCATTCACGTGCGGTTTGGTTCATATACTGGGCAGCATCGGGTCCGACGTGCACTTTGATAAGCGCATTTTTGACAAGTTCGAGATCTCGCATATAGGCGAGCGCCAGTCGGTCACACGCCCATTCGGCTCGACGATACCAAAAGCCACAAATCCATCGGACAATTTGACCTACTATTGGCACTGCTGAAAACGGCATGAGATAGAGCATGATATTCGTATGCCAATATTTGATATGGCCCATCTCATGTACGACAACCACTTTGAGTTCTTCCTGAGTAAGATACCGGACGCTACCTGAGTGCAGGACGATTGTATATGGTCGAGCAAATCCAAAGGCATACGCATTGATATATGGATCTTGGGTAATCATGATTTCGACTCGTGGCAGCTTCAGGTCAGCCGCCACTTCATTGGCCCAATCTCGCAGCCACGCATAGCTGCTGTATTCGATCTGGAGACAGTTACCCAGCACCATTTGCCGCTGCATACGCAAAAGAAACATGCCAACGAGCAGCACCACACCAGCAACTGCTATACCACCTATGAAAGCACCGAAGACAGCAAGCGCTAGAGCACCAGCAGTCTGTGCGCCTGATACCGCTCCTACGAGGAAATACATCGACGATAGCAATAACAGCACGACAAATGTCACTATCAGAACAATCGTATCGCTCACTCGCCGCGCTCGTATGACTGCCGGATGAACACCTTGTCTTGCTTGAGGTTGATTATTCATGACTTTAGCTCCTTTACTGAATTAACAAATTGATCACCTCGATCACTGTATGATGCATATTGATCAAAACTAGCACTAGCCGGACTCAACAGGACGACAGATCCAGGAATAGCAATTTCTCGTGCTTTTGCAACCACGTCTCGCATACCACCTTCGATTCTCTCGCACCTGACACCGAAACGCCTGCAAAGATCTGCAATACGTGCACCAGTCACACCAACAGAGATAACAGTAGTGCCTGTGCGCGCGCATAGCTCAATGATATCTTCATAGTTACCACCTTTGTCAGAGCCACCTAGAATAATTACCTTTGGTTCAGAAAAAGCCCGTATCGCTGCAATTGCCGAACCAGGTGTCGTCGCAATACTGTCATCATAGTACTGCACCCCATCGATCGTACCAATTAATTTCAACCGGTGAGGGAGGCCACCAAAGAGCCTAAGGCCGTTTTCAATTGCAAATGCGTCGTTTGTATAGCACCATGCTGCGCTAATAGCGGCACAGGCGTTTTCACTATTATGCTGACCACGCAATTGAAGAACTGATATAGGGCAAATGCGCACCCTGCCTTTGCAGAAATACCCATCTTTGACATAGACCTGTTCGTCCTGCGATACCCCATAGCGATACGTACTACCGGGGGCAGCACTCGCTACCCAGGCTGCATACTCATTGGTAGGATGATAAAGACAAATATCACGATCAGTCTGAAAAACAACAATATTACGCTTGGCGCCGATATACTCTGTCATATCATTGTGAATATCCATATGATCAGCCTCGATCATCAGTACTACGGCCACATGAGGGCTGCGTTCGATGTCTAGCAGTTGGAAACTACTCATCTCGAACACCACAATATCAGACTTGGTAATGCGAGATAAAACATCAAGTGGCGGCACGCCAATATTACCCACCACATGCACAGTCCGCCCCGCAGCACTCAGGATCGATGCAATCAGGGCTACCGTCGTACCCTTGCCCTTGGTGCCCGTGACACCGATAATTGGCGCTGGGCAATGTTCGAAAAATTCATTAGTCGCTGACCATATCTTGCCGTCAGTCGAGATATCATTTGGCAATATCGAACCACCACGAACCACGAGATCATACCCGTACAAATTAGCTAAAGCATTTTCATCGGTCAACACCCTAACACCTGGTGGTATTGGCTTATTAGCACGCTCCACGATCGTCAATTCATGATTACCCTGGAGGGCATAATATGCATAGTTCGAGGCACCCTCAGCGCCAAAACCGGCGATCGCAATTTTCATATACTTATCTTATCATCACTCAGTGCTTATACCGCATCAAATATCCCAGCAAGCTTGTCATGCAGCTCAATAATCTCTGATTTCTCACCACTACTCACTCCTGCGATCACCCAGGTATTATGTGCAATAAATTCCCTCGCCGTCGCAAACATTCGTTCCAGCGTAATACCACGGATCGCATCCGGTACTTTTTCATAATCTTTGACAATTCCGTCACCAAAATACCGATGTGAATAAAAGCTACTAATCTGCGAGACTGTTTGTGCGCCCATTTGATGACGCCCAAGCGCATATGATTTGGCGGCGCTGAGTTCCTCAGCGGTGATCTCGCCTTGCATCACACGAGTAACCTCGCGTGCAATAATATCAAATAACTGACCAGCCGTATCCAAGTTGACTTGGCCACTAAAATCCCAGCTACTATCATGTACCCCTGCCGATGTCTCAGAAAATATACCGTACGCCAGCCCCTTCTTACGTGCCGCTCCGTATATCCGAGAATGCATCGTACCGGTCAGTATTTGGTCAAGACACTCCATAGCTTCAGCTTCATCATCTGTCAGCTCTCGCGGTATAATCATCGACCAGCCAAAGGTAAGATTTGAGGCTTCCTTGCGGCGAATTAAGATCGGGTTTGCACTCGTGAGGTCATCTCGTGGCACCGCAAAGCGCTCACCGCGAGGCAACTCCCATCCCTCGAGCATCCGTTGTATCTGTGCCTTGCGCCCCTCAAGCTTGCCAGCGATCACAAAACGCAAATTGTCACTTGTATGCGTTCGCTTGTGATGCTCGCGAATATCATGCAATGACACGTGCGGAATCGTCTGAAGTCGTTGCCAAAACGTATAGATATCCTCACCAAGCAGTTGTTGAACCTTTGGCCACAGCACACGATTATGGTTGTTGAGGTAGCCCGTTAGCTCGCTCTTCACGTTGCCTTTCTCGGCTGCCAACTCAACCGCATTAAACTTTGGCTGACAAATGGCAACTTGTTGCAAATCCAATATACGATCCCACTCAAAATCAGCACAGTCCGCCACATATACCATCGAGAGATCGCTCGTATAGGCATTGTGATAAGCGCCGTTTTTGGTAAATTCAGCCTCATATGCATGTTCTGATTTGTAGCGCACATTTGCACCAAATGCCATATGTTCCATGATATGAGCCGTCTCGTAGATATGCTTATTTTTCACATAGCGATTACCAGCGCGAAACTGAAACTGAAAACTCATCACAGATGCGCCTGGTATATCGATTAACAGACCGCGTGCACCATTTCGTAAACGTATCTCTGTGGTGGTGTGTCGCATAAATTATTTCCGATGGTTCTTTTTACGATTCTGACGAGCAGCTTTTTTCTTGCGACGAGCCTCGTTACGTACGCGATTTTGCTCTGTATTGGCAGTAGCTTTTTTGGTCCCAGAGAAATCCTTATCGCGATTAAGCTCTCCACCGGTGACCTCATTGACACCATGTTCGACAGATTTCTCGGCGAGCCGTGTCAGCTCAGTGTCGTACTCTTCATCATCAGCTTGTTTGGCAACTGCATCACTACGATGGACATGGAAGATCGCCCTCAATACCTCATCAGTCAGCGTGCCTTGGAGACTCTCAAACAGCTTCTGCGATTCAGCACGATACTCCACAAGCGGGTCTCGCTGGCCGACACTGCGCCAGTGAATACCTTCGCGTAAATGCTGCATATTCTCAAGATGCTGCATCCAGAGTGTGTCAAGCACTTGGAGGTACACTTCCCGCTCCACACCGCGCATTACTTCTGACGTTAGCTCATGTTCTTTGGCTTTGTAGAGCTTTTCTACCTGCTCGAACGCGAGTTCACGACGGCGTTTATCATTTTTCTCCTGACCAAATAAGCTAATCTGTGCCGCCTCAAGTGGAAAAATAACTTCAAACGCCTCGACAAATTTTGAATTGTTTCTTGCCGGCAAAATAACCAGTTCATTCACCTTGCGCTCAATCAACCGCTCGATTTCTGGACGGATATTGTCACCCTCGAGAATTTTGCGGCGCATTGTATAGACGACTTTGCGGTGACGATTGATGACGTTGTCATACTGAACAACATTTTTACGCGTGTCGTAGTTGTAACCTTCGACCCGTTTTTGGGCGGCCTCAAGCGTCTTAGACACTGCACGATTCTGGATAGGCGTATCTTCGTCCACTCCGAGTCGATCCATCAGTGCACCAATACGATCACCCTGAAAAATACGCATCAAATCGTCTTCGGTCGATACATAAAACTGGGTATCACCAGGATCACCCTGACGACCGCCGCGACCGCGTAGCTGATTGTCGATACGACGCGATTCATGCCGTTCCGAACCGATCACGACCAGACCACCAAGCTCTTTGACCCCTGGCCCGAGCATGATATCCGTACCGCGACCTGCGATGTTCGTCGCAAGCGTAATAGCTCGTTTTTGGCCGGCTTTTTCGATGATAGCTGCTTCTCGTTCGTTGTTTTTGGCGTTAAGAAGCTCGTATTTGATACCCTCTTTGTCGAGCCATGCGGCGATCAACTCGTTTTTGGCAATCGAACCCGACCCGACAAGCACCGGCCTGCCAATCTCGTGATATTCTTTGATCGCCTGAGCAACGGCTTTGAGTTTACCCCGTTCGGTTCTGTAGATAAGGTCTTGGTGGTCGACGCGTGCCAGAGACCGATTGGTTGGGACCTGTACCACATCGAGGCTATAGATTTGTTGAAATTCTTCCGCCTCGGTAAACGCCGTTCCCGTCATGCCACTTAGTTTGGTATATAGTCGAAAGAAATTCTGAAATGATACGGTCGCAAGCGTCATGCTTTCTTCGCGGACTCTGACACCTTCTTTGGCTTCGATCGCTTGATGAAGGCCCTCGTTGTATCGATTGCCCTGCTTGAGACGACCCGTGTGCTCATCGACGATGATCACCTCGCCATCGTTGGTGACAACATAATCTTTGTCTCGCTTGAACAGGGCTTGGGCTCTGAGCGCTTGATCCATATGGTACACAGATCGAACATATTCGGGCGTGTAGAGGTTTTTGATACCGAGCAATTTTTGAACTTTTTCGACTCCGATGTCTGACAACGATACGCTCCGGCGTTTTTCATCGAGGATATAATCTTCGGGCACAAGTTTGGCGGCAACTTTTGCGAATTGATAATATGCCTCTGGATTTTCAGATGCAGGCGCTGAAATAATCAGTGGGGTACGCGCCTCGTCAATCAAGATTGAGTCTACCTCGTCCACGATGGCATAGTGCAGCTCGCGTTGACGTACAAGATCGATCTCATTGACCATATTGTCTCGCAAATAGTCAAATCCGAACTCATTGTTGGTACCATAGGTGATATCAGCCGCATAGGCTTCTTTGCGAGTACAAGGACGCAGTGTACACATGCGCTTATCGGCGTGTGCTTCGTTGTTATAGCCTTTCTCATAGAGAAATGATGCATCATTGATGACACACCCCGTTGTCATACCTAAGAAATCATAGAGTTCGCCCATCCAACCAGCGTGTAGTTGTGCGAGATAGTCATTAACCGTCACAAGATGCACACCCTTACCCTCAAGGGCATTGAGATAAAGCGGCAAGGTCGCAACTAGTGTTTTCCCTTCGCCGGTTCTCATCTCAGCAACATTGCCTTCATGTAAGACGATCCCCCCGATCAGCTGAACATCAAAATGACGCTGCCCAAGGACGCGGCGAGCCGATTCACGCACAAGCGCATAGGCTTCAGGCAGGATATCGTCGAGTGTGGTGCCTTTTTTGGCAAGACGCTTCTTGAGGACATCAGTTTGCTTGCGCAGCTCAGGCTTTGTCATTTTTTTGTAGGTATCTTCAAGCGCATTGATCTGGAGCACTTTTTTCTGAAGACGTTTGAGAATCCGCTTCTGCGGATCACCGAACACTTTTGTTAACGCAGATTGTCGACTGACCATAAAATATCCCTACTTTCTGTCCCTGGTAGAAGTTTGCACAATACTATTCTCAATTATACCCTGATCATGAGTAATGACAAAGAGTATTTCTGTAGTTTTTGGTTATTCCAATAATTTTAGCAACGACTAAAGCTCGCGAGCGTAGCTACGTTTGAATCGATCAAGTAGCTTACGACGGCCAACGTGCGGCAAGAGCGTTTCTTTATATTTGGTGAGTTGCGCAGCCAGTTTGGCTTCGACAATATCGACCGCTGCCATCGCGTTAACGGTCGAATCTCTGGCGGTGAGCCGTTTATCTGGAACATCAATCAGCACTTCTACTTCATATTTATTACCGTGAGCCCGATTGACTTCGGCAATTTTTACTTCTGCTCGCATAGACTTGCGCGCATGTCGTGGCGCGAATCGATCGAGCGATCCGATCTTTTTGCGAGCGTACTTCTTGAGAGCGTCATCGAGCGATAGCCCCACTCCGGTTATATCGATATGTGTGATCATAGGTGACCCCTTTCGTTTAACCGTATCTGTACTATCTATTATACGCGCTTTGCATCAATTCCGATAGCTTCAGAGATATTAGTAAATCCGTCTTGCTTGAGAAGTCGTACTAATCCTCGGTTGATATCACCGATAAGCTGCGGCCCTTCATAGATCAGTCCGGTAATCAATTCGACGAGGCTGGCACCTGCTCGAATCTTGGCATAGGCATCATCTGCCAAAAACACTCCCCCGACACCAATGATTATGAGCTTACCGCCCACATGCTGATAGGTCCTACGAATCAATTCGGTCGATATATCACGATTGAGTGCGCCCCCCAGATTGCCCGGTGTTTTAGGGTCGAGCTCGTCGAGCATATTCACCGTCGAGCGGTTCTTGAGCAAATTGCCAATCGTGACTCCGGCGACGTTGTGTTGCATTGTGACGTCTAGCAATGTCGAAAACTCACTCCATGAGAGATCTATCGGCATCTTGAGCGTGACCGGCCGCTTGAGGCCAAGCTCATCGATCGCACTGAGCAGCCGCTCGAGGCGTTCGGGGGTAGTAAATGGCTCGCCGCCATAGGTGTTGGGACACGAAATATTGATCTCATACAGCTGGGGCGATTTGGAGAGCTCCAGTTGCCTGAGGCTCCCGAGATAATCATCGATAGCTTCACGCAACGTGGCTGTTTTTTTAGTATTGGTATAGGCCACCGAAACGACGAGAGGAAACCGAACAAAAGTAGCCTCAGAATAACGCGTGAGCCGCGCGCATATTGTGCGCACCCCATCATTTGGCAAGCCCGCATAGACTAGTAGCGCCCTGCTATGAGGCAGCCGGCGAAACCACGGCTTGGGATTGCCATCGCACTTGCGATACGTCACTGAACCACCCGTCATAAACCCAAACCCAATTGACTTGATCATGCCGGCGATTTCGATATTTTTGTCAAGACCGGCCGATAGACCGATCGGATTGAAAAAATCAATGCCAAAAAGGCGCTGCGCCAGCCTGTGATCGTTGCGATAGGCCCATGCTTGAGGCAGACTTCGTATCACTGGCACCTGCTGCAACGTACTCGCCACCTTGATCATCCTATGATGCACCTCATCTGGCGTTCGCCGAAATAGCAATGGTTTAGCTGCGCGGCGATACCCATGTTTGGTAATGTTCGTCAGCGCCCGCCGCACCATCTATATCACCTCTCGTCCGCCCATATAGGCACGCAACACTTCGGGCACCCGAACACGGCCATCAGCCATTTGGTAGTTCTCAAGAATTGCGACCATCGTTCGACCGAGTGCAAATGCGGTCGCATCATTGGTATGAATCAACTCGATACCATCCTTGCGTCGCACGCGCGTCTCCAGGCGTCTCGCCTGGTAGTCGGTCATATAGTCAGCTGTGTGCGTTTCGCGGTATTTCTGCTGCCCAGGTAGCCAAACCTCCATATCCACACCGCGCGCGTTGGGCTTGCCGATGTCGCCGGTACACTTTTGCAGCACATGGTATGGTAGTCGGAACGCTTGGAGGAGGTATTCCTGGATAGCGATAAGCAACAAATGTTCATCGTAGCCGGTATCTGCCGTCGTAAAGCTCTCCATCTCGAGCTTATCAAACTGATGCATACGTATCAGGCCTTCCATATCCTTGCCATACGTTCCAGCCTCTTTGCGAAAACTAGTGGCAAACCCCAGGTAACGAATCGGTAGATCGATCTCTTCAAATATCTCTCCAGCGTGCATACTGCCTAGGACATGCTCGGCGCTCCCCTGAAGCCAGAGCTCCTCACCTTCT
>APMI01013390.1_pt1 | contig 10023 bp, 8 predicted proteins | sample 667938 | NCBI WGS metagenome assembly APMI01 (sample SAMN01084076, study PRJNA167559) | wastewater metagenome | biome: Wastewater | place: Denmark: Ejby Moelle, Odense | collected 2011-11-28
GGATCAACTGGTTCTTCGACCATGCCGAGACGATCAGCGACCGCAATATCGACCGCATCGCCGCGCTGGGCGGCGGCATCGCCGTGCAGCACCGCATGGCCTATCAGGGCGAATACTTCGTCGAGCGCTATGGCGCCAGGGCGGCCGAGCGCACCCCGCCGATCACGAAGATGATCGCCGCGGGCATCCCGGTGGGCGCGGGCACGGATGCCACGCGCGTCGCCAGCTACAACCCGTGGGTGTCGCTGTCCTGGCTGGTCACCGGGCGCACGGTGGGCGGGCTCACGCTCTATCCCGGTGCCAACCGCGTCAGCCGGGAGAAGGCGCTGGCGATGTGGACACATGAAAATACATGGTTTTCCAACGAAGTGGGAAAGAAAGGTCAGATCAAGGCGGAACAACTCGCCGATCTGGCGGTGCTGTCGGACGATTACTTCAGCGTGCCCGAGCACGCGATCGTCCACATCCGCTCGGTCCTGACGCTGCTGGGCGGCAAGGTCGTCCATGGCGAGGGCGACTATGCGCCGCTCGCCCCGGCCCTGCCGCGCCCGATGCCCGACTGGTCGCCGGTCGCGACCTTCGGCGGCTACCACAAGACGCCCGAGGCACGCGCCAGGCTCGCCTCGGCCTGCGGCTGCCACTCCGCCTGCGGCGTCCATGGCCACGATCACGCCGCCGCGCTGGGCGCGTCCGTGCCGGCGGCCGACGTGCAGACCTTCTGGGGCGCGCTCGGTTGCGGCTGCTGGGCGGTCTGATCCCGGGAATACAGGAGAAATCACATGAGAAAGCTTGCCTATCTTGCTGCTGTCAGCCTGGTTCTGTCCACGCCGGCAGCGTTCGCGCGCGATGCCGCCGCCGCCGACTACGCCGTGGGGCCGCAGTACGACACGACCCATGTCTACGTGCCCGAAGACGCCTTCGACACGTTCGTCGCCAGCTTCGTCGCCACCTTCGGCGGCAGCACCAGCAAGCAGGGCGAATTCCAGGTCACGCCCACCAGGAGCCTGACCAAGTCGCAGCTTGCGCTGACCCCCGCCGGCACGGTGTCCGCCTTCGGCTTCAAGACGCCGATCCCCTACCCCTTCGGCGACGAGCGCACCGGCTATCTGGTCACCGACATGGACGCCGCCATCGCTTCCGCGGTGAAGCATGGCGCGGTGCGCCGGCTCGATGCCTTCCCCGATCCGATCGGGCGCGACGTGGTGATCCAGTGGCCGGGCGGCGTGAACATGCAGCTCTACTGGCACACCGCCAAGCCGAGCTACGCGCCGCTCGCCACCGTGCCCGAGAACCGCATCTACCTGACGGCCGATGCCGCCGACCGCTTCATCGCGAGCTGGACCGGCTTCGCGCACGGCCGGGTCACGGCGGACAATCGCGCCGCGTCGGGGGCCGAGGTGGGCCAGCCCGGCAAGACGATCCGCCGCGTCGCCATCGACAGCGGCTATGGCAAGATGGTCGTCTTCGTCACCGACGGGCAGCTTCCCTGGCCCTATGGCCGCGACATGACCGGCTACGAGACGGCGGATCTGGCCGCCACGCTGACGCGGGCCAAGGCCGCCGGTGTCGAGACGCTGGTGGCCCCGTTCACCGCCAACGCCCGCCAGAGCGCGATCGTGCGCTTCCCTGGCGGCTATATCGCGGAAATCCACGCCGCGGCGGCGCAGTGACATGGCCGCCGATGCTCCGCCCCGCTTCGTGGACCAGCTGCTCGGCTGGGCGCCAACGTGGTTCATCGCCCGCCTGCTGCTGGTCAGCGCCTACCTTCTGGGCGGCGTGACCAAGCTGGCGGACTGGCCGGGCGCGGTGGCCGAGCAGGCGCATTTTGGATTATATCCCACAGGTTTATGGGCCGCTCTTACCATTCTTGTCGAGATCATCGGTCCGCTGCTGATCCTTGCCGGCCGCCTCGTCTGGCTGGGCGCCGGCATGCTCGGCGTGTTCACGGTACTGGCCGCGATAGTGGCCAACGCCTTCTGGACCCTGCCCGCCGGCGCGGACCGGTTCATGGCGACCAACGCCTTCTTCGAGCACCTCGGGCTGGCGGGCGGCTTCGTGCTGGTGGCGCTGGTGGCGCGACAGGCGCGGTGACATGGCGCGGTGACATGGCGCGCCGCGTCCTCCTCGCGCTGCTGCTCGCCGTGCTGTCCTCGCTACGGCCCGCCCCAGCGGCCGCCCAGACCGCCGAAGCCTGGCAGGCGCCCACGCTGAGCATCACGCGCTATGACGAGGACTGGTCGGACCTGGCCGACGCGGCAAAGCGCGCCCACCACTGGACCGGCCCCTTCAAATACATCCCGCTGGGCGATGATGCCTGGCTGTCCACGGGCATCGAGGTGCGCCTGCGCAACGAGAACAACCGCAACGCGCTGTGGGGCGGCGCGCAGGCGCCCGACGACAGCTTCCTGTGGGTGCGCGCGCTGCCCTATGCCGATCTCCATGCCGGGCCGGTGCGCCTGTTCGCCCAGCCCATCGTCGCCTATGCCGCCGGCGTCGCTCCCGCCCCCGGGCCGGTCGACCGCACCGGGATCGACCTGCTGCAAGGCTTCGCCGAAGTCGATGCGGGGCCGGTCACGCTGCGCGCCGGGCGCCAGATGCTCTCGCTCGGCACCGAACGGCTCGTCGGCACGCGCTATGGCCCGAACGTGCCGCTGGCCTTCGATGGCGTGCGCGCCATCGTTACCCACGGACAGGCCCAGCTCAGCCTGCTGGCGGTGAAGCCGGTGCTCTCGCGCCCCGGCAACTTCGACGATCGCACGTCCCCCGCCAAGACGCTGTGGGGCGCTTACGCCACGGTACCGGGCGTCGACCTCTACTATCTCGGCTATTACAACCGCGATGCCCGCTTCGGCGCCGCGCAGGGCCGCGAGCGGCGCCACACGATCGGTGCGCGGCTCCACGGCGCGCGCGCCGGCTGGCACTGGAACGTCGAGGGCGTCTACCAGTTCGGCGATTTTGCGGGGCAGCCGATCGCCGCCTGGACGCTGGGCAGCGAAGTGGGCCGCGCCGTGCCGCTGGGCCGCCTCTCGCCCGACGTGACCGTGCGCTTCAACGTGGTCAGCGGCGACCGCAATCCGCGCGACAATCATCTCGGCACGTTCAACGCCCTGTTCCCCAAGGGCAAGTACTTCGGCGAGCTTTCTCCCGTGGGGCCGACCAACATCGTCAGCCTCAACCCCCGGGTCAGCACGCCGCTGGGCAAGGGCTGGTCCGCCAGCATCGCCGCCATGGCCTATTGGCGCTACACGGCCGGCGATGGCGTCTATGACATTCCCGGCAACCTGATCCGCGCGCCCGGCACCAGCCACGCCCGCTTCATCGGCAAGGAAGCCGAAGCCACGCTCGCATGGCAAACCACCGCCGAACTGGAACTGTCCGGCTCCCTCTCCGTCTTCTCACCAGGAACTTTCATCCGCCAAACCGGGCCCGCTCACCGCATCACCATGATCGGCTTCGAAAGCAATTTCCGATTTTAGTCCGCCACCACCGGAACGCCTGGCTTCCACGCGGATGCTTTGGACCGGCGCGATGGGGCTGCCGCCACGCTAGGGCATTTCCCCGGAGGAATCGCCCCAGCCGATCACCCGTTGTTCCTGCATGCCAAGCCCTTCAATGCCCAGCGTCATCACGTCTCCCGGCTTGAGAAAGACCGGCGGCTTGTGTCCGAAGCCGACACCCGCCGGTGTCCCGGTTGCGATAAAATCGCCAGCCTCGAGCGCGTAGAAGCGGGACAGGTAGCTTACGATCTGGCGCACTCCGAAGACCAGATTGCCGGTGCTGCCGTTCTGAAACCGATGCCCGTTGACTTCAAGCCAGATGGGCAGGCCGCTGGCGTCGCCCAGCTCGTCGCGGGTGACAAGCCAGGGGCCGATCGGCGCGAAGCCCGGAAAGCTCTTGCCCTTGGTCCACTGACCGCTGTGATCCATCTGGTAGGACCGTTCCGTGAGATCGTTGAACAGGCAGTAGCCGGCGACGTGATCGAGCGCGTCCGCCTCATCGATGTACAACCCGCCTCGCCCGATGACGATGCCGAGTTCGACCTCCCAGTCCCCTTTCTCCGCAGCCATCGGCAGCCGGACCGGATCGTTGGGGCCTGACGGCGCGCAGCCTTTCATGAAAACGGTTGGTTCGCTGGGCAGTGGGAGCCCGACTTCGGCGGCGTGATCGGTGTAGTTGAGCCCCACGCAGATGATCTTGCCCGGCCGGCCGATCGCGGGACCATAGCGTACGGGCTGCGCAATGACCGGGAGCGAAGCCGTGTCGATCGCGGCGAGAGCCGCCAGCCCTTCCGGCAAAAGGACGTCGCCCGCAAGATCGGCGACATGACCGGAAAGGTCTCTCAGCAGCCCTTCGCTATCGATCACCGCGGGCCGTTCGCGGCCTGCTTCTCCAACTCGGGCCAGTTTCATCCACACTTCCTTTCGATGCCGGGCGCTTCTTTCGCCGCCGGACGCGGCCGAGGTATTGGCGGATCGAGCGATTGCTTGGACATTCTTAGCGGCGAACGTGAATCAGGAGCCGCCAGCCTGCTTCGCTGCCGTGTATGCGCGCTTCCGCGTTGGCCTTGAAGGCAAGCCGGCGGTCTTTGGTCAGAAACTGCCAAAAGGGCGCAATCCGGGCCAATCGCAAGACACCATGGTCAAGCAATACCGCAGAAGAACCTGGGCGGGATTGGCCTGCCGCCGATTCTGGAACCTGAAATGATCGCACAGACAAGCCATACCTTGCGGGCAAACGGCATTCGGCAAAACTACATCGATGCCGGCGACGGCCCGCCGGTGGTGCTCCTGCACGGTTTTCCAGAAACGAATTTCGCCTGGCGGTTCCAGATTCCCGTTCTTGGCGAGCTCCATCGCGTGATCGCGCCGGATCTTCGGGGCTATGGCGAGACCGACAAGCCGGCTGCCGGATATGACAAGCGGACCATGGCCCGCGATCTCGCGGCGCTGCTCGACACGCTGGGCATCGGGAAAATCGCGTTGGTTGGCCACGATCGGGGCGCGCGGGTGGCAACGCGTTTTGCCAAGGACTATCCCGAACGCGTCGACCGTCTCGTGGTGATGGACAATGTGCCGACCCGCATCGTCGCGCGCGAGATCAACGCCGAAATTGCCAAGGCCTATTGGTTCTTTCTGTTCCACCTCATTCCGGACCTTCCGGAAACGCTGATCGCCGGCAAGGAAGAACAGTGGCTCCGCTGGTTCTTTTCGGACTGGGCCTATGACCCCTCGGCAATCTCGGGCGATGCCTTCGATACTTACGTGCGTGCCTACCGCGCGCCGGGCGCCGTGCGCGGCGCCATGGCGGACTATCGGGCCAACGCCGAGGATGTCGCGCAGGATCTTGTCGACGCCGACGTCAAGATCGCCTGTCCCACGCTTGCACTATGGGGCGCGGATTTCGGGGCGGTCGGCAAGATGTTCGACATGCCGAAAGTCTGGGCGGAGATGGCCGACAATCTCCGCGCGGTGCCGATCGAGCGCTGCGGCCATCTGCCGCACGAGGAGCGGCCGGAAGCGGTGAATGCGCTCCTCCTTGAATTTCTCCAGGGCTGGCAAGGCTGAGCCATGGCCAGGATCGATCCCGCGCCGTCCGCCGTCTCTCCGCCAGCAGCCTCTGCACCGGACTTGATCGCCGAACTCGGAGCGATCGTCGGAAGCCGGTATATCCTGACCGGCGAGCGGGAGACCCGGCGTTACCGCACCGGCTTCCGCTTCGGCGGCGGCAAGGCGCTTGCCGTGGTCCGGCCCGGCAGCCTTGTGGAGCTCTGGCGCGCGGTGAATGCCTGCGCGCGAGCACGCACGATCATGATCGTCCAGGCAGCGAATACCGGCCTGACCGGCGGCTCGACGCCGGACGGCGACCGCTATGACCGCGATGTGGTCATCATCAGTACGACGCGGCTCGACGGCATCCAGCTCGTCCGCGACGGCAAGCAGGTCATTTGCCTTCCAGGTTCACGCCTGTTCGAGCTCGAGGACATCGTGGCTGGGATCGGCCGCGAACCGCATTCGCGGATCGGCTCGTCCTGCATCGGCGCGTCCGTGCTCGGCGGCATCTGCAACAACTCCGGCGGCGCGCTGATCCACCGTGGCCCCGCCTATACGCAGATGGCGCTCTACGCCCGGATCGAAGCAGACGGCTCGGTGCGACTGGTCAACCACCTCGGCGTGAGCCTTGGCGTCGAGCCCGAGGCCATGCTGGCACGGCTGGATGCCGGCGAGATTGCGGAGAGCGATATCGTCGACGACGCGACCCGCGTCTGCTCCGATCGGCATTACCAGGATCATGTCCGCGAAGTGGATGCGGACACGCCGGCGCGCTTCAACAACGATCCCCGGCACCATTTTGAAGCGTCGGGCAGCGGAGGCCATGTGGTCGTGTTCGCGGTGCGGCTCGATACCTTTCCGAAGGAAGAGGCCATCGCCGATTTCTATATCGGCACCAACGATCCCGCGGAGCTGACGGCGATTCGGCGCGTGATCCTGAAGAGCTTCACCTCGCTTCCGATCCAGGGGGAGTATATCCATCGCTCGGCGTTCAGGCTGACCGCATCGTATGGAAAGGATACGTTCCTTGCGATCCGGTATCTCGGCGCCAAATACCTCCCGGGCCTGTTCGCGCTGAAGGCGCGGTTCGACGCGTTCTGCGCCAGACTGCCCTGGGCGCCCCACGATCTCTCCGACCGGATCATGCAGACGGTCGCGACGCTTTTCCCTCAGCATCTTCCGGAACGGATGCGCGATTTCGACAACCGGTTCGAGCATCACCTCATCCTGAAAATGGGCGGCCGCGGTATCGAGGAGGCCCGCACCCTGCTCGCCCAGGCGTTCCCCACCGCCCAAGGCGCCTATTTCGAATGCACGAAGGACGAGGGCGATCGCGCCTTCCTGCACCGTTTCGCGGTGGCCGGCGCTTCCATCCGCTATCGCGCGCTCCATCGGGACACGATCACCGATATCGTCGCGCTCGATGTCGCGTTGCGCAGGAACGACGACGAATGGGACGAACACCTCCCTGCCGAACTCGCGAAGCAGATCGTGGGGGTGAGCTATTGCGGGCATTTCTTCTGCCACGTCTTCCACCGCGACTATCTGGTGAAGCAGGGGCACGATCCGGTGGCGTTCGAACAGGCGATGCTGGCGTTGCTCGATGCACGCGGTTCGGAATATCCCGCCGAGCACAATGTCGGGCACCTCTATCCCGCAAAGGCGGCGCTCGCGCGGCATTACCGGGAGCTTGATCCGACAAACAGCCTGAATCCCGGCACGGGCCATCTCTCGCGCAACGCGGATTGGGCCTGACGCAGCCCGTCCAGCCGCGACCCAAACCGCAGGATAACGCAAAAGTGCACGGGATAGGACAATATGAGAGCCGCGACCGCTGTTAGGTTCCGGGGACATCTCAATCAGGAGTGCCTCAACGATGACCGCATCCCGCACGCAAGAGCCAACCGTTGTCCTCGTGCATGGCGCATGGGCCGATGGTTCCAGCTGGCAGCGCGTGATTCCGATCTTGCTCGACAAGGGGCTGTCTGTCGTTGCCGTGCAGAACCCGACCAGTTCACTCTCCGATGATGTCGCGGCCACGACGCTCGCACTCAACGCGATTTCGGGACCGGTCGTGCTTGTCGGCCACAGCTGGGGCGGTGCGGTAATCACGCAGGCCGGCACCGATCCCAAGGTGAAGGCGCTGGTATTTGTGGCGGCCTTCGCCCCCGCGGCGGGTGAAACCGTTGGCGAACTGGTCGGAAAATACCCGAATCCACCCGCGCTTGCCAAAATCACCGATGATGGAAACGGAAACCTGAAGCTCAGCGCGGCCGGATGGATCGAGGACGTAGGCCACGACCTCCCCGAGACCGAGGCGCGTGTACTGGCAGTGCTCCAGCCCCCGCTGCCGGCCGCCACGTTCGGCGAGAAGGTCACGCAGGCAGCGTGGGAAACGCGGCCGAACTGGTACATCGTATCCGGCGACGATCGCGTGGTCAGCGTTGATCTGCAACGCGAATTTGCTGACCGGATGAAAGCGATCTCGTCTGAACTGCGGGCCGGCCACCTTTCCCTGCTGTCGCAACCCCAGGCGGTTGCCGATGTGATCATTCAAGCTGTCGAGCAAGTCGCACAGGCGGAAAATCCCGGCATGGCGTGATGGTGGTGGCTAGCCGGACCTGTACCCCGCACTAGGCACAAGGTACGGGAGCGAACCAGCCAATCTGCCGTTCGCTCCCGTAAAGACTCAGGCTCGTCTGGCGCGGTTGTTCAGTTGCAGGACGGACGCAGCCGCCGCCAGCGCGATCCCAAGCGCGCAAACGGCCGGCCAGCCACCGGTGGTCCAGCCCACCGTCGCTGCCGCAGCGCCGCCGGCGCCGCCGAGGAACATCAGGCCCATGAAAATGGTGTTGAGGCGGGCACGCGCTTCGGGGCGCAATGCGAACACGATATGCTGGTTGGATACGAGCACGCTCTGCACGGCAAAATCCAGCAGGATACATCCGGCCACAAGCCCGATGATCGACGGCCACAGACCGAAGATCGTCCAGGCGGCGACCGTCAGCAGCGTGCCGGCAAGGATGACCTTGCGGGGGCCGCGCTTGTCCGCAAAACGACCGGCAATCGGCGCCGCCAGGATTCCTACCGCGCCCACGATACCGAACAGCCCGGCAACGTCGGCTCCGAGACCGAAGCGCGGCTCTTGCAGCCGCAGCGCGAGGATCGATCAGAACGCGGTGAACGCGGCGAAGAGCAGACCCTGCGTGACGGCGGCAAGACGCAGTTCCCCGAATTCGCGCCACAGGTGAATCAACGAAACGATAAGGCTGCCATAGCTGTGGTCGGTATCGGGATGGCTGCGCGGCAGCGCAAAGGCCATCAGGCCACCGGCGCCGAGCGCGAGAGGGATGCCTAACCAGAACATCTCGCGCCAGCCGGCATGGGCGCCGACAAAGCCTGACAACGTGCGGCTGAGAAGAATGCCGCAAAGCACGCCGGACATAACCAGACCAACGGTGGCGCCTCGCTTTTCCGGCGCGGACAGGTGCGCGGCAAACGGAACGATCTGCTGGGCGACCGTCGAGGCTACACCCAGCACGAGCGATGCCAGGAGAAGCAGCGGAGCGGAAGGAGCCATCGCCGCGCCGGCGAGGGCAAGACCGAGCACGATGAACTGGATCACGATCAGGCGTCGGCGTTCCACCAGATCGCCGAGCGGAACCAGGGCAAAGAGACCGAAGGCATAGCCAAGCTGGGTCGCTGTCGGGACGAGACCCACCAGCCCCCCGGCAAAGTTCTTCTCCATGATCCCGAGCATCGGCTGGTTGTAGTAGATGTTGGCGACGGCCAGACCGGCCGCGATCGCCATGGCGAAGGTCAGCCCCCGTCCGATTGACGCCGGCGCGGCGTCCGCCCTTCCCTGCACAATGGTGCCGACCATAGAAAAATCCTCACGAAAGCGTGCGCAGCGACGGCAGGTTGGATAGATCTGCGCCAACTGGACGATTGACTTGCGGCGGATATAGAGTTGCAGCATTTCTCGCTGTAGTGTTTCATTCGGTTAGGCCAGCATAACGGAAAATGTGGTAATGGAATTGTCCGACCTGGCGGTGTTCGTCGAGGCCGTGCGGGCTGGCAGCCTGGCCGCCGCCGGCCGCCGGCTGGGCATCAATGCGATGGCCGCGTCGCGCCGGCTCGCCGCGCTCGAGACCGAACTGGGCATTCGCCTGGTCCACAGGACAACCCGATCGCTTTCGCCAACCGCAGAAGGAGAGACGTTCCTCCCGCATGCGCAGGCGATGCTGGATGAGCAGGCAAACGCCCTCGCGGCGCTACGACCAAGCACATCCGGTGTCTCGGGCCAACTCCGGGTGACGGTTTCCGCCGCTTTCGGACGCAAGGTTGTCGCGCCGATGATCGCTCCGTTCATGCGCGACAACCCCGAACTGCAGGTTGACCTGCTTCTGACGGACGATCAGGTCGATATCGTCGCGCAGGGCATCGATGTGGCGATCCGGATCGCCAAGCTCCG
>APMI01027189.1_pt1 | contig 10023 bp, 6 predicted proteins | sample 667938 | NCBI WGS metagenome assembly APMI01 (sample SAMN01084076, study PRJNA167559) | wastewater metagenome | biome: Wastewater | place: Denmark: Ejby Moelle, Odense | collected 2011-11-28
GGCATCGGCTGCAGACACTGATAGCCGCACCGCGCAGCCGCTGCGCCCGTACACCGATCACGACGCGCGAGGGTTGGCGCGCGCCGCCGGTGGCCCCGACGGGCGCCGCTACACCGAGCGTCAGCCAGCCGTACCGGGCACGGTGGTCGGTCTCGTGAAAGGCGGGAGTCCACGCGACACGAGTATCGTGCCCACGCATGACTTATCCGTGTGCAAGCCGTTCACCGAGTCGGCGGTGCCCAGTCGCCAAGGCGGTGTAGGCAACGCCGTGGTGTGGCTGGAGGGCGTGACCGATGGCCCCGGTGATGATGCGCCGCGTCGCGTGAAGCTCACGCTCGACGGATGTCATCTCGAACCGCGCGTACAACGCGTGGCCATGGGCGGCACCGTCATGGTGAACAGTCGCGACGCGATGATGTCGCGGCTGCAATTTGTGGGCGTTGGCGAAACGGTGAGTCGCGGAACGATGCTCCTTACCGACGCGGGACAAGTTGTCCCGTCCAGCGACGTCACGATGCCCGCCGGACTCATTGAGGTGCGCGACGATCGTCACCCGTGGGTGCGCGCCTGGCTTGCCGTGGGGCCGCATCCGTTCGTTGCCATCACCGCCGCCGACGGACAGTTCCGCTTTGATAACGTGCCACCCGGGAAGTACGACCTGGTGGTGTGGCAGGAAAAGCTTGGTGCCCGACGGACCAGCGTGCGCATTGACGCGGGTGTGCAGACGCGCGTGGAAGTGGGCTACTAGCGCTAGCCGCCAATCGCGTACAGCCGCGCGTAGACGCCGTCTTCGCGCCCCAGCAGCTCCTCGTGGGTGCCTTCCTCAACCAGCTCGCCGCGTTCCATCACCACCACGCGGTCAGCACGCCGCACCGTACTCAAACGGTGGGCAATGATGAGCGTGGTGCGTCCTTCCAAGAGATGCTCCAGCGCATCTTCGACATAGCGCTCGCTCTCGGTGTCGAGACTCGAGGTGGCTTCGTCGAGCACGACCACCGCCGGATCCTTCAAGAACACGCGCGCAATCGCGATGCGTTGCCGCTGGCCACCCGAAAGCGTAACGCCACGTTCGCCCACCTTGGTGGAGAGGCCCTCGGGAAAGCGCTCGATGAACTCCCACGCGTGGGCCGCCCGCGCCGCGCGCTCCACCTCGGCGTCGCTCGCCTCGGGCCGCGCGTACGCGATGTTGTCGCGTACCGTACCGCTGAAGAGCACCGGCTCCTGCGGCACAATGCCAATGGCATCGCGCAGTGCGTCGAGTGCGAGATGGCGCACATCGATGCCGTCGAGACAGATCTGCCCTTCGGTGACATCCCAGAAACGCGGCAACAGGCTGGCAATGGTGGTCTTACCGGCGCCCGATCGCCCCACGAGTGCGACCACTTCGCCTGGTGCCACCGCGAGTGAAAACGCACACACCACCGGCGGCTGATCGGGTTGATAGCCGAAGTGCACGTTGTCGAATGTCACCGCGCCCCGCACCGGCTGCGCGAGTGCGATCGGATGGGCCGGCGATTGCACGGTGGCGGTGGTGTCGAGCAAATCGAACACGCGCGTTGCAGCGCCTACCGCTTCCTGAAAGTTGCCAAAGAGCGTGGCCATGGAGCCCACGGCGCCGGCTACAAACAACGCGTAGAAGAGAAACGCCACCAACGTGCCGGCGGTGAGCTTCCCCGCCAACACCTGCGCACCGCCCTGCCAGAGTACCGCGGCAACCGCGCCGAAGGCCACAAAGCCAACCACACTGAAAAACAGAGCACGCGTACGCGCCCGCCGCACGGCAATCGTGACCAACTCCGCCAAGCGCTCGCCAAACCGCCGCGTCTCTTCGGCTTCACGCGTGAAGCTTTGCACCGTGCGAATGGCGCCGAACGCTTCGTCGGCCATACCCATGGCTTCGGCAATGCGGTCTTGCACCGACGTACTTGCCCGACGCAGCGACTTTCCGAAGACCATCGCGGCGCCCACGACAATGGGCACGATGGCCAGCGTGGTGAGCGTGAGGCGCGTGTTGGTGACGAAGAGCATGATCACGCCGCCCAACAAGAACAGCACCTGCCGCGAGAACTCCGAGATCCACGTGCTCAACAAGTTCTGCAGCAACGCCAAGTCGCTGCTGAGCCGGCTCGTGAGTTCGCCGGTGCGGCGTTCGGTGAAGAAGGCCGGCGAGAGGCGAATGAGATGCGCAAAGGTCTGCTCGCGCAACGTGGCGATGATGCGCTCGGTGGAGCTCGAGAGCAGGTACACTTGCCCGAAGTTCGCGAGGCCTTGGGCTGCGAACACACCGACGAGCATCAGCGCGAGTCGGTCGAGCGCCGTCGCATCCTTGAGCTCGAAGGCGGCATCGAGCAGATAGCGCAGCACCGACGGGAACACGAGGCCCGCCGCTGCGGCGATGACTAGAAAGACGAACGCCACCCCGAGACGGGTGGCGTACGGGCGCACGAGCGGACCAAGACGGCGAAGCGGTCGGGCCGACGGAAAACGGCCGCTCACCGACCGACCGCGCGATCGACGGCCATCGCCACAAACAACAGTGCGAGGTAGAGCAGGGAGTACTTGTACACCCACCACGCCGGCGCCGTCCACGGCGCCCCCGCGCGCGCCGCCCACAACACGCGCAACACACCCCACATCAGCAAGCCGCCCAGCGCGAGCGCACTCACCAAATAGAGCACGCCAAACGCGCCGTACAGCACCGGCGCAATGGTCAGCGCCAGTAGAATGACCGTGTACCACACCATCTGGTGCATCGTTTCGCGCTCGCCCCACACCAGCGGGGCCATGGGCACGCGCGCGCGGCCGTAGTCCACCTGCTTGAGCAGCGCCAACGCCCAGAAGTGCGGCGGGGTCCAGTAGAACACGATCAAGAAGAGAATCAGCGCCGTGACATCCAGCGTGCCCGTCACCGCGGCGTAGCCCACGAGCGGCGGAAACGCGCCGGCCGCACCACCAATCACGATGTTGTGCGGTGAGGTGCGCTTGAGCCAGCGCGTGTAGATGAACACGTAGAAGTAGAAGCCCGCCAACGCCAACACGGCGGTGAGGACGTTCACGAAATGCGCGAGCATCCAGGTGGCGAGCGTTGCGCACGCCACACCAAAGGCCAATACCTGAATGGGCCACATGCGCCCACTCGGAATGGGCCGCAGGCGTGTCCGCGCCATCACGTCATCGATATCGCGGTCGAGATACATGTTCACCGCGTTCGCACCACCGGCCATGAGGTATCCACCCACCATGACCAACAGTACCGTCACCCAACTGGGTGAGCCGGCGGCATACATGGGCGCGGCCGTGGTAACCAACAGCAGCGAGATGATGCGCGGCTTGGTGAGCGAGACCAGGTCCCGAGAGAGCGGGGTCTCGGTGGGTTGCGCCACGACACTCATGAGCGCGACGGCATGGCACCCGCGGGCATCGTGCCCGCGGCGAACTGCTGCGTGCCCACCACGGTGCGACCGGCGGCGATGCGTGCGAGGTACGCCATGGTGAACGTCGTTACCCAGATGAGAATGCCCGTGGCCTGGTGCAACGACCGCACCACACCCGGGAAGCCACCCAATACCATGTAGGCACCCCAGCCAATCTGCAGAACGCCCAACGCCAGTCCAATCCACGCCGCGCGCAACACCGGTGCCGGCTCCGCGCGCTTCCGGAAAATCATGGGCAGCGAGATGAGATGCAGCACGAGCCCGTACGCCAGCAAGCGATGCGTGAGCTGGACCATCTGCGCTGCGCCACCCAGCGAACCGCTGCCGCAGAGCGGGAAGCCGACGCACGCCACGGCCGCGCCTTCAACCTTCGCGGTGAGGCCACCCATGATCACCACCACGAGTGCCAACGCCGCCGCCGCGCTGGCACCACCCACCGCCTTCGCACTGCCGCGCACGCCGGTAATGGCGCCGCCACCCAACCCACCGGCGCGAATCGTCGCCGACGCGAGCACGCCCAACAGCGACGCGGCGAGCAGCTTGTGCACTACGGTGGCCCACGCCGGATTCCCGGTGAATACCGTGACCGCACCAAAGAGCGCCGGCGCAAACCACAACCCAAGCGCCAAACGCGCGGCATTCCACACGCCACCCTTGGCGCCCACAGCCGGCGTGGCGCGATGTGTCCACGCGGCGGCGACCAGCGCGGCGATGCTCACGAAGAGCGCCAGCGCGAGATAGCGATGCGTGACCTCGATGACGAGGTCCATGCGCTCGAATGGCGGAATCCAGTAGCCGTAGCACTTGGGCCAGTTGTCGCCGCATCCCATGCCGGAGCCGGAGATACGCACGATGGCGCCGAAAATGATGTGCACGAGCGACACGCCCAGGGCGGCATACGCCGCGCGACGAACCGCAGCGGGGGCAGGAGCAGAAGTCATGGCAGAGGCAGCACGAGAAACAGGGACCCGATTAGTGCGGCAGCAGGCGCCAGGCGCCTACGAACGTGGCAATCAGCCCCACGATGGGGAGAATTGCCCACGCCACTTCCATCGCATGGCGAGGAGTCGGCACACCTTCGCGCGACGCGTTCGGAGACGCGCCGGCAGGATCGGCTCGAAAGAGGCCGCGCACGATGAGTACTTGCGCGATGACACAGGCAATCACGAGACCCCAAAACAGGGCGCGCGCGACCGCCGGAGAGAGCGTCAGCAGAAAGTCAGGCATAGCCCCTGAAAACTAGGGAGGTGCGCCGACAAATGGGGGCCGCCGCCGCAAACCCCACCGCCGCGACCCGTGCGGATGACGGTACCACGTACTAGCATAGCCGGATGTCTTCCGATCCCGCCGCTTCTCGCCGCGCACCTGCGGCTACCTCCTCTGCCGATGGCAGCGCTGCTCCCACCGAGCTGCCCCGCACCCTTGGCCTGTGGAGCGCCATCGCCGTGCTCGTCGGCACGACCATTGGATCGGGGATCTTTCGGTCGCCGGCGGGCATCGCCGACAAACTCCCCGGTCCGCTCCCCATTCTGCTCGTCTGGACCGTCGGCGGCCTGTTCTCGCTCTGCGGCGCCCTGACGCTCGCCGAATTGGCGGGCGCGCTCCCCCGCACGGGCGGCTACTTCGTCTATATCCGCGAGGCGTGGGGACGACTGCCCGCCTTTCTGTACGGATGGTCGGAGCTCACGCTCATTCGCGCCGCCGCGCTCGGGGGCATTGCCACGACCTTCGCGCAGTATGCGCTGCGTGGCTTGGGCTACGACCCGTCGGTGCAACCCTACGACACCTACGCGCATTGGCTGGCCGCGGCCACCATTGCGACCATCGCCATCATCAACGTGGTGGGGGTGCGCTGGGGGGCGCTCATTCAGAACAGCACAACGATCGCCAAGTACGGCGGGTTGGTGATCATCATTTTGCTGGCGCTGGCCTTGGGGCTGCCCAAGACGGGCGGGAACTACACGCCCGCGATGCCGGCGGGCAGCATTTCCGTCAGCGCCTTTGGACTGGCCCTCGTGTCGGTGCTCTGGGCCTACGACGGCTGGGGCGACCTGACCAAAGTGTCCGGTGAAGTGCAGGACCCGCGCCGAAATCTCCCCCGCGCCCTGCTGCTGGGTACGCTCGCCATCATCGCCATCTATGTGTTGGCGAACGTCGCGTACCTCGCCGTGCTGCCGGTGGAAGAGATGCGTCACGCGCCGCTGGTCGCGGCGAACGTGGCCGAACGACTGATAGGCCCCATTGGCGTGACGTTGGTGTCGATAACGGTGCTGCTCTCCACCTTCGGGTCGGTGAACGGCTCCATGCTCACCGGGGGGCGCATCTTCTTTGCCATGGCCGACGATGGTCTGTTCTTCAAGACCGTGGCCAAGGTGCACCCGCGCTTCAAGACGCCGTATGTCGCGGTGATGCTGAACGCGAGCATCGGCATCGCCTTCGTGCTGCTCCGGACCTTCGAACAGCTGGCGGACATCTTTGTGACCGCCTCGCTGGTGTTCTATGTCCTCAGCATCGGCGCCATCTTCAAACTGCGCCGCCGCCCCGACTGGAACCCGCCGGTTCGGACGCCGCTTTACCCGGTGGTGCCAGTGCTTTTCGTGGCCGCCGTGCTCTTTCTCCTGGTGAATGCGCTGCTGGATCCCGCCCAGCGTGTCCCAACGCTCCAAGTCTTTGGCGTCATTCTGGTGGGAGTCCCGATCTTTTTTCTCACGGTCGGAAAGCGTGCGAACGGTTAGTCCCCTGGCGGGTTGGGACTATAGGAGAGAACGTCTGGGCCGGTGTAGCTTTCCGTGTCTGTCCCTTCGACAGACGATTCGGTTCGCGTCCGGAGCAGCGGGGACAGCCGGTCTGTAACGGCTCGGTCGCAGCGGCCCTTTTCCGCTGTGATTGGCAGGGTCTCCTGGTTTCCATGGACGGACGCGATCGATGCGATCGGCAGTCTCTACCCGTGGGATCAGGAGATATCCAGGAATGCGTCATTTATGGCGGAAGGCAGCGCTGCTTGCGGCGCTGACGGTCAGCGCCATGCAGGGTGCCCAAGCTCAGGGCGTGACCACCGGCTCCATCGTGGGCAAGGTGGTTGGCCAGAACGGTCCCGTGCTCGGGGCCCGGGTCACGGCCATCCATGAGCCGTCGGGTACCCGCTACGAAGTGCTCAGCCGCGCCGAAGGGCGTTTCACCATGCCCGCAGTGCGCGTGGGTGGCCCCTACACGGTCACGGCCGCAGCGCTCGGCTTTGAAAAGAACACGCAGTCCGGCCTCGAGGTGACCCTCGGTACCTCGACCGATATCACGTTTGAACTGAAGCAGGCGGTGGTGACTCTCTCGGGCGTGTCGGTGACCGCCACGGGTGGCGCGCTCTCCTCGCGCGCGACGGGTGCCACGACGACGATCACGTCGCAGCAGATCCAGGCGTTTCCGACCATCGGCCGTACCCTCAACGACTTCGTGCGTCTCACGCCGCAGTCGGGCCGCTCCGGCTCCTTCGCCGGTATGGACAACCGTCTGAACAACATCACGCTCGACGGCTCCTACTACAACAACTCGTTCGGTCTCGGCTCCTCGCCGGGTGTGCGTACGGGTGTATCGCCCATCCCGATCGACGCCATCGAGCAGCTGCAGGTGAACGTGGCGCCGTTCGACGTGCGCCAGGGCAACTTCACCGGCGCCGGTGTGAACGCCGTGACCAAGTCGGGTACGAACGAATTCAAGGGCGCCATCTACTACACGTGGCGTCACCAGGGGCTCTTGGGCGATAGCTCAGCGGGCCTCTTTGTGAATCGTGGCGTGTTCAAGTTCAATCAGCCCGGCGGCTTTGTGAGCGGCCCGCTGATCAAGAACAAGCTCTTCTTCTTCGTCGACTACGAAAGCGACGAGCTCACGCAGCCGGGCAACACGTGGTTCCCCAACTCGGGCACGCAGGCGCTCGTCGGCAACCAGACGCGCGTCCTCGATAGCGACCTTTCCGCGCTCAGCACCTTCCTGCGCGACAAGTTCAACTACGAGACCGGCCCGTATGTGGGGTGGAGCCTCACCGTGCCGTCGAGCCGCGTCATTAGCAAGATCGACTGGAACGTCAACGACCAGAATAAGTTCAGCTTCCGCTACAGCCGGTTGCGGTCGACGTCGGATCAGCCGATCTCGAACTCCAACTCGCTGGGCTTCGGCAATCGTCGCGACAATCAGAACTCTATGAGCTACCAGAACTCCGGGTACGCCATCATGGAGAACAGCGATTCGTACATCGGCGAGCTCAACTCGCAGTTGGGGAACGGCCGCTTCTCAAACCAGATCATCGGCGGCTACACCACCAACAACGAAGACCGGAAGTACAAGACCGACAATCTCTTCCCGTTGGTCGACATTCTGAACAACGGCACCAACTACATCTCGTTCGGCTTCGAGCCGTTTACGCCGAACAATCAGCTGCAGTACAAGACGCTCCAGTTGCAGGACAACTTCACGGCGTACCTGGGCAAGCACGAGCTCACGGCCGGCGTGACGATTCAGAAGTACAAGTCGAACAACGTGTTCTTCCCGGGTGCGCAGGGTGCCTACATCTACAACTCGCTGGCAGATTTCTACGCCGACGCGAATGGCTACCTGAGCAACCCGAACCGCACGACGGCGCCGGTCACGCTCCGCACCTACCAGGTGCGCTACAACAACATCCCGGGCAACACCGAGCCGGTGCAGCCGCTCGAAGTCATGACGTACGGCGGCTACCTGCAGGACGAATGGCGTCCGACGAAGACGCTGAAGGTGAACTTGGGCGCGCGTTTTGACGTGCCGGTGTTCAAGAACACTGCGTACGACAACGCGTTGGCCGATCAGCTCACGTTCCGCGACCAGAACGGCAATGCGGTGAAGTACAACACGGGCAAGATGCCGAACGCGAACCTGCTCATCTCGCCGCGTGTCGGCTTCAACTGGGACGTGAGCGGCGATCGCACGACCATCCTGCGTGGTGGTACGGGTGTGTTCTCGGGCACGCCGCCGTATGTGTGGGTGTCCAACCAAGTCGGCAACACGGGTGTGCTCACGGGCTTCGATCAGCTGTCGAACACCACCGCGCGTCCGTTCACACCAAACGTGAACGCCTACAAGCCCACGAACGTGACCGGCGCGCCGGCCGCGTCGTACGAGCTCAACGTCACCTCGCCCGACTACACGTTCGCGCAGCAGTGGCGCACGACGTTGGGTGTGGACCGCAAGCTGCCCTGGGGCGTCATCGCGACGCTGGAAGGCATCTACGGCCGCGAGCTCAATGGCCCGTACTACATCAACGCCAACCTGCCGGCGGCGCAGACGAAGTACACCGGTGCCGATCAGCGCATGCGCTGGACGGCCAACCGCATCAACAGCAACGTCACGGCGAACTACGTGATCAGCAACGCGACCAACGGCACGAACTACAACCTGGCCGCGTCGCTCACGAAGAACTTTGCCAACGGCCTGGTCGCGAAGTCGGCGTACTCGTACGGCATCGCGAAGAACTCGTTCGATCCGGGCTCCACCGCCGGTACGAACTGGACGGCGAATCCGTCGCCGAACGATCCGAACAACCCGGGGCTTGGCTACTCGGACTACACGCCGGGCAAGCGCTTCTTCCTCGCGCTGTCGTATCGTCACGAGTACTTCAAGATGGGCGCGACGACGGTCGGCTTGTTCATGCAGGGCGCGACGGGCGGCGTGGCCAGCTATGTGTTCTCGGCTGACGCGAACGGCGACGGCGCCACGGCGAATGATCTCATCTATGTGCCGAAGAGCACGTCGGAGATGAACTTCGCGCAGTACTGCGTCAACGCGTCGGGCACGGTGCTGACCAACTGCGCCACGGCCACCAAGACCTTCACCGCGGCCGATCAGGCGGCGGCGTGGGATGCGTACATCTCGCAGGATCCGTATCTCAAGAACCGTCGCGGGCAGTATGCGCAGCGCAACGGCCTGTTCCTCCCCGTCAACTTCCGTACCGACTTGGGTGTCACCCAGGAGCTGTTCCGGAATGTCGCCGGCCAGAAGAACACCGTGTCGCTCCGCCTCGACATCCTGAACGTCGACAACATGATCAACAAGAAGTGGGGCTCGGGCTGGCGCGTGACGTCCAACTCGCCGCTCATCCCGCTGGGTGCGGATGCGAACGGCGCGCTGTCCTATCGCCTGCGTAACCTCGGCACCGACCTGCTCAACAAGACGTTCCAGCACACCGCCGGCGTGAATACCGGTGACACCTGGCGTATGCAGCTCGGCCTGCGGTACACGTTCAACTAATCTGCCGCACAGTTCGGCTCCCATTCGGTGGGAGAGCGAGGGGCATCCGGTACACCGGGTGCCCCTCGCGACGTTTCAGGGGACGAGCGCGTGGGACGAAGGGTGTCGCGGGACCGTGACGGCATTTTCCTTGAACCAACCTCCCTCGGGGCCTAGCTTTGGCCTGCTGCCATCGGACGTCGGCAAATCCGGCTCCGGCGGAGCGTTTCCCCCTCACTACGGATTCATCGCTATGCGCATGATGCGTTGGCTCGGCGCCGCCCTCGCGGCCCTGAGCCTTACCGCTGTGCCAGCCCGGCGCGCCGTCGCCCAGGGCACG
>APMI01006123.1_pt1 | contig 10019 bp, 9 predicted proteins | sample 667938 | NCBI WGS metagenome assembly APMI01 (sample SAMN01084076, study PRJNA167559) | wastewater metagenome | biome: Wastewater | place: Denmark: Ejby Moelle, Odense | collected 2011-11-28
CACCCCTTGCTCGGCTGGGCCTCGGCCCGCTTTCTGCCCCGCCGTGGCTTGATTGCCCTGGCCCTGCCGGTACTGGCAGGGGGCCTCGCCGGCCTGCTGGCACCGCCGGCCGGGGCGGGCGGGCTGTGGCTGGCGACGCTGCTGGTACTGGTGTCCTTTGCGTATTCGGTGGCGACGATCAATTACGCAGCGTGGGGCGCCGAGCTGGGCCACGACGCCGACAGCCGCACCCGCCTGGTGGCCAGCCGGGAAGGCTTCGGCCTCATCGGGGTGATGCTGGCCGCGGCGCTGCCGGCTGTGCTGGCGTCCGAAATGCGCAGCGGCCTTGGCCGGGTGGGCTGGCTGTTCGTGCCGCTGGTGGCGATTGCGGCCCTGTTGAGCCTGGTCGGCTTACCGCCCGGCTTGCGTCAGGCTGCCCGCCCGGAGCTGCCCTGGCCGGCTCTGCGTGGGGCGCTGCGCGAGCGGGCCTTTGCGGCGCTGCTGGGCGTATTTGCGCTGAATGGCATCGCGGCAGCCATACCGGCATCGACGGTGCTGTTTTTTGTTGCCGACGTGCTGGGGCGCAGCGATTTGTCCGGCGTCTTTCTGGGTGTCTATTTTCTGGCCGGCGCCGCAGGCCTGCCTTTGTGGGTGATGCTGGCACGGCGCGTCGGCAAGCTGGGTGCATGGCTGGCCGGCATGGGGCTGGCAGTGGCGGTGTTCGCCTGGGCCGGCTTCATCGGCCCGGGCGACGTGCGGACCTTCGGGGTGATCTGTGCGCTGTCAGGACTGGCCCTCGGCGCCGACCTGGCCCTGCCACCGGCGCTGCTTGCCGATTTGCTGGCGAAGAAGGAAGGACCGGGCGCCGGGGCCTGCTTCGGCTGGTGGACCTTTGTCACCAAGGCCAACCTGGCGTTGGCGGCGGGCGTGTCCTTGCCACTGCTGGGTTGGCTGGGCTATGCGCCGGGCTCCCGCGAGGCCGCTGCGCTGGCGGGGCTGTCGGCGGTGTATGCGCTGTTGCCGCTCGTCTTGAAGTTGTTCGCTGCCGCGGCCCTGTGGGCTTTGCGGGGGCGGATCGAAACGGAGGTATCACCATGAGCAGGATTGCCGCCCTTGTGGCCGGATTGTTGACCCTGACCGGCTGCGCGTCGGTGGAGGTGTCGGACTATGCCGCCGAGAAACCCGCGCTCGAGCTGAGTCGCTACTTCAACGGCACGCTCGACGCCGACGGTATTTTCCAGGACCGTTCCGGCAAGGTCGTGAAGCGCTTTCATGTGCTCATCGAGGCCAGCTGGACGGGGCCGGTCGGCACGCTCGACGAGCGATTCACCTATTCGGACGGCAGCACGCAGCGCCGGGTGTGGACCGTGACCAGGCTGGATGCCAGCCACTACAGCGGCCACGCCGACGACGTGGTCGGCGAGGCGCGCGGCGAAGCGCGTGGCAATGCACTACGCTGGAAGTATGTGATGGCCCTGCCGGTCGATGGCAAGGTGTACAACGTGGACTTCGACGACTGGATGTTCCTGATGGATGACCGGGTGATGCTCAACCGTTCGGTGATGAGCAAATTCGGCTTCCGCCTCGGCGAGGTGACCCTGAGTTTTCGCAAGCGCGAGTGAGCATGGGCATGGGCTGGTTCGATTCCCTGAATACCCCGATCACCGACTGGGCCGGTCGGCGGGTGTGGATCGTCGGTGCGTCCAGCGGCATCGGCGCGGCGCTGGCCGTCGAGCTTGACGCGCGGGGCGCCCGGCTGGCCCTGTCGGCACGCAACGCAGAGGCCCTGAGGGCGCTGGCGAGGGCTTTTCGGGACGCCATCGTACTGCCGCTCGACGTTACCGACGCGGGTGCCTTCACGCCGGCCATGATGCAGATTCTGGACGCCTGGGGCGGGCTCGACCTGATCATCCTCAATGCCGGCACTTACACGCCGCTGCGAGCCTGGGATCTGACCACCGATACCGCCCGCCAGACGGTACACACCAACCTGCTCGGGGTGATGGACGGGGTTGCCGCGGTGGTGCCGCAGTTGCTCCTTCAGGGCCACGGGGCGATTGCCATCGTCGGTAGCGTGGCCGGCTACCGGGGCCTGCCGAAGGCACTGGCCTACGGGCCGAGCAAGGCGGCGCTGATCAACTTTGCCGAAACCCTGTACCTCGATCTGGCCCCCAGAGGCGTGTCGGTCTTCATCATCAATCCGGGCTTCGTCGCTACGGCCCTTACGGCGCAGAACGATTTCGATATGCCGGCGCTGATCTCGGCCGAGAACGCCGCCGCGCGCATCATCAGCGGTTTTGCCGGGGGTGGTTTCGAGATCCATTTTCCGCAGCGTTTCACCCGCGTCCTCAAGTTGCTGCGGCTCCTGCCGGACAGGGTCTATTTGAAGCTGATCGCCCGGGGCACGGGCCTGTGAGCGGGCCGGAACAGCGTGCTGCTTTAGCGCGGGTTGTCGGCTTCTATGAAACTCTGTCGCCGGAAAGTCTGGCCCGTATCGGCGAGGTGTATGCACCCGATGCCCGCTTCAAGGATCCTTTCAACGACGTGCAGGGACTGGCCGCCATCGAAAACGTCTTTCGCCACATGTATGTGCAGGTGCATGAGCCGCGTTTTAACGTGACATCATCCATGGTGGAGGGTGCCGAAGCGTGGCTGGCGTGGGAGTTCCGCTTTCGTTTTCGCGGCTGGCGGGAGTCGGAGGTTCAGCTTGTGCGCGGTGCCACCCATCTGCGCCTGGCGCCAGATGGCCGCGTGCGCGCGCACCGCGATTACTGGGACACGGGGGAGGAGTTGTTCGCCCGCCTGCCACTGCTGGGTGGATTGATGCGTTTTTTGCGCCGTCGTTTGGGTGCTGGCGTGACAAATTGATTCAAAAGGCGCCGATGTGATGATGTTTAACTTTGTCTTTTGTGGCAGCAACTAGAATCACGCAGTGGGTTTCGCATCTTTCGCCTGCCCACTGCCGTTTGCCGCACAGGAGATAAATATGACGATGCAAGCCCACGGAGAGTTCGCCTTTCACCCCTACGCGATGCCGCGGCGTGGTGCCGAGCCCAGATGGGACGGCTGGTACGATCTGGTGAAGAACGGCTGCCCTGTGCGCACTTTCGTCCGTGTCCCGTCTCGCGAAGGCTTTGATAACCCGGATCTGGCCTGTCTGGCTGCCGAGATTCTCGCCGAGTGGGATATCGACCGCGGTCAGGGCCTCTCCGCGCGCTGAGTCAGCGGCAGTTTTCGCGCTTCTCCAGCAACATCCTCAGGCTTCTCACCTCTTCGGTCAGTCGGCGGTTTTCCTGAATGTGTCGCCCGCGCAAGCGGGCGAGCAGCACGGCCAGCAGGCCCGGCTCTTCTGCTCGGGCAATCCACGTCAGCTCGCTGTCCCGTTCCGCCATCACGCGTGTCCACCCGGTTTCTTCCATGCGCAGGCAGCTGCCGGCGTCGAGGCGCTGGCGCGTGGTGTGCATTTGCTCGCCGAGCCAGCAGGGCACGCCTTCATGGAATACGCTTCCGCTGTGGATCATGATCAGTGCGCCGGCTGCCACATGCTGTAGCCGTGTTTCGCCGGCCGTGAGCCGGATGCGGGTTTCAATGTCTGGGCGGGTGTTTTCCATGGTGCCGGACTCCTCGGTGACGATGGCTCCAGACTAAGGCGTCGTCCATTTGTGCAACAGGCACAGCTTCAGGCTTTCTGTATCGGTGCACCAGGCTTTTCGGGCTGCTGTTATGGTCTGCATTGCGCCGATCTGTACCTGTGGCGATTGCCCGGCATTGGGGATCATGGCGCGATGGATACGGTGATCATGGAAGACCTTCTCTACCTGCGTGTAGCCGCTCATTACCGGCGGGCGATCCAGTCCGGGGTGCTGGTGCCGGGCGAGCGCCTGCCTTCGGTACGGGCCCTGATGCGCTTGCATCAGGTAAGCCTGTCTACTGCGCTGCAGGCCTGCCGCAGACTGGAGGATGAGGGCCTGCTCGAAGCCCGGCCGCGCTCCGGTTACTTCGTGCTCAAGCCGCGGCGGGTGGTGCTGCAGCCGGTGAGCGAGCCGGAGCCGGGTGCGGCGGCCATTGCCCCCGACCCGTCGCCCTACAGCGGCATCCATGACCGGGTGTCGGACTTCGTCGCCAAGTGCGAGCGTTACCCGGTGGTCACCAACCTGGCGCTGGCCTTTGGTGCCCCCGAGGCGTATCCGCAGGAAGCGCTGAAGAATGCAGCCCTGCGGGCCCTGCGCCGGCACCCGGAGGTGCTGGTCAGCCCGGTGCCACCGCAGGGTGACCCGGGTTTCCGCGCCGTGCTGGCGCGGCGGGCGCTGGCGGCGGGAATGAACCCGACCGCCGATGAAATCCTGGTGACCCACGGCTGTACCGAGGCGATCAATCTGGCATTGCGGGCGGTGGCCCAGCCCGGCGATGTGATTGCGGTGGAGTCTCCGACCTATTTCGGGCTGTTGCAGGTCATCGAAAGCCTTGGCCTGCGTACGCTCGAGATCCCCACCAGCCCGAGCCGCGGCATGTCGGTGGAGGCGCTGGAACTGGCCTTCCAGACCCACGAGCGGATCAAGGCCGTGGTGGTGGTGCCCAACTTTCAGAACCCGCTGGGCTGCGTGATGCCCGATGTCGAGAAGGCGCGTCTCGTCACGCTGTGCGATCAGCATCAGGTGGCATTGGTGGAGGACGACATCTACGGTGCGCTCAGCGACGATGATCTGCCCCTGAAAAGCTGCAAGGCCTGGGACCGCAGCGGCAACGTGATCCACTGCGGCTCGCTGCACAAGACGCTGGCGCCGGGCATGCGCGTCGGCTGGATGATCGGTGGCCGCTGGCAGGCCCGTATCCGCATGCTGAAGCACGCGCAGAGCCGGCCCAACGATGCGCTGGCGCAGATCGCCATCGCCGAGTTCATGGGCAGCAGCGCCTACGACCGCCATTTGATACGTTTGCGCCGGCAGTTGAAGGCCCAACGGGAGCGCATGGCCGAGGCCATCGCTGCGCACTTTCCGTCTGGCACGCGTCTCAATATGCCGTCGGGCGGCATGTTGTTGTGGGTGGAGATGCCCGGACGGCGTTCGTCCAGCGATGTTTTCAATACCGCCCTGCGGGAGGGGATCCGGGTGGCGCCGGGGATGATGTTCTCCAACGCAGGGCGTTTCGATCATTGCCTGCGGATCTGCTGCGGGTCGCCGTTTTCGGAGCGGATCGAGACGGCCCTGAAGCGATTGGCGCGGATTGTCGCGGCGGGGCCCGCTTGAGGCGAAGGGAACGAAGGGTGGCGCGGACGCTCGACGGTATACGCGCCGCCTTTTCGGACGCCGCGACAAAGGGAGATAGGGCGATGAATGGTTTCTTGCTGGGCAAGGTGCGCCGGGTCGCGGCGCTATGGGCATTGTTGGCCCTGCCGCTTGCGGCGGGCGCCTGGGATCTGGCCGGAACGAAGACGATTTCACTCCATGACCGGGACGGGCAGGTGATACCGATCGGTACCGTCACCTTTCGTCCCGAGGGCCAGAGGACGGCTTTTGTCATCGCCCTCGATCACACCCGCTTCAAGGATTTTTTCCTGTCGATGAAAGAATTCAAGTGTCTCGACGGGCGTGAGGTGATGTGCCACGTGCCCTATCCACACCGCAATCCGGCCACGGTCACTGCCGACGACCTGGGCTGGCTGGAGCATGCGCTGCTCTTCCTGCACAAGTCGCAGGCCGAATTCGGCGCAAAACTGTGGAACGGCTTGTATTACCGGATGAAGATCACCGACGACGGAATCGTCGGCACCGCCCAGGCTGTCGATCTCAACCTTATCGGTGCGCCGCCCGACGATCCGGGCGCGCAGCCCTACCAGCCTGCCGACCGGGCCGACATCGATCCGGCCAGCCGCTGGCTGGGCACGCTGACCATTCAATGAAAGCGCTCAGATCACCAGCTGGGTGCCCATTTCCACCACGCGGTTATTGGGAATCTTGAAGAAGTCGGTGGCGCTGGTGGCGTTTTTCGACATGATCGAGAACAGGCGTGCCCGCCAGGGGTTGATGTTGCAGCGGATGACCCCTGGAATGACGGTTTCGCGGGATACGAAGAAGGTGGTCTCCATCATCTCGAAGGGTTCGCCGAAGCGCCGGCAGGTTTCGAGCGCCTGGGGAATGTCCGGGTCTTCCATGAAGCCGTAGCGGATGATGATGCGCAAAAAACCCTTGTCCATACGGTGCAGGTAGATGCGCTCGAATTCATTGACATGGGGTGTATCGGTGGTCTCGACGGTGACCAGGGCCACCCGCTCATGCAGGACCTGGTTGTGCTTGAGGTTGTGCAACAGGGCGGCAGGTACGCCCTCCTTGGCGCTGGTCATGAAAACGGCCGTGCCACTCACCCGGTGCACGTCGTTGCCGAGGGTCCGGAGAAAGGCCGGCATCGGTATGCCTTGCTTGGCCAGTTCCCGGCGTACCAGCCGGCGGCCGCGCCGCCAGGTGGTGAGCACGGTGAAGGAGACCAGCGCCATGGCGATCGGGAACCAGCCCCCTTCGGGGATCTTCAACGCATTGGCGGCAAAGAAGGCAATGTCCACCGCCAGGAAGGCGCCAGCGACGAGGACAACCTTGAGCCAGTGCCAGCGCCACAGCAGGATCATCACGAAGGCCACCAGGACGGTATCGATGAGCATCGTACCGGTGACGGCGATGCCGTAGGCAGCGGCCAGATTGGACGAGCTCTTGAAGCCGATCACCAGCGCGACGACGGCCAGGTAGAGCGTCCAGTTGGTGAAGGGCACGTAAATCTGCCCTTCTTCCTTGCCCGAGGTGTGGACGATCAGCATGCGTGGCAGAAAGCCCATCTGCACGGCTTGCCGGGCCACCGAGAAGGCGCCGGAGATCACCGCCTGGGAGGCAATGACGGTGGCCAGGGTAGCGAGGATCACCATCGGGACCAGGGCCCAGTCCGGGCCGAGATGGAAGAATGGGCTCTCGATGGCGCCGGGCTCGTTGAGGAGCAGGGCGCCCTGGCCAAAGTAATTGAGCACCAGCGCCGGCATCACGAAACCGAACCAGGCAAGGCGGATCGGGTAGCGCCCGAAATGCCCCATGTCGGTGTACAGCGCCTCGCCGCCGGTAACGGCGAGTACCACGGAGCCGAGGGCCAGGAAGGCCAGCCCGGTATGGTCGCCGATGAAGTGGATTGCGTAGAGCGGGCTGAGGGCTGCCAGCACCTGGGGGTGACGGGCGATTTCCATCAGCCCGAGCACGCCGAGGACGCCAAACCAGCCGATCATCACCGGGCCGAAGAATAGCCCGACGACGCCGGTGCCGCGCTTCTGGATGGCAAACAGGGCCGTCAGGATCACCAGCGTGCCAGGAATGACGAAGTGTTCGAAGTCGGGGGAAATGATCTTCAGGCCTTCGACCGCCGACAGCACCGAGATGGCCGGGGTGATCATGCTGTCGCCGTAGAACAGCGCGGCGGCAAAAATACCGAGCAGGGAGATGGCCCAGGTGACCACCCGGTTGCGCGAGTTCTCGGTGATCAGTGACAGCAGGGCCAGTGAACCGCCCTCGCCGCGGTTGTCGGCGCGCATGATCACGCTGACGTACTTGATCGTGACCAGCGCCATGATCGACCAGAAGACCATCGACAGGATGCCGAGGATGTTTTCCGGCGTGACGGGAATGGGGTGATGCCCGTTGAAGATTTCCTTCAACGCGTAAAGGGGGCTGGTGCCGATGTCACCAAAAACGACGCCGATGGCGGAAACCACCACCGGGGCAAGGGTTTTTCGGGAATGCTCGGTGGACACGGCCTGATTCTTTCTGTGTTGTTGGAGGCAGGGAACTTGTTTTCGCTCGGGACGAAAAGTACGGATCTCCCCGTTTTTGCGGTGCAGCATACGCGTGCTTTATTGTCCGCGCTTGGGTCTGGTGCTTCTTGACCTGACGCAATGGGGCTGTCGACTACACTGCGCCTCGCGGTGCGCGTCTTTGGACTTTGGTGTGTCGGATAGTCGACAATCGGCCTGGCGGGATTGGTTGTGACCCGGTGGGCTCTGGCCTGGCGCTGGTGGCACGGGCCGTGCATGGATAGGCTGCGGCCTCTCGCCGCCTTCTCGTGAAGCTGCGGGGTGGTGAAGTCTCGCGCCAAAAATTTTGTTATTTCAGGGAGTCTTATTGTGTCGAGTGTGGAGCGGTATTGCCGCGGTCTTGTGGTGGGTTTGTCTGGCCTGCTGGTGTCGGGCGTAGCCCTGGCAAGTGGTGGCGAGAGCCCGATGGTGGCGGGCATTCCGGTGGATTTCATCCTGTTCGCTTTTACCTTGCTGGGCGTCGCGCTGTTCCACGACCATACGCTCAAGGTCGGTCTGGTCGGGCTGCTCACGATCTCCGTCTACAAGGTGCTGGTTACCGGCTTTCACACGGGCGACGGGGTGCCGGGTCTGGTGAGTCACTTTGCGCATGAGTGGGTGACCCTGGTCAATCTCTTCCTGCTGCTGATGGGCTTTGCGCTGCTGGCCCGTCATTTCGAGAAGACCCGCATTCCGGTTGTGCTGCCCAAGTATCTGCCGGCCGACTGGCGGGGCGGTTTTCTGTTGCTGGTGATGGTTTTCGTGATCTCCGCCTTTCTCGACAACATTGCCGCGGCGCTGATCGGCGGCGCCATGGCGCACTCGCTGTTCAGGGCCAAGGTGCATGTGGGCTATCTGGCGGCGATTGTCGCGGCCTCCAATGCCGGTGGTTCGGGCAGTGTGGTGGGCGATACGACGACGACGATGATGTGGATCGCCGGGGTCAGCCCGCTGTCCGTCATCGAAGCCTTTGTGGGCGCCGCCGTGGCGCTGGCCATCTTCGGGATTCCGGCGGCACGGGTCCAGCAGAAGTATTCGCCGATCCTCAAGCACACCCATGAGCACACGCATATTGACCTTCCGCGTGTCGGCATCGTTGCGCTGATCCTGGCGGCGGCAGTCACCATGAACGTGGTGGTGAACGTGTATTTCACCGACAAGGCGGACAGTTTTCCCTTCCTCGGCGCGGCCGTGTGGGCGGCAATCCTGCTCACCGTGGGCATCCGCCGGCCGGACTGGGAAGTGCTGCCGGAAACCTTCATGGGCACGATCTTCCTGCTGTCGTTGGTGAGCTGCGCATCGATGATGCCGGTGGAAACCCTGCCACTGGCCTCGTGGCCGACAGCGCTGGGCCTGGGCTTCGTGTCGTCGGTGTTCGACAACATTCCGCTGACGGCGCTGGCGCTCAAGCAGGGCGGCTACGACTGGGGCTTCCTGGCTTACGCGGTGGGCTTTGGGGGGTCGATGCTGTGGTTCGGTTCCTCGGCAGGTGTTGCGCTGGCCAGCATGTACCCGGAAGCCCGCTCGGTGGGCAACTGGCTGCGTCACGGCTGGTTTGTGCCGGTGGCCTATCTGGCCGGGTTTGCGGTCATGCTGGCGCTGGTCGGCTGGCATCCTGACGTGCACCTCAAGGGGGCTGCGGTGCCGGTGCCGGCAGGCGTCGTGGCGCACTGAGCGAAAGACATGCAACGGAGCCCGCGGGCTCCGTTTTTATTTCAGGGTGTCGGCGCCGGATGCTTGAGTGCGTGGGCCGTTTCCATCAGGTAGAGGCGCGCCTGTTCCGGATCGCGCGGCAGTCCGAGCTCGCCGTTCGTGTAGGCCATGGCGAGGGTCTGGATGGCTTCGGGGTGTTCTTGCTCGGCGGCTTCGGTATAGAGGCGGACGGCTTCGGCGTCGTCGGGTGCTACGCCGTTGCCTTCGCGGTAAGCGTTGGCGAGCATGAAGCGGGCGGCTGCGACGCCGCCTTGTGCCGAGGCCCGGAACCAGCGTATGGCCTCGCCGGGATCGGGTGCCACGCCGTAGCCGTTGCGCCAGGCGATGCCCAGATAGTAGGCCGCACCGGCATGCCCCTCACGGGCAGCGCCGGTGAAGTGGCGCAGCGCTTGCACGGCATCCGGCGGAACCCCGGGGCCCCCGCTGCGGTAAAGCTTGCCGAGCTCGAAGCGGGCTTCCACGTCGCCGCCGTCGGCCGCCTGCTGCAAGTAGCCAAGGCCTTCCTGCA
>APMI01023419.1_pt1 | contig 10017 bp, 11 predicted proteins | sample 667938 | NCBI WGS metagenome assembly APMI01 (sample SAMN01084076, study PRJNA167559) | wastewater metagenome | biome: Wastewater | place: Denmark: Ejby Moelle, Odense | collected 2011-11-28
ATATAAGCAGCAAGCAATACAACCCGAAGCGGGTTGAACATTTGTGGGTTAATTCAAGCTCTGTAGCAACTCCGCGTTAATAGACGGGAGTTGCAAAAAAAATGAAAGACCCCGTAGGAGCCGCTTCTACCTTCGATGGTGAAACTACCTATTTCGCATCAAACCACAATTCCTTACTGTCGTTCCAGTCACCATTGTAATTAATGGTCAGCTCCTCGCCCGGCTCTATATTGCGCACCGTTTTCAGGAACATGGTGTCGTCATCGTAGTTCATAAAGTGCTCGCAGTTCGATGTGTAGGAATGGTTGTACATAGGTATATTGCCCAGCGCCATGCAGCACATTTTTACTCCCTTGGGCGTCCATTCAAATATATAGTCGTGTAGCAGGGTCTGGTCAAGCAGCACCCTGTCCTCTGCGCTCATTACTATTACCGGCGCGGTCTCTATGATAGTATCTGCAGGGATGAACTTTTTGGTAAAAACGCCCCTGCCCATGTCCTTCGTCGTCTTTATATGTATGCCCGGGTATGTCATGCTTCAGGCGATAAAAATATTACTTCCCGGGGAATAAAAATAAGGGGATTAATAATGAAAAAAACAAACGCTTAAGTATGGTATATTTAGCTATTTTGTTACTTTTGGCATCAATAACATCCTTTAAACATATATTAGCAACATGCGTAAACTTCTATTAGTCATTTGTATTTCCGTGCCTTTTCTATCAAGCGCGAGGATGCCCGGCTTTCTTTCCAATTTTGAACTGGGTTATTCATATGCAACCGCTACAGCCAACTATAGAGGCGCTAACCCATATTACGACGGCGATGGCATTTACCTGCGCGACACCACCATTTCCAAAACGGCAAAGAGTAAGTATGGTTACGGTGCATTCATAGGCACCTATCTGCCTTTTAAGCGCCTTGGTGAGCATAGCTCGGTAGGTCTTGACATCACCCTGGGTGGTAATGCTTATGTGTGGACAGATTTCTTCACCGGCTATAGCGTCACAGGCGACGAAATAAGCCTGTCCGGCGGCTTGGGCGGCGTTTCCGAACAGATATATGTGCCTATAGGCATCGATTTCAAGATTGGTTGTAACGCCGTGGGTGTAAAGAACCACAGGTTCACAGCTTCTGTGGGAGCAGGTGTGCAGCCATCTATGAATGTTACTATTGCTGAAGCAGGGCTTGGCGATTTTGGCGGTGGTCTTGCTTTCAGCGCTATCCCTTATGTGAAGGGCGAAGTAGGCGTCTTCTGGGGTATATGCTGGAAGCTGCGCCTCATGACAGGCTTTGGCAGTGTACCGCTTATCGATAACGATAAGAGCTTGCTCGCAGGCAGTGCCAGTGGCTTTTTGAAGGTTACAGGAAAGACAATGACACAGGCCTCTATAATCATCATGACTTTCTCATGGGGCTGGAAAAAAGAGGGCTGGTGGAATACAGCTAACTATTAATACTCATCAAAACGATAAATCTCCCTGTTATGTACAAAAAGATCTTGTTATTCACTGCTGTACTGTTACTCGCTGCTGCCCAAACCTTTGCGCAGGATGAAGAGCATGGTAAAGCCCGCCGCTCGGAATTCGGCCTCAACTACCCGATGACCAACACCTCTTTCTTCTACAGGTACCACGAGGCCTATTCACCTTATTCTGCTGTCGATACTTCTTTCGAGCTGAAGGTGAAAAGCAAGGGTGGCTTCGGTTTTAGCCTGGGTGGCTTTGTGCCTGTTATCCCTTCTCACGCCAAAACAAATATGCTGGCACTCAGTATTGCAGGTTCTATGAACATACTTGCCTGGGATATAGGCAGCATTACTGATGGTAATTTTAATGACGGCTCCTTATTTTATGAAACAGGCATCACCTCTTCCACCATTGTGGTCAATTTTATGTTCGGTTTCGATTATAAGTATGGCTGCGACGCAAACCTGGATAAAGGGCAGAAGTTCTGCTTCACCTTCGGTGGCGGTGTAACGCCAATGCTGGCCATTACGCAGTTTGGCGGGATACCTGCAGGTTTTCAGTACTATACCAAGCCTTATGCAAAGGTGGAGTTTGGTACCATGGCGGGTATTTGCATGAAACTGCGCGCCACCTATGTCTTTGGCGATATAGACTATATCAGCTATAACGATAAAGGTTCAGGCTACCAGGAGTCGCTTTATATGACCAATAAGTCGGGCCTTACACTCTCGCTGGTGCTGATGCCGCTCTCATTCAAATGGGAGAAGAAAGACAAGTGGGACAGGTAAAAAAGCTGATAGATACAAATAAAAAGTCCCCCGGTTCTGCCGGGGGACTTTCTTTATAATAGCTTAAAATTATAGTTCGTTCTTATTGCTTGGCTCATCAACATCGCGCTGGGCAATGATCTTTGTTTTCCCTTCGTCTGATGGTACAATTTCGAGTTTCACTTTGGCCAGGCCTTTGTCTTTAAAGTCCAGCTTTTCAGCGGCTATGCTGGCAAGGTCTATCAGGCGTGGGTTGTTAGGCGCCATGCGATCATTGATGCGCACGTAGGCTATCTTGCCATTGCTCAGGTTGGTCACCTTTACAATGGTACCCAGCTTCAGCTTATTGCTGGCAGCAGTGTACTCTTCATTAGTGAACACTTCACCTGTTGCAGTGCGCCTTCCCTCGAACTTTTCGTGGTAGAAGCTGGCCGTTCCTTTCTTCTCAGGAGCAGCTCCTTCTTGTTGCACACTCTGCGCGTTAACGCCAAAACCGGTAAGTAGCAATAATGTAATTGTTATCAGAAGCCTCATACGCAAAATTTTATTTATGCAAATGTAGGGGTCTTGAACCAAAAAGTCAACAGTGCATTAATTATTTAATTAATACCTCTTGTTAAATTTTTGTGAACCGCCCCGGCCTTCACGGCCCTCTCTTTTCTTGAAATCGCCCGAAAACCTTTTCTGTTGGGGCCTTTCGTTACTGCCGCCGCTTCTTTCACGGTCCCTCTGCTCGGCCTCTTCCATGCGCACTTTTCTGCCCTTATATTTCTTCTGGGTCAGGGTTTGCATGATAAAATCGGCTGCATCGGTCCTCACATTAAAAAAACTGCTCAAGTCGCGAACCGTGATGCGATCGATTATTCCGGGTTCTATATCGGTACTTTCTGTGATGAACTGCAGCAGTTTTTCATTGCTGGTGATGCCATCCTTTATGCCTATGTTTATGAACAGGCGCACACTGGCACCACGCGCGCCACCGGCACCGCGGGCAGGGCGTTCTTTCTGCTCATAGCCGGCATTCAGGTCATTGGCGCCCTGGTAGGCATCAATGGTATCCTTCAGCTGCAGCCATATCAGGCGGCGTATCAGCTCATCCTTCTCCATCTCCTCGAAACGTTCGTGGATGGTCTCCTGGTACACGCGGGCAAAATCCTCTTTAGGCTCGGCCTTTGCTATCTGCTCCAGGTAAAAGAACAGGCGCTTGCGCACCACCTCGGCACCATCAGGTATATCGCTGCGGTTGAAGCGCTGTTTTACCAGCCTTTCTATCTGGCGAATGTTGGATATCTCTTTGGGCGACACGATGCTCATACATATACCGCTCTTGCCGGCACGGGCCGTGCGGCCACTGCGGTGCGTGTATACTTCGGGGTCATCGGGCAGCTCGTAGTTTATTACGTGCGTTATATCGTTCACATCTATACCACGGGCCGCTACATCGGTAGCCACTATGGCCTGCAGGCTCTTGTTCTTAAAGCGCTCCATCACCTTGCTGCGCATCTTCTGGTCCATATCGCCGTGCAGGGGACTTACGTGATAACCCTGGCGCATCAGCTTTTCAGCTACGTCCTGGCAATCCTGCTTGGTACGGGTGAAGATGATACCATATATACCGGGTGCAAAATCCAGCAAACGCTGCAGGGTCTCGAAACGGTTATGGTGATTGGTAACAAAATACTGGTGGTCGATATTCTCATTGGTCACATTGGCTGCGCCTGCGCTGAATTCAACCCACTCCTTCATAAAGCGCTTGGCTATGCCGCGCACTTCATTACTCATAGTGGCGCTGAAGAGCCATGTATGCTCGCGGGCGAGCGTGTTCTTCAGGATAAAATCTATATCCTCGCGGAAACCCATGTTCAGCATTTCATCGGCCTCATCCAGTACTACGTACTGCACATGGTCCAGGGAAATGGCTTTACGCTCCAGCAGGTCTATCAGGCGGCCCGGTGTGGCTACCACTACCTGCGGATTGGCCTTCAGGTCGCGTATCTGGCCGCTTATGGGCACACCGCCGTATACCGCAGTAGTGCGGAAACCGCGCATGTGGGCGCCATATTTTTTAAATTCTTCCTGTATCTGCATACACAGCTCGCGTGTGGGGCTGAGTACCAGGCATTGCACATGTTTCAGTGCAGTATCGGTATGGTGTAAAAGTGGCAGGCCAAAGGCGGCGGTTTTACCGGTACCGGTTTGTGCCAGGCCAATGATATCTACAGGTTGGGATAAAAGTGTGGGAATTACTTTCTCTTGTATTGGAGTAGGGGTCTCAAAACCCATATCAGCTACGGCACGCATTAGTTCTTCCCTCATGGGGAAGCTTGAAAAAGACGTCATTAATGTAAGAACTTTTGTTATTTGAGGCGCAAAGGTACGCTTTATTAGCCTAAAGCGCGCATGTAATGTGTTAAAAGATTAATAAGTAGTTTAAAACAAGCTTTTACAGCCATCTATCCCTTACTATTCAGCATCATTGCATCGCTTCAACGTCCCCCCAACTGGTTTAAGTCTTCCTTTTTCAGGACGACTTAAATCATCACCATAAAACGAAGGTCTCCCGACCGGCAGCATTTGCTCTAAGGTTGGAAAAAAGATTACCGCTAAACCCGGTCCTCCGGATGTTTGCTTGCGGCATCCGGTGGTAGCGATAGAACTCCATTTGTAATAGCCTGTCCCGAATTTATTTCGGGAGCATTCGATGTGATGTGGCTAAGAGTTAATGACATCGCCTTTTCCACTTTTTTCATTTCATTATACGAACGCCTTATCCTCAGTACTTTAACCCTAAAAATAGAGGTATGATACCCTCCACAAAGGGGTATCATACCCTTCTAAAAGGGTATCATAAAACTTCAATTTGCCCATCTTAAAACTGCTTCGGAACTTTACAGGTTGCCAAACAATTGTCCTCAAAAATTGGGCGCTCAGGCACATATTATTAAACAATAAACCACTACTTATGACGGCACAAAAACATCCTGTCAAGCTACCACCCCAAATGCCCGATATCCGGTTCGATCGGGCACAAAATGTCCGGTTCGGGCGCAAATCGGGCATGCTGCTCTTATCATCATATGATATGACTGGCAGGCCTTTCGTCGACCTAACAACGTTAGGAAATGCCCGATTTTTATTTCATGCCCGGTTCGGGCATAATGCAAAAGCTGCCCTCTTTATTTCCAAAGAGTGGTGGATCGCTCAAACAGATATGTATCCATTAGAAAGGAGCGGGACTGCCGGTCCCGCCCGGAATTAATATCCCGCTTTTATTGCGGGAGCGGGAGGGTTATTATACAATTGGGCATCGGCGGACATCAAATGTCCGAATCGGGCACAGATCGGGCATGGTACTAAAATTGTAATATGGCAGTACAGGCAATGCTTACAGGCAATATCCCCGCAATAAAATGCCCGATTTTTATCTTGCCTGGCATCGGGCATTGTGCGATCCGGGCTTAACGTATTTGCCGGGCGACTAATTTGTTATTATATTAACCATTAGTATTATGGCCAATAAACCTTTCATATGGTCCAAACTCATCATAGTCCTTTTGGGCTTCATATCCCTTTACTCCATATTTAATGTGAACAAATGGAAACACCATGATGTACTGGTCTGGGATATTGCCGGCTACTACGCTTACCTGCCTGCAACCCTCATCTACCATGATCTTGCTCATTTATCTTTTTACCCGATGGTGGATAGCGCCTACAGGCCATCGCGGGATGTAAAGTGGCATGGCATATACGAGATAGCCGCAACCGGTAAAAAGCTGGATAAGTATCCCATGGGGGTAGCGCTTTTCGAGCTCCCGTTTTTCTTATGCGCTCATGCATACACATTATGGTGGGGAGGCTACCCTGCCGATGGGTATAGCATTCCCTATCGCATCAGTGTTTGCCTGGCCACGGTATTTTGGGTATTGCTGGGCCTCGTACTGTTGCGGCGCCTGCTGCTGCGGTATTACAGCGAGGCGGTGGTTTTCATTACCATCCTGTTGATAGCTTTTGGTACCAACCTGTTCAACTATACCGCCTTCGACTGGGGCATGAGCCATGCATTTTCCTTTTTTCTTTTTGCCGCATTTTTATATTGTACCGATAAGCGGTACCGCACAAAAAGCAAAAGCAGCCTTTTGTGGATGGGCGCCCTGCTGGGCTGGATAGTGATCACCAGGCCTACGAATATCATCATTGTGCTGGTGCCACTGCTATGGCCGGCTGAAGGCTGCAGCAGCTTAAAAGACAAGGCACGGCTACTTAAGGAAAACCTGCCCGCACTTGTATTGTCGTTCATCCTGTTTTCAGCATTTGTGCTATTGCAGGCGGCTTACTGGAGATACATAACAGGCGACTGGCTGTATTATTCATACCAAAAAGAAGGTTTCAATTTCCTGTCGCCGCAGATCATAGACGGACTGCTGAGCTACAGGAAAGGCTGGTTTGTATACACGCCCATGGCGATGGTAGCGCTGGCCGGCTTTGTGTGCCTGTACAAGAGCAATAGGCAACTTGTACTGCCACTACTCAGCTTTGTGGTTGTGAATGTATATATTGTCTTCAGTTGGTACCAGTGGCACTATGGCGGCAGCTTTGGTGCAAGGGCATTGCTGGAGAGTTTCGTTATTTTGAGCCTGCCACTGGCCGCATTTGTGAAATGGCTTTTGCAATTAAAAATTAAGGCGCTGCAGTTTGCTATTGTCCTTGTGCTATCTTTAATGGTGCTACTGAATGTATTCCAGACCTGGCAATTTTCCCATGGCCTGATCATACCTGACGGTATGAACAGGGAATATTACTGGAAGCACTTTTTCGACACAGGCTCAGGCAAGTAATAACAGGGGCAATAAGCAAGAAAGATGTCTTTTATAAGATCAAAACTCCTCATACTCTTCTTCGGTATCCTGTCGGTCTATATTACATTCAATATAGGCAAGTGGCGGGAGTATGATATGCTGAGCTGGGATATTGCGGGCTACTATCTGTACCTGCCCGCCACATTCATTTACAAAGACCTGGGGCATTTATCTTATTACCCCAAAGTAGACAGTACCTACAAACTATCGGAACCGCAGCGCTGGTTTGGTATATATGATGTGCCAGCTACAGGCAAGAAGATAGACAAGTTCCCGGCCGGGGTGGCCATCTTCGAGTTGCCCTTCTTCCTGCTCACCCACGCCTATGTGCTGCTTAGCAAAACGTATCCTGCCGATGGCTACAGTGTGCCCTATATGATCAGCAACAGTATGGCCACGATCTTCTGGGTGGTTTGTGGCCTCTTTGTGCTGCGTAAATTCCTGCTGCGCTATTATAGCGAGCGTGTGGTTTTCTACACAATTGTATTATTGGCCTTTGGTACCAACCTGTATAATTATACGGCCTTCGAGGGGGGTATGAGCCACCCTTACTCCTTCTTCCTCTTTGCCGCATTTATCTACTGTACCGACCTTTTCTATAGCACCGAACGCAGTAAGTACCTGCTGCTGATGGGCCTGCTGCTGGGCTGGATAGTGATTACCCGGCCCACCAATATCGTGATAGGGCTCTGGGCTGTACTATGGGCTACCGACAATTGCAATAGCTGGAAAGACAAGCTGGGTTTGCTGAAGAAAAATGCCGGGGCACTGGCGCTGTCGATCTTATTATTTCTTGCTGTGCTCAGCATACAGGCCGCCTACTGGAAGTATATCACCGGGCACTGGATATATTACTCCTACGAGAAGGAAGGTTTCGATTTCGTGTCGCCGCATATATGGGATGGTTTGTTCAGCTACCGGAAGGGCTGGTTCCTGTATACACCTATAGCCCTGTTTATTATGGGCGGTTTTATATGCCTGTACAACACCAGGCGAAGAATGGTACTGCCTGTGCTTGCATACTTGATAGTTACGGTCTGCCTGGTGTTTAGCTGGCATGCATGGGCCTACGGCGGCAGTTTCAGTGCACGCGCCCTGGTGGAGGGCCTGGCTATATTGAGCGTACCGCTTGCTGCATTTGTCGCCTGGCTGTTAGAGCTTAGGGCAAAGCTGCTGAAGGCAGGCATTGTTGCCGTCCTCGTTCTTATGATATGCCTCAACATGTTCCAGACCTACCAGTACTCGCATGGTGTAATAAAAAGCGACTATATGACGAAGGAGCTGTACTGGGGCCGTTTCTTTGACTTGGATTCGGAGGATTAAGTGCCCACAGGCGGGGCATGGGCATTAAACCATGTTATAAATAATAAATGTTTTTGCCGTACTTTTGGGCTATGAAGACTTGCATACTGGCAGTATTCCTGTTATTACTTACTGCACCGGGTGTACGGGCGCAGGGTTGCAGCATATGCACCAAAACATCGGGGCAGCTGGGTGACAAATCGGCAAAGGGGCTGAATAATGGCGTAGTGTACCTGGCGATAGTTCCGCTTTCGCTTATTGGCACCATTGGCTTTATCTGGTGGAGACATAATAAGAACAATTAAGGTTTAGAAATTGTATCTTTTGCACAACCAGGTCAAACATAAAAACATATCCCGATGAAAAATGCCTGCCTTTCTTTACTTGTATGTATTTCAAGTGCTTTTCTATTTAGTTCCTGCAGGGAAGATGTGATATCCGGTACCGGCAGCATTGGCAACGACCAGCGCAGCACCGGCAGCTTTACTGCAATAGAGATAGCGGTGCCGCTTAAGGCCTCGATAAATGTTACAGCAGGTGCACAGGCCTCCATAAAGCTATCGGGCTATAAAAATGTGCTGAAGTATGTAAAGACAGAAGTAAAGAACAATGTATTGCGCATCTACACCGAGCCCGGCGTAAAACTTGATGATGAGGAATACCTGAATGCAGATATTACTGTGCCCTCACTTACAGAACTGGTGATGGAAGGGGCTCCCGACGCTGATGTGCACGGCAGCATTACCGGCCAGGAGTTCACCCTCACCATATCCGGCTCAAGCGATATTACTATTGATGAGGTGAACACTACCAATTTCACCACCACAGTATCGGGCGCGGGCGATATTAAAGTAAACAAAGGGAATGTGCAGCAGGCATCCTATACGGTGTCGGGCGCAGGGGATATAAAAGCATATGGCCTGCATAGCATAGAAACAAGTGCCACGGTATCGGGCGCCGGTGATATCCAGGTATTTGCCGAGCAGAAACTAAATGCCGAAATAAGCGGGGCCGGTAGTGTAAGTTATAAAGGGCACCCGGTCGTTTCTTCCCAAACAAGCGGGGTAGGCGGGGTAGAAGATGCTAACTGATATTTGGAAAGTTTTTTCTAAATTTAGGAAAGAAAAAACCGGATCATGATCGTAAGACAAGCACAACGAATTTTATTTTTTTTCTCTTTTTTACTGCTGATCAGCAACTTATCTTTTGCTCAGGCCGACCCGATAGAGCATACCTGGTACAACGAAGCCAAAACCGGCAAAGTACAGATATACAAAGCCCGTGACGGGAAATTCTACGGCAAGCTGGTATGGCTCAAGGAACCGAACCGCGACGGCAAGCCCAAACTGGATATAGCCAACCCCGACAAAAGTAAGCGCGACCTGCCTACAATGGGAATGATACTACTAAAGGGATTTACTAAGACGGAGGAAGGTGTGTATGATAACGGTACCATCTACGACCCTAAAAATGGCAAGACCTATGACAGCATTATGAAACTGAAAGGCGGCAAGCTGGACGTGCGTGGTTATATAATGGTGTCGCTGATAGGACGTTCGGAAACATGGACAATAGCGGATTAACATATTTTTAAGCCTCTTTTTTGAAACGAGGCTTTTT
>APMI01024541.1_pt1 | contig 10016 bp, 9 predicted proteins | sample 667938 | NCBI WGS metagenome assembly APMI01 (sample SAMN01084076, study PRJNA167559) | wastewater metagenome | biome: Wastewater | place: Denmark: Ejby Moelle, Odense | collected 2011-11-28
AAGGACGGGATGCCGGCGAAGCCGGGCACCAGCGCCACAAAGCGCCGCTCGATGCCGCGAGCCAGCAGCAGCTGGTCGATGTCGAGGCTGCGGCGCGGCACGTAGAGCACGGTGACGTGCTCGGCGGCCAGGTAGTCGTCGAGGCTGGCCGGGGCGGGGCGCTGGCTGGCGTCGTAGAAGACCCGGTAGGTGTCGGCGAAGAGGCGCTTTTGCAGGATGTCGCCGGCCTCCGGCGGGCGTGGCGAAATGGCCAGCTGGCAGTCTTCGTCGCGCAGCATGGCAGCGGTGGGCACGTCGGAGGGGATGACGCGCAGGGTGACGCCCGGGGCGACGGCGCGCAGGCGCTCGAGCAGCGGCGGCAGCAGCAGGTCGCGCTGGAAATCGTTGGCGGCGATGGTGAAGGTGGTGTCGAGGCGCGCCGGGTCGAACTCGCTGCCGGTGGCGAAGCGCCGCATCTCGTCGAGCAGCACGCGGGCGTGCACGGCCAGCGCCTCGGCCCGGTCGGTGGCGACGATGCCGCGCCCGGACTTGACGAAGAGCGGGTCGCCGACGATGCCGCGCAGCTTGTCGAGCAGATGGCTGACCGCCGACTGGGTGACGCCCAGGCGCTCGGCGGCACGGGTGATGGAGCCTTCGTCGATGACGGTGACGAGGAGCTGGAGGAGGCGGCCGTCGAGGCTCAAATGATCGAAATTACTCATGGCAGGATTCGTAAAGGCTGGATTTATCCCTGTTGTAGGTAGGGGCAAACTTCGTCCCGTCATCACATTCCAATAAAAGGAGACAGGCATGGCTGAAGCGAAGCAGCGCCGGACGATTCCCGGCACCCCGATGTTCGACGGGGAGGCGGCCCGCAAGGGTTACGCCCTCAACAGGATGTGTTTCTCGTTCAACTCGGCCGCGGCTCGCGCCGAGTTCGTGCAGGACGAGGCCGCCTATTGCCGCAAGTATGGCTTGAATGCCGAACAGGCGGCGGCGATTGCCAGGCGCAAGGTGCTCGATCTGATTGCGGCGGGGGGCAATGCCTACTACCTGGCCAAATTCGCCGGCATCCTGGGGCTGGACATGCAGGACATCGGTGCGCAGCAGACGGGCATGAGCAAGGACGCCTTCAAGGCCAAACTTCAGGAAGCGGGGAAATAAGACATGGCAAAGATTGTTGGCGGTATCGTCACCTCCCACGTTCCGGCGATCGGCCGGGCAATTGCCGGCGGGCTGCAGGAGGATCCGTACTGGAAGCCCTTTTTCGACGGTTTCCCGGCGGTGCAGAAGTGGCTCGACGAGGTGAAGCCGGATGTGGTGCTCATGATCTACAACGACCACGGCCTCAACTTCTTCCTCGACAAGATGCCGACCTTTTCGGTGGGCGCGGCGCCGAGCTATGACAATGCCGACGAGGGCTGGGGCATTCCGACCCTGCCGTCCTTCCCGGGCGATCAGGATCTGTCCTGGCACCTGATCGAGGAGCTGGTCGGCAAGGAGTTCGACCTCACCACCTGCCAGGAAATGCTGGTGGATCACGCCTTCACGCTGCCCATGAAGCTGCTGTGGCCGAATGCCGGCGAGAGCTGGCCGGTGCGCACGGTGCCGGTGTGCATCAACACCGTGCAGCATCCGCTGCCGACCGCCCGGCGCTGCTTCAAGCTCGGCCAGGCGATCGGCGAGGCCGTCCGCAGCTGGGATTCCGACGCCCGCGTGGTGATCATCGGCTCCGGCGGCCTGTCGCACCAGCTGGACGGGGAGCGGGCCGGCTTCATCAACAAGGCCTTCGACCTGCAATTCATGGACAGCCTGATCAAGGACCCGGCCTGGGCCACCAAGTACTCGGTGGACGAGCTGGTCGAACTGACCGGCACGCAGGGCATCGAGCTGCTGATGTGGATCGCCGCGCGGGCGGCGCTGGGCAGTGTCGATCAGGTCAAACACCTGCATTCCAACTACCACATCCCGATTTCCAACACGGCCGCCGGCCTGATGGTCTTCGAGAATCTCGACTGAGGGGCCGCCTCGCCGGCTGGCGGGGCCGGGCTTTCCTGTTTCGATGGCGTCAGACGTTCCGTTGGGGGCGCCTGGCGTCTTTTGCGCTTGGCAGGAAGCGCGCAGGCACATGGATGCCAGTGGCTTTCGTGTCAAAATTCGGCGCCGCAAGGCCCCCGGGCTGCGACCCGTCAAAGAGGAGAATCCATGGAGTTCGAGAAGCTTGGCAGCGAGCCGGAAATCGAAGGCATCGAGTTCGTCGAGTACGCAACGGCCCGCCCGAAGGAGTTCGGCGAGGCGCTGAAGGCCATGGGCTTCCGGCCGGTGGCCCGGCACCGTTCGCGGGATGTCTTGCTGTACCGCCAGGGCGATGTGAACGTGATCGTCAATGCCGATCCGAAGGCGGTGGCCAGTGAAGACCTCGAAGCCGGCTCGGAGGTAATGCTCAAGGCGCTGGCGATCCGCGTGCCGGATGCGGGCGTGGCCTATAAGCGGGCGCTGGCTTGCGGTGGTCAGCCGGTGCCGACCCGCTCGGGGCCGATGGAGCTGAACATTCCGGGCATCCAGGGGCCGGGCGGGGCGGTGCTTTTCCTGCTCGACCGGCGCGCCGGGGTGTCTTTTTACGAGGTGGATTTCCTGCCGCTGGCGGATGCCCAGTTCGATGTGCGGGCCCTGGCCGGCCTGCACTTCTTCGGCATCGTGCAGTACATCCTGACCGGCGAAACCGACCACTGGCGCTCCTTTTACCAGCGGGTGCTGGGTTTCGTGCCGCTGCCCGACGGCGTGCGCTTCGGTGTGCTGCCGCGCGGGGCGATCATCCGCAGCGCCTGCGGGCGCTTCTTCCTGCAGTTCATCGAGCCGCCCGCCGGTGCCGAGGACGCCCACTGGCGCGAAGGTTTCAACCGGGTCGGGCTGGGGGTACCCGATGTGGCGCAGGCGATGGCGGAGCTGGAGTCCCGCGGCATTCATTTCGTCGACTCTTCCCTGCTCGGCAATCGCGACTTGGGCGCCTTGACCCGCACGTTGGTCGGCGGCACCCAGTTCGAACTGGTGCATCACCTGCCGTAAACGAAAAAACCGGGCACCCCTGGAGGGGGCCCGGAACAACGCACGGAGATTCGGAAGGAAGCTCAGAACTTGTAGACGAAGCCCAGCTGGATGCCGCGGATGCTCTCGCCGTTCGAGGCGCTGGCGCTGAAGTTCTTCTGCAGGCCGGCAGAACCCGCCGGACGGAAACCGGCGTTGGTTTCGTTGGCGAGCACGTCCGCCAGCGCATACACCATGGTGTCTTTGAAGATGTCGTAGTACGCACCGACGGCCCAGCCGCTGGCGCCCTTGTCGCCGTCGGCATCGATGATGCCGTAGAGGGCGCCGACACGCAGTTTCTGCGTGAGCTTGTAGTCGGCCGAGAGCTGATAGATGTTGTAGTAGGTGTTGGCCGTGCCGACAGTGCCGACGGTGCCGCCGCCAATGTTGCCGAGGGGCGTGGTGCCGTTCAGCAGGCCGCTGCGGTCACAGGTGCCGTCCGACTTGACCGTGGCGCAGCCGTTGTTGTTGCTGCGCACATAGGTGGCGTAGATCTTGCCGTTGCCGTAGTTGTAGTTGGCGTACAGGTTGTTGTAGAAAACCGTCTTGTCGACCTTGGCACCGTTCGCTGCCTTGCCGCCCAGACCGGCATAACCGACGCGGAAGGGGCCGTTTTCGTAGTCGGCGGCGAGCTGGTAGACGCCCTGGTTGGTGGTCTCGTTTTCCCGGGTGTTGGCGAAGGAGTAGTGCGCTTCGAGCAGCACGCCGGACCAGCGCGGGGAGATCCACGCCAGGTCGTTGTCGTAGCGGGACGGCACGCCGAAGGCGTTGACCACCGAGCCCATCGTGCGGGCCGTGAAATCGATGTAGTTGCCGCGGTAGAACACGGCGCTGTTCTGGCGACCGGCGCGGAATTCACCGTACTGGGTCTTGATGCCGGCCCAGGCCTGGCGGTCGAACAGGCGGTTGCTGGTGATGCCTTCGGCCTTCTCGCCGGAGGTCGAGGTGAGGCCTTGCTCCAGCTGGAACTTGATGGCGATGCCGTCATCGACGGGCTTCTCGCCGGCCACGCCCAGACGGGTGCGCAGGAAGCCGCCGTCCTGCAGGGCGTTCAGGCTCTTGCCCGAGCTGCTGCGCATGAAGTTGAGGTATTCGTCGATATTCCCGTAGATGCGGAAGGTGGCGCCGCCCGCTTCAAAGCTCGGCAGTTCGGCGTGGGCCACACCGGCGCTCATCGATGCCACGGCAGCCAGCACCAAACTCATTGTCTTTGCATTCATTGCCTCATCCTCTCTTTTTGTGTGTTCCGGCAAGGGCGGGCTGCGGAAGCGGCCTTCGTTCGTCCGGAAAGTCTCCAGTCCATACCGACCTGCATGGGTCAGCACGGGGCGGAGCTTACCGATGACGGTCGGGCCGAAGATGTGGTCAAGAGCAGGCTTTGCGCGATTATCGAGCGACGTTGGGCGATTGGCGCGCAGGAAACGGTGAGCAGATGATTTGTCTGTTCGAAAGCCCCGTTTATGGCGCCATCAACGGGGCTTTGCCGCCCATGAACAGGTTGGCCAGCATGTTGCGCAGGCAGCGGTCGACCGTATCGTCGTGATAACGGGCGTGCCAGTGCTGCTTGAGTCGGTCATGCAGATGCGGAACTTCCGCGTGGCGCTGGCGAGCACGAAGGCGGACTCCCGGCCCGACAGGCGGTGCAGGGATTCGAGGATTTCCCGGGCCGGGCCGACTAGCGCGTCGGCGCTGCGGGGCTTGCCGCAGAACGTGCGCGATTGTCGAACATGCTTGTCCGTTTATCGCGCCATGCCCGTGTTTGCCCCATTCTGCGGCGCGTCCCGCGTCGATAAGCTGCACTCCATGCCGAATCAGCCGGTTTTATGGCCGGATCGATTTCCCTGAAGCAGATCGGTAAGCCGGCCAGCCAAGAGCCGATGTACTGAACCCTGTTGCTGCCAGGCCGGGCATCCGACAAGGCCCGTGAGGCAATCGACGAAAGTTGCAATCCCTAAGGAGGAACAAGTGAAAAAAATTGTGGATGGATATTTCCGTTTGCTGAAGATCCTGATTGCGCTGTTCCTGGCGATCATGGTGGTACTGGTCTTCGGCAATGTGGTGTTGCGGTATGCCTTCAACAGCGGCATCACGGTGTCGGATGAGATCTCCCGCTGGCTCTTTGTGTGGCTGACTTTCCTCGGCGCCCTGGTGGGCATGAAGGAACACGGCCACCTGGGCGTCGATTCCGTGGTCGCCCGCCTGCCGCCTTTCGGCAAGAAGGCCTGTCTGGTGGCCAGCCAGCTCCTGATCCTCGGCGTGCTGTGGTTGCTGTTCTCCGGCAGCCTCGAGCAGACCAAGATCAACATCGACGTGCAGGCACCGGCTTCCGGGATTTCCATGGCGTACTTCTACGGCGTGGGCCTGATTTTCAGCGTCACCGCAGCCCTGATCGTCTTCTACGACCTGTACCGCGTCGTGGCAGGAAGACTGCAGGACCACGAGCTGGTCATGGTCACCGAATCGGAAGAGCTTGCCGAAGTGGCTCACCAGCACGGGCAGGTCAGCGCCCCCGGCAAGAAATAAGAAGAGGAGACAGACATGACTATTGCCGTTTTCCTGAGCTCCCTGCTTGGCGCCATGGCGCTGGGCATGCCCATCGCCTTTGCCCTGCTCGTCTGCGGCGCAGCCCTCATGTACCACATGGACATGATGGACGCCCAGATCATCGCCCAGAACCTGATCAACGGGGCTGACAGCTTTCCGCTGATGGCCGTCCCCTTCTTCATGCTGGCCGGCGAGATCATGAACACCGGCGGCCTGTCCAAACGCATCGTCAATGTGGCCATGGCCCTGGTCGGCCATGTGCGCGGCGGCCTGGGTTACGTGGCCATCCTGGCGTCCTGCCTGCTGGCGGCCCTGTCCGGTTCGGCGGTGGCCGACGCGGCGGCCCTGTCGGCCCTGCTGGTGCCGATGATGGTCGGGGCTGGTCACGACCGGGCCCGTTCCTGCGGCCTGATCGCCGCCGGCGGCATCATCGGCCCGATCATTCCGCCGAGCATCGGCTTCATCATCTTCGGGGTGGCCGCCAACCTGTCGATTTCCAAGCTCTTCCTGGCCGGCATCGTGCCGGGCTTCCTGATCGGCCTGGCCCTCGTCTTTGCCTGGTGGTGGGCTGCCCGTGGCGAGAACCTGACGCCGCCGCCGCGCAAGTCCCTCGGCGAAGTCCTGAAGACCCTGGCCGATGGCTTCTGGGCCTTGATGCTCCCGCTGATCATCATCTTCGGTCTGAAGTTCGGCATCTTCACGCCGACCGAAGCCGCGGTGGTGTGTGCGGTGTATTCGCTGTTCGTGGCCGTGGTGATCTACCGCGAGCTGAAGGTCAGCCAGATCTACGACGTGCTGGTGGCGGCAGCCAAGACCACCGCGATCGTGATGTTCCTGGTGGCTGCGGCGCTGGTGTCGGCGTGGCTGATTACCGTGGCCGATCTGCCGGGCCAGATCGTCGGTCTGCTCGAGCCCTTCATGGGCAACAAGATCCTGCTGATGTTCGCAATGATGGCGGTGGTGGTGATTGTCGGTACGGCCATGGACATGACCCCGACCATTCTGATCCTCACCCCGGTGCTGATGCCCATCGTGATGAAGGCCGGCATCGATCCGATTTATTTCGGTGTGCTGTTCATCATCAACAACGCCATCGGCCTCATCACTCCGCCGGTCGGCACGGTGCTCAACGTGGTCGCCGGGGTTGGCAAGGTGAGCATGGACGATCTGATGAAGGGCGTGTGGCCCTTCATGCTGGCCGAGCTGGTCATGCTGCTGTTGATGATCCTCTTCCCCCCGCTGGTGATGGTTCCGGCCAGCTGGTTCAACTGATTGCCTGAGACAGGACGGACGCGGTCGATGACGGCGTCCGGCAATTCGAGCGTTTCACCATAAAAGACAGGAGACAAACCATGACCCGTTTCACCCGCCGCACCTTCATCGTGGCCCTGGCCGCGTTGCTGCCGATGACCGCCGCCCACGCCATGGACATCAAGGAGCGGACCATCAAGTTCGCCTTCCAGAACAACAAGGGCCATCCGCAGGAAATGGGTGCCCAGAAGTTTGCCGAGCTGCTTGGTGCCAAGTCCGGCGGCAAGATCAAGGTCAAGCTCTTTCCGGGCGGCCAGTTGGGTGGCGACGTGCAGACCGTGTCGGCTGTGCAGGGCGGCACCATCGAGATGTCCGTGCTCAACTCCGGCATCCTGCAAAGCCTGTCGAGGGAATTCGCGGTATTCGACTTCCCCTTCCTGTTCGCCAACCCGGCCGAGGCTGACGCCGTCACCGATGGTGCCTTCGGCAAGGGCCTGCACGCCAGGCTCGCCGAAAAGAATTTGATCGGCCTTGGCTTCTGGGATCTGGGCTTCCGCAACATCACCAACAGCAAGCACCCGATCACCAAGCTGGAAGACATCGCCGGCCTCAAGCTGCGCGTCATCCAGTCGCCGATCTACGTGGATATGTTCAGCGCCCTGGGTGCCAATCCGACCCCGCTGGCCTGGCCGGAGGTGTATCCGGCGCTGGAGCAGAAGGCGGTGGACGGGCAGGAAAACCCCAACACCACGATTCGTAGCGCCAAGCTCAACGAAGTGCAGAAGTATCTGGCCCAGACCCGCCACGTGTACAACCCGCAATCGCTGATCTTCAGCAAGAAGCTGTGGGACAAGCTCAGCGCCGACGAGAAGAAGATCATCGCCGAGGCCGCCACCGAAGCCACCGCCTACGAGCGTCAGGTTTCCCGCCAGCAGGCCAGCGAAGCCATTGAAGAGCTGAAGAAGTCCGGCATGCAGGTTACCGAAATCGCTCCGGCTGAACTTCAGCGCATGCGCGACAAGGTCAAGCCGGTGATCGACAAATACAGCGCCCAGGTCGGTCCCGAAACCGTCAAGGCCCTGTACGCCGAGATCGCCAAGGTCCGCAAGTAAGTAGAAGGATCAGGGAAAAACCATGCAAGAACTGTTGTTCGATCAGTCCTTCTGGATCGCACTGATCCAGATCATCGGCATCGACATTGTCCTCTCCGGAGACAACGCCGTCGTCATCGCGCTGGCCGCGCGCTCGCTCCCCGATGCCCAGCGCAAGCAGGCGGTGATGTGGGGCAGCAGCGCAGCGGTAGTCATGCGTGTCGTGCTCACCATCGTGGCGGCCGAGTTGCTGCAGTTGCCGCTGCTGAAGGTGGTTGGTGCCGTGCTCCTGGTGTGGATCGCAGTTCAGTTGCTGGTTCCCGAGGACGAGGCGGAAGGCGACGGAGCCCGCCTGGCAGGCGCCGGGCTGGCGGCTGCTATCAAGACCATCATGATCGCCGATCTGGTGATGAGCATGGACAACGTGGTGGCCATCGCCGGTGCCTCCAAGGGCAGTGTCGTGCTGCTCGTCATTGGCCTGGGCCTGAGCATTCCGCTGGTGGTGTTCTCGAGCACCTTCCTGATGAAGGTGATGGAGCGCTTCCCGGTGGTCATCACCGGCGGGGCCGCACTGCTGGGCTTCGTGGCCGGCGAGATGGCGGTCAGCGACTTGTGGTTCGGGCCGTGGATCAATGCGCATGCGGCGTGGTTGCATGCGGCCTTGCCGGTGGCCGGTGCGGTGCTTGTGGTGCTGGTCGGCAAGTTGCTGGCAGCGCGGGCCCATGCCCGTGATGCGAATCGCGAATCCGTCGAGCTGGACCTGGGCAAGGCCCGCTGAGGAAAGGAAAAGACATGACCAGGATTCTGTTTCCCGTTGATGGTTCGGATCTCTCCGTGCAGCTTGCCGGGGCCCTGCCGGCCCGGCTGGCAGCCTACAAGGGGCCGGTGGAAATCCACCTGCTCAACGTCCAGCATCCGGTGCATCACGACGTCGGACGTTTCGTCGAGCACGGCAGCCTGCAGGACTTTCACCGGGAGGAAGGGCTGAAGGCCCTGGCCGCCGCCCACGCGCTTCTGCAGGCCGCCGGGCTGCACCCGGTGCCGCACGTGATCGTCGATGACCTGCCGGCCGAGGCCATCGTCCGCTTTGCCCGCGAGCACGACTGCGACGAGATCGCGATGGGTAGCCACGGGCGCGGCGCGCTGGCCCGCCTGCTGCTCGATTCGGTATCGGCCGAGGTCATGCGCCTCTCCGATGTGCCGGTCACCCTGCTCAGTTGATGCCTTCCACCCCTTTGCCAGGAGTTCTCTCCATGCGTTCCATTTCTGCCTGTCTTCTCGCCCTGACGGCGGCCTTTGCGGCGCCGGCGCTGATGGCTGCCGAGACCAGACCCGCGCCGCTGGTGCTGATCGTGCCCTTCACCCAGAACGGCCCCACCGACAACGTGGCCCGTCCGGTCGCCGAAGCGATGGGGCGCGCGCTGGGGCGCAGCGTGGTCATCAAGAACATCGTCGGCGGTGGTGGCAGCGTGGGGGCGCAGCAGGCCGCCCGGGCCACGGCCGACGGTGAAACCCTGCTGCTCACCAACCTCAGCCAGGCCGCCGCACCGGCGCTGAATGCCCGGCTCGGCTACGACCCGGTGAAGGATTTCGAGCCGATCGGCCTGGTCGCCGACGTGCCGATGGTGCTGCTCGGCAAGAGCACCCTCAAGGCCGACAGCTTCGACGGGCTGCGTCAGCTGCTCGACAAGCCCTCGCGCCGGCTGGTGCTGGGCACCGCCGGCAAGGGTTCGGCGTCGCACCTGTGCGGCCTGCTGCTTGGCCATTCCATGAAGATGGAGTTTGGCGAGCGCGTCTATCCGGGCACCGAACAGGCCGTTGCCGACCTCGTCACCGAAGGCAACATCGACCTGCTGTGCGACCAGGTGAGCAATGTGCTGACCCAGGTGCAGGGCAAGAGCGTGAAGGTCTACGGCGTCACCTCGGCCAACCGGCTGGATGTCCTGCCGGCGGTGCCGACCCTTGCCGAGCAGGGGCTGGGCGGCTTCGAGCTGCTTGCCTGGCACGGACTCTACGCGCCGCGCGGCACGCCGCAGGCCAGCCTCGACCGGCTGGCCGGGGCGGTGG
>APMI01044154.1_pt1 | contig 10016 bp, 9 predicted proteins | sample 667938 | NCBI WGS metagenome assembly APMI01 (sample SAMN01084076, study PRJNA167559) | wastewater metagenome | biome: Wastewater | place: Denmark: Ejby Moelle, Odense | collected 2011-11-28
GGGCGACGCCCCAGCGAACCGCCGAGACGCGGCGGGCGGCGCCGACGCCGATGATGGCGCCGGTGATCGTATGGGTGGTCGAAACCGGGATGCCGAGCCAGGTGGCGCCGAAGAGCGTGATCGCGCCGCCGGTTTCCGCACAGAAACCCTGCATCGGGTTGAGGCGGGTGATCTTCGAGCCCATCGTGTGCACGATGCGCCAGCCGCCCATCAGCGTGCCGAGCGCCATGGCGCTCTGGCAGGTGATGACCACCCAGAAGGGCACGTAGAACTCGCCGCCGAGATAGCCCTGCGAATAGAGCAGAACGGCGATGATGCCCATCGTCTTCTGTGCGTCGTTGCCGCCATGGCCGAGCGAATAGAGCGAGGCCGAGATGAACTGCATGATGCGGAAGGTTCGGTCGACGGCAAAGGGCGTTTGGCGCACGAAGATCCAGGAGACGATCAGCACGAGGATCAGCGCCAGGAAGAAGCCGATGGCGGGCGACAGGAAAATGGCGCTCGCCGTCTTGAGAAGGCCGCTCCAGACGACGGCGTCGAAGCCGGTGCGCGCAAGGCCCGCGCCGACGAGGCCGCCGATCAGGGCGTGCGAGGAGCTCGACGGGATGCCGAAGACCCAGGTCACGACATTCCAGATGATCGCGCCCATCAACGCGGAGAAGATGACGAGCGGGCTGACGATCGAGGGATCGATGATGCCCTTGCCCAGCGTCTCGGCGACATGCAGGCCGAAGAACAGGAAGGCGATGAAGTTGAAGAACGCCGCCCACATGACGGCATATTGCGGCCGCAGCACGCGTGTCGACACGATCGTGGCGATGGAGTTCGCAGCGTCGTGCAGGCCGTTCAGGAAGTCGAACAGCAGCGCGATGCCGACGAGAGCGATCAGCAGCGGAAAGGCGAGGGTGGCGTCCATCAGACGTTCTCGATCACGATACCGCTGATTTCATTGGCGACGTCCTCGAAGCGGTCGACGACCTTCTCGAGTTCGCCATAGATCTCGCTGCCGATGATATAGGCCATCGGGTCGGACTTGCCGAACTGCTTGAAGAGATCCTTCAGGCCCTGGTCGTGCAGCTCGTCGGAACGGCCTTCGACGCGGGTGACTTCCTCGGCGATGGCGCTGAGGCGGCCGGCATGCACGCCGATCTTGTCGAGCAGCGGAATGGCCTCGGCGACGAGATGGGCGGCCTTGACGACGGCTTCGCCCATTTCCTGCATGCCGGGCTGGAAGCTCGTCTGCTCGAAGAGGCGAATGGTCTTGACCGTCTTGTGCATCATGTCGATGGCGTCGTCCATCGACTGGATCAGGTCCTTGATGTCGCCGCGGTCGAACGGCGTGATGAAGCTGCGGCGCACGGCCAGCAGGACCTCGCGGGTGATCTCGTCGGCCTGGTCTTCCAGCTCGACGATGCGGTCACAGTGTTTTTGAAGGTCCGGCCCGCCGGCAAGCGCCAAGCGGAGAGCTTCGGCGGCACCGACGACGGTGCGGGAATGTTGCTCGAAGAGATCGAAGAACCGGTCTTCACGCGGCATGAATTTGCGAAACAGCGAAAGCATGGATGCCCCTTACGTGGCTGGGGTTGTCATGCGGCTGTCATAATTGAGCGGCAACGCGCTGGAAAGCATTGATTCGCCGCTTGTCACAATTCTCTTGCGCTGCGGTAAACAGGCCCGGAAAGGTTCAGGGGACGATCTTGAACGGCTGCTCGCTGATGGCCACGGCGCCGCTCGCGCTGTCGCGGAAGCGATAGCGCAGCACATAGTCGCCCGCCGGCGGGCTGCTGAGATTGAGCGTCAGCTTGGCGAAGACTTCCTGGTTGCGCACGCTTCCCTTGAAGTCGAAGGAGCCGAAGGCCTTCTGCTCGGCGAGCTTCGCCCCCTTCGGATCCAGCAGTTCCAGGTCGACCGTGAAATGCGATTCCAGAAGTCCGCCATCGGCCGGCCGCCAGGTGAGGCCTACAGGCTCGACATAGGAGATCAGCGCTTCGCCCGCCTTGAAGCTCGTATCCGGGCGCGTGGCATACATGCCGTAACCTGCAGGCGGCGCGGAAACGAAGACGACCTTGCCGATGGAGAAGGGCAGGGTTGCGGCGAAGGCGCCATAGGCGTCGCGTATCGTGTTGTGCGCGCCGACCGTATCTCCGGCGGCGGCCTGTTCCTCGGCTTTCTTTGCCGCGTCCGCGAGCGGGCCGGCAAGCGCAAGCGTCGGCGCGAGCGCGACGGCAAAGCTCATACGCAACAGGGACTTCCACACGGACATTCAGTCTTCCTCCAGCCGGATTGCCGGCAGGATGCTGACAAGCGTGACAACAGTCAAGAACGGCCGGGGCTTTGTCCCGCCTCTCCTCAGTTCTTCCAGAAGAGCGGCGTCAGGATCACCAGCACGGTGAGGATTTCAAGACGCCCGAGCAGCATGAGGAAGGACAGGAGATAGAGCGCCGCGTCGTGGAAGCCGGAGAAGGTTCCGGCCGGGCCGATGGCCTGCGTCACGCCGGGGCCGACATTGGAAAGCGACGTGGCGGCGGCCGATATCGCCGTCAGCACGTCGTAGCCCATCAGGGCGAGCAGGATCGCGCCGATGGCGGAGATCGCCACATAGGTAATGAAGAACAGGAAGACGCTGCGCTGCAGGTCCGCATCGACCGTCATCGGCCCGTAGCGCACGGCGTGGATGCCGTCGGGATAGATGAGGCGATAGATGCCGGTGCGGATGAAGTTGAAGAGAATGATCAGGCGATAGGCCTTGAGACCGCCCGATGTCGAGCCGGAGCAGCCGCCCATGAAGGTGGCGACGAAGGCAAGGGCCACGATGAAATGGCCCCATTGCGTATAGTCGTCGCTGGCAAACCCGGTCGTCGAAAGGATGGACGAGACGGTGAAGAAGGAATGCGCCAGCGCCTCATGGAAATCCACCCCGTTCTGCAGGCGCTGGAAGATGCTGGCGGCGACGGAGAAAAGAACGAGATAGCCGAGGAACACGCGGATCTGCGGGTCGCGCCAGGCATCCACGCGTCCGCGCACGACGATGAGGATGAGGACCGAGAAGGGCAGGCTGCTCAGCGTCATGAAGAAGGTCGCCGCCCACAGCAGCGGCAGGCTCTTGTAATAGCCGAATGAGGCGTCGTGCGTCGAAAGCCCGCCGGTCGCGACGGTGGACATGGCATTGTTCAAAGCATCGAAGCGGTTCATGCCGAGTGCGGCATAGGTGATGGCGCAGATCAGCGTGATCGCGACATAGATGGCGAGGAAGGCCCTTGTATAGGTGGCGATGCGCGCGAAGGGCTTGTCGGCCGTATCGGACGATTCGAGCTTGAAGAAGGACATGCCCCCGACCCGCAGATACGGCATGATGAAGAGGCCGAGCGCGAGGATCCCGATGCCGCCGAGCCAATGCAGCAGCGAGCGCCACATCAGGATGCCCGGCGGCGCATGGTCGAGGCCGACGATGACGGTGGAGCCGGTGGTGCTGATGGCGGATACCGATTCGAAGAACGCCTGCGCGAAGGTGAGGTTCATCGAGGACATCCAGAGCGGGATGGTGCCGATGATCGTTGCGCTGAACCACAGCAAGTTCACCACCAGAAAGCCCATGCGCTTGTTGAAGGGTGGCGGGCCGGCGCGTGTCGCGGCGGCGGTGGCGAGCGAGAGGCCCCCGGTGAAGAAGGCGGAAAGCAGGAAGACCTCCCAGTCGGGATGCCCGTAATAGATATCGATGAATGCCGGGACGAGCATCGCCAGGGAGAGGTAGATGCCGCTGATGGCGGCGATATTGATGGCGGACCGGAAAATCGTGGCGTTCAAGGAAAATCGTCCTGCGTGCCGGCTGGCTCAAGGTCTGTCTCGAAGGGCCGCGCGGCCGGGACGGGTGGTGTCCGTCGCTGCGATATGCAATAGCCTTTGCATTGTCCAAACTCAAGGATGGCATCGAACGGCATGAAACCGGACGTCGACGCAGCCTGCGAAGCATTGCGCGGGCTCTTTCCCGAAACACCGCTCCAGCTCAACGAACACCTCTCCGCCCGCTACGGCGCGGAAATCTACCTGAAGCGCGAAGATCTCTCGCCGGTGCGCTCCTACAAGATCCGGGGCGCCTTCAACTTCTTCCGCAAGGTTCTGGCTGAGCCGGATGGCGCGCGCAGCTTCGTCTGCGCCTCGGCCGGCAACCACGCGCAGGGCTTCGCCTTCGTCTGCCGCCATTTCGGCGTGCCGGGCGTGGTCTTCATGCCGGTGACGACGCCGCAGCAGAAGATCGACAAGACACGCATGTTCGGCGGCGAGTTCGTGACGATCAGGCTCGTCGGCGACTTCTTCGACCAGTGCTACAAGGCTGCCCGCGACCATGCGGAAGCGACCGGCGCGTTAATGGTGCCGCCCTTCGACCATGTGGATATCATCGAGGGGCAGGCGACGGTGGCGGCGGAGATCGTCGCCCAGCTCGGGGAAGGCAAGCTGCCGGATCTCGTGGTCCTGCCCGTCGGCGGCGGTGGGCTTGCCTCCGGTGTCACCGGCTATCTCGACGGCACGATCGGCCCGTCGAGCTTCCTGTTCTGCGAGCCGGCCGGCGCGCCGAGCCTCAAGCGCAGCCTTGAAAGCGGCGCGGTTGTGACGCTCGACCAGGTCGACAACTTCGTCGACGGCGCCGCGGTCGGCCAGATCGGCGCGCTGAATTTCGCTGCCCTCAGCCGCTTCTCGGCCGATCAGGTCATGCTGCTTTCGGAAAACGCGATCTGCGTGACGATGATCGACATGCTGAATGTCGAGGGCGTGGTGCTGGAGCCGGCCGGCGCATTGTCGTTGACGGCGCTGGATGCGCTCGGACGTGAGGCGCTGGAGGGCAAGACGGTCGTCGCCGTCGTTTCCGGCGGCAATTTCGATTTCGAGCGCCTGCCGGACGTCAAGGAACGCGCCATGCGCCATGCGGGGCTGAAGAAATACTTCATCCTGCGCCTTGCCCAGCGCCCCGGCGCACTGCGCGACTTCCTCAACATGCTCGGCCCGGACGACGATATCGCCCGCTTCGAGTACCTGAAGAAATCCGCCCGCAACTTCGGCTCGATCCTCATCGGCATCGAAACGAAGGCGCCGGAGAACTTCACGGCGCTCAGGAAGGCCTTCGACGCCGCCGGCATGCGCTACCAGGACATCACCGAGAACGAGATTCTCGCAAACCTCATCATCTAGGGACACGGGACCGGCCGCGCGTTTCTCTTGGAGCGCGCTGCCGCCTGTGCTAGCAATCGGCCATGGCATCGTTCTTTTCAAAACTCTTCGGTCGCGGCGGCGACTCGGCTCCGGCAAAGGTTGCCGAGGAAACCGAGGCCTATAACGACCTTCTCCTCGTCGCAGCTCCCGTCGCGGAAGGCGGCCAGTATCGCCTTGCGGGCCGCATCGAAAAGCGGGACGGCGAGCGCGTGCTGACCCGCACGTTCATCCGCGCCGACCTCTTCTCCTCGCGGGACGATACGGTCGCGGCGACCTTCCGCAAGGCAAGGCAGATAGCCGACCAGCACGGCGCCTCGCTTTTCGGCGACGGTGCAGACAGCCGTCAGGTCTGAGAGCCATCCCTTAAATAATCAGAGCGAACCGCAGGAAGGTGCTGGAGAACCGGCGCGATTGCCTGTATCCGCAGAAGATGACTTGTTGCGATTCTCCCCGTACCTTCAGGCGGGGATAGTCGGGAATCTGCGGACCGATCATGGGTACAGAAAACCTGATCCTGCTTCTCATCGAGGCCGGGTTCTATTTCGTCTTCATGGTGGGCGTGCTGCACTTGCGCCATCAGCTCGGCATCGGCGTTTTCGTCGCCGCGCTCGGCGTGATGCATTTCCTCGAGACCTATCTCGCGGCGGTCTTCTATATCGAGCTTCCCTTCGGCGTGATTTCGCCCGGTTCCTCGGTGCTGTTCTCCGGCAAGCTGATGATGATCCTCCTTCTCTATGTGAAGGAGGATGCGGCCGTGGTGCGCGCGCCGATCTACGGTCTTCTCGCCGGCAATTTCCTGACGGTCGGCCTCAGTTTCTTCCTGCGCCATCACCAGACGGTGGGGGCGGTGCCGGGCCGCATCGCGGACCTCGCCTTCATCGACGAGATGGGCTGGCTGATGCTGTGGGGCACGACGCTGCTCTATCTCGATTCGCTCGGCATCATCCTGCTGTACGAGCGCCTCGGCCGGGTTTTCAGGAAGAACACGGCGATGCGCTTCTTCGTCTCCGGCGTCGTGATCCTGACCTTCGACCAGATCGGCTTCTTCGCGGCGCTGCATTTCCTCAACGGCGCGCCGATCGAGGTCTTCTGGGGCGGCTGGATCGCCAAGATGATGGCTGCCTGCGCCTATGCGGTGCTGATCACGATCTATCTGCACTATTCCCGGATATCCGCCATTCCCGTGTCGCCGCGGCCGCTTTCGGATATCTTCGCCGATCTCACCTTCCGCGAACGCTATGAAGACCTGCTCGATCGCTCCGGCCGGGACGCGCTGACGGGCGTCTATGACCGCAGCCGGCTGGAATACGAGGCGCCCCGGATGCTTTCGGCCATGCTCGCGGAGGGCAAGCCGCTGGCGCTGATGATCATCGATGCCGACCATTTCAAGGATGTCAACGACCGCTTCGGCCATCTCGCAGGTGACGGGGTGCTGAGGGACATCGCGGCCTGCCTGCAGCGTTCGCTGCGCGGCAGCGATCGTCTCTTCCGCTTCGGCGGCGAGGAGTTCGTCGTGCTGTGCGAGGATATCGCACCGGAGGCGGGAACGTGCCGGGCGGAAGCGCTGCGGCGCGCCGTCGAGGTGGATATCCGCCGGCCGGACGGCGTGCCGGTGACGGTCAGCATCGGTGTCGCCAACAGCTACAGCGACGGCACCACGCTGAATGCCCTCCTGTCGGCCGCGGATAGTCGGCTCTATGCCGCCAAGGATGCGGGCCGCAACCGCGTCGTCTCCACCTCCGCCGTACCGGCCTGAAGGCCCGCGGCTCCGTCACAAAAGGTTCATATCGGCTTCCTATAGGAACATGAGCGGCGCCGCGACTTGTCGCGCGTGCCCTGGCGTGCATCCCCTTTCCAATCGACGGATATTGCGCATGTTCGAGGACCATCATCTGAGCCGCATCAAGGCGGAAATTGCCGACAGCTTCGACGAAGAGCTGGAAATGCAGATCGAGGAGGAGCGGCTGGACGACCTCATTGCCGAGGGCATGTCGGACGTCCCTGCGCAGACGCTGGAGCGTCGCGTCTATTTCCGCGAGCTCTTCCGCCTCCAGCACGAACTGGTCAAGCTGCAGGACTGGGTGCAGCACAAGAAGCTGAAGGTCGTCGTCCTGTTCGAGGGGCGCGATTCGGCCGGCAAGGGCGGCGCCATCAAGCGCGTCACCCAGCGCCTCAACCCGCGCGTCTGCCGCGTCGTCGCCCTGCCGGCACCGACCGAGCGCGAGCGCCATCAATGGTATTTCCAGCGCTATGTGCCGCATCTGCCGTCGGCGGGCGAAATGGTCCTCTTCGACCGCTCCTGGTACAATCGCGCCGGCGTCGAGCGCGTCATGGGCTTCTGCACGCCCGACGAGCTGGAGGAGTTCTTCCGCTCGGTGCCGGAATTCGAGCGCATGCTGGTGCGCTCCGGCATCGTGCTCGTCAAATACTGGTTCTCGATCACCGACGAGGAGCAGGAGTTCCGTTTCCGCATGCGCATCCACGACCCGCTGAAGCAGTGGAAGCTCTCCCCGATGGACCTCGAAAGCCGCGTTCACTGGGAGGACTACACCAAGGCGAAGGAGGAGATGCTGGCGCGCACCCACATCCCCGAAGCGCCCTGGTGGATCGTCGAGGCGGTCGACAAGAAGAAGGCGCGCCTCAACTGCATCGCCCATCTCCTCTCGCAGATCCCTTATGAGGACGTGCCGAAATCCGCCGTCGAACTGCCCGAGCGCGTGCGCCACGACGACTATATCCGTCATGAACCGCCGGACGAGATGTACGTTCCGGACGTCTACTGACGCCGGTTCGCCCCCTTGAATCTGCTTGATCAGAGGGAACGAGGCCTGGCGCCGGGCCTCGTCGGTGCCTATCGCGGCCGCCCGGGTGGCCCGGTCGTGCCGATTGCGCCGCAGGACATCGACGCCGCGCTCCTCGCCGAGGATGGCTGGGTGTGGCTGCATGTCGATCTCGTCGATCAGCGCATGCAGGGCTGGCTGACGGGCAAGTGCCCGCTGCCGGTCGCAGCGCGGGCGATTCTGGAGGGCAATGACGAAAGCCTGGTCCTCGGCTACGAGGCCGGCACGACGCATGGCGTCATCGCCGATCTGGAACAGGATATGGAGCGCACCTCCACCACGATCGGCCGGCTGCACTTCGCCCTGACGGAACGCCTGCTCGTCACCGGCCGGCGGCATCCCGTCGAGGCGGTGAACCGTGTGCGCCGATCCTTCGCGGACGGCTTCTGCCCGGGCACGGCCTATGAGGTCTTCGAGGCCATCGTCACGGCATTCTGCAAGAACACCGCCATCCGGCTGAAGGAGGCCGCAGCGCTGCTCGATGCCGTCGAGGACCGCCTTGTCACCGAACGCCTCAGCGACGAGCGGCGCAGCCTCAAGGAGGTGCGCCGCCTTGCCGTGTCGCTGCACCGACCGGTCGCCGGCATGGTGGCGCTGTTCGAGGAGGAGGACAGGGAGGACTGGACGCTATCCGAGCACGCCCATTCCGTGTTGCGGCGTCTTTCCATGCGGCTGGAGCGGCTCGATCGGGAAATCGTCATGGTCAATGACCGCGCGCGGCTTCTTCAGGAGGAAATGGCCGCGGAACTCGCGGACGAATCGAACCGGAGCCTGCGCGCGATGGCCATCATGAGCGCACTGCTGCTTCCCGGCACGCTGGTCGTCGGCGTCTTCGGCATGAATACCGGCGGATTGCCGTTCAGTGAGGGCAGCACGGGCTTCTTCTGGGCGATGATGCTCGGCGTCGCCGCCACCGCGCTGTTCTACTGGCTTCTGCGCCGCGCCGGCATCAGCCTGCGGTTCTAGACGCCCACATTCGGCCGGTCGATGATCTCGCGCAGCGCGAAGCTCGAATTGATCTTCACCACATGGGGCAGGGCCGAGAGCCAGTCACGATGGATGCGCTCGTAGTCCTCCAGATCCTTGGCCGCGACGCGCAGGATATAGTCGTATTCGCCGGACATCAGGTAGCAGACCAGCACATTGGGGCAGAGTTTCACCGCCGCCTCGAATTCCGCCAGCGTCTTGGCGAATTGGCCGGAAAGCGAGATATGGACGATGGCGATCATCTTGTAGTCGAGCGCCTTGGGCGAGACGCGGGCATGGTAGCCGTTGATAACGCCGGACTTTTCCAGGATATCCAGCCGGCGCGAACAGGCGGACGGCGACAGGCCGACGCGCTCGGCAAGCTCCGCATTGGAGATTCGGCCATTCTGCTGAACCACCTTCAGGATCGCAGCATCCATAGCATCCAGTTGCGCCATTCGAATTTTCTCCGAAAATTCCACCGATAATCGAAGAATATTCGATGAGCGACCCTCTCGCCAAGGGGCTTTGCAAGGACATTGCGCGCGTCCTCTGCTTCCATGGTGTCTCCGCTGAACCGGCGGCAAGAATGGGAACACACCACTGGGAAAGGAACGCGCATGCGTGTCGGTTGTCCGAAGGAAATCAAGAATCATGAATATCGGGTCGGTCTCACGCCCGGTGCCGTGCGCGAATATGTAGCTCACGGTCACGAGGTGATCGTCGAGACCAAGGCCGGCGCCGGCATCGGCGCAGACGATGACGCCTATCGCGCCGCCGGCGCGAAGATCGTGCCCACCGCCGCGGACATTTTCCTGAAGTCCGACATGGTGGTGAAGGTCAAGGAACCGCAGCCCGCCGAATGGGCGCAGCTCCGCGACGGACAGATTCTCTATACCTATCTCCACCTCGCCCCGGACCCGGAACAGACCAAGGGCCTTCTCGCCTCCGGCGTCACCGCCATCGCCTATGAGACGGTGACGGACGACCGCGGCGGCCTGCCGC
>APMI01027334.1_pt1 | contig 10012 bp, 7 predicted proteins | sample 667938 | NCBI WGS metagenome assembly APMI01 (sample SAMN01084076, study PRJNA167559) | wastewater metagenome | biome: Wastewater | place: Denmark: Ejby Moelle, Odense | collected 2011-11-28
TGACGATGATCTTCACGTTGGGCAGGCTTTCGAGCTTCCTCACCAGCACCGCGTCGGCGCGCAGCTTGCTGTCAAACTCCAGCAGCGTAACGTGGGAAACCACACCGGCCAGGTCGATGGCCGCCTCGACGCCTGAATTGCCTCCACCGATCACCGCCACCTTCTTGCCCTTGAACAGCGGGCCGTCACAGTGCGGGCAGTAGGTCACGCCCTTGGTGCGGTACTCGGTCTCACCGGGGACGTTCATGTCGCGCCAGCGCGCGCCGGTGGACAGGATCACCGTCTTCGACTTGAGGCTGGCGCCACTGGCCAGCTTGATTTCGATAAGCTCGCCGGGCACCAGGGTCTCGGCACGCTGCAGGCTCATGATGTCCACGTTGTACTGCCTGACGTGCTCTTCGAGCGCCGCCGCAAGGCGGGGGCCTTCGGTTTCCTTCACCGAAATGAAGTTCTCGATGGCCAGCGTGTCGAGCACCTGGCCGCCGAAACGCTCGGTGACCACTCCGGTGCGGATGCCCTTGCGTGCCGCGTAAATGGCCGCCGCAGCACCGGCCGGGCCACCACCCACCACCAGCACGTCAAAGGCCTCGCGGGCGTCGATCTTGGCTGCAGCACGACTCTCGGCGCCGGCATCAACCTTGGCGAGGATCTCCTCGAGCTCCATGCGGCCCTGGCCGAACTCCTTGCCATTGAGCAGGATGGTCGGCACGGCCATGATCTGCAGGCGCGTCACTTCGTCCTGAAAGAGGCTGCCATCCACCGTCTCATGGCGGACTTTCGGATTCAGCAAGGCCATCAGGTTGAGCGACTGCACGACCTCCGGGCAGTTCTGGCAAGACAGGGAAATGTAGGTGACGAAGTTGAATTCGCCATCCAGGTTGCGGATCTGTTCCTGCGTCTCTTCGCTGACCCTGGGCGGGTGACCACCAACCTGCAAGAGGGCAAGGACGAGGGAAGTGAATTCGTGGCCGAGCGGAATCGCCGCGAAGTGGATGCCGATGTCGGCGCCCGGGCGGGTAATCTGAAAGGACGGCGTGCGTGCCACACCTTCACTCTTCTCGGTCAGCGTGAGGTGTGCCGACAGGGAAACGACTTCCTGCAGCAGTTCCCGCATCTGGCGTGAACCATCGCCATCATCCAGGGACGCAACGATCTCCACCGGGCGGGTCACCTTGGTCAGATAGGCTTGCAACTGGGTCTTGAGCGCGGCATCCAGCATGATGATTTCCTTTATTTGAGTCTGTTTTGAATGCAGAAACGCCCGGGCGCCAGCTGACGCCCGGGCGTTTCAAACTGCTATCGACGCTGTCGGGCGTGGCTTAGATCTTGCCCACCAGGTCCAGCGACGGCGACAGGGTCGCTTCGCCCGGGGTCCACTTGGCGGGGCACACTTCGCCCGGGTGGGCGGCCACGTACTGGGCAGCCTGCACCTTGCGCAGCAGTTCCTTGGCGTCACGGCCGATGCCCAGGTCATGGATTTCAGCAACCTTGATCACGCCCTCGGGGTTGATCACGAAGGTACCGCGCAGGGCCAGGCCTTCTTCTTCGATCATCACGTCGAAGGCGCGGGTGATGGCGCCGGTCGGGTCGCCGATCATCGGATAGTTGATCTTCTTGATCGTGTCCGATGCGTCGTGCCAGGCCTTGTGGGTGAAATGGGTGTCGGTCGATACGGAGTAGCACTCGACGCCCAGCTTCTGGAATTCGGGGTACACATCGGCCAGATCGCCCAGTTCGGTCGGGCAAACGAAGGTGAAGTCAGCGGGGTAGAAGAAAACCACGGACCACTTGCCCTTCAGATCGGCATCGGAGACCGGAACAAACTTGCCATTGCTGAAAGCGGTAGCCTTAAACGGCTTGATTTCGGTATTGATCAGGGACATAGCTGTTTCCTTCACGGGTTGAGATTCAGAGATCACATGGTAGGCCGGATCAGCGTATCGCTCAAATTGATTAACAACATGATCCGGATTGGCAAAAGCTATCGAGTCAAACCAGCCCCGCAAACGGGGGCCAGCGCAGGAAATTCTAATGGTATTCCGGTAATTTGAAACCGGTAAGACAGGGCTGACGAATGCTGGCCCGGCAAGGACTCAGCGCCGGGACAACTCTGCGGCAGCGCGGTAGTGCAGGTTGGCATCGTCGGTGCGGCCGATGCGTTCAGCCAGGTGGGCGAGCTCGACGTGGGCCTCCCAGCCCGGCGCAATGGCCAGGGAGGCATCAAGATAGCTTTCGGCCTTGCCCCACAGCTGGGACTGCACGCACAGGCGTCCGAGGGTCAGTAGCAGTTGCGGATCACGCGGCTGGCGCTTGAGCCACTCTTCGGCCTTGGCCAGACGGGGCAGGATCTCGCCCCCTTCGCAGCGGCCGTATACCCCGGCCAGCGTCGAATCCCACTCAAGCGCAAGTTGCGTCTCGACAGCCTTCTGGGCGGCGGCACTGTCGCCTGCGGCAATCAGGTCACGGGCCAGTTCGGCAACCAGACGGGCGTCCCGCTGCTCATCGCGTGGCAAACCCTGCCAGTAGTTCATCAAGGCCAGCGCATCGCCGGCGCGCTGGCGCAGGCCCTCCTGGTTGGCACGCCGCTTGACTGGCTCGGCCTGCTCGGCGGTAAGTGCCTTGACCTTCACCAGCTGACGCACCAGACGTACCGCCTCGCCCCAGTTGCCCTTGGCCTGGGCCGTACGCAGGGCCAGCCGCAGCGCGGCGATGTGACGCTGGCCACCGGCCTGAAGATCGGCGATGCGTTCGGCTGCCTCGTCGAAGCGACGGCCTTCGACAGCCAGCTCGGCTTCGGTCATCAGCCGCGCCACGCGGGCCTCGGAATCGTGGGCAGCGGCTTTCTCGAGCCAGAAACGGTAGCGTTCGTCGTCGCGCAGCGAATGCGCCGCCCGGGCCGCCAGCAAGGCCGCAAGACCAGGCGATTCATTGGCCTCATAGGCCACCGCGGCCTGCTTGAGGGATTGGCCATAGCGCCCTTCGATGCGCAGACGGGCTGCGTCATAGAGCGCCTGCGAGGCCCGCTCACGCCCCTTGCGCTGGCGGAACTGCTGCACCGCCCGCGGCAGGGCCAGGGTCCGGGAAATCAGGCGCGACAGGGCATAGGCCGCCGCAAACCCGCCGACCAACAGCAGGATCAGCAGATTGAGGGAGATCTGGATACGGTAGGGCGGCCACACCAGCAGGGCATAGCCTTCGTTGTAACGGCCGGCAACCGCCAGACCCGCAGCCAGGGCAAAGAGGCCGATCAACCATAGCAAAGCGCGCATGGTGATCCTCAGTTCTTCCGGGCCGGCTTGGCGGGCTTTTCCGCCGTAGCCGTAGCCGGAGCCGACGGCGCCAGATCAGCCCGTCGTTCATGCACCGCCTGCAAGCCGCGCAGGGCCGTCTGGCTGCCCTGCAGGGTAGGCAGGTCAACACCCACCGGCATCTTCTGCAGTTCGACGAGATCGTCGCGGGCAGACCCCACCGCGGTGTTCTTTACGTCGAAATAACGTTCCAGCCACTGGGCCGAGATACGCACATCCTCGCGGAAGGTGTTGCCATCGCGGGACAGCAGCGCGAGACGCGCATTCATCAGGCGCAATTTGAGGTTTTCACGCAGGAAGACCGCATTGCTGGGCGCCAGCAGGGCCGGGTCGGGGCGGTCCATGCGCTCGATGCGCACCAACTGGCTGAACTCGCTCCAGAAATCCAGCCACAGGCTTTTCAGCAGGGAGAGCTCGGTCTTGTCGGCCTTGGGCGTCGCGTTCTTCGGCCCGGATTCAAAGGCCAGAGGCAGGGTGTCGATCCGGCCGATAAGCGTTTCCAGCTTGAGCGCAACGCCGGCAGAGTCGACCTGCGGCAGTGCCTTGAGCGTGTCGATGTCACCGGCAATGGCCTTGCGCAGGGGTAACCAGTGCGGGCGGTCGATACTGCCCAGACGCGCATCGGCAGTTTGCAATGCAAACAGGGCGGCCTGTACGTTGCCCGCCAGTTGAAGCTGTTGGGCCGAGATGGTCACGGCCTGCTCGACTTCGGCCAGAACCCTGTCGTCGCGGGAGCGGGAGAACTCCTGGTACATGGACTCCAGCGCCACCTGCTGGCTTTGGGATTCGGCGAGGCGGCTCTCAAGGGCTCCAACCTTGCCCTGCAGATCCTGAAGGTTTTCCTGGGCTTGCCTGGCCAGGGCGCGTGCCTCCTTGCCGACCGTGTCGCTGTCGGACAGGCGCCGCGCCAGTTCGTCCTGGAGATCGCCGAGGCGGCTGCGGGTTTCCACCCACTGCCAACCGAGGAGTGCTACCGCGACAGCGGCGATGATGGCGGAAGGACGACTCCAGCCGGACGAGGCCGAGGCAGTCGGCTGGGTGGAGTCAAGGGGCGGGAGACTGGGGATTTCGCTGCTCATAGGTGCGAGTTTAACCCGGATAGGCGTTGTGGTTGCGCGCGGAAAAGTGCCCGACCAGCCCGTCAATGAGGCCCTTGTCGCCGGGACCGGTGGCAATCACCGCAGCAAAACCGCCGTCCCGCGCCGCCGTGGCGATACGCGGATGCGGTACAAAAACCGGCACGGGGGCCAGCGCATCAGCCCCCGGCAGGGCCAGCAGGTGGGCGACGCCTTCGCTGCTGGTGAGGGTCAGGGCATCGAGGCGGCCGGCACGGGCTCGTGCGATCAGCGGCGCCGGATCGTCGGTCGGGCCGCTGCGATGGTAGCAGGCAAGATATTCGACGGTCGCTCCGCGGGCGGCCAGCGTATCGCCCAGCAGATCGCGGCCACCGTCACCACGCAAGACCAGCACCCGCTTGCCGGCCACCGCCGTGGCCTGGAAGGCCGGCAGAGCAAGAACGGACTCACTGTCGAAGCCGCTCTGCGGGGCGATCACTTGGCAAAAGCCACGCGCTGCCAGCGCCGCCTCGCTACCCTTGCCCACCGTTGCCACCGCCAGGCTGGCCGGCCAGGAAGCAACGGGCAGGATCACGTCGAGGGCGAAATTGACTGCGTTGGGACTGACAAAGAAAGCCAGCGAAAAATCTGCCAGCCGGCGCGCCACGGCCTGCAGGGCAGATGGATCGTCCACCGGCGCAATAGTCAGCAGCGGAAAGCGCAAGGGCTCGGCCCCCAGCCCGGCCAGCGCCGCGCACAGGCTGTCCGCCTGCCCGGCCGGGCGGGTGATGACGATGGAGCGCCCGGCGAGGGGCTGGCCGCCGTCCATTGCCCGCAACGATCAGAGGCTGGCGAGGATTTCGTCGGCGCCGTCGGCGCGCAGCATTTCAGCCAGCGCAAGGCCGAGGGCTTCCGGCTGATCCAGCGGGCCACGACGCTCGGCACGGGCAATGCGCGAGCCGTCCGGCAGGGCCACGAAGCCGCGCAACCACAGCTCGCCGTTGTGCACTTCGGCGTAGGCGCCCAGCGGCACCTCGCAACTACCGGCCAGCGCACGGGAGGTTGCCCGCTCGGCGCGCACGCAGGCGTCGGAATTGACATGGGCCAGCGGGGCGATCCAGGCTGCCACTTCGGGGCGGTCAGACAGGGCCTCGATGCCCAGTGCGCCCTGGCCGGCAGCCGGCAGGGACACTTCGGAGGGCAACGTGGAGCGGATGCGTTCGCCCAGGCCGAGGCGGGTCAGGCCGGCGGCGGCAAGGATGATTGCGTCGTACTGGCCTTCATCGAGCTTGCGCAAGCGGGTGTCGAGGTTGCCGCGCAGGCTGGTGACGGCCAGCATCGGATACTGGGCGTGCAGTTGGGATTCACGGCGCAGGCTGGAGGTGCCGACCACGGCGCCCGGCGGCATGTCGTCGAGGCTCTCGTACTTGTTGGAGACGAAGGCGTCGAGCGGCACTTCCCGCTCGGAGATGGCCACCAGCGCGAATTCCGGCGGCAGCGTCATCGGCACGTCCTTCATGGAATGCACGGCGATGTCGGCGCTGCGGTCGAAGAGCGCGTTTTCGAGCTCCTTCACGAACAGGCCCTTGCCGCCCACCTTGGACAGCGGCCGGTCGAGAATCTGGTCGCCACGGGTGGTCATGCCCAGCAGCTCGACCTTGCAGGACGGGTACAGGGCTTCGAGGCGGGCTTTGACGTGCTCGGCCTGCCACAGGGCAAGGCGGCTTTCACGGGTGGCGATGACGATGCGGTCGGGCGTAGTGGCGCTCACGGTATTCAGGCTCGGCTGGCGAAAAAGGATGATCGGGGGGATGGACAAGCCCGGCCAGCCCGGAGCAATCTGCAGTTTGCGCAGTGCAGCATCAGGGTAGGCACCTATGGCGGCAATCCGGGTCGGGATTCTAGCATGGGGGCCTGATGCGCTTTACTGTGCGCAGCCCCGCCGAACACTACGACAGGACAGGATTTCCCCGATGAGCGAAGACAAAGACCTCCCCCTCCGTGACGACATCCGCCTGCTCGGCCGCCTGCTCGGCGACACCGTACGCGCCCAGGAAGGCGAAGCGGCGTTCGATCTGGTGGAAACCATCCGCCAGAGTTCGATCCGCTTTCGCCGCCACGAAGACCATGCAGCCCGCCGCGAGCTGGAAGCCACGCTGGATTCCCTGTCCCGCGACCAGACCATCGAAGTGGTGCGCGCCTTCAGCTACTTCTCGCACCTGTCGAACATCGCCGAAGACCAGCATCACATCCGCCGCTCCCGCGCCCACCAGATTGCCGGCTCGGCGCCGAAGGAAGGCAGCCTCGCCCACGCCCTCGAACGGGCCTTCGCGTCCGGCATGGGCAGCCCCGAACTGGCCGCCTTCTTCGACACGGCACAGATCGTCCCGGTGCTCACCGCCCACCCCACCGAAGTGCAGAGAAAGAGCATCCTCAACTGCCAGATGGTCATCGCCCGCCTGCTCGACGAACGCGACCGCATGCAGCTGACACCCGAAGAGCGGGACAACAACGACGAAGCGCTGCGCCGCGCCGTGCTGACCCTGTGGCAGACCCGCATGCTGCGCACCGAAAAGCTGTCGGTGATGGATGAAGTCAGCAACGGCCTGTCCTACTTCGACTACACCTTCCTGCGCGAACTCCCGCGCCTCTACGCCAACCTCGAGGATCGCCTTGCCGTCCGCGACCGCAGCTGGGGCGCCATGGAACTGCCCAACTTCCTGAAGGTCGGCAGCTGGATCGGCGGCGACCGCGACGGCAACCCCTTCGTCACCGCCGAAATCCTCGAGAAGGCCCTCGCCACCCAGGCTGAAAAGGCCCTCACCTATTACCTCGACGAGGTGCACACTCTCGGCTCCCAGCTGTCCGTCGCCCAAGGCCTGGTCAGCGCCTCCGACGCCCTGTTGCGCCTTGCCGAAGCCTCGCCGGACGGCTCACCGCACCGCAGCGACGAGCCCTATCGGCGCGCCCTCACCGGCGTCTATGCGCGCCTCGCCGCCACCTACGCCACGCTCCTCGGCCACCAGCCGCCGCGCCACGCGGTGGCCCCGGCCATGCCCTACGCCGGCCCCGACGACCTCGCCGACGAGCTTGAGATCGTGCACCGTTCGCTCACCGCCAACGGCCTCGGCGCCCTTGCCCGCGGCCGCCTGCGCCACCTGCGCCGCGCCGTGTCGGTGTTCGGCTTCCACCTCGCGCCCATCGACCTGCGCCAGAACTCCGACGTGCACGAACGCGTCGTCGCCGAGCTCATCAAGGCCATCGACCCAAGCCGCGACTACCTGGCCATGGACGAAGCCGGGCGCATCGAAATGCTCCTCGAAGAGCTCGCCACCGCCCGCCCGCTGGCCTCTCCGTGGATCGAGTATTCCGAGGAAACCCGCGGCGAGCTGGCCATCTTCCGGGCCGCCCGCGCCGCCCACCTGCGCTACGGCAAGGCCGCCGTACCCAACTGCATCATCTCCAAGACCGACGACGTCTCCGACATGCTCGAAGTGGCCGTCATCGCCAAGGAAACCGGCCTGCTGCGCCCCCTCGAAGGCGTGCTCGACGTGAATATCATCCCGCTCTTCGAGACCATCGGCGACCTGCAGAACGCCGCCGGCGTGATGGACCGCCTGTTTGCCCTGCCCGCCTACATGAGCCTGCTGGAATCGCGCCGGAAGGAGCAGGAAGTCATGCTCGGCTATTCCGACAGCAACAAGGACGGCGGCTTCCTGACCTCCGGCTGGGAGCTCTACAAGGCCGAGATCGGTCTTGTCGACACCTTCGCCCGCCACGGCGTGCGCTTGCGCCTCTTCCACGGCCGCGGCGGTTCGGTCGGCCGCGGCGGCGGCCCCAGCAGCCGGGCGGCGCCGTGCAGGGGCAGATCCGCCTCACCGAACAGGGCGAAGTCATCGCTTCCAAGTACGCCAACCCGGAAGTGGGCCGGCGCAACCTCGAAGTGCTCGCCGCCGCAACGATGGAAGCCACGCTCTTCGCCCCGCGCGACCCGGCGCCGCGCCCGGAATATCTGGAAGCCATGGACGAACTGTCGGAGGCCGCCTTCAAAGCCTACCGAAACCTGGTCTACGAGACCGACGGCTTCGAGCAATACTTCTGGGAATCCACCGTGATCTCGGAAATCGCCGCACTCAACATCGGCAGCCGCCCGGCGTCACGCAAAAAATCCACCGCCATCGAGGATCTGCGCGCCATTCCGTGGGTTTTCAGCTGGGCCCAGTGCCGCATCATGCTGCCCGGCTGGTACGGCTTCGGCTCGGCCGTACATGCCTACGTGGCGAAGCACGGCGAGGCCGGCCTGGCGCGCCTGCAGGCCATGCACAAGGAGTGGTCCTTCTTTGCCACGCTGATGTCCAACATGGACATGGTGTTGTCCAAGAGCGACATCGCCATTGCCAGCCGCTATGCCGAACTGGTCAAGGACGGCGCCCTGCGCGAAGCCATCTTCCCGCGTATCGCCAAGGAACACGCCAGCACCATCGAAATGCTCCTCTCCATCACCGGCCAGAACGAGTTGCTCGATGCCAACCCTCTGCTCAGGCGCTCGATCCGCAACCGCTTCCCCTATCTCGACCCGCTGAACCATGTGCAGGTCGAGCTCCTGCACCGTTACCGGGAAGGCCACCAGGACGAACGCGTGCGGCGCGGCATTCACCTGTCGATCAACGGCATCGCCGCGGGGCTGAGGAACAGCGGCTAGACATCACCGCATCTCCCTTCGAAAGCCCGTAACAATGCCGGTGCAGGCTTACCCTGCAACCGGCATTGTTACGCCGCCCGACTGGAGAGGACCATGGACAATCAGGGAATCAGCGAGCTGCATCGTCGTCTGGAACGAGAGCTCCGCGACAGCTACGATGAAGAGCTGGAACTCGAGCTGGACGACCGCCGTTTCGAGGAAATCGGCTCCGGTGAAAGCCGCCCGCCCAGTGACGAAGAGAAGGAACAGCGGCGCCAGTACTTTGTTGAACTACTGCGCCTGCAAGGCGAGCTGGTCAAACTGCAGGACTGGGTTGCCAGCACCGGACACCGGGTGGTGATCCTTTTTGAAGGCCGCGACGCGGCCGGCAAGGGTGGCGTCATCAAACGCATCACTCAGCGCCTCAACCCGCGGGTCTGCCGGGTCGTCGCCCTGCCCGCCCCCAATGACCGCGAGCGCACCCAGTGGTACTTCCAGCGTTACGTGTCACACCTGCCCGCCGCCGGCGAAATGGTGTTGTTCGACCGCAGCTGGTACAACCGCGCCGGCGTCGAACGGGTAATGGACTTCTGCTCCGACGAGGACTATGAAGAGTTCTTCCGCTCGGTGCCGGAATTCGAGCGCATGCTGGTCCGCTCGGGCATCCAGCTCATCAAGTACTGGTTCTCCATTACCGACGACGAGCAGCACTTCCGCTTCATGTCGCGCATCCACGACCCGCTCAAACAGTGGAAACTCAGCCCCATGGACCTCGAATCCCGTGCCCGCTGGGAGAAGTACACCGAGGCCAAGGAAACCATGCTGGAGCGCACCCACATCCCCGAAGCGCCCTGGTGGATCGTCCAGGCCGACGACAAGAAGTTCGCCCGCCTCAACTGCATTCACCACTTGCTGGGTGAATTCCCCTACGAAGAAGTCCAGCGCCCGCTGGTCGAACTGCCCGAGCG
>APMI01003458.1_pt1 | contig 10011 bp, 11 predicted proteins | sample 667938 | NCBI WGS metagenome assembly APMI01 (sample SAMN01084076, study PRJNA167559) | wastewater metagenome | biome: Wastewater | place: Denmark: Ejby Moelle, Odense | collected 2011-11-28
GGCGCGCTCCCCCAGCGCCCGGCCAGTGGCAGGAGCCACCAGCCCGCGTCGCTGCCGCGCCCGGTGCGCAGCCAGCCCGTCGTGTTCACCAGAAAGCGCGCATCAGCGGGCGTGTTCGCAGCCGCCCATTCCAGTGCTGCTACGTCACCAGCGCCAACCAGCACCGTGCTCGGGTTCACGACGTCGCGCAGGTTCCAGCCACCCCAGGTCGCCGCAGCTGCCACCAGCAATATAGCCAGGCTACGCGCCCAGGCACGGCTTGGTCCTGCCAGCGCATCCCAGCCCCACGCTGCCGCGCCGCCAATCAGCACACCCATCGGCAGAAACAGGCTGATCACCACCGCTTCGTTTGTCAGCAGCGAGAGGTAAGGCAGGCGCAGCAGGGAGGGATTCGCCAGGACGCACACAAGCCCTGGCAGCATCAGCAGCCAGCGACGGCGCAACGCCGCCCATAGCGCCAGCGAACTGCCCGCCACCGGCAGCACATACAAAGCCAGCCACGGGTTTGCGCTCGCCACCATTGCCACCACCCATCCAATCTGCTCAAGCGCGCCGCGCTGGTGCCGCCGAATTCCCCACAGCGCCGCCAGCAACGCCCCAGCGATTAACAAGCGGTTCTGGCCCGCCCACAAGAGGTTCATATCCAGTGCGTTAAACGTGCCGCCGCCCACCAGCGGCAGCGCCGAACCTTGTGGCGTCGTCGCCAATTTCTGCCGCACCAGCACCAGCATCCATGGTAGCGTCATTCCCAGCGCCAGCGCTGCAGCAGCCGCGGCACCCAGCATCCCGGCGCGCAGTTCAACACCCTTTGCTCGCAGTAGCCACAAAAATCCACTTACTGCCAGAAACATCAAGGTAAATAAGAGGACAATAAAATGGATCAAACTCAGCCCGGCCAGCAGAATCGCTAGCGTCGCCACCAGTCGGCGTGAGGGTTTGCGCAGCAGCTCAAGCCAGCATGCCGCGATTGGCGTCACCAGTAGCAGGCCGGTAAGTTGGGTATAGCGCCCCCAACTGACGTAGTAGGCAGGCATAATCGAAACGAGCCCAACCACAATCGCCGCAGCCACGCCGGCCGCTGGCCGCCGCCATAAATAGCCCGCCAAGCCCGCTGCCGCCACCGATTGAAGCACATTTAGCGTCTGCCCGCTCCACAGCATTGCTGCGGGCAGATCTACCTGGGCAAGCTGCATCAGCGTCGCCACAAACACATGGTAGCCCCAGTGGTAGGGCAGTTCCACAATCGGCAGGTAGGGCCGCAGGTCAAGCGGCACTAACCCGCGTTCCGCCGCCACACGAATCAGCAAGGCATGGTGCACCGAGTCAACCCAGTTTGGTAGCACCAGTGCGCGAACTTCCGAAATACGCGTCCATACGGTGAGTATTATCACCGCTGCCAGCGCCAGCCCCCATCCGTCGATGTGTATTCGCGCCTCGCTATGGTTAGCATTGCCCCGCCATAAGCGGGCAATGCACCCCAGGGCGCAGGCCACTGCCAGCAGCGCCAGCGCGGGCAGTGGCAAGGAAAGACCAAGCGTAGTCGCCCACTCATACAGCAGGGCAATAGCACTAAGACTCAGGCCAACCCACATCGAAAGCCGAAGAAAGGGCGTGGGCTGGGCAAAAGGACGCAGGAACCGCTCAAGTAAGTAGCCCGGTCCGAGCAGAAGAAACGGCAGCAAAATAAGCAGATGCCCGGCTGGGCCAGCCAGCCAGGCAACTGCTGTACAGCATAAGATTGTTAGAATAAACCCGCGCCGCGCCGGCAGCCACGGTAGCGCCTTAGCGTCGGTCGTCGACGTAGCGATAGACTTGCTTGCGCTCTTGCGCCTGATCATCGGTGAGATCCGGGCGCTGCTGCTCCTTTGCTTTCGCATCGGCCAGCAGGCGTTCGAGGAATCCAGAAGAATTCGTAGTTGGGGCTGGTGCTCGAGTTGGCTCCGAAATTTTCTGCCCGGCTTCCGGGAGCGAAATAGCCGGCGGCTTCGCTACAGACGACCGTTTCATCACTACCAGCCCCTGCTCAATCAGTGTGACCAGCGCGAGGCAGGTATCGAGCAAAACCAAGTTCAGCTGGGTAGAAATTTCTTGTACTGTGCGCTGGCCATCAATCACTGAAAGAACTGGCCAGATTACTTCATTAATATGCACCTGGCTTTGAGCCACATCTCCCAACAAAATTGGGATGAAACCAACATCGGGAATAACTTGCCGTACTTTCTGCCAAAGCCGCGCAAGCTCCTCGGCATGCTCGATCATCTCCAAGGGGTCCATCCACAGAGTTGTATCAGCACTCACATCGCCGGCTGCAAACCGAAAGCGCGCATTCTTCTGCTCAAACATCGCCCCAACAGCGTTGATGGCAGTGTGCTCGCCAGCCACGGCATGATACGGTCGTCCATCACGGAAATAAAGCCGCCCAATGCCGCCGTTGACCTGCACCTGAAGTGCCCCGGTCACCGAGCTATACACCACCATCTCAATGAGCTCACGAAGTGGAAACGTATCTAGAGTGCCTTCGAGTTGCACTGTCTGCGCTCCTTTATTGGTAGTGACGCTATCGTAACATAGGTGCAATACCATAGCAATACCGTTTTTCACACTTCCACCATACGCCTGCTTCATTACCAAATGCGTACAGCACAACGCTATATAAACCTTCAGAAAGCGATATTCTTTGCTGTTCCTCTTCTCACTAAGGCTTGACCACGCCCCGACGCGGTGTTACACTGCGCCCGCGCGCGCGGTGTTGCTCGCGCTCATGCCGAACTATGACAAAATTGCTAAGTAAAGCAAGTTAATTACTAGCAAGAATAGTATAGTTCGCTTCCTGCACAACGTTGAGTAAGGATACGCACATGCTTGTTGTAATGAATGCCAGTGCGACACCCGAGCAGATCGAGCAGGTCTGCCGCGCGATTGCCGAACTTGGGTATACTGCCAATCCCATGCCCGGGCCTACACGAACAGCCATTGGTATTACCGGCAATCGTGGCCCAATCGCCGATGGCGACCGCATCGAACGCTTGCCCGGGGTTCGCGAGCTTATCCGCGTCACTGCGCCCTACAAACTGGTATCGCGCGAATTCCACGAAGCCGACACAATTGTGCGCTTAGGCACCGAGCTTGGCGCAGCCCAACCCGCCGAGATTGGCGGCGCAGCAGTTGCCGTGATCGCCGGCCCATGCACGGTCGAAGGGCGCGACCAGGTGATGGCAGTAGCGCAAGCCGTCAAAGACGCGGGCGCGGTGATGCTGCGCGGCGGCGCGTATAAACCACGCACCTCGCCCTACGCCTTTCAGGGGCTTGGCATCGAGGGCTTGCGCATGCTGGCCGAGGCGCGCGAGATCACTGGCCTGCCTGTGGTAACTGAAATTATGGATGTTGACACGCTGCCGATGGTGCTTTCCTGCGCCGACATGCTCCAGGTTGGCGCGCGTAACATGCAGAACTACCCCTTGCTGCGCGCAGTTGGTCGCAGTGGTCGGCCCGTGCTGCTCAAGCGCGGCTTCGCTGCCACGGTCACCGATCTGCTGCTGGCCGCCGAGTATATTCTCTCAGAAGGCAATCCTCATGTCGTTCTTTGCGAGCGCGGCATTCGCACGTTCGACGACAGCGCGCGCTTCACGCTCGATCTGCACGCCGTTCCACTGATTAAGCAGCTGTCGCATTTGCCGGTTATCGTCGATCCTTCGCACGCCAGCGGTCGCGCCGATCGGGTTGTTCCGCTTGCACGGGCGGGCGTTGCTGCCGGCGCAGATGGCCTGATTGTTGAAGTTCATCACGCGCCCGCATTCGCTACCTGCGATGGCGAACAGGCGCTCACCCCAGCCAGTTTTGCCACCATGATGCAGCAGGTTGAGCGCATCGCTGCGGCACTTGATCGCCCGATGGCGCAGTCACTGAATTCAGCAATTGTCGTATAGCTTGGTCTGAATAGAAGGATGTGACGATGAGCGATCTCAAAAGCCAATTTGAAGCTGCCGCCAGCGCAATTCAGGCACTGCCGAAACGCCCAGATAACACTACGCTGCTCGAAGTTTATGCCCTCTACAAGCAGGCCACCGCCGGCGACACTACAGGCAAACGCCCTGGTATGTTCGACCCTGTCGGGCAGGCCAAGTACGATGCCTGGGCCAAACTCAAAGGTACCAGCCCCGAACAGGCAATGCGACGCTATATCGCACTTGCCGAGCATTTACAAAGTTCCAGCGGCGGTTGACGAATTGATGCGGTCGGCGTATAGTACGTGGAACATATCGCCATCCCATGTGGAGCTATGCGACCGCAGTTGCGCTACATAAATTTATCGAAAATACTGGCAGTCGTTGCTGCTGCCCTCTGCGCCCCAGCGCGCGGGGGGCTTTTTGTTACCAGGGTTCCGCGTAACACAGCCATGCGATACTATCTGCATTATTAAAACTGTCGTAAAGGAGAGGTCATGTCAATCGATTGGGACGACAAATACGCGCGCGATGGGCTGACATTCGATGACGTGCTGCTCGTGCCAGCAGAGTCGCATGTTCTGCCCTCACAAGCCGATGTCAGTACTTTGCTCACACGCAATATTCGCATGAACATTCCCGTCACCAGTTCGGCCATGGATACCGTCACCGAGCATCGCCTCGCCATTGCGCTTGCCCGCGAAGGTGGGATTGGCTTTATTCACAAAAACGTCTCGATCGACGAGCAGGCCGAAATGGTACGCAAAGTCAAGCGCTCCGAAAGCGGCATGATCACCGACCCAATCACCATGGGGCCTGACAAAACCGTCGGCGATGCGCTTGATCTCATGGCCGAATATCGCATCTCGGGCATTCCAATCACCGCAGCCGAGGGCGATCTGGTTGGCATTCTTACCAATCGTGATCTGCGCTTCGAGACCGAGCGCAGCCGGCCTATCCGCGAGCTGATGACCGCGCACAACCTTGTTACGGTGGCCGAGGGCACAACGCTCGAACAAGCCAAAGAAATCTTGCATAAACATCGTATCGAGAAGCTGCTGGTCGTTGATCGACGCGGCAAACTCTCCGGCATGATCACCGTGAAAGATATCATGAAGCAGATCGAGCATCCGAATGCCTGCAAAGACGAGCACGGCCGTTTGCGTGTTGGCGCGGCCATCGGAGCTTCCGGCGATTTCCTTGAGCGCGCAGCCACACTCGTGAAACTCGGCACCGACGTGCTGGTGATTGACACAGCTCACGGCCATTCGCAAGGTGTGCTTGAGGCAGTGCTACGTGTGCGCGAGGCCTTTGCGGAGGTACAAATCGTGGCAGGTAATGTATCAACCGGTGCCGCCACTGCGGCGCTCTGCGAGCGCGGCGTCGATGCTGTCAAGGTGGGGCAAGGCCCTGGCAGCATCTGCACAACCCGCGTTGTGTCGGGTTCGGGTATGCCGCAAATTACCGCAATTAGCGATTGTGCACGTGTTGCTGAGCACTTCGGCGTACCAATCATTGCCGATGGCGGCATCAAGTACAGCGGCGATATTGCCAAGGCGCTTGCGGCCGGCGCACATAGCGTGATGATTGGTTCACTTTTCGCCGGCACCGAGGAAAGCCCAGGCGAAACCATCCTTTATGAAGGACGGAGCTATAAGAGCTACCGTGGCATGGGCTCGATTGGCGCAATGCAGCGGGGTAGCGGCGACCGCTACTTCCAAAGCGCAGGCGTCGGTAAGAAACTCGTCGCCGAAGGTATTGAAGGTATGGTGCCCTATAAAGGCGTGCTCGGTGACACACTTTTCCAGCTCGTTGGTGGGCTACGCTCGGGCATGGGTTATGTTGGGGCAAAAGATATCGAAGCACTCCGCCGCGACGCGCGCTTCATTCGTATCTCAATGGCAGGCCTGGTTGAAAGCCATCCTCATGACGTCACCATCACCAAAGAAGCCCCAAACTACGAGCGACGGTAAAGCCAAAAAAGCCTCGCCCGGCATTAGTTGCTGGGCGAGGCTTTTCATTTTCTGAACCCTTGATCCTATTCGCTATCCGGGATATATCGTTCAATCAGCTCAGCAAGCTCGTCCATATCAAACGGCTTGTGAATGAATTCGTTGGCAATGCTCACGCCCGACGGCTTACCCGCCGCACTCATTAACACCACTGGCACATCCTGCAAACGCGGGTTACCTTTCACAGCCATGGCCAACTCAAGGCCACTCATTCGTGGCATCATAATATCGGAAATAACAAGCGCAGGCTGATCCGAGGCGAGGAGCAACTGGTGAAGTGCTTCCTCACCATTCGCAGCCATCGCAGAATGAAGCCCCAGATCCTCAATCAGCGAGGCGACCATTTCTACGAGCACATACTCGTCATCAACTACTAAAATCCACGCCATTGCTGTTATTTTTCGCTATTCAACCGCTGAGTATACGCAATTCTTGGATGCGAAACTGCCTCGATGAGACCATATCGAATTTGCTCGTGGTCGGCATCAGCATCAAGACCGATTTTCTTCACCAGCTCATAATATATTCCGGTAGCATACATTCACGTATAGCTACCTAGCAAAATACATTCCACCATGATTCTCTCAAACTACTGCACGCTTGGCACGAAGCTTGCAAATAATGTGGAAGAAGGCAGTTTGCTACCAAGCCCGATGATCAAGCTTTCGTAGCAGACACTCTAATTGCATTTTCGTGGGCTATAAAATAGCAAGGAAGGAAGGTACGTGATGAGCAGTATAGAGTTTAATTCGCCATCCTACTACGAGCGCGCCCAGGACCAGAAGCAGCAACAAATGATTATGTTGGCTGGCGGTCTTAGCGCAGCACTAGCCATTATTGCGGGCGTATGGCTGGCAATGCGCACTCGCCGTCCACCAACACGTATCCAGAAGGCAGAAGCTACGCTTGCAAGTGCTGCGGGTCGGGCTGAGCACGCTGCTCGCACAGTTCGCAAAAAAGCGCCCTCGCTGGTCGAGCGTGGTGCCGGACAGGTTGAACAGGCAGCTCGCGCAGTTCGCAAGCAAGGCCCATCCTACGTCCAGCGAAGCGGTTCGCAACTCGAGCAGTGGGGTCGTTCGCTTCGCAAGAATGGGCCCTCTGTGTTGGTAAATGGAGCTTCACGAGTGGAGCAGGCTGCGCGCACGGTTCGCAAACAGGCGCCTGGTATGGTTGTTCAAGGCGCTTCCCGGGCCGAACAGGCTGCGCGCACGGTTCGCAAGCAGGGGCCAGCGAAGCTGCGCGCTGGCTATGAGCAAACTGAACAAGCCTGGAACCGCACCCGCGATTTCGGTTCAGAAGTCGGTAGCCAAGCTGGTCAGTTCATCGACACCTCGCGCAAGGCTGGCGAAACTGTTGTAGGCACGGCCCAAAGTTTCACTGACAAATTGCGTAGCCGCTTCAAATCGTAAAAAACAGCGCACATAGTTTTGTACGGTTTAGTGGTATTCGAATATTAACCTTCTTTGGGGCACCCGGTCCATGAATGGCCCGGGTGCCCCAACCTTTTGCCTATGGCAAGAGCACTTAATCTTATGGCACGGAGCTATTGTTCATTAGCAACCCGCCGTGTCAAGCCAATTCGCACGGCGACGAACAACGAATTCAAACAAAACCAGATCAAATGATACTCGTACAGTACCAAATACCCATTTCGAATCACAAAGGATATGTTACAATAAGCATAGTCTGCTCGCATAATATCCTTGCGGGCATATTTAGTCGCTTCAACGGCTTGTCCCTGTCCGACAGTCGCTGCGTGCTCTCGCACGCGCCAACACCATGATGTGGTTTGAAGTTATGCCAACATTTCGCAAAGTCTCACAAGAAGATGCAAAAGCTTGGGCTTCTGCCCCAGCAATTCGCTCGCGCGCCGCTGATGATCGCTACACGTGGGTTGAACGCCCTGCGATGATCTTCCTAAGCGGCAAACCGCGGCCACTCAGCACTATTCCGCGGGTGGGCGATGTCGTGCGCCTCCGTGCGACTGCTGGCTCACCTCCTGAGCAGTCTATCGGTATTGTGTTTGATGTTCGAACACGACAAGATGGCATTTGGACACATGTACAGATTGCCATTAATAACACAATTATCTGGACCTCCAAAAGCACGATTGCCGCGCACCTTGGGCGGCTTAAAGGAATTACCCGCGTTGATCAGCCCACCAAAATGCTCAACAATCGCGTGCATGGCGGTACTCATGGTTGGTTTGTCCGTATATATGAAGGCAAATCGCCTCACCTGGCGCGCACATTCAGCGATCTGACCGCTGGTGGCAAAATTGCTTCACTGAAAGCCGCGCTGGCTTTCCATGCCGCACACGTAGGCCTCGACCCAGCCGATGGGATTATTTTTCCGTAGCTGATAACTACTTATAAGCACAAAACAATGTAGCGCGATCTGTATAAGATCGCGCTATTTGGCGTTGCAAGGCCCATGCTATAATAATGCACTGTATATTCTGTAGCTGGGAAAGGTTCTTAATGACTTGGGTTGAAAAAGTATTATCATATCTAAGCGCTCAAGGACATCGTGTTACTGCGCCGCGCCGCACGATTCTTGAATTGATGGCGCAGTATAACCATCCGTTTAGCGCTGAGGAATTATTCAAGGATGCAGGGGGAGAGCAAGGGCCAATTGGGCGAGCTACTGTCTACCGAACAGTAGAATTGCTCTATGACGATCACTGGCTTGCTCGCGTTCATTGGCGCCCTTCACGTGCGAGCACCGCACCCGACGAACACGCATATGTCCCTATTGAACAAGGGCATCAGCATCACCTCATATGCCGTAATTGTGGCGCTGCTACCGCATTTGAAGGCTGTGATATTGACGTATTGTTAGGGGGTCTGGCAAAACGATTGAATTTTCGAGTTGATGGCCATTGGCTCGAAATTTATGGCCTTTGTCAAGTTTGCCAGCGCCTATTATAAGCACGCAGCAAGATAAAGCGCTTTGAATTATTGGCATGAATTCTGTATAACCTTCCAGCCACCTAAGAAGCTATCCGGAAAGTGGAAGCGAGATATGGTATAGTTCCTCCTTCATCTGAATAAAGGCATTCAGACGAAGCGGGGAGAAAGAACATGGGCTACCCAACCGACGCTACCGACCAGGAATGGGAGATTGTGGCTCCAGAATTGAGCCGAAAAGCACCGACCGGCCGACCGCGCACGGTCGATCTCCGCCAAGTATTTAACGCCATTCGCTACAAAAAGAAGACTGGCTGCCAGTGGGATATGTTGCCCGAAGGCTTTCCGCCCAAGAGTACCGTGTTCGACTACTACAAAAAGTGGAATGAGGACGGCAGTTGGATACGCATCAACGACGTCCTCCGCGAGCGTGTCCGTCAAGCCCTCGGCAGAGACCCACACCCTCATATTGCAGTGATGGACAGCCAGAGCGTCAAGACCACAGAAGCCGGCGGTGATTGTGGTTTTGACGCGGGAAAAAAATATCAAAGGTCGCAAGCGCCAGCTGATTGTTGACACGAATGGTTTTGTGATACGGGTGCTGGTGCATGCAGCCGATATCAGCGAGAGCGAAGGTGGGATCTGGCTGCTGAACGAGCACAGTGATGCGCTCACGAGCCTGGAGAGCATCCGTGTCGATCAAGGCTACAAACGGATGTTTGTCGACTGGGTCAATCAGTACCTTTCGTGTGCGGTCGAGGTCGTCGAGAAGGCAGCTGGCCAGGCTGGTTTTGCGCTCTTACCAAAGCGCTGGGTGGTCGAGCGAACGTTCGCGTGGTTGGGCCGCTATCGACAGCTGAGTAAAGAATACGACCGCCGTCCGGAAAGCACGGAAGGCTGGATCTATCTTGCCTCCATCGATATCTTACTCAAACGGCTCTTTCGTGCGAAATAGTTTCCGGACCACTTCTTAGATACGGGATCGGAGTGAATTAGATTTTTAAGTTCCAAGCCAATTACTTCATAGCTTTTCTGAGGATTTCTTTGAATGCTCCTTTTAATATTAGGACTAACGCTATTCATAAGAGGGCGTTTGGAAATTCATTCAACAAACGATAGCCACTTGTGGCAATGTCGCCTTCTTGC
>APMI01012775.1_pt1 | contig 10011 bp, 7 predicted proteins | sample 667938 | NCBI WGS metagenome assembly APMI01 (sample SAMN01084076, study PRJNA167559) | wastewater metagenome | biome: Wastewater | place: Denmark: Ejby Moelle, Odense | collected 2011-11-28
CGGCCGCCACGATCAGGCCGACCAGCGCGCCCGCCAGCATCATCGAATCGAGACCGATATTGACCAGTCCGGCGACGCGGTTGACGAGGCCGCCCAGCGCCGCGAGAAGCACCGGCGTCGTCATCACCACCGCGGCGTGGATGATATTGTCGATCATGCGCGACGCCTCCGCGCGAAGATCCAGCCAAAGCGGGCGACGGCGAAGATCATCACCATGCCCTGCAGGATATTGACGATCTCGATCGGCACATCGCTGAACAACTGGATCGTCGCGCCCGATGTCGTCAGCGCACCGAACAGCAGGGCGGCGAGCAGGATGCCGATGGCCGAACCGCGTCCGAGAAGTGCGACCGCGATGCCGGTGAAGCCGTAGCCGGGCGAGAAGCCGGATACGAAACGACCGACCGTGCCCAGCGCGTGGATGCCGCCGGCGACGCCGCCAATCGCGCCCGACAGCAGCATCATGCGGATGATCAGAGACGGCACATCGATGCCCGACGCGGTGGCGAAGCGCGGGTTCGTGCCGGCGATGCGCGTCTCGAAGCCGAGCGCCGTGCGGTTGCTCCACCACCAGTAGAGGACCAGCAGCGCGATGGCGATCAGGAAGCCGGCGTTGAGCGTCGAGGGCGGCATCAGTTTGGGCAGGCGTGCGGCCTCGGCCACCATCGGCGTCGCGGAATTTGCGGAGCCGGGCGCAAGCAGCGGCCCATTGACCAGATAGGCGGTCAGGCTGATCGCGATGAAGTTCAGCATCAGCGTCGTGACGACCTCGTCGACGTCGAGCCGCGCCTTGAGGAGGCCCGGAACCAGCATCCAGAATGCGCCAACGACCACGGCCGCGGCGAGCGCCAAAGGCACGAGCGCGACGGCCGGCAGGCCGGTGAAGCTGAAGCCGACCCAGGCGGCGGCAAGGCCGCCGACGAAGACGCAGCCTTCGACGCCGACATTGAACGCGCCGGCGCGGAAGGCGACGGCGGTGGCTGGCCAGTCCCGTCAGGATCAAGGGCGTCGACGCGGCCAGCGTCGCGGCGATGCGGCGGGTTCCGCCGAAGGATTCCACCGCCAGCAGCCAGTAGACTTCGAACGGATTGTGACCGGCGACCGCCAGCACGACGCCGGCCGCGGCGAGCGCCAGCAGCAGCGGCGTCAGAATCTCCGCCAGGTTCGCCCAGGGAAACCTCGTCGGCGGTGCGGCAGAGGCGGCGTGATCGCTCATGCTCGCCCGCCTCCCAGCATCAGCCGGCCGATCTGTTCGACGCCGGCGTCGCCGCGCGCGACCTCGCCGGTGACCTTGCCGTCATAGAGCACGACGATGCGATCCGACAGCGTGAGCAGTTCGTCCAGCTCTTCGGAGATCAGCAGAACCGCGCCGCCCCGGTCGCGAAAATCGATCAGGCACTGATGGATGAAGGCGATGCCGAGAATGTCGACGCCGCGGGTCGGCTGGCAGGCCAGCAGGAACGTCGGATCGCCGTCGAGTTCGCGCGCCACCGCGACCTTTTGCTGATTTCCGCCGGAGAGGCTTGCGGCCGGCAGCGACGAAGATGAGCGCTTGACCATGTATCGGTCGAGCAGGGCGTCGACATGCTGGCGGATGGCGTTGCGCCTGAGCACGCCGTGCTTGCACAGGTCGGCCCGGCGATGATGGCCGGCGATCGTATTGTCGGCGATAGAGGCGGCGAGGCAGAGCCCTTCGGCCGCCCGGTCCGGCGACAGATAGCTGAGGCCGAGCGAACGACGGCGCGCCAGATCGACGCTCGTGATGTCGACGCCGGCGAGCGTAATCCGCCCGGCGGAAAGGCGGCCGAGGCCGATCAGCGCGGACGCCAGCTCGTCCTGTCCGTTGCCGGCGACGCCGGCAATGCCGACGATCTCTCCCTTGCGCACTGCCAAGTCGACCTCCGACAGGCCGACGCGGCCACGGGCGTCGCGCACCGTCAGGCCTTCGGCCGCCAGAACGGTTTCGCCGGCGCTCGCCTCGCGAAGCTCCGGCCTGACCAGGATCTCGCCGATCATCAGCCGCGCAAGCTCGGCCTTGTCGGCTTCGCCGCGCGGCAGGCTTGCGACAACCTTGCCGTTGCGCAGCACGGTAATCTGGTCGGCGAGCGCCAGCACCTCGTCCAGCTTGTGGCTGATGAACAGGATGGTGCGGCCCTCGTCGCGCAGTTTCTTCAGCAGCGCGATCAACTCCTTCACCTGAGCCGGCGCCAGGACGGCGGTCGGTTCGTCAAGGATGAGCACATCGGCGCCGCGATAGAGCAGCCGCAGGATCTCGACGATCTGGCGGACGTGGATCGGCGCGTCTTCCTCCGCCAGGTCCCAGTCGAGCCTGACGCCCGCCTGGCGCTCGAGATCGCTGGCGGCCGCCAGCGCCGCCTGCCGGTCGATCGCGCCGAACGCGCCTGTCGGTTCATGCGCCAGAACCAGGTTTTCCAGCAGCGTCAGCCCCGGAACCAGCATGAACTCCTGGTGCACCATGCCGACGCCCTTGTCGAAGGCGTCGGCCGGACCGAGAAACACGGCCGGCGCGCCGTCGACGATCACCATGCCTTCGTCGGGCCTGTCCATGCCCTGCAGAATGCGCATCAGCGTGGATTTGCCCGCGCCATTGCCGCCGACAATGGCGTGGATCGAGCCGCGCGTGACGCGGAAGTCGATCCGGTCATTGGCGACCAGCGCGCCGAAGCGGCGGGTGACGCCCTGCGCCCCCAGCCGTATCGACGGATCGAGCTTGCTCGATGAAACGGACATTTCGCTCAAGGCAGGTCCGACTATTTCAAATAGTCCGGATAGCCCTGGTCGACGACGTTCCAGACCTTGATCTGGCCCGACAGGATGCCCTGCTTGGCCGCTTCGACCTTTTCAAGAATGGCCGCCGGGATCAGGTCCTTGGTGTGCTTCATCTCCGACAGTCCGACGCCATTGTCCTTCAAACCGAACGTGACCGTCTTGCCGCCGGGGAACTTGCCGCCGGCATAATCCTTGACGACCGCCTCGACCGCGACGTCGGTGCGCTTGACCATGCTGGTCAGAACCGCGCCCGGCGCGATGCCGTCCTGGTCGGTGTCGACGCCGATGGCGTAGTGGCCGGCTTCCTTCGCCGCCTGGATGACGCCCATGCCGGTGCCGCCGGCGACCTGATAAACAATGTCGGCGCCTTCCTCGAACATCGCCTTGGTCATCTGCAACCCGATCGCCGGGTCGCCGAAATTGTTGGAATAGGCGACCTTGACCTGGACGTTCGGATTGGCCGCCTTGGCGCCTTCGATATAGCCGGCGATGAACTTGTCGATGCCGGCCGACTTGGTGCCGCCGATCACGCCGATGATCGGCTCGGCGTTGATGCCCTTGATCGAAGTGTCCGTGGTCACCAGCGCGGCAAGCGTGCCGGCGAGGTAGGAGCCTTCCTGTTCCTGGAACAGCACGGATGCGATGTTCGCGCCGGGCTGCACCTGGTTCAGGATCACGTAATTGGTGTCGGGATAGTCCTTGGCGACCTCGACCATAGGCTCGCCATGCGAATATTCGAGGTCGACGATCAGGCCGAAACCGGCGTCGGATGCGCGCCTCAGAATGTCCGCGGCCTGGGCGACGACGTCCTTGGATTCAACCGGCTTGCCTTCGATGCCGGCCTCGGCGACCGCCTTCTGGAAACCGGAATAGGCGAGATCGTTGTAGGACTGGTCGCCAAGGCCGCCCTGCGCGATGATGATGGCGGCAGGCTTTTCAGCCGCCGTCGCGGACGCCGCCCCAAGGGCCGAGACGAGGGCCAAGGTGGCCGCGCCGAATGTCGTTGTCGTTTTCACTGCTGTTCTCCTCCGGATGATCCAGTCTGTCCTGGCGTTGGCGCACGAGACGGGCCTCGTACGAATATCGGCGCGCGTCGTAGACGGCCTCGACTGCGTCGAGCACCGTGCCGTCGGCTGCGAAAGAATGGCGGGTGACCGCAACGACGACCGCGTCGGCGGCAAGGTTGAGCCTGGCGCGATCGTCGGCGCCGGCGAGACAGGCGACGAGACGCTCCTCGGCATGGCTCACCTGAAGCCCGTTGCGCTCGAGGAAGCCATAGAGCGAGAAGTCCGCGGCCTGCATGACGGCTTGCGTCAGGCCGATCTCATCCATGAGGTCGGCCGAGAGAACGGAGCGGTGCCGGGCGACGGCCTGACCGTCGACGAAACGCAGGCGGTCGACCAGAATGAGCCGGCTTGCTTCGGGGTAGGGAAGTCCCGGGCGCCACTTTGCCGGCTCGAACGACAGCAGGCGGTGGGACGATTTGTGGCCGGCGGCCTCGACCGCTTCGGTGAAGCTCAACAGATAACCCGGCGCGCGGCGCAGGGGCGCTTCCGCCACGAAGGTTCCGCTGCCCTGCTTGCGGACGATCAGGCCCTCGTCCACCAGTTGCTCGACGGCCTTGGCGACGGTGAAGCGGCTGACGCCCCAGTCTTTCGCCAGTTCCGGTTCGCTTGGGATCCGGCTGCCGCTGTCCAGTTCCCCGACCCTGGCCCGCAGGCTGTCGGCAATCTGCACATAGAGCGGATCAGCGCGCCGGATGCCTTTTGCGTTCATGGAGAATCCTCTTGTCCAGTCAACTGTACAACATTGCGCTCAGGACGCAATCCCCATCTTGCGGTCGTCGCAAGGCCCGGGCGCGCGCAATGCGCCCATCGTCGATCAAGCTGGCGACGCGAGCGGTTCAGTTCTTGGAAAATAATAACGCGGCGAAACCCCCGCTCATCCGCCGGATGGTCGGCACGATCGCAGTCGCCCGGTCTGCCCGGCGGATGCTACCGTTTGCGCCCCGCCGCGCTGATCGCCACCGCCGCGACGATGATCAGTCCCGTCGTCAGGTCCTTGTAGAAGGGATCGGCGTTGAGGATGTTGAAGCCGTTGTTGATCAGCGCCAGCATGATCACGCCGGCGATCGAGCGCCACACCGCGCCCTGCCCGCCATAGATGCTGGTGCCGCCGATGATGACCGCTGCGATCGCCTCGAGTTCCATGCCGGCGCCGGCAGTCGCCTGCCCCAGCGAAACCCGGGAGGTCGCGATGGCCGCCGCCAGTCCGGCGGCGAACCCGTTGATGGTGAAGGCGATGATCTTCACCCGGTCGGTGCGGATGCCCGACAGGATGGCGGCTTCCTCATTGCCGCCGACAGCGAGGATGCGCCGGCCGAGCGTCGACCGGTTCAACAGCACGGTCAGAAGCACGGCGAAGACGACGAGAATGATGACCGCGTAGTAGACCGCGCCGATCCGCCCCCTTCCCAGCCAGGTGAAGTCGTCGAGCCGCACGGCGATGAGCGTTCCGCCGGTGACCAGGATGGCGATGCCGCGATAGACCAGCCCCGTGGCCAGCGTCGCCAGGAAGGAATGGATGTTCAGCGTGGTGATGGTGACGCCGTTGACGAAACCGAGCGCCATGCCGACAAGCGGCGCGGCGATCAGCCCCAGATAGGGATTGACGTTGACGGCCAGCGACGCGGCCACCACGCTCGCCACGGCGAAGATCGCGCCGACCGACAGGTCGAACCCGCCGCAGATGATGACCAGCGTCATCGCCGCAGCCATGATCGCCAGCGGCGTGTTCTGGTTGAGGATGTTCATCAGGTTCTGGGCGGTGAGGAAGGAATCGCTCATCGCCGTGAGCAGGATCATCAGGATCAGGATCATTGCCGCCACGGCGTAGCGTTGCAGCAGCCGCAACAGGGTCGGCCCATCGAACTTGGCGGCGGGCCTCGGCCCGCGTTGCGTGAGGCTCATTGGCGATGCCCTTCCAGTTTCTGTCGGCCCTGTTCGTGGAACAGGCGCCACATGATGTCGTCGACGCTGGTCTCGTCGGTCATGAACTCACCGGTGATCCGGCCATCCGAGACCGCGCAGACGCGGTGCGCGAGCCCCATCACCTCTTCGATCTCGGAGGAGATCAGCAGCACGCCCTTGCCGTTGCGCGCCATTTCGCGGCGGGGGCCCGCGCCGATATCGACGCCGCGGCTCGGCTCGTCGAGGATGACGACCTGCGGTTCGCCGAGGATCCATTTGCCCAGCACCACCTTCTGCTGGTTGCCGCCCGAATAATTGGCGACCTCGCCGTCGACATGCGGCGGGTTGACGCCGAAATAGTCGATCAGCCGCCGCGCCTCGCCGCGCTCGGCCCGGTCGCGGATGAGGCCGAAACGGCTGAAGCGGCCAAGATGCGGCAGCGACATGTTGGGCCGCACCGGCTGGGTCAGCACCAGTCCTTGCTTGCGCCGGTCCTCCGGCACCATGGCGAGGCCGCGCCCGATCGACGCGCGCGGCGAGCGTTCGGCATAGTCGTGGCCGGCGATCGCCACGGCTCCCGAGATCGCCGGATCGGCGCCGAAGACAGCGCGCACGATCTCGGTGCGGCCGCTGCCGACCAGGCCGACCAGGCCGAGGATTTCACCGGGGAATAGGTCGAAGCTGACGCCGGCGACGCCGGTCGCGGTCGCTAAATTTCGCACCGACAGCAGCGGCGGGGCGGTCCGGTCGGGAACCGGCGGCCTCTCGGGATAGGCGACCTCGGACGCGGGACGGCCGATCATCGCCGCGATCAGCGACGCCTTGGTCTCGCTGACGGCAGGCGACGTGCGGATGACCGCGCCGTCGCGCATCACGGTGATCGTATCGCAGACGTCCAGCACGTGGTCGAGAAAGTGCGACACATAGATGATCGCGCATCCGCGGTCGCGCAGCTTGCGCATCACCACATGCAGCCGCTCGGCCTCGTCATGGGTCAGCGACGATGTCGGCTCGTCCATGACGATGACCCGCGCATTGCGGGCCAGCGCCCGCATGATCTCGACTTTCTGCTGGTCGGCGATGCTGAGCGATTCCGCTATCGCCGCCGGATCGAGGTCGAAGCCGGCGAAGGCAGCGATCTCGGCAAGGCGGCGATCCTCGTCGCCGGCCAGAAGCCCGGCGCGGCTGTGTTCGATGCCGAGGAAGACGTTCTGCGCCACCGACAGTTTCGGCACCAGCTGCAGTTCCTGATGCATCATCGCGATGCCGCGCTCGAGCGCCAGCGGCGGGCTCCATTGCCGGATCTCGTCGCCGAAGACGGCGATCTCGCCTGTGGAACGCGAATAATAGCCGCCGACGATCTTGCCGACGGTGGATTTTCCGGCGCCGTTCTCGCCGACAAGTCCGTGGATCCGGCCGGGCATGAAGTCGATGTCGACGCCGCGCAGCACCTCGACGCCGGAAAACGACTTCGAGATGCCCGACAGCCGGACGCATGGCTGGCCGGTCGAGCCCGGCCCGTTCGTGCGATGCTCAGTTGGCGCTGGCGCAGCTGTCATCTTGATCCTTCGCTCGACGTCCTGCGCCGTCGTCAGGCGCGGGCCGCGGTTCGCGCGCTGTCGAGGGTCAGGTCCTCGTTGACAGCCACACCATACAGTGCCAGCGCCGCCTCACGCGAGACCGCACCGGTGACGACGTCGTGGAGCACCTCCTCCACCGGCCGCGACCTTGGATCGCCGTAGCCGCCGCCGCCGCCGGTGCGGGTCACCACCAGCGTGCCTTTCGGGAAACGCTTGGCGCGCATCTTGAGAGGCTTTTCGGTGGTTCCGTCTGGGAGGACGATCTCATTGTCGGGGCCCTTGCCGTCGGCGCCGCCCTTGACGCCCCAGGCGGGCGTCTTCGAGCGCTCGAACCACAGCGCGCCGTAGCAGTCCTGCAGCAGGCGATAGCTGCGCACCACGCCCAGTCCGCCGCGCCAGCGGCCGGCGCCGCCGGAATCCCCGCGCAGCGAGAATTCCTCGACACGCACCGGGAACTTGGTCTCGTAGACTTCCGCCGGCATGTTGCGGAAACCGCCGTTCACCAGGTTGATCAGGGCGCTCTCGCCGTCGCTGCCATTGGCGCCGCCCCAGCCGCCGGCCGTCGGCTCGACCGAGATCCACTGTCCCCGGTCGGGGTCCATGTCGAAGAAGGCGGCGACCATCGAGTCGCCGTAATGCGCCGCCGTCGCCTTTTCGGGCATTGCCTCTCCAAGGCAGGAGATCATAAGGTCCGCCAGCAGGCCGAGGCCGGTGAAATACCACTCGCAGGCGGCGGGCTCGCGGGCGTTGAAGATGCACTTGTCGGGAATGCGCACCTCCATGGTGGAGAACGAACCGCCGGTGATCGCGCGGTCGGGATTGATCATCGTCTTGTAGGCCAGACGCAGCAGCGATTCGGTCTGCACCGCGCCGCAGTTGATCGACCCCGCGACCGGCCCCGACGAGCCTTCGAGGTCGATGATCATGCGTTCGCCGTCGATGGTGAGCCGCAGCGCCACCTTGACCGGCTCAACACCGACGCCGTCATTGTCGAGATAGCCGTCGCGGTAGTAGCTGCCGTCCTTCAGCCGGCCGATCGCCTCCCGGTCGAGAAGCCGCGCCTGCTCGAAAATGTTGGCACAGGCGCTGCGATAGGTGTCTGGCCCGATCCGGTCGAGAATCTGGCCAAGCCGCTTCTCGCCGGTGCGGATCGAGGTGATCTGCGCGTTCAGGTCTCCGACCGTCATGTCCTTGAGACGGGTGTTGCGCATCAACAGATCGTACCATTCGGGAATGCGCTTGAATCTCGACACGATGCGCGTCGGCCCCAGCCGCAGGCCCTCGTGGAAGATCGAGGTAGAACCCATCGTCGACCCCGGATCGATGGCGCCGATGTCCTGCCAGTGGGCGCGGGCCGCGCCGAAGCCCACCAGTTCGTCCTTGTAGAACAGCGGACCGATCGCCGTAACGTCGTGCAGATGGGTGCCCTGGAGGTAAGAATCGTTGAGGATGAAGACGTCGCCTGGATGGATGTCGTCGCCGTAGCGCTCAAGCACCAGCTTGACGCAGGCGTCGATGGCGCCGACAAACAGCGGCACGCCGGTCGACTGGCCGAGCATGTTCCCCTTTTCGTCGAGCAGCGCGACGGCGCTGTCGCGTCCCTCATAGATGATGGCGGAGAAGGCCGAGCGCCAGAGTGCGGCGTTCATGTCCTTCGCGCAGGAGATGACGAAGTTGCGGACGACTTCAGTCGTGATCGGATCGGCGTGCGCCATGATGTCTCTCCCGTCTCAGCTTGCGTGGCGCGTCAGCATCAGCTGGCCGCCATTGACGACTTCGGCGCGCCAGTGCGGCGGCAGCAGCGTCGTCGCCGTGGATTCCTCGATGATCGCAGGCCCGTCGACCGTCTCGTTTCTGGCCAGTTCGCTGCGATTGACGATCCTGGTCTCGTGCTCGCGGCCGTCGAAATAGACTTTTCGGGTGCGCGCCGCGGTTCGCCCCGTTACCGCCGGATCGGGAATGCCCGGCCGTTCGAGCGCGCCGATGGCGACGACGCGCAGATTGGCGACCTCGACCTGGGCCTCAGGGCTCGAATGCCCGTACTGGCGGTCGTAGGCCTCGTCGAAGGAGGCGCGCACCGCGGCAAGGTCGACCGCGCCCGGCGGGACCGGGATGGTGAGCACGTATTCCTGGCCGTGATAGCGGAAATCGCCGAAGCGCTCGAACGCGATGTCCTGCGTCGCGAAACCTTCCTTGCGCAGATAGTCGCGCCCTTCCGCCTCAAGCTGCGCGAACTTCTCGGCCAGGTCGCCGGCGTCGACCTGATCCCAGTAGCCGTAATAGGTCATCTTGAAATCGTGACGCACGTCGGTCTGCAGCATGCCCCAGGCCGAGAACGCGCCCGGCATCACTGGAATGACGACTTCCCTGATGTCGAGCTGCTGCGCCAGCGCCACCGCCTGGGCCGGCCCCGCGCCGCCATAGGCGACCAGTGCGAAGTCGCGCGGATCGATGCCGCGTCGGATGGTGATGGTGCGGATGGCGTCGGCCATCTTGGCGTTGATGATGTCGATGATGCCCTGCGCCATCGTCTCGGTCGACATGTTGAAGCGCTTGCCGAACGAGCCGACCGCCTCGCGCGCCTTGTCGACGTCGAGCGTCATCGACCCGCCGGCGAAGTTGGATGAATCGAGCCGTCCCAGCACCACATTGGCGTCGCTGACCGTCGGCTG
>APMI01035511.1_pt1 | contig 10007 bp, 8 predicted proteins | sample 667938 | NCBI WGS metagenome assembly APMI01 (sample SAMN01084076, study PRJNA167559) | wastewater metagenome | biome: Wastewater | place: Denmark: Ejby Moelle, Odense | collected 2011-11-28
ATTCTTCGTGAGCGGCTTTACCCGCGTTCCCTGGCCGGCGGCCAGGATCATGCCTTTTGCCAAGACAACACCTCAGTTCAATAGAGGAAAAAATTTCAACAGGTACGGTCCATACAAGCAAGCAGCGACCGTAGAGAGCCCCTAAAATCCAGGACCTATTGAAGCATCCGCAATAATCTAACTACCACGAGTTTCCCGAACCTCGCAGGCAATCTGTATTGTTTGAAAATCAGTCGCTACCAAACAGATCACGGGTATAGACCTTATCCGCCACATCATCGAGAACCTCAGTGCGGCGGTTGGCAATGATCACATCCGACTGCCTCTTGAACTCTTCCAGATCGTTCACCACCCGGGAGTGGAAGAACTCTGCCTCCTCAAGAACGGGCTCGTAAACGATCACCTCGAGCCCCTTCGCCTTGATCCGCTTCATGATCCCCTGAATGCTAGAGGCACGGAAATTGTCCGAACCGGCTTTCATGATCAGGCGATAAACCCCCACCGTCCGCGGCTTGCGGCGGATGATGTCGTCGGCAATGAAGTCCTTGCGCGTGGTGTTCGACTCCACGATGGCATGGATCAGGTTCTGGGGCACATCGCGATAATTGGCAAGAAGCTGCTTGGTATCCTTGGGCAGGCAGTATCCACCGTAGCCGAAGCTCGGATTGTTGTAATGGCTGCCAATGCGCGGATCTAGGCACACGCCATCCACGATCTGGCGAGTATCCAGCCCGTGGGTCGCCGCGTAGCTGTCCAACTCATTGAAGAAGGCCACCCGCATGGCTAGATAAGTGTTGGCAAACAGCTTGATCGCCTCGGCCTCGGTGCTATCGGTGAAAAGCACGGGAATATTCTGCTTGATAGCCCCCTGTTTCAGAAGGCGCGCAAACATTTCGGCACGCTCTGAGCGCTCCCCTACGATAATCCGAGACGGATACAGATTGTCGTATAACGCACGCCCCTCCCTAAGAAACTCAGGAGAGAACACCAAGCTGTCACAACCGACTTCAGCACGAGTACGTTCCGTGTAGCCGACCGGCACAGTCGACTTGACTACCATCATCGCCTTGGGGTTTATGGCCATCACGTCCCTGATAACCGACTCAATCGACTTAGTGTTGAAATAATTCGTCTCAGGATCGTAGTCGGTTGGAGTGGCAATAACGATTACTTCGGCACCTTGGTAAGCCTCATGCTTATCGAGGGTCGCTCGAAGATTGAGCGGCATGTCACGCAAGTACTCTTCCAGCTCCTTGTCTTCAATAGGGGACACACGGCGATTCAGCATCTCCACCTTCTCTGAGACAATGTCCAGAGCAACCACCTCATTGTGTTGCGCAAGCAACACCGCATTGGATAGACCTACATAGCCCGAGCCGACAACAGCAATCTTCATAAACAACCTTTTTGAACTTTTTTGGTAATCACGCAAAACATCTATTAGCGTGCAAGATCTTTTTGACCACCTTGAGCAATGGACAATGAGCTGACAAGTCAGACACCAGAAAGACCTGCCATGGAGTTGTCCTCAGCACGCAACATGCGCCCCGCAATCATCGTCAGCTCTGCCTTCATACTTACGCAAACGACAAAACTCACGGCCCGGAGGTAGGAATTTACCCCCAGCCGGAAAATCGAAAGTGCTCGTAGGCCGAAGGTTCCCGGTCAAACCACTGCCAGCTCCGGCAGCTCCGCAGGCGGTTTCGGCAATCCAGAAAATACCGACCAAGCAATCCGACTCTTAGGAAAAATCACCACCCACGCCGTCACGAAGATCACCAACAGATAGGTAGAAAGCGACGCATTGCGCACATACCACTCTTCGAGCGCACCCTTGTACGGCATGATCACTTCGTCGTAAAAGCGATTGGGGTCTTTCGCCGCGTGCATCAGATCTTCTTCGTCACGGAAGAAGATCGACCCAATACCCGACAGCCCCGGTCGAACCTTCATGATCTCGATCTGCGAAACCTTCGGGAATGCATCGAAGCAGCGCTGGGTCTGCGGGCGCGGGCCAACGATGCTCATGTCGCCCATGAGGATGTTGATGAGCTGCGGCAACTCGTTGATCTTCGTCTTGCGAAGAAAGCCGCCCATCGGGAGGACGCGCGGGTCGTTCTTGACGGTGACAGTGCCCGTACCCAAGTTAGGGCTGTTCTTGAGCATCGTCGCGAACTTGAGCAGCCCGAACATCTTGCCGCCCCGCCCGATACGCTGCTGCACATAGAAGATCTCGCCCTCCCCCGTAAAGCGCAGGAGGATCATGATGGGAACGAGCAGCGGAGCCAGGATCAGCAGCGCCACGCCTGAAAAAAGAATGTCCAGCAATCGCTGCATGGTCACATTCTCCCGTCCAGATATTTGCCGGTTTCCTTGTGCTTGAAATCCGGGATCATCTTGTTGAAAAGATCCACCAGATCGACCTTTTCCCACAGGCCCTGGGCCTTGAGGCCGGCAACGACCTTGAGGAAATGATCGAGCAGTTCCTGCTCGTAAACCGGCTCATTCTTGATCACGCCAAGGGACTCGAAGCGGGACATGTCGAGCACTTCCTTGTCGGTGAAGAACTCTTCGAAGTCCTTTTCCCCGGTGGTGTCGCTATTGAAGAAGTAGCAGGGCCACTTGCGTTGGGCAATCAGCTCTTCGGCACGATCACGGGCTTCGTCTTCGGACGCGCACTCATATGGCTCATAGCCCAGCGCGGTGAGGTAGCGCACGGCGATGTCAGCGAAGGTGATGAGGTGCAGCTTCTCGCTCAGCTTGGGGAAGAAAATATCGCGGTTCTCACCGAGCAGGCAGGACATCAGGCACAGCTCGCCGGACTCCTGGGGCGTGACGAAGTAGCGGCGCACATCCTTGGGGGCAGAGATCGGCTGGCGCTTGGCAAAGCGCTGGTTAAAGCCGTGCAGCAAGCTGCCGTCGGAGAAGGCCACGTTGGCGAAGCGCGCGGTAGAGATCGGCAGCGATTCGCTGGCACGCATCAGGAACATTTCCATGATTCGCTTGCTGGCGCCCATCATGTTGACCGGGTTGGCGGCCTTGTCGGTGGACACACAGAAATACTTCTTGGCGCCGAACGCCTTGGCCGACTCGATGGTGGAGATGGTGTTGAGGACGTTCACGTCCACCATGCGCATCAGGGTGAAGGGGTCTTTCTCGCTGCGCACATGCTTGAGGGCAGACAGGTTGAGCACGTAGTCGTAACCACCGGCCCACTTGATCAGCGCATCGTACTGAATCGTGCCGCAGTCGATGGCGAAGGTGCTGAAATCGCCGTCGATATAACCCAAGGTGCTACGCACATCGCGCACCAGCTCGACCATGTTGTTCTCGGAGATATCCACCACGTGCAGGGTCTTGGGCTTGCGCTTGAAGATCTCGCGCGTGACGGCCTGGCCGATGGAGCCGGCACCACCGATAACAAGGAAGCGGCTTTCAGAAACAATGCGGGAAAGCTCCGCCTCGTGGCGCGCCACGTCGGCAGTGAACAAGGCCTCTTCGCGGCCGATAAGACTCAGAACATTCATCCGTTACGCTCCAATTTCGGACATGGGTACGCTGGAAGGAATATTTACAACCCGGTCTTCCAGCCACAAGGAATTTTCGAGCCCGTCATGCTGGCAACCCTTGAACATCTCAAGCTCGGTCATCATTCGCCAGATCGGGCGGGTCATCACGCCCTTGTCGTTGGAATACTTGAGGAAGCTGTCACGCTCCTCGCGGCTCTCCAAAATGATGGCATTGAGCCAGTAGTTCGAGGTGGCCCCCTCCGGCTCGCTGACGAAAGACACGCCCTTCTCTGCAAAGAAGCTGGAGTATCGCGCAGCAAGGTTACGTTTGATCCTGACAAACTCGTCCAGCTGCTCAAGCTGGGCACAGCCGAGCGCCGCATTCAGATTGGGTAGGCGGTAATTGTAGCCGACCTGGTCATGCACGAACTCATACGGATGCGGAACTTTTGCCGTTGTCGTGATGTGCTTGGCCTTGCGGGCGATCACTTCGTCATTGGTGACGATCATGCCTCCGCCACCGGTGGTGATGATCTTGTTGCCATTGAAGCTGATGGCGCCGAGCAGACCGAAACCGCCCGTATGCTTGCCCTTGTAGTAGCTGCCCAGCGATTCCGCTGCATCCTCAACCAGAGGGATGCCGAACTCTGCGCAGACCTCGGCGATCTCATCAATCCGGCAAGGGTGGCCAAAGGTGTGCATGGGCACACAGGCAGCAAACCGACGGCCTGTGGACTTGTTGCAAGCGACCCCATCCTTCATCTCGGCATTGGCGAGCAGGAAGTTGCGAAGTGCATCCGGACTCATGCCCAGCGTGCTCTTGTCCACGTCGACGAAGACCGGATGGGCTCCGATGTAGGAAATCGCGTTGCAGGTGGCGATGAAGGTCAGCGCCTGGGTAATGACCTCGTCACCCCGCTCGACGCCAGCGACGACCATCGCGATATGGAGTGCAGCCGTGCCGTTGACCGTTGCGACCCCATACTTGGCACCACAGTAGGCTGCGATGCCTTGCTCGAACTCAGTGACACGGGCACCGACCGACGAGACGAAATTGGAGTCGATGCATTCGGACAGATAGGCCTTTTCGTTACCGCCGAAAACGGGGCGATGAAGGGTTACATTCTCCTCTCCAAAAATCGCCTTGACAAAATTTTCAAAACTAGAATCCTGCAACACATTCAATCCCATTCCCTACCTCTCCAATTACACACTGCAAATAACGCAAGCAATCAATCGTCTGGCCAGATCACTTTCTCACGCTCGCCCACTTTCTTGGAGCCGATATAAATACCCCAAGGTTCGGTTGACCTCGCGATTGTGACCCCCGCCGCAGCTACAGAACCCTGCTCCATCACGACATTAGGGAGAACAGTTACATTAGCGCCAATAAACGCATCCTTCTTTATCAAAACCTTACCGCGAAGCACATTGCGCTGAGCAGCAGTGACCATCGGCCCGGAACAACGCGCGCCATCTTTGAGGACCTCAGTAGATGTAATGATGTTTGAGTTGGTGGCAATGCACGCGTAACCCTCAATCTGAAAATCACCGCCCCCGCTTATGAAGACTCGGGGCGCAATATGCACTCGCCTGCCGACCTCACAACGCTTGCACATCACCATGACGTTTTTATCGATATACGAAAACTCATGCAGCACAACGCCTTTCGGGAACGCAAAGAATACATTTTGATCAATAAAGACGTTCGACCCCATGTACCCAAGCTTCTGTCGGTAATACAAGGCTCGAAAATACATACCAGCGTAAGACGGAAGCCCCCGAGCACCATTGACCAATCTAAAAACCAGGGATGAGTAAATAGGAATAGGGGCTGCAAGCAAAACACCCACGACCATTTCGACGATGCCCAGCGGAATGGTGACCACCTTCCATTGGAGGATTTTCTCAGCCAGGGTCAGAGCAGTCGATGCCCGCCCACGCTCCTTCAACGAAGACTCGTTGATATGCTTGAGGAGCCGGTGATCAAAAACAAGACGCATAAGAACCCTTCAATATTCGACTTTTCTCGCGACGACACGCGGCGAGCGATTGATTTTTACTGACTTCAATATCAATCAGTCAGTTCACACGAGCACAAGACCGGAAAACATCGCTAAAACGCTTGACTCCGCACGAGAACGAAAGCTTTTGATCGTAGTACTCTCGCCCACGCCTTGCCATGGCATCACGATCCGCATCGCTCATCGCCCGCATCTCCAGCACTGCCTCTGCAATTGATTCGGGATCTTCCGACCGTGCAACATACCCACACGAGCTTTCCGATATGAGGTGAGCGGCATCACCGTCGACAGCCATGATGACAGGCCTACCTGCAGCCATGTAGGCCTGTGTCTTTGACGGAATCGTAACCTCGAACAATGGGTCACGTTTGAGATGAACCAAAAGGACATCCGCGCTCTGTAAATATGACCCTACCTCAGCCATTGGTACCGCAGGGTAAAAAAACACGTTTTCTAGCCTCATCTCATCCGCCCGCTTCTTGAGGTTAGCGACTTCAACTCCACCACCAAGAAAGTCGAACCGGACGTCTGGTGCTTTTGAGGAAACAAGCGATGCTGCCTGCAACACAGCATGTAGAGCCTGTGCCTTTCCCATGTTTCCAGCAAAAAGCACCGAGAAACCGCCGGCCTTCTTCAACCCTTCGCTCCCGCCATTATTCGGGACCGTTGATTGAATGGCGGACTCGTCACACCAGTTGTAAATAATCTCGGTTTTATTCTCGGGAACGTTGCGTTTGAGCAAAATTCTTTTGAAACCCGGGGATAGAACGACAATTCTGTCCATCGAACGGTAAACAAATCTGCAAACCGAATCGACGACTGCCAGAGCCCTTGCGTTGTTGAGCATTCCGGTGGCCCTGAGCGTGTCAGGCCACATATCCTGAATGTCGTACACGACCGGCGTCCGCCGAAAAAACCGGATCACCGCAGCAGCCAATCCGACCGTAAGCGGCGGATGATAGGCATAGATCACATCAGGCCGCTTAACAAAAAAAAGACCTGCTATTGTTGCCGACGCAGCAAAACTCAAATAATTAAGCACACGCCTTGCGGCGCTCTGATCATGGCTGGCGTACAAGGGCACCCGCGTCACGGTGACGCCATCGAAGACCTTTCTGTCGAACAGGCTCATCTTGTAACCTGGGTAGATCTTGCCCCCCGGATAATTGGGAAACCCCGTAAGCACCTCGACATCAAACCCCTGCTTTTGCAATTCCCGCGCAAAGGCAAGGCCCTTAAATGTCGGCTCAGGATCAAACCACTGCGTCAGCAACAATACCCGCATCACACTGATCTCAGTACTTCTTCCAAACCACGCGATTCACGTAGTCCGTGTAGCTGTGGATGATCCGGACAACCTTATCCGACACGTTGGGCATGCTGTAGTCACCCACCTGGCGCAAAAGACGGGTGTCACCGCTTGGCTGGTCTTCGAGGATTGCCAGGCCCTGCATCACACGCTCGGTGTTCATGCCGGTCATCATCACTGCAGCTTCCTCCATGCCTTCAGGGCGCTCGTGGGCGTCGCGCAGGTTGAGGGCCGGGAAGTTCATGATCGACGACTCTTCGTTGATCGTGCCGCTGTCCGACAGCGCCGCCTTGGCGGTGAGCTGCAGCTTGTTGTAGTCCTTGAAGCCCAGGGGCTTGAGCAGGCGCACCAGCGGGTGGAACTTGGCGCCCATCGCATCCACACGCTTCTGGGTACGCGGGTGGGTGGAGACGATCACCGGCATCTGATACTTCTCGGCAATCGCGTTGAGCGTGGACACCAGGTTGGTGAAGTTCTTGTCGGAGTCGATGTTTTCTTCGCGGTGGGCGCTCACCACAAAGAACTCCCGCGGCTTGAGCTCCAGGCGCTCCAGCACGTTGGAGGCCTCGATGCCTTCGCGGTAGAAATTGAGCACCTCGAACATCGGGCTGCCGGTCTTGATAACCATGTCGGGCGGCAGGCCCTCGCGCAGCAGGTAATCCCGCGCGATGGTGCTGTAGGTGAGGTTGATGTCGGCGGTGTGGTCGACAATGCGGCGGTTGATCTCTTCCGGAACCCGCATGTCGAAGCAGCGGTTTCCTGCTTCCATATGAAAGGTGGGGATCTTGCGGCGCTTGGCGGGCAGCACGGCGATGCAGCTGTTGGTGTCGCCCAGCACCAGCAGGGCGTCGGGCTTCTCTTCCGCCAGCACCTTGTCCACGGCGATGATCACGTTGCCGATGGTCTCGGCACCGGTGGTACCAGCGGCGTTGAGGAAGTGATCTGGCTTGCGCACGCCCAGGTCTTCAAAAAAGATCTGGTTGAGTTCGTAGTCGTAGTTCTGGCCGGTGTGCACCAGCACGTGCTCACAATATTCGTCCAGCCGGGCCAGCACACGGGAGAGGCGGATGATCTCCGGGCGGGTGCCGACAACCGAGACAACTTTCAACTTCTTCATTGCTTCACCTTCATTGCAAACGTGTCGGGCTTTTCGCGATCGAAGATCTCGTTGGCCCACAGCATCACGATCATTTCGTCATCACCAATATTGGTGATGTTGTGCGTCCAGCCAGGTACCGTCTCGACGATGCGCCCCTCGCCACCCTCGGTGACGATCTCGTGGGTTTCGCCGGTGACGATATGGCGGAAGCCGAAATGCGCCTTACCCTTTATTACCAAAAACTTCTCGGTCTTGGTGTGGTGGTAATGCTCGCCACGGGTAATCCCGGGATGGGCAGTGAAATACGAGAACTGACCGCAATCCGGCGTCTTCAGCATCTCGACGAACACGCCCCGCGGGTCGCCGTGTTTGGGCACTTCATAGGCGAAGGATTCGGGCGGCAGGAAGCTCAGATAGGTGGAGTACAGCGCACGCACCAGGCCGGTGCCCACGCGATCGGTGATCATCGAGGCGCGACTCGCAGCGAAACCGCGGATGGTGTCGGCCACCTGGCCAACGGTGGTGTCGTACTCCGGGCCGGCCGGCACGAATCCGCTGGGCGCCGTTGCCGGCAGGAGACCAATAAAAGCCTCGACCACATCGTCGACGTACACCAGCTTGAGGGGCGAAGCCGGATCATTGATCTTGATCTCCAGCCCCCGCGCCACGTTGTGGCAAAAGGTGGCAACCGCTGAGTTGTAATTGGGCTGCGACCACTTGCCGAACACATTGGTCAGGCGGAACACATAGGCTGGCGCACCGGTCTGCTTGCCGTGGGCAAAGACCACATCCTCTGCAGCGCGCTTGCTCTGGCCGTAGGGGTTGTCGAGCGCGGCCTGGGTGGAGGACGACAGCACCACCGGAGCCTTGTTGCCGTACTCGGCCAGCAGACTGCAGACGGTTTCGGTTAGGCCGGCGTTGCCGGTGGCAAACTCGCTTACATCCTTCGGGCGGTTGATGCCCGCCAGATGAAAGACGAACTCCGCCCCCTTGAGGGCAGCCTTGAGGTCTTCATCGGACGAATCGAGCGTGATGCGCGCGATATCCGTATGGCCAAGCTCACTCAGACGAACCGAAAGATTGCGGCCGATGAAACCGTCGGCCCCGGTGATCACGATACGCATGGCAGCTTAGTCCTGGGCCACGGCTTGCTCGCCGCGGGCGATCTTCTGCATGAAGTCGAGCTTGAGCAGCAGCTTGGTCATGCCGTCCACATCCAGACGCTCAGTGTTGTGGGAGGTGTATTCCACGGCCTCGGTGATCTTCTGCTCGCCTTCTTCCACGAACTTGTCGTAGTTGAGGTCGCGGCCGTCAGCCGGCACACGGAAGTAGCCAGGCAGATCTTCTGCACAGGCGCGCTCTTCACGGCTCAGCAGGGCTTCGTAAAGCTTTTCGCCATGGCGGGTGCCGATGATGCGCACTTCGTGCTCCGGCTTCTTCATGAGGCCGAGGATGGCCTGGGTGAGCACGTCGACGGTGGCCGCCGGCGCCTTCTGAACAAAGATGTCACCATTATTGCCATGCTCGAAAGCGTACAGCACCAGATCCACCGCATCATCCAGCGTCATCATGAAACGGGTCATGTTGGGGTCGGTAATGGTGATCGGCTTACCATTGAGCACCTGATCCACAAACAGCGGAATCACCGAACCACGGGACGCCATCACGTTACCGTAACGGGTGCCGCACACGACGGTGCCGGTGCCTTCCAGGTTGCGGGAGGCCGCCACCATCACCTTTTCCATCATCGCCTTGGAGATACCCATGGCGTTGATCGGATACACCGCCTTGTCGGTGGACAGGCACACGACGCGCTTCACCTTGTTGGCAATGGCAGCCTCGATCATGTTCTCGGTACCGAGCACGTTGGTGCGCACCGCCTGCATCGGGTGGAATTCGCAGGACGGCACCTGCTTGAGTGCTGCAGCGTGGAAGACGTAATCGACACCGCGCATCGCTACATTGATGGAATGCGGGTCACGCACATCACCAATGTAGAACTTCAGCTTGCGGTTGTTGTAGAGCTTCCGCATGTCGTCCTGCTTCTTCTCGTCGCGGGAGAAGAT
>APMI01015479.1_pt1 | contig 10003 bp, 8 predicted proteins | sample 667938 | NCBI WGS metagenome assembly APMI01 (sample SAMN01084076, study PRJNA167559) | wastewater metagenome | biome: Wastewater | place: Denmark: Ejby Moelle, Odense | collected 2011-11-28
AAGGCGGCGACAATAAATTTTCCTCTCCTCCGTTTGTCCGACACCCAGCGAAGTCTTACGGCTTCGTGTTCGGGTTGTTGTCCGTTTCCGTACGCGGCAGCGGGTAGCAGGTCTGGCTGCCGACGTTCTGGTATCCAGGCTTGAAGTACGTGCCGCCGGTCGCCGTCATGTTCGAGATGCCGGCCGGGTTGCGACGCAGGTCGCCCATACGCTTGCCTTCGAGGTAGAACTCGAACGCGCGCTGGTTGTAGAACTCGGTCAGCACCGCCGCGTCCGTGGTGGCACCGGCGTAGGCCGGCTGACCAAGGGCCGCACGACGGCTCTGGATGAGCGCCAGCATGGCCGCCGAACCCGTCGCTTCCGCCGCGATGTAGTCGGCTTCCAGCTTCGACGCCAGGCGCATGCTCGTGCCGTACGCCGGGAACTTCGTCTGCTGGTAGTAGCCACCCGGGAGGTTGCCGTCCTGCGCCGCGGCCGTAGCCGCCGCCCCCGTGCGATACGTGACGCGCGGGTCGTTCGTGCGGAAGAACGGTGCCACGCTCAGGTTGGCGCGGTCGAACGAGAACTGCCACTGACGGTTGGACAAACGGCCGCGATTGGCCGCGTCATCCGTGTAGCGCAGGTCGTACTGGAACCCCGCGGGCACCGACGCGGCATCGGCCGCTGCACCCGCGTTGTCCTTCTTCTGCAGCTTGACGCGCGCGCGGCCCACGCGGGACGCGTTCGCCAGCGACACACCTTCCGCCGTGGCGTTGGCGGTGCCCACGTCGATGGCCTTCGTGAACCAGAAGGCAGCCGTGTCGAGCAGCGCCGTCGTGGTCAGCTTCGGGCCAGAGGACAGCGTGCCTTCGCAGAAATCCTGCGCGATCTGCAGGACCGCGAAGCCACGGACGAACGCCGCACGTGCGACGTTGATGTTCGTGGCCGGCGTCGGCAGCGCGAGGTCGAGCACCTGCTTCGACGAGGCGGCGGCCAGCGAGATCGGCACCCACACATCGCCGTTCAGCGACGTGTTGAGGTCCGTGATCTGACGGAAGCCGAACTCGTTACGCGTCGGGAAGGTATCGCCGACGTTGGTCTCTTCCGTGAACCACGAGCCGTAGCTGGCCATCCAGCCCATAGCCGTGGTGAGGTTCTGCATCGAGGAGAGAGCCAACGTGGCGCCGCTCGCGACCGGATCGACCGTGCTGGCGTCGATCAGGTTGGGATTGGTCACCGTGACGAACTTGTCACCGCAGGCAGTGGCTCCGAGGAGCAGTGCCGTACCCGCGGCCGTGCGCGAAACCGCGCGACGGAAATTCTTGATGGGCATGGTCGCGGATCAGAAGTTGAAGTTGAGGCGAACGACGGTCGTCTTCGGGTTCGGCAGCGTCAGGAAGTCTTCGCGCGAGAATCCACCCGTCTGCGAGTTCACTTCCGGGTCGTAGCCCGAGTAGTCCGTCCAGAGCTTCACGTTCTGCATCGCGACGGTCACCGACAGACCAGAGATGCGCTTGCCCGTGAAGCCGAGCAGGCTGTTCGGCAGCGTGTACGTGGCGGAGACTTCGCGGAGGCGGACAAAGTCGCCCTTCTCCATGTAGGCTTCGCGCACATCGTTGACCGTCGCCGCGGCGCCGTTCGTCTGTACGAACGCGGGCTGACCGGCGGTCAGGTTGCCGTAACGACGGAGGCGCTCGTAGGCCGAGAGCTTGTTCACGTTGATACGGTTGTCCGACGACACGAGCTGCGTCTCACGGAAGAACGCGGTGTTGTTGAACACCAGGAAGTCGCGCTTCGAGTCGAGGAGCGCGGCCACGCGGAAGTTCTTGAACAGCGTCACCGTGTTCGTCAGGTTCCACTCCAGCGTCGGGAACAGGTTGCCGACCGGCGAGAGCGCGCTGTCCACGATGACCTTGTTGTTGGCCACGTCGATGGACTGGATCTTCTTGCTCACGTACACCGCCAACTGCTCGCCGACGATCGTGCGGCCGTAGCCACCGAGGGCGAACGGCGCGACACCACCGAGGCTCGTGAGCTCGTTGTGCAGCGTGTTGGCACCGAGACGGATATCCCACTTCGCGTTGCTCATGTTGAGCGCCGCGACGTTCAGGCCGAGCTCAAGACCGCTGTTCAGCACGCTACCGAGGTTCGCCAGCGGGTTGCTGTTGAAGCCCAGCGACGGCGGAATCGGGCGGGTGATGATGAGATCCTTGGTCTTCTTGTTGAAGTACGTGAGCTCCATGCCCACGCGGTTGTTCAAGAAGCTCGCGTCGATTCCGGCCTCGAACTCCGTGCCGCGTTCCGGCTTGAGGTTCGGGTTACCCGGGTTACCCAGGATCACACCGGCACCGGCCACGCCGGTGATGTTGTACGTCGCGGCGGATAGCGTCGTGAGCGCGTCGCCAGCGGCCGGCGAACGGCCGGTCGTACCGAACGAGGCACGGACACGCATCTGGCTGATGAAGCGCGAGAGCGGCTGGAAGAAGTCTTCTTCCGAGATGGCCCACGAACCACCGATCTTCGGGAGGAAGAACGCCGGCGACTCCACACCGAACGACGAGTTGCGGTCGACACGCGCGCCGAGCTGCAGGAAGCGCTTGTTGGCCTGACCCAGCTGCAGCTGACCGAAGTAGCCGTACTGGCGCTGCTCGGTGAAGCTGCCGCCACCGGTGGTGGTGGCCGCCGAATTGATCGAGTTGTTGCTGTTCGTCACCAGGCCGATACCGGTCGAGCTGACGAGCTGGTTACGCGACGAGACGACCTGCAAGCCGAAGGAGAGGTTGGACTCGATGTCGCCCACCCACTGCTTCTTCATGTTGCCGTTGTAGTCAAACGTGTAGCGCTCGGCGCCACGGGAACCCATGCTGCGGTTACCGGTGTCGTTCAGGCCACCCCACCACAGCGAGTCGTTCTTCGGCTGGAAGAAGTCGGTGACCTCGCCGGAGTAGTCCATACCGCCAATGAAGCGGTTCGTGAACCACGACGTCGGCGTGTAGTTGGCCGTGATGTTGCTCGTGACGCGCTTCGTCAGCAGTCGATTCTGCTTCGCGACGATGGCGTTGTAGTGACGACGCGAGTACCAGCCGTCGTTCGACGCCGGACCCGTGGGCGAGTCATTGCGGGTGAGCGGCGAGCCCAGCATGGCGCCGCCAAGCCAACCGAAGATGTTGTTGTCGTTGTCCGGAAGATCGACCTGCGTCTGCACCAAGCCCAAGCCGGCATCGATATTCAGCTTGGAGTTCGCGACGTAGTTGGCGTTCGTGCGGATGTTGTAGCGGTTGAAGCGGTTGTTCGGCAGCACACCCTTCGTATTGTCGGAGCCGTACGACAGGTTGTAGCCGTAGTTCTGTCCACCGCCACGACCGTTCCAGCTCACGATGCGGCCTTCACCCTGCTGGAAGGCGCCGACCCGCAGGAGCGGGTTGTCGCTGACGAGGTCACCCACCGCCTTACCACGGCAGAGCGGGTTGGTGGACGTCGCCGCGACTAGGGCCGCCGTGCACAGGCCGAAGTTGTCGAGCGGCGTGAAGTTCTTGTCGGACGTGCTCATTTCGGCACGCACCGTCTGGGAGAAGCTGTTCGAGCCAGCCTTGCCCTTCTTGGTGATGATCTGGATCACGCCAGCGGAGGCGTCGGCGCCGTACAGCGTGGCGGCGGCCGGGCCCTTCACCACTTCGATGCTCTCGATTTCTTCCGGGTTCAGATCGTTGAATCGGTCGAACTGCTGACCTGACTGATTGCCGCCGACGAACCCTTCGTTAAGGCGCACACCATCGACGAAGATGAGTGGCTGGTTGGAAAGGTTGATCGACGAGGCGCCACGGATACGGATGGCCGTCGCGACACCCTTCGTGCCCGACTGGGACGACAGGGCGACGCCCGGCACGCGCGACTGCAGCAAGCTCGCGACGTTCGTAACGGGGGCATCCTTGATGATGTCCGAGGCCTTCACCGAGGCGACGAGCGCCGACTGCGCCTTACGCTCCTGATTACCGGCAGTACCGGTGACGACGACTTCGCTGAGGTTGATCGCCGACTGCGAGAGCTGGAAGTTCAGCGAGACGGTCTGTCCGTCAGCGAGGCGAACGGAATCGCGCATCGACTTGTAGCCGAGGCGGAGCACGGAAATTTGAACCATTCCGGCCCGAACGGCCGTAAGGCGATAGTCGCCTTCGTTGTTGGTCTGCGTGCCGAACGCGGTACCGGTGATCTGAATGCGCGCGTCAGCGATGGGCTGCTTGGACGCCGCGTCAGTCACCTTACCAGTGATCGTGCCGGTTTGCGCCTGGGCCACGATCGGCATCGCGAGAACTGGCAAAGCCAGCCCAGCGAACCGAACGCGGCGCATGAGGCGAGGGAGGGAGGGGAAGGACATCAACCGTTTCCTTTTAAGGGAAAGAAGTGAGACGACCCAGAGGCCGAATGGGCGGCGGGGCGGGAGCACCGGCACCACAACCGCTGGGGGTCGAAATGTGGTTGACGGCACAATCGTTTCCAACTGGGTACGATTACTGAGATTTTCGTCCCTAGCCGGCACGCGATCGTGACGTTCCCGCGTGCTCTTCGAACATCGGCCGGGCCCGGGTCGTCACTTTCTCGGCGCTGCTCATCTATTCTGTCGGCCATTCCGGGGCACTCGAGCAACCCGCCCGGCCGCGCCCGCGGCACTATACCGTATAGAGATGCGCGGATTTTCCTGCTTGACTCTGCGGGTACCCATGGGCACGTTGCCAGCGCTGGCTGACCGGAGCAAATCGGGCCCCTTGGACTAGGACTGCTAAGTCCAACGGGCTCGCGCTCTTCAGCGGCTCACTCCCCCCGCCGTGCGATGACACCCTACCTCACATTTCTGCTCTATCTGGTCGCGATCGTCGGCTTTGTTGGCCTGGCGCTCTCGCTGAACGCGCTGCTGGGCCCGAAGCCCGCCGCAACGACCACGAAGCTTGAGCCGTTCGAATGCGGGGCCACGCCGGTAGAGCAGCTGAACGTCAAGGCGATCCCGGTGAAGTACTACGCGGTCGCCATTCTGTTCATCCTGTTCGACCTCGAGACCATGTTCCTGTTCATCTGGACCTTGGGCGCGCGACCGCTCTCCGGGTTCATGATGTTCACCTTCTTCCTGTTCACCACCCTGTTGGTGCTCTGCCTGCTGTATGTCTACAAGGCACGCATCCTCGAAGCGGTGACGGAGTAGCGGATGTACGGTAAGCGGCTTCCTATCGTCGACACGGGCGCGTCTGTCGCGACTGCACCGACGGCCTCGACCCATCAGAAAGACGGTTCGTTCGAGTTCCTGACCACGCGGAAGGACGAACTCGTTGGATGGGCGCGCAAGTTCTCGCTCTTCCCGTATCCATTCGTGACGGCCTGCTGCGCCATGGAGTTCATGGCCGTGAGCGCCTCGGCATACGACACCGACCGCTTTGGCGCCGCGCTCCCGCGCTTTTCGCCGCGGCAGGCCGATTTGCTCATGGTGGTAGGTACGGTGACGCAGAAGCAGGCGCCCATTCTGCTCAAAGTGTACGAGCAGATGTGCGAACCGAAGTGGGTTATGGCCTTCGGGGTGTGCGCCAGCACGGGTGGCTTCTACCAGAACTACGCGTCGCTGCCTGGCATCGACCGCATCATCCCGGTGGACATCTATGTACCCGGCTGTCCGCCGCGTCCCGAGATGGTGATTGACGGGATCATGCGGCTCCAGGAGAAGATCGCCACGAGCCGCCATCCCATCATCAACGACCGATTCTGACGTGACCACCCCACTCTTCGACCGGCTGCGCGCGCAGCTTTCCCCCGGCGAAGCGGGGTCGGGTGACGCAGTGAGCGCCGAGACGCCCGTGGTGTGCCGTGGTGTGCACCATGGCATCCTCGTCTTCGAGCTCACGCCCGACCAGCTGGTGCCCGTCATGACCCGACTGAAGGACGAGTTTGGGTTTGACCTGTTGTTGGACGTGACCGCGGTGGATTGGCCGCAGGCCGCCCTGCGATTTGAAGTGGTCTGGCATGTGTACTCGACCACCGATCATGTGCGCGTGCGCCTCAAGTCACGCGTTCCGGCCGACGATCCGACCGTCGACACGCTCATCGCGTTGTACGGTTCGGCCGCCTACATGGAACGCGAATGCCACGACATGTACGGCATTCGTTTCCGGGGAAACGCCGACCTGCGTCCCATTCTGTTGTACGAAGGCTTTGTCGGGCATCCGCTGCGGAAGGACTATCCGAAGCAGGCGGAGCAGCCGCTCGTTCCGTACCGCCCGCCGCAGAGTGCCCTTGTCCGCTAGCCCGATTCCCCGCCCGGCGATCGCGAATCCGATCTCCACGCACATCACCGCGTCGCGCGAAGACACGGTGGTGGTCAATCTCGGTCCATCGCACCCGGCCACGCACGGGACCGTGCAGATTGTGGCCGAGTTGGATGCCGAGAAGGTGCTGCGCACCGATGTGCACTGCGGCTACCTGCATCGCGGCTTTGAGAAGGAGTGCGAGGATCACACCTGGCACAACCTCATTCCGTACGTCGATCGCCTGAACTACTGCTCGGCGCTGATCAACAACTTCGCGTACTGCGACGCGGTTGAGCAGCTGATGGGCATTGAGATCACGCCGCGCACGAAGTATCTGCGCACGCTGCTCGCGGAGTACTCGCGGTTGGCGGATCACCTGACGTGCGTCGCGGCCCAGCTCATGGAGCTGGGCGCGATGACGGCGTTTCTCTATCTCGTCACCGTGCGTGACGCGATGTACGAGCACCTCGCGGCGATTACCGGCGCGCGCGTGACGTATACGTTCGGTCGTATTGGCGGACTTGCCTTCGACGTACCCGAGGGGTGGTTTGCGCGCCTGGCGGAGATTCTCAAGGAATACGAAGAGTACATCGAGCGCGTGCATGGCCTTGTCGATCGTAACCGCATCTTCATTGATCGGATGCGCGATGTTGGCGTGATCAGCGCCAAGGATGCGATTCACTGGGGCTTTACCGGTCCCGTGTTGCGCAGCACCGGCGCGCCGCGCGATCTGCGCAAGGACACGCCGTATCTCGCCTACGGAGAGTTGGACTTTGATGTGCCGGTGGGCATCAAGGGGGACAACTACGATCGCTACTACGTGCGTATGCGTGAGATGGACGAATCGGTGTACATGATTCGTCAGCTCATGGACATGGTGCCGGATGGCCCGATCATGGTGGACGATCGGCGCTGTGTGTTTCCCGAGAAGCAGCTGGTGTACTCGGAGATCGAGTCGCTCATCAACCACTTCAAGCTCGTGATGGAAGGCCCCGTGGTTCCGGCGGGCGACATCTACGTGGCGCACGAAGGCGCGAATGGTGAGCTCGGGTTTTACTGCGTGAGTACGGGTGACGGCTCTCCGTACAAGGTGCACGTGCGCTCGCCGAGTTTCGTGCATATGGGCGGCGTGCACACGATGCTGAACGGCTATCAGTTGGCCGACGTGGTGACGACCTTCGGGTCGGTGAACATGATCGGCGGCGAGTGTGATCGATGAGCGGTGTGACAACGGGCAGCGCCAAGGCGCCGATGACCAGCATCCAGCATCTGATTCCGGAGTTTGAGCGGTGGAAGGAGCGCTATCCCACAGGATTTGAGGGGTCGCTCACCATTCCCTGCTTGCATCGCATTCAGAAGGAGCGCGGCTATATCGCCGACAGTGATGTCGACGAACTCGTGGCATACCTTGGCGTGCCGCGCACGCAAGTCGATGAAGTGCTGGGTTTCTACACGATGTTCACGCGCGAGCCGTTGGGGCGCCATCATCTCCAAGTGTGCCACACACTGTCGTGCGCGTTGCGTGGCGCTGAAGGACTAGTGGGCTATCTCAGCGGCCGACTCGGCATTCAGCCAGGGGAGACCACGCCCGATGGGTTGTTCACCCTGAGCACCGTCGAGTGTTTGGCCTCGTGCGGGACGGCGCCGATGATGCGCGTGAACGAGGCGTATCACGAGAACCTGACGCCGGCGTCGGTGGACGCCCTGCTCGAGGAGCTCGCGCGTGAGTGAGGCCGTGACGTATCAGCCCCTCGGAAAGGATGGCAGCGTGACGGGCGTCAAGTTCTTCATGAACCACGACGTGACCGACCGCTCGCACCTGTTGGACGCGTACAAGGCTCGCGGTGGCTATCAGTCGCTGGAGAAAGCGTTGCGCACGATGCAGCCGGCCGATGTCACCAAAGAGGTGAGCGCAGCCGGCTTGCTGGGGCACGGTGGCGCCGCGTTTCCTGCCGGCCGCAAGTGGGGCGTGATTAAGGCGAATGATGGTGAGCCGCACTACGTGTGCATGAACGCCGACGAAGGCGAACCGGGCACGTTCAAGGATCGCTGGATTCTGCAGCACGTACCGCACCTGACGCTGGAAGGGCTCATTCTCGCGTCGTACGCGATTGGTGGGCGTCACGCATTCATCTACATTCGCGGCGAGTTTGATCTGCCATATCACCGCATTCAGGGCGCGGTGGATGAAGCGTACGCTGCCGGATTGTTGGGCAAGAACATTATGGGCACAGAGTACTCGCTCGATGTGGTGGTGTATCGCGGCGCCGGCTCGTACGTGTGCGGCGAAGCGTCGGCCATGTTGGCGTCGCTGGAAGGCCGAAAAGGGTGGCCGCGCAATCGGCCGCCGCGCTTGACGGTGAAGGGGCTGTATCAGAAGCCCACGGTCGTGAACAACGTGGAGACGCTGGCCAATGTGCCGGTCATTCTGGCGCTGGGCGCCGATGGCTTCCGAAAGGTGGGCACACCGAAGAGCCCTGGCACGCAGATGATCTCCATCTCCGGCCACGTGAACCGGCCGGGCGTGTACGAAATTGAATACGGCTACTCGTGGGAGCAGTTCATCTTCGATGACTGCGGCGGTATTCAAGGTGGTCGCGGGCTCAAATGCATCATTCCGGGCGGTGTATCGACCAAGGTGCTGAACCGCGACGAGCTGCGCGGCGTGACGCTCGATCACAACAGCGCGCTCAAGGCCGGTTCGCAGTTGGGTTCCGGTGGGATGATTGCGATTGCGGAGGGCACGTGCATGGTGCGCGCCGCACGTAACATTCAGCGGTTCTACCACCACGAGTCGTGCGGGCAGTGCACGCCGTGCCGCGAAGGCATGGGATGGATGGAACGCGTGCTCGATCGCATTGTGCGCGGCCAGGGGCGGATGGAAGACATCGACCGCCTGTACGGAATTTCCGATGCCAACGACGGCACGACCATCTGTTCGCTGGGTGACTCGGCCGGCTACGCCTGCACGGCCATCCTCGACCACTTCCGCGATGAGTTCGAGTATTTCATCACGCACAAGAAGTCTATGTATGACGGGCAGCTCGCGATTCACGATCCGTTCGCGGGTGCGGTGGTTACGCCGTTTCGGTCCGTGATGGCGGGGGCGGGCGCATGAGCGCACCGACGCGTCGCCGCGGAAACAACGATGTGGTCGATACCAGCGCCACGATCGACTTCTTCATCAATGGCGCGCCCTGTCAGGCGTACAAAGGTGAGTCGGTCATCCAGGCGGCCCGTCGCGCCGGCGTCGACATTCCGAACTTCTGCTGGCACCCCGATCTGTCTGTTCCGGGCAATTGCCGCATCTGCATGGTGGAAGTGGAGCAGGAGAACGGCGATCCGTGGTTTGATATCGGCTGCAACATGCCGGTCACGGATGGCATGCGGGTGCTCACGGACTCCGACAAGGTGAAGAAGCTGCGTCGGGAGACGATGCAGTTCATCACGCTCAATCACCCGGTGGATTGCGGGATTTGCAACAAGTCGGGCGAGTGTTTGTTGCAGGACTATCACTACGAGCACAATGGCATGGCGTCGCTGTCACGCGATGTGAAGACGCATGCCACGAAGTTTTATCCGTTGTCCGATCGCATCATGCTGGACAACGAGCGGTGCATTATGTGCACGCGGTGTGTCCGCTTCACGCATGAGGTGTCGGAGAGCCACGCGTTGGCGGCCGTGTATCGCGGCGATCACGCGCTCATTCGGCCAGCCGAAGACGCGAATTTCAATAC
>APMI01029375.1_pt1 | contig 9996 bp, 7 predicted proteins | sample 667938 | NCBI WGS metagenome assembly APMI01 (sample SAMN01084076, study PRJNA167559) | wastewater metagenome | biome: Wastewater | place: Denmark: Ejby Moelle, Odense | collected 2011-11-28
GGAACTTTCTAGCATGAAGTCAGTTATTGTATTTCCCGAAACAAACTTAATGAAGTCTTACTTAGTATTGCCGAGAGTAATAACATCGACATATATTTTCGGCATGCATTTGAAGACGCTGACTTCAATACTAACTTATTTACTTTCGTAAACGATGAAGAAACTGTCCAGTTTACCGGCACATACTTGTACGGGGCAGATGGAGCTAACTCCAAGGTCAGAGATATTATTAATAAGTAAACAGGCGGGTCAGAAGAGACACATTGGTTTTAGGCTGAATATAAATAATTTTTCATGCCGGCTGACGAAAATGGGAATTTTCTTATTGACAATCAATCAGTCCATCTTTGGCCTCGAGGTAACTACTTGTTGATGGGGCAACCAAATTTAAATGGAACTTTCTCATTGACTTTGATCCTTTCTTCAGACGGCAAAGTTACTTTTGAGAGTACTAAAGATGAACAGTAAATTTAGAAATTTCTACGAGATAGCTTTCCCGATGTGTTCGATCTTATCCCAAATGCAGTATATCAGTTTATGGAGAATCCCGTAGGATATTTCGGGACTCTATTCACAAAGCCATGGGCTTTCGGAGAAAGAGCAGTTCTTCTTGGTGATGCTGCTCATACGATAGTTCCATTTTTATGGCAGGCTGTCAATGTAGGCTTTAATGACTGCGTAGTATTGGACCAATTAATAGAAAAATATGGATTCGGTAAGGCATTCGAGCACTATGATAAAATACAGAAGAAAAATGGCGATGCAATTGCAGATTTGTCAATAAAAAATTTCAATAGATTGGCAAACCACTAATATGTTATCCAAAAGCTAGTTTAAATAAAAATAAGTCAGCTCTTTCCAAATAATTATTGTTCTTTGTATCGAGCTGTATTTTATGGTGACTACAGCTATTTCTAAGCTCAAGCAATAGCCTAAAGAAACTAGAAAATACTGACACAACTTTGTCAAGGGCTGAAATCAGACAAATAGTTAGATATCTCATTGGCTGAAAAATTGTTGCTCTCCAAAGCGTGTAATTAATTTAAGAAAATGTGAATAATAAAAATAACATTTATGAATTTATATAGCATTTCATTCACTAGTATTTATTACCGACAACGTGTGCTGCGAAAATTGAGCACTTATTTCATGATGACTGAGCAAGCCCTCTACTTTTTTATTTGACAAATTAAGTTTTTCTGTCTCGTTAATAATTTATTCAAGATTCATTCTTTTTGAGTTGTTTGCTAGACTTTTTGAGCTCCCAATAACTGTAAGTGACCGTATTTTGCATATCTAACATTCTTGATCATTTCCATGGGCACTTTTTCGTTTTAGCTTTCTCATTTCTGCCCTAAAATTTTATTTCTAACTTTCACTTTTTTCCAGTTAATTTCTTAACTGATTTATCTAACGATTTTTTTCTGACTCTTCCACATTTTTTTGTTTCAGATAAAGTTCCATATCATTATGACTTGTTTTTAAAACTTTTATAGTCGCTTCCAAAGACTGAATCTGAATAATAAGTTCTCGCTCTTTTTTATTAAATTATTATTGAAATTTAACATTAGAGCTAAGTTGCCCATTCAGTCCTGCTTCTAATTGCTGAATTTTTTACCTTAATTTTCTATTTTAATCAGATAGTTGAGCCATTTATCCTTCTCTCATCGCTAATTTTGTTTTTTATTCTTTCACTAAATTTTTTTGATAGTTAGCTTCTTCTCTGAGTCGGTTAAGTTCAAGAGATAAAGTAGTGATTTTCTACTCTGTTGCTGCTGTAAATTGTGATTTTCTCAAATCTTCGGAAGCTTTTGTTATTTATATCACTCTTATTTTCTCTTCATAACTCTTTCTTATGTTAATTTCATTTTATGAGCATATTTTAATTTCATTAGTCTTTTTATCTAATTGACTTCTAATTTCTTCTAGCTGTTTTCTTTAAGCTTAGAATTTAGTCTTCTCTTGTGCTAGCTCATACTATAAATCCCTTATTCTATTTTTCTATGAAGTCTTAATAGCACTGAATGATAGCATTGAATTTTCTCTTTTTAAATTTTTTTCACGCTCTAAGTATTAGATTTTTTATTCCTCTGCTTTTTTAATGCGTAGATCAAGAAAATACACTTTTTCTTCAAGCTCTTTGTTATAAGCAGAACGTTGTTTATGAACTTCTAAATCAGCAATAGCTCTCTCCATGAATGCTATTTGATTTTTAAGTACTGCATTTTCTTCAATAAGCTATTTATTGCTCATCTCAATACGATCATAACGAGCAAGTAGCTATTTATTAGCAGTCTCCACTTGTGACTGTTTCATCATCTGACTCCTTTCCTTACTTTGCATGGCTTATTCTTAAAGGGTTAAAATAATTCGATCTTTTCTTTACAACTACAAACACAACAGGAATATTCTGGAAATCAAAGGCTATGTTTCATTAGGTCTCAGATCGATTGAGACTTATGATTGAGCCTCAATTGACTGAATTGTGGGAATGTGTGTGTGATGGAATTCGAATGTATTTCTATTCATTTTTTTAAATTAATTACAACTTTATGCACATATTACTAATTCACACTACCGGACTACAATATTGTGATACCTTTTTATTTTATTTGAAGTTTGCTGACTAAAATAATTAAATCATTTTGGTTTATAATCGAGAATTATAAATCAGTCAATTATATGGCCCTCAACCATCGACTCAGTTTGTGTTTGGCACTACTGGCACTCTCGGCAAGTCTTCTAAACTTCACAACAGCGAAGGAGGTCAACTCATTTAACTTACTACTGCCAACGAGCTACCATCAGTCGAAGGGACATGCGCGCCAAATCGTCATCACCTCAGGAGGGTGCTACGATTGGTAATCAACCGAAAATTCAGTTATAAGAGTCGTAGGTACTCACCACGGTCTAGTGCCTAGCTAAGGCATGCCTAAAAACTAAAAGTGTAATTCAAATGGAATTGTGGAGTTGCTGCATTAAGGTAAATACCCATCATCTGTGTATGTGACAGCTCGTGACCAGGACACAGCCGAGCTTATCAGCATCCCCGTCCGCATTCGAGACCTAAAGCGAGTGTCTATTTTTACTAAATCCAAGATTATGAACATTAAGTAAATCCAAAATCTATAACTGTATGGCTTCGATTCGGAAAACAATACTTTCACTAGTCTGGAAGGTCTACGATTCCGATGGACTATCACTTAGGTTAGTGACGGTCAGTCTTCAACTGGCTCTATAACGAAAATACCTTTGACTTAGTCAGCTTTATATATGCCATTTGACACTAGAAAGAAACTAGAAACTGAATAAGGTGTCGAAACTGACTTACTAGTAATTAAAGCTAATCGCGTAGGCAAGGTGTTAATAAAAGTAAGATGCTTATAACCAAACTACGAGCTGATCTCAGACTAAACTACTTTATTTATTCAATAAAAATTCTAAATATGGCCAGGTCAACCAATGTACATTCTGGCAGGATCACAATATCAGTACCGTTTGATGACTCCCGCTGGTCTCAATATAACTCTCCCATCTCCAAACTACAAAATAATAGTATCTAACCCTTCATTTACAGTAAATAATCAATTGCTGGTGACAGCTCCTCGTAATGATGCGACCACTATAGTGACAGTTAGTGATTGGAGGACTTCTCCTGCTTTTTAGCAGTCGATTTAAGTTTCATCATTGCAGCCTGATGTTATTTAAATTGGCGTACCTGAACAGTTAGTAATCGGACAACCTATAAAATATGTTATCAAGTTTATGCATGGCAAAAGACAACTTCAAGGAACTGTCGATCCAAATTTACTCGACATCAGTATTGCATAAATTGATAATAATAAAATATTCACTCTTAACCAGCTAACAAACACTATTGTCAGTAACGGCAAAGGAGTCGGTGAGTTCAGAGTAACTTATAATGGTATTACTTCTAAAAAACGAATTGTTTCAGTGACTCCATTAAAGATAATATCCAGTAGTCAGAAAATAATATTGCCTGTTGGAGAGACATATCAGTTGCAAGTCGTAGGCGGTTCTGGATTATATAAGTACGTTTATCAACCTAAAAGTGAGGAATCACTACTTTCTTTATCCTCGAATGGTCTAGTTGTCACTCGTAAAGAAGGTCTAGCTTACGTTACTGTCATTGACTAAAAGAATTAACTCAACAAAATACAGGTTGGTATCGAAATTAGTAGAATTAGTGAACTTGCTAGTCTATAAAAATACAAATAATTTAATATCTTGGAAGATGGTACTTTTTATCTAACTGCTAAGCCATCAGGCTACACACAATATACTGAATGCAATGATGTATTACTTAAAACTGTTTCTTTCAATCCAAGCAATCCCTTGGAAATAATTCGATCTGAGCCTATCAATTCATAGACATTAGCATAGCTTTAAAATACAAGGCAGACTAATAAATTTATTGAAAGAGTTCTAAAACAAAGGACAACTATCAATGCAGATTAGATCAAGCGGGACTTAGATTTGTATTTGAAGTATGGATAGCTTAAGTTAACCGATCTAAATAAAATAATACTTGAAATGTAAAATTATGGACTTTGTGCTCGATTACTAATCAAACCAGTAGCAATATACGATGGCTAGATCTAAATTAAAAAACAAGGAGATTAGCGATACTAAAACTCAAGTAATAAATTTAATCTTAGAGTGTACGATAGATTAAGAAATAGCATTGATAAACTGCCTCTATCAAGCTCACAATAATCTATCACAATCACTCCTTTAGGATCACTTAAGTGGACAACACAAGGAGGATCCTATGCATGGAAGTTTAAAAATTTTGGAGATTTATAAGTATACATTAATGATATTAAAATGGACCCATCCTTATCTAAAAAATATGAAGACTATGTTTTCCCACTATTGACTTGTCCTGATCATGAAAAACTGAACGTCGAATACAACCTAATTTATAAAAATCAAGAAAGTCTAGATTTACTCCGACCTGTGAAACAAAACACACATTTAGTCATCAATTGCCGCTTCCCTGAATAATTCCGACTTGGTCTACCAGCTTCTTCAAGTAAATTGGATGATGGTTAACATTAAATGACATTTACTTTGGGTCGCAATAGAAATACGACTATTTACTTACTTCCTGGTCAATGCTTTAGATTTAATGTTGAACCTGTATTATTCAGAAAAGACTCCACAAGCGAAGTTTAATCATTCTATAATGCATCAAATGTTTTCTTCAAAATTGAAGGAGCATCATATGGAAAAGTATAACCATTCAAAGATAACAGCCCATCAAATAATATTCAAACATACACATACGATACCAAAAGCAGAAGATAAAGCTAGAAAAACAAAGACGACATATTGATAATTTCTGCAAAATAGGTGCGAAACTAGAATTTGCGTCAACGTTCATAGATTCCAAGACAGCTAACGCACACAATAATGATAAAATCAGTTCAGCCGTTGTCAATAAAAAGCAGCCCTAAATTAATATAAATATCAAATTTACCTAACTCTAAATTTGTGCTTGAAGTTAATAATGAACAAGATAGTAGTAGGTTTGGATTGAAATGTGATTAATCGCAGGTTCACTGTGCTAGAGAGGGTAACCAGATTGTTGTCAGTTCGCAACCTGGAGATCGTGGATCAATGTCAGAGCTTGTCATCACGGATTTGTATTCATTAGGGCATCCGTAAATTAAAATTCCTGTTAAAATTGTCACAGTCAATGGGTTAGATTTGCATGTTGCTCGATTATCGACATTGTAGAAATTAGAAGCTAGCAGACAATCAAGAAAGCCTATTGATAAAAATAGTCTACAATTTTCCACATGGGTCGTAGAGGCGGAACAATTTATTGCTATAGTCGATGCATACTCTATTAATGGTTCATAGAGAAACTATATTGGCGGCATTGACCCTAAGACTGTATAACTTAATATAGACAAATCATCTAATTTTAATATTCGGGAAATATTGAGAAAATTTGATGATGTCAACAATGTGGTTATCATCGTCTTTCAAGTCACCAGTCAGGATGGTCAAAAACATAGATCTGATAAAATTGACTCATCAGTTAAGTTGACTGCAACTTTGAAAACTAAAGGATCACAAATTATTAAATCAAACTCAGCTTAAGTTTAACTTTATCCAAATATTGAACTTAAAGGAATATCAAGTTCATTGCCTTTCGAACAACTAAACATAGGTGATAAATCATCAGTAGTATCAAAAATAGATTCATTCGCATTGATAATGTAAAGTTGTTCAACAGTACTGTAAATCCAAGGCGGCCCTCCTCTAATAAAAACAAAAGTGATCTCAAGCCCTGGCGATGGCACATACTTTAACATCGTGAAACTTGATTAGAGAGTATACAGAATTGATACTATTCAGGCAACTCCATAACGAGACTACCGCAACATTATGATATCGGGCAAGGAGAAGAATTTGATAGTGATATCGGCTGTCGCACAAGAGTAACAGAGCAATAGCAAAACTACTGAACTTGTGCATGTCCGCTGTCTTATTCTAGTCGCACCTATTAAATAAATTACTATTAGGGGTAGCAACCAGCTATTGGCTAATAGACATGTCAGATATCTTGCTGAATTTGGAGAAGATCAAGCCAATCCTAGCTTCAAAATTATCAAAGAATAATGTACTCTAAAATATAAATGGTCAATTCAGCAAGGCAATTCTTTGATACTGACAAGTGATACTTAAAAAATAGGTGTTAATGCTACAGCTCGATAAATAAATTTAACATAAAGAAACAAATCACCATAGAGTTCAGTTTCAGGGCTGATGGTAACTGTGTACAACAAGCATGGACGATAAATTGGCAGAAGCACAAAGAAATTATCAATTATTCAGGAAGATAAAGTAAATATACTTACAGCTGATAACTAAAACAATATTAAAAATAATTAGATAGTTCAAGGTAGTGACGAGATGTTATTGATACCACCATACTCAGGAGTAAGACTACCCAGAAATATTAAAACAGAGCTAGTGTGTCCTTGTTGTCAACATGGCCTGACTCTCAGTTAGCAGAATTAAATAACAACTGAACAGAGCTCAACAGATCCTCAGCTTATTAAAATTCAGTATCAATCTAAAACGGATTCCACATTGCCGACATTTTCTAGTATCGTGGTTGCTGATATTTGCTCAGTAGTAATCGAAAATGTTGATGGCGCTGTTGTTGTGAGTCCAAGTTCAAACACAGATAATCATAACAGTGACAAATATCAATACGTGAAATTTTATTTGCTGGACTGTTTAGGAAGACAATTCTTACACTATGATTACAAAAATATCGAGTACAGAGCCACAATTACTGATCCGCATGTGTCCTCTGTTTCTCTAGATCGAACAATGCAGGGATCGTTAGGTATTGAGGGTCATCAAATTGGACAAACTTACTTAGTACTTTAAGTGATATTAAACGGAGTAACAAAAGCAAAAGATGTAGTTCCTGTTTTTGTTAATGTATTTATTCAACCTTCGAAACCATTTTCAGTACACGTGGGTGATACCATAAACTTCAAAGTGCCACAAACACTTTCTGGATAACAAGAGTGGAAGTCATCTAATAACAAGGTGATTAAAATAAATGCTAATACTGGTTAAGCAATTGCATCTGAAGCTGGTGAGTCCTATGTGAAATTGGGCGTATTTTCAACACGAGTCACAGTGGTCAAATTAGTCGATTTAGTCAAACCTCGTGTAAAATTAACACAAGCTGAATACTAGTATCATCCCGTTTACGATAATCAAAGATTCATTGAAAAGGGTGATGCTAACTTAGTGCAAGATAAACTTAACTGGAAATGCTAGATTATCAGTAGAGAGAAATCTTATTTCAGACTTGTAGCTTCCAAGTAGACTATCGATGGAAAGCAAGTAATAGCTTGCAAATTATAGAAACTTCCAGATGCAGACACCAGCGAAGTCTATATTAGAACTATTACTATCCGAGTCACAGCTGAAAATCGATATGCTGGGTTCACATTTACAAAATAGTTTGAGTAACAGTTGTAAAATTTTGTCGTCCTCAGCGAGAGATACATAAATCCTAGAGACCCCAAATACAAAAAGACCAAAAATCAGCATATGTTAGTTATACAAACATCCGATAAGCTCACTGTTAGCCAGAGGGGAGGTCAAGATAGCTGGATACTAAATAATTAATTCAACGGATCTAGACAGATGATTTTGCTTGACTTAGCCCATTATAAGAGTGGAGATTGGCGCATACTACTTTCAAATCCAAGAACAAAACAAACATAATAAATACTGGTGAGCTCTATTCAGCCAGATACAGGGTCAGACAGTACTAACACTGAAATAGGACATAAAGACTAGTGGAAATGGACAGATATACTAGTAATTTTCATGGCTTTGAACTTCTTGCTGATTCTGTGCTATCAGATATTCCAGAACAGCAATGGCAGCCATGCGAAGGTGTTTTGAGTGATATTTGATGTAGACTAATTTTCAATAATTCATGTAATTATTATAATGTTATAAATATTAGTTATCAAATTCGCAATCTCAAAAAATTTATTGGAACTCTTTTGCATTGAAATTTTCAATAGTATCCTCACGTTTTAAAATTGACTTTAATAATTAGGATTATCTTCTTCTTTTTTAATTTAACATTTTTATTATCTTTTATTGAGTATTTGCATTTTTGACTTTGTGCACTCTGAAAATATTACTACTCCTTTATTCCAGAGCAATTTCATACCTTTTCAATCTTTATTCAGTTTTATTTTCAAGCTCATCAATTAATTTGAAAGAATTTTTATATTTTTTATCAAACTGTTCTTGAAATTTTCTGATTTTTTCATTTTAATAAAATCGATGTAATTATTGTATTTTAGCTCTTTCAACTTGTCTTTATCTTTGGATTTATGCTTGTCTTTAAATTATCCTCTGCATTTCTATTTTTCTAATTCTGATTTGTTATTGTTTTTTTGCTTCATCGAGATATTATTTTGCTTTAGTGATCGCTTGCTTTAATTTTGGTTCAACGATGTTATCGATCTGGATTTGCTGTTCTATTGCGACGATTAACATTGGGTCTACTTTATTTTAATTATCTTATAATCTTTTGAGAACTTAGATCTTTTGAACTCTTTCGCAATTTAAAGGACAGGTATGATCGCTTTTCCATTTTTATAAGCATAGATAACAAAATTAATGCTTGCATAGGCAAGTCATATGATTGCATCCTTAATTTCTCTCTATTTTGTTATGGCATTATGGACATGTTGCCAAAAGCAAGTAGTTGCCCATGAATAATTCGTTAGCACTTTTGCAGCTACCCTCATGAGTGGGCCATAGGCACTTTTTACAGAATTTTATGAAACAAACATTGCACTGGACTGTATGCTTATTTAATACTTCATTAGCTTACAAGATGCCATAATAGCATTTTTAATTAGAACATCTTGTAATGTTTTATTTATTCGTATACTTGATGAACTATATCTTTTTATACAACTCCATCAAATGTTAGCCCAATAATTTCAATAAATGTTCCTATTTACAGAGTGCAGCTCCACAACCTGCTGGACATGAAAGTGATTGAAAGTTTTTAATTGAAGCTTCAGCATAGGTAATTAAGCATGATTTACAGAAATTGTGTTCACATGCAGCAATTTTATGCATATCTGTGTGTTACTGAGCTATGCAGCAGATAGAGCATAATTATTGACTCTATTACGTTTTAATTTAATTCTCATTACTTTAGTCTGGAACATGCTCAATCTCTTTATCTGTACTAATTCCAAAATTGAGACTATAAGCATAATTCGTATATTATTCAGCTTTATGATCACTATTACTACTGCTTGATTAGCCTCGACTTTTGTGATCAATATTGGTATTGAGTGATTCTACTTGTGAGTTCATAATTCTTTTAATATCTAATTTAGTAAACAATTAAATGTATTATTGATAAATACTGATATATTTAATATGCAGTTACTT
>APMI01011350.1_pt1 | contig 9995 bp, 9 predicted proteins | sample 667938 | NCBI WGS metagenome assembly APMI01 (sample SAMN01084076, study PRJNA167559) | wastewater metagenome | biome: Wastewater | place: Denmark: Ejby Moelle, Odense | collected 2011-11-28
CCAGCCGTGCGCGGTTCTGGCGCCGCGCGAGCGGCTCGCTTTCAGCCGTTGCCCACCACGCCAGCAGCGGAATTCGATCTTGCCCTGCTCGTACCGGACAGCACCACGGCGGCGGCCGTTGAAGCCGCGCTTCGGCAGGCCGGTGGCGAGTTGCTTGAAGAGGTGCAGCTGTTTGATGAGTTCCGCGGCGCCGGGGTTCCTGCCGGTTCGCGATCGTTGGCCTGGCGGCTGACGTTCCGTCATCCGGAGCGCACGCTCCGGGAGAAGGAGATTGAGGGTCGCCGGAGCCGACTCCTGGAGATCCTCGAGAAGGAGTTGGGTATCCGTCCCCGCGCGTCCTGACATGAGCTCTCCACTGCGTCCCGAAGTCGCGGCCTTTCGTGAACTCGACGGGCTCGTGCGCAATCTCACCGACCAGCTCGCCGGTTACCGCCGGCGGGCGCTGGCCGCGGAGTCGCGTGCCCGCGAGCTCGAGCAACAGCTGGCCGGAACGGAAGGTCAGCTCAGTGAGCTCCGGGCGGGCACGGAGCAGATGCAGTCGGCGCGTGATGAAGCCATGCATCGGGCACGCCAGATGCACGACCAGCTTGAGCATGCCCGGTCGGAGATTCAGCGGGTGCAAGCCGCCTTTGCCGACGTGGCGGCCAAGTCCACACCGGAAGCGCGGGACCAGGAATTGGTCACTGAAAACGGGCGGTTGCGGGCACGATTGGGAGAGGCACGTGAGCGCACCACACAACTCGGGGAACGTATTCGCTTTCTCCGCCAACAGGTGGCCTTGGGAGCCGACCGATGATGGACACCCGTGCGGTGGTGAAGGTGCGCATTATGGGCGAGGAGTACACGCTCCGAACCGAGGCATCCCCCGACCATACCCGTTCGGTGGCGGAACACGTCGACCGCACCATTCGGGCCATTACCGGCGGCGGCGCCACCGTGGAGACGCACAAAGCGGCCATCTTGGCCGCGCTGCAGATCACCGACGACCTGTTTCGTGAGCGTGCCGCCGCCGAGTCCATGACGACCGATCTGCGGCAACTTGCGGCGGACATCCGTCCGTTGCTTCCGCCGGGGTTGCGCGGCGAGGACCTCGGCGCCGCCTGAGGGACCAGCCGCCGGCTCATTGAGCCAAGCTGTTGCGGCGGCTGGATTTCAGCCGTACGTTGCGAGGGTCGCCCGGGTCGCTCGGGAAGCGTTCTCAGCCATCAGCGCATCGCACCTCTGCGATCGCGCGGCCAGTTCGCTCGCTGCGGCGCGCGGCGTGTGTGATAGATCCGGCTGCTCACGATCAAGGACCCGCGCCACGACGCGGTGGAGTATAGATCATCATGGGAGAACTTCCCCTCGCGGCGCTTATCAGCGCCCTGGGCGTAGTTTCGGCTGTGGTCGCCTTTGTGTTCGGACGGAAGTCCGGGCGACAGGTCGAAATCGCCGAGCAGCAACGCGCGAAGGCCACCGCCGAAGAAACGGCCGGCCGCATTCTTGACGAAGCCAAGCGTGAAGCCGAGACGCTCCGCAAAGGCGCCATCGTCTCCGGTAAGGAAGAGATCCTGCAACTTCGTGAGACCCACGAAGTGGAGATCCGCCAGCGCCGCGGCGAGGTCGAGAAGGAGGAGAAGCGCGTCACGGAACGCGAGACCCACATCGATCGCGCCCGCGAGTCACTCGAGGGTCGCGAGCAGGAGTTGCAGCGGCGCCAGAGCGAGCTGCAGCGTCGTGAAGGGGTCGCCACGTCCCGCGAAGAAGAGCTCGACAAGTTGGTGGCGGAGGAACGTCGCCGACTGGAGCAGCTTGCCGGACTGAGTGCCGACCAAGCCAAGGCCGAGTTGGTGCGCCGCCTTGAGGACGAGGCCCTGGCCGATGCGGCCAGTCGCCTACGTGAGATTCGCGAGTCCGCGAAGCGCAACGCGGAGCGCGAGGCCAAGAAGATTGTCGCGCTCGCGGTGCAGCGCGTGGCGGCTGAAACCACCGCGGAGTCCACGGTGTCGGCCGTCTCGCTGCCGAACGACGAAATGAAGGGGCGAATTATCGGGCGCGAGGGGCGAAACATTCGCGCCTTCGAACTCGCGACCGGTGTCGATGTCATTATCGACGACACGCCGGACACGGTGGTCGTGTCGTGCTTCGATCCGGTACGCCGCGAAACCGCGCGACTGGCCCTCGAGAAGCTCGTGAGCGATGGACGCATTCATCCAGGTCGCATCGAGGAAGTCGTCGCGAAGGCGCGCAAGGAAGTTGAGGCCGCGATCGTCGAGACCGGAGAGCAAGCCGCCTACGATGTGGGCGTTACCGGGCTCCATCCGGAGCTCATTAAGCTCATCGGCCGTATGCGGTGGCGTACGAGCTACGGCCAGAACATTCTCTCGCACAGCAAGGAAGTCGCGTGGCTCGCCGGTATGATGGCGGCTGAGCTCGGACTCGATGTGGCCCTCGCGAAGCGCGGGGCGTTGTTGCATGACGTGGGCAAGGTGCTCACGCATGAACACGAAGGCACGCACGTCCAACTGGGCGTAGAAGTCGCCACCAAGTACGGAGAGAATCCGCTGGTGGTCAATTGCATCGCCGCGCACCACGACGACGTACCGCACGAAAGCGAGGTGTCCGTGCTGGTGCAGGCGGCCGACGCCATTTCGGGTTCACGTCCAGGAGCCCGTCGCGAAGCGTTTGAGACATACGTCAAACGACTCGAAGGGCTGGAGCGCATCGCGTCCAGCTATCGTGGCGTGGAGCGCGTCTTCGCGATTCAGGCCGGACGCGAGATTCGCGTAGTGGTGACGCCGGAGCAAGTCGATGACGCGCGTATGACCGCGTTGTCCGAGGAGATCGCGCGTCGCATTGAGTCGGAGTTGCAGTACCCTGGGCAGATTAAGGTCGTTGTCATTCGCGAAAGCCGGGCGGTGGATTTTGCACGCTGAACTGATCGACGGGAAAGCCATTGCCGGCGCGATTCGCGACGAAGTGGCGCAGGATGTCGCACGGCTGGTCGCGATGGGTGTGACGCCCGGGCTGACGGTGGTCTTGGTAGGCGACGACTCGGCCAGCGCCACCTACGTGGGCGCGAAAGAGAAGGCCTCGCGCGCCGCTGGTATGGCCGGCGAAACGATTCGTCTCCCGGCGGCAACGACACAGGTCGAGTTGCTTGCACTGATCGAGCGCCTGAACAGCGACGACGCTGTGCATGGCATTTTGGTACAGATGCCGCTGCCCAAGCACATCGATCCCGATACGGTGATCCGTCACATCCTCCCCGAGAAGGATGTCGACGGCTTTCACCCGGTGAACGTCGGAAAGCTGCTCATTGGACATACCGACGGCTTTGTGTCGTGCACACCGGCCGGCGTCATCGAGCTGTTGGTGCGCAGCGGCGTCGATACGCGTGGCGCGGAAGCGGTGATCGTGGGCCGTAGCAACATTGTTGGCAAACCCATGGCCGCGCTGCTGGTGCAGGGACGTGCCGGTGGTGATGCGACAGTGACCGTCTGTCATAGCCGTACAAAGGATCTCGCCTTTCACACCCGGCGGGCAGATATCCTCATCGCGGCGATTGGCCGCGCCGAGATGATCACGGGTGATATGATCAAGCCGGGCGCTGTCGTCATCGACGTTGGCATGAACACGAAGCCCGATCCCACCAAAGCCAAGGGCACGCGGCTCTGCGGTGACGTGCACTTCGAGAGCGCCGCTGCGGTCGCATCGAAGATCACGCCCGTCCCCGGTGGCGTGGGGCCAATGACCATCGCGATGCTGCTGCGTAATACCGTGCGCGCCGCCGAGATGGTCGTCGCGCGTCGTTCCGGCCGCTAGTCGTGGCAGCACGCCGCTCGGGCGGCTACGGGCCGCCAGCTGCGGATGCGGCGCCAGGAAGTGCGCCGGAATCGGCGGTCCCGGTTCACACGCTGACCTCGGCGGCCAAAGACGTCATCGAAGGCGCGTTTCCCCCAATATGGGTGCGCGGCGAAGTTAGCAACTTCACCAACCATCGCAACGGACACTGGTACTTCTCGCTCAAAGATGCGGAAGCGCAGGTCAAGTGCGTGGTGTGGAGCAGCGCCGCGCGCCGTATTCCGGCGCCACCCGACGACGGCATGCAAGTGGTGGCCCTCGGACAGATGACCGTGTGGCCGGTACGCGGCGACCTGCAGTTCTCCGTCCGTGCCATCGAAGCCGAAGGGGATGGCCTGTGGCGGAAAGCGCTGGAGCAGACCCGGCTTCGTCTCGAACGTGATGGTCTGTTAGAGCTCTCCCGCAAGCGCGCGCTCCCGGCGTTTCCGCGACGCATTGCGGTCATCACGAGCCCCGACGGTGCCGCCATGCACGACATCATCACCGTGACGCGCAGCCGCAGCGCCGATGTGGAGCTCGTGATCGTTCCCGCGGCGGTGCAGGGCGAGTCCGCACCGGAGTCACTGGTCGCGGCACTCGAGCGAGCTACACGGTGGGCGCATGCCGACCTGCTGATTATTGGGCGAGGCGGCGGGAGCCGCGAAGACCTCTGGGCCTTCAACGATGAGCGGGTGGCTCGAGCGCTCGCGGCGTGTCCTATCCCGACCATTTCAGCGGTTGGACACGAGACCGATATCTCGATTTGCGATCTCGTGGCCGACGTGCGCGCAGCGACGCCTTCGGCGGCGGCTGAATTGGCCGTTCCGTCACGACGCGAAGTGATTGCGCGCGTCGAATCGTTGAGCAAGCGGTTGGCACAAGCGGCCAAGCGCCGCGAAGACCGTGCGGTGCATGCGCTGCGTCAACTGCAGCAGCGGTTCGCGAACGCCGGCACCCGGCTCGTCGAACGGCGCCGGGCGCGCATCGAGCGCGTGGCCGGACAACTGCATGCGCTGTCCCCCCTGAATACCCTCGCGCGCGGCTTCGCGGTGGCGCGCACGGCTGGGGGCGCTACTTTGAGCATACGTAGTGAGTTCACCCCCGGCGCGGCCTTCGAACTGTGGCTGCAGGACGGGATCGTTGACGCTGTATCCGGTGCCAGCCGGCCGCTGCCCGACGGAGTACGACGCCCCACCGAGGAGGAGCAGGCGTGACTTTCGAGCAATCGCTCGCGCGGCTGGAGGAGATCGTCCGCGATCTCGAACGCAGCGACGTCAATCTCGACGAAGCCCTGCGCCTATTCGAAGAGGGCATCACTCATCTTCGGTCTGCCGGCGCGTCGCTCAAAACTGTGGACGCCCGCGTGCAGCAGCTCGTCGAAGCGGCGGACGGCTCGTTCTCGTTAGTCGAGTTGGAGCAGTAGCGCGTGAGCAGCGTAAGTAGCGTGACGATGACTCCCGCGCCGCTGAGTTTCGCGGTTGAGCGCGCGGCCGTGCAAAAGGCGCTCGACGGTTTCTGTGCCCGCTGGCTCGCCGACATCGCGCCGCTGACCGCCGAGGCCATCCGCTATGCGCTGCTGGGGGAAGGGAAGCGGCTCCGCGCCATTCTCGTAATGGAGGCGTATCGCGCCTGTGGCGGCACCCGGAGCGCGGTCGACCTCGCCGCCTCCGTCGAAGTGGTGCACGCGTACTCGTTGGTGCACGATGACCTTCCGTGCATGGACGACGATGACGTGCGTCGCGGCCGCCCGACGGTGCACCGCGTGTATGGCGTCCCCATTGCCACTGCGGCCGGCCTGGCCATGGTACCACTGGCAGCGCGCGGGGCGTGGCACGCCGCCAAGTCAATGGAGCTCCCCGACGACGTGGCCGGCGCCATCGTCCGCGACCTCATGGACGCGTCCGGGGCGGGCGGCATGATTGGCGGGCAGCTACTGGATCTCGAGGCCGAAGGGGTGCACCTGAATCTGGAGGCCATGGAACGTGTCCATCGCCTCAAAACGGGAGCCCTCATCATGTCGTCGGTGACGGTGGGCGCCCGGGCGGCGTTTGCTCCGGAGTCGCGCCGTGAGGCGCTGGCCCGCTATGGCGCCGCCATCGGTCTCGCCTTCCAAATTGCTGATGACGTGCTCGATATCACGGCGACCACGGACCAGCTTGGTAAGACGGCCGGACGTGATCTCGACCTGAACAAGAGCACGTATCCCGCGCTTCTTGGGGTTGAGGGAGCAATCGCGCGTGCCGTCGCGTTGGTAGAGAGCGCGTGTGCTGCGCTGGCCGAGGAGGGGTTGTTGACCCCCACCCTCGAGCAGTTGGCACGCTACATCGTTGAACGCAGGTCCTGACCTCCATGTCCATGTCCATTCTCGAAGGCATCCAGTCTCCCGCCGACGTCCGCACGCTCTCCCGCGACGAGCTGCGTACGCTCGCTCAGGACGTGCGGGACCGCCTGATCGACGTCTGCTCGCGCACGGGCGGTCACATCGGCGCCGGACTTGGCGTGGTCGAATTGACCATCGCGCTGCATGCGGTATTCGATACGCCAACCGATCAGATCGTGTGGGACGTGGGGCACCAAGCCTACCCGCACAAGCTGCTCACGGGGCGCAACGATCGCATGGAGACGCTGCGGCAGGAGGGCGGTCTATCCGGCTTCCTCAAGCGCACCGAAAGCGAGTACGACACGTTTGGCGCTGGCCATGCGGCGACCGCGATCTCGGCGGCGCTGGGCATGGCGGCCGGACGCGATGTGCTAGGTGAGTCCTTCAAGGTGGCGGCCGTCATTGGAGACGGCTCGTTGGGCTCTGGCTTGGCGTACGAAGGCTTGAACAACGCCGGCCATTCGGAACGTGACGTCATTGTCGTGCTGAACGACAACGAGATGTCCATCGCGCCCAACGTCGGCGCCATGCACAAGTATCTCACCAGCATTCAGCGCAATCCGCTTTACAACCGCTTGCGCTCACGCATCGGCGACATCGTCGATCACGCGCCGGGCCCGTTCCAGTCCGCCGGCACGCTGCTGCGGAAGTGGGAAGAGAGCGTGAAGTCGCTGCTGACGCCGGGTGTGCTGTTCGAAGAGCTGGGCTTCCGCTACTTCGGTCCCATCGATGGGCATGACATCGATGCGCTCATGGACACCTTTACGGCAGTCCGTGATCTCAAGACACCTCGCTTGGTGCACGTGATCACGAAGAAGGGCAAAGGCTTTCCGGCGGGTGAGCACGGCGAGAAGTGGCATGCACTGCCCCCGGGACACGATCCGGCGACGGGCAAGCAGCTCAATGCGACGACCGGCAATCCTGCGTACACCGCCGTGTATGGCAAAGGGCTCGCGGAGCTGGGCGCGGAGCGCGCTGACGTGGCAGTCGTCACCGCCGCCATGCCGAGTGGAACCGGTACCGCGCCGTTTGCCAAGGCGTTTCCGAATCGCTTCTTCGATGTCGGCATCGCGGAAGGTCACGGCGTGACGTTCGCGTCGGGATTGGCAACGCGTGGTGTGCGACCGGTCGTGACGATCTACTCGACGTTCTTGCAGCGCGGATATGACAACATCATCCACGACGCCGCGCTGCAGAAGCTTCCCGTGGTGTTCGCCATGGACCGCGCCGGTTTGGTTGGCGAAGACGGTGAGACGCATATGGGGCTGTACGACATTGCGTACATGCTGACCGTGCCGAACATGATCGTCACCGCGCCGAAGGACGGTACGGAGATGCTCGCGTTGCTGCGCGCCGGCGTGGAGCAGACCGATGCGCCCTTCTGCTTGCGCTATCCGCGCGACGCGTCGCCAGATGTGCCAGGCGACATGGCCAGCATTCCGGCCACCCCGCATGCCACGTGGGATGTCGTGCGTCGCGGGAAGGACGTCGCCATTCTTGCCGTGGGCACCATGGTGCTGCCGTCCCTGGCGGCGGCCGAAGCGCTCGCCGCCGAGGGACTCGACGTGACGGTCGTCAACTGCCGCTATCTCAAGCCGTATGACGAGGTCACCCTCGCCGCGATTCTGGCCGACCACACGCACGTGCTCACGGTGGAAGAAGGCATCGTCATCAACGGCTTCGGAGCGTACATGAGCACGATCATCAACCGGCAGTCGCCAACCGTGCGGGTGGGCGTGCACGGCGTTCCGGATCGCATTGTGTACGCCGCGCCGCGCAAGAAGCAGCTCGCGATGCTGGGCCTCGATGCGGCGGGCATCGCGCATCGCGTGCGGGCGTTGCACGAGTCTGAGGCGCTCGCCGGTTGATGCGCGTCGGCGTCATTGGACATCGCGGATACGTCGGGTTGCCGGCGATCCTGGGCACGTTGCTCGACATCGCGCCCGAGTACGGCCTGACGTTGGCGTTCGAAGATGATTTGTGGGATATCGCCGAGGAGGGTGAGCGCCTCGGCGCTGCCCCAACCGTCGATGCGCTGATCACGTTGGGCGGCGACGGCACGTTGTTGCGTGGCGCGCGATTCCTCGACGGACACGCGGTGCCCATCCTGGGCATCAATCTTGGTCGGCTGGGCTTTCTGACCAGCTGCAGCGGACCGGAATTTGAGGAGGGCGTCCGGCGCTTCGCGCAGGGCGACTTCGAATCCGAGCCGCGCATGGCGTTGGAATCGTGCGCGCTCAATCGCGACGGTGTCGAGCGCTGCAATTGGCGCTCGCTGAACGATGTGGTGCTGCACAAAGGCGGATTCGCCCGCGTCGTACGCTTCTCGGTGTTCGTGGACGATGAGCCCATCGGTTCCTACTCGGCCGACGGCTTGGTGATTTCTACGCCGACCGGTTCAACGGGCTACTCGCTGTCGGCCGGCGGGCCCATTGTGGTGCCGAACATGGACAGCATTGTGCTGACGCCCGTCTCGCCGCATACGCTGGCCATGCGGCCGCTGGTGCTGCCGCCGCAGGTGGAGGTGAAGGTGCGCGCGGATGACGGACCGGAGGAGCTGCTCGTGACGATTGACGGGCAGGTGGGCACGACCTTCACTGGCGGTGAAACGTTGGTGGTGCGTCGCGCTGCCAATCCGGTGCAGATCGTGCGCTTCCCCGGTACCACGTTCTTCACGCGACTGCGGCGCAAGCTGGGATGGGGCGGCCTATCCGAGCGTGACGGCGACGCCGTCTGATCGCGTCTCCTAGCGGCGTACCCGCTGACACCTGCCGATGCTCGTAGAACTTCGCATCCGGAACGTCGCCGTCATTGATACGGTGTCGCTGCCGCTCGCGGCCGGTTTGAACGTGTTGACGGGCGAGACGGGCGCCGGTAAGTCGCTCATCATTGGATCGCTTGGCATGTTGCTGGGCGAGCGCACGGCGTCCGATCGTGTCCGACCCGGTGCAGAGCGCGCAACGGTTGAAGGCGTGTTCGAGGTGGCCGCCGATGCGAGTCTGCGCACGCTGCTAGACGAGCGCGGGATTGAGCTCGACGAGCACGTGCTGGTTCTCAAGCGCGAAGTGTTTGCCGCTGGACGGTCGCGGGCGTGGATCAACGGTTCGCCAGTGAGTGCAAGTGTGCTGGCGGAAGTCGGCTCCCGTTTGGTAAGCGTGCACGGGCAACACGAGTCGCGGCAGTTGGTGGACCCCGATCATCAACGCGATTTGCTCGACGCTTACGCCCATGCGGGCGATGTCCGCGCGCGAGTCGCGACGGCCTATGCGCAGGTGCAGGCGCTTCGGGCGCGTGAGCGTGAGCTCGAGCAGCGCCGGGCCGATGCGGCGCGGCGTGCCGACTATCTCCGCTTCGTGCTGCAAGAGATTGAGGCGCTCAACCCGGTGGCTGGCGAAGACGTGACCATCGACGCCGAGATCAATCGACTGGCGCACGCCGAAGAGCTACAGGCGCTCGCGGGACGGGCGGCGGCTGCCATCTCGGGCGATGAGGAGGCCGCGCTCGCACGGTTGGGCGTGGTGCGACGGAGCCTCGCGAGTTTGGCTCGCATCGACGAGTCCACCGAGCGCTTGCAGTCCGGATTTGACGGCGCTGTGTATGCGCTCGAGGAACTCGCGAGTGAGCTGTCGGCGTATGCCGATGCCATTGAGGCCGATCCGCAACGGCTGCGCGCGCTTGAACGCCGCCGCGAGGCGCTCGTTGGTGTCATGCGCAAGCATGGACCGACGCTGGACGACGTGCGGCGGACGCTCGATGATGCCCGCGCCGAACTCGCGCTGGTCGACAGCGGCGC
>APMI01017987.1_pt1 | contig 9994 bp, 7 predicted proteins | sample 667938 | NCBI WGS metagenome assembly APMI01 (sample SAMN01084076, study PRJNA167559) | wastewater metagenome | biome: Wastewater | place: Denmark: Ejby Moelle, Odense | collected 2011-11-28
GGCTGCTATTTCTATCCGCGTTATTTTATGGAAGTAAAATTATCAAATTATTCCATAGCCGCAGTAAATATTGCCTGCATTATACATACGTGGATACCATCCTGCCATATTTTAATTGTTTTAATCCGCTTTAATGATTTCGCGGCTTCAATAAACGGATCATCAACTTTTCATATTCTATGCTTGTCTGATATGGTTTTAGGTATAAAAATATCGTTTGTTTCGACCATATTGATCACAAAGTTTATCGGGTACGTGTAACATGCCCGCGCAAGCCGTGGAATCTGCTTAACTTAATAGCATTGAGCGCGCGCGAGCAAAGGAAATGATATCGTTTTTGATTTGTCTTCACCACGCGAAAGGATTACCTTCGGTGAGAAAAGTTCGCGCTAGCGGGGATTTTTTCACCATTACATTATCATCTGAGGCTGGAAGATCAATCAAAACTTAATCGGCCAGCTTTTCTTTAAATAATGAATACACCGGTCCAGTCAACCTTTGCAACAGCCGCATATCCTCAGTAATAATTTCGGCACTGCCGGTCATCTCCTGCGAAAAAGGAAGTGTTTTATTATAGTTTGTAATCAGTCCATTATTTAATTTAATTTCTACATAATAATTCCCCTGATCAGGTACTGAGGATATTGTGCTGATTGTTCCCTTTAACATTCCATATTCAATATATGGGAAATTCGTGAGTTTAATGTTTACCTGCTGCCCTGCTTTAACTTTGCCGGCTCCAAGCATCGGAAGTATAATTTTACCAATAGGTTTTTCCTTCTTTTTTGGAATAACGGTCATAACCTGTTCGCCTGATTTTACATTTTGGTTTGAACTCCAGTATTTCCCTACAGATACAATTCCATCAACTCTGCTTTTCAATACATAATTTAGCTCCCAGGTATCGAATTGACTACAGAGGTTTTTAAAGGTTGCACTTATTTCGTTTAATAGTTTTTGTTTTTCATTTTCATCATTCAATTGTAATTCAAGCACTTGCTGGTTGAGCTGATTAATCTGGATATCTGTATTGGAAAGTGCTATTTCCGAATTTTTATATGCTGATTTTGTGCCAATTAAAGCTATTTCTGATTTTTCAAATTCTGCCGATGGCAGAACTTTTTGTATACACAACAATGAGTCACGCCTATATTGAATAGTTGCGATCCGGAGATTTTGAGCCTGTAAATTTGTTTGACTTTTAAGCTTTTCGAAATAAGAATTTGTTAACGCAATCTGCTCCTGTAAAGCTCTGATCTTTTTAGCATTAAACGACATTTCAATGTATCTTTTGTAATTACTCACCGCAGTTGTCCAATTCAGGTAATAGGGTTGTAATTCGCCAAGGTTTAGTATTGTTGATGTATTAGTTTCGCTGATTGAAGCTTTGTATCCCAAAGAGTCGGCCCGAAGTATAAGCTTTTTAAGTATGAAAATTGATTCAATATCCGAGGTGTTTTCGAGTATAGCCAGGTATTGCCCCGATGTTACAGCTTGTTTATCGGTAACGTAAAATGCTGTTATCCTTCCGCTGCTGCGTGCAACAACAGGCGAAGGCGGATTATTGGTTGTAATAACAATGGGTGCACCTATTATATCAGGATATTTAAACACCCAACTGCCTGCAATGAGTGCAAGAATAATTATAAGAAACAATATCACTCCACGACGCAAAATCCAGTTTGGTGTTTTACCCAGGATTTCGTCAATTTCCTCACTGCGGATTTCTATGGATCGTTCTTTTAGTTCTTCAGGCATTTACTAATGTGTTAATGCGATAATGTGCTGATTCTGCGTAATTAATTATGCCAGAATTAATTTCCTAACTCAAGTTGATTCTTTACCAATTCATAATAGGCACCTCGCAGGCTGGTTAACGCCTCATGTGTACCCTGTTCAATAATTTCGCCCTTTTCCAAAACCACAATTTGATCGGCATTTTTTACGGTGCTTAGACGGTGCGCGACAACTACAACGGTTTTTCTATTCGGTGTGCGACTTTGAGTCGCGCCCCGAATATCAAACGCGACCTGGCTATCTTGGATGCCGCTGAAAAACTCTTCCAGATTCTGCATAATCACTTTCTCGTTGTTGGCATCCAGCGAATTGGTTGCTTCGTCGAAAAAAACATATTCCGGATTTTTATATACTGCCCTGGCAATTAAGAGCCGTTGTCGCTGTCCCTGGCTAATGCCGCTGCCTTCCTGCCCTATTTTGGTATTAAAGCCTAAAGGCAAGCCATCAATGAACTCCGAAATATTTGCCACTTTTACAGCGTGTCGTAATTTGATCAAATCCACATTTTCATCACCCGGAGCAATATTTTCGGTAATGGTATCCGAAAAAATAAAACCATCCTGCATTACAGCCCCGCATTGCGAACGCCAGAAACTGCTGCTGAAGTTTTTATGCAAGGTATCGCCTACCCTGATCTCGCCGGTAACCGGCTCGTAAAATCCCAATAAAAGTTTTACCAGCGTAGTTTTACCGCTGCCGCTGCTTCCAACAATGGCTGTGGTTTTCCCTTCCGGGATGGATAGGTTTATGTTTTTAAGCACCATCTCGCTGTGCGGGCCTTCGTACTGGAATGATAAGTCTTGTACCGTGATAGTCTTATTTTCGGGCAAGTGATGAATTTTCATGGCTGTGGCGGGTTCTTCATCTTCTTTCTGATGAATTTCACCCAGGCGTTCCATGCTTATTTTTGCGTCCTGGGCTGCCTGCATAAAGTTTATCATTTGCTCAACCGGTGCATTTAACTGGCCGATAATATACTGCACACTCATCATCATGCCTAGTGTGATATCGCCATTTATTACGGCTGATGCTGCCAGAAATGTGATAAAAATATTTTTGGATTCGTTGAAAAACAGCGCGCCTGCCTGTTGCCACTGGTTAAGTGCGAGACCCTGCACGCTTACCCGGAAAATACGCGCTTGTATGCGTTCCCATTTCCAGCGTTTCTGCCGCTCGCAATTGTTAAGTTTAATTTCCTGCATACCGGTGATAAGTTGGTACAGGTTGCTCTGGTTATCGGCCAGTTGCGCAAAACGCTTGAAATCCAGTTCGCGGCGTTTTTTCATAAACAACCATACCCAGATAAAGTATATTGTACTGCCAATTATAAAAACGCCCAATATCTTCAGGCTGTAAATAGCCAGTACAACGCTGAAAATAAGCAGGTTTACCGTCGAAAATAAAATATTAATGGATGAGCCGGTAAGAAAATTTTGTATACGTGAATGATCGCCTATACGCTGCATAATATCGCCAATCATTTTGGTATCGAAAAAACTGATAGGGAGTTTCATCAGTTTGATCAGGAAATCGGAAATCAGCGATATATCAATGCGTGTACTTATATGCAGCAGCAACCAGTTACGTATAAAATCAACGGCTGTGCGGCTTACCATCAGTACCATTTGGGCTATAAGTACCAACGATACAAAATTGAGATTTTGGTTTCCAATTCCTTTATCAACAACCGATTGAGTTAAAAAGGGCAAAATAAGCTGTAGCAAGCTGCCCAGCAGCATAGCCAGCATAACCTGTACCATAAAACCCTTGTGCGGGCGCAGGTATTTTAGCAAAAACCGGAACTTTGTTTTATCCGGTTTCTCATCTTCAATGGCATCAAAATCCGGGCCTGGCTCCAACAGTAAGGCAATGCCCTTTTCATCGCCTTCCTGTTTATCACTAAGCCACGAAGCAAGGAATTCTTTTTTTGTGTACTTTACCAGGCCGTGAGCGGGATCGGCAACATATATTGTTGTTTTCTCCGCTTTGCCTGTAATTTTATAAACAACTACAAAATGATTTTGATGCCAGTGAACAATGCAGGGCAGCACGGCTTCCTGCTCTAATTGCTCCCAACTTATGCGCACACCTATGGTACGAAAGCCAATAATTTCAGCTGCCTCGCTTATGCCTAACAATGAAACGCCTTCCCTATTGATAAAGCACTTTTCGCGTAAACCTTGTAAGCTGTAACTTTTCCCGTAATGCTTTGCTACCATTCGTAAGCAGGTTGGGCCACAGTCCATGGCATCAAGTTGATGAATGAAAAGGAAATCCGTCATAATTGCAGATTTTTTTCTTTTGCCAAAGATGAACGATAATATCTGAATAGAAAATTATATACAACAAATTCATGATAAGGCTGTCGTTCTTGGAATATCCTATTTATCATCATGTGTATATAACTGCCAATAAGTGAACTTATCGGTAATTGTTTTTCACTATTTCTATTTGAGCTAAATAATTCTTTAACAATATAGAATAATTTTTCTGACCTTTCATCAATTATTTCATAGTACTGAATGTAATCACTATCAATATTTTTATTGCCACTCATAAATTTCTGAATATAATTATTTTCACTTCGATATTTCTTATTTAATTGCAATTTAATAAGGGAATTTGATTGAAATTTATCCCCATAAGATTTGTCTAAAAGATTTACATATTCAAATTTTTGTTCATTATTATAGTAAAAATCATTAAATAACTGATCTACAGACTTCATTGCAAATAACCAACGATTTCTTTCGCCTTCCTTCCCATTAATTAAACCTATCATTTTTGCCACCATCACACTGTCAAGAAAAAATATAGATTCACTAAGAACTATATTTCTAATGCCATATCGCTCAATTTCACGGTTATATGTGTCAATTTGAACTTTATAAACTAGTCTTGTAGATACAAAAGGCTCAATAGCATCATAGATTAATTTTATTACATCACCAATACAATCTATTTGAAAAAGTTCTAAACGCCAACGAATATGAAAATGAGGGTCAGCATATCGAATAAAATACCATTTAGTAACTAACCCACATTTTATCAATTGATTACTGGTTGTTTCAATTATTTCGTGAAGCAACATATCGGCTGACTTTAAACCAACATACAATTTATAATAAAGCCACTGATCACCTAAAATGAACTTCCTTTGCATAGTTTTTAAAATTAAAATACCGATTTCTCCCTATTTCTATAAAAAGGAATTAAAAACTCATTTGTAAATCCGCCATCAGGCCCATTAATGAAAAGATTTTTTTCAGTAAAGAGAAATTCTTTTAACGTAAAAAACTTTTTCTTTTTTACCAAATTTATTAATATTTTTATGCAAAATTCATTACTTAAATTTAAATAAAGTTCGTTGTCATCTTCAGCAAGAATGACCTCATCAGGTATTTTAAATGATTGAAACAATGATTGGAAATGGCTAATTTTATCCTTTAATTCTCGAGTTTTATTCAAATAGACAATATCAGAATCAAAAAAATTCCAACTTGCTCTTGATAAGATAACATTTTTATAAATAATTCTTGGGTAAAATCTATATAATTTTGAAAATGGGCCCCAAGAAAACTCTAATCCTCTTCGTAAATTTTGTGATTGTAAATCACAAAGAAAATGATATATCGGCAAAGGATTATATTCAAAGTTATGAGCTGATGAGAGTCGTGGAATAATTTGTTTATTCAGTTTTTTAGAGCGTAAAACAATTTGGTTATTCCTCACACTAACTAACAAATCACTTGGCTGTATTTGGAAATCTTTTTGAATTCCAGATTTTGAAAGGTATGGTATTTCATACTTCCTAAGAATGGGTCTTAACAATATATTTCCCGTCCTAGCCTCCGGCAGATGGATGATTTCAGCGTACAACATATCATTATTTTGTTTTTCATCTTTATCAATTATTTCTTTAGTAAGATTTAGAACTTTTTTGTCAGTATAACTGAACCGACTAATAAGATTTGCTGCACTGGCCCCACCTCCTGCTGATTTAATATAAAGCTTATGAATTTTATCTTCAGTATGCTCAATTACTTGTATAAATGCTATCATTGTTTCAGGTAAGTCATCCCATTTCGCAGAGAAAGAATTTAAATCATCGTCAGTTATTTCAATTGTATAACTATTTTTCTCAAGAGCTTGAGCATATTTTTTATAAATAAACGAGTATGACTCATCCCAATTAATACTTAATTTATGATTTTTTACTTCTTCTATTGCTAATCCATCAATAAGTGGTGATATTCCAATAGTTGTATTTTGAAGATACCCTATACCGGTTTCAATATCTAGTGCCTCCAGAATAGGTATTTCCTCATCTTCATAACGATCGTAAAAAGCTTCCCTGAATTTATCTAAATTATAGGGGGGGAAACTTGGGCTCAAATTATTCAATATTTCAAGTGCTGGATATATTTCATTTATTATGTTATGGTTAAGATTACATGTTTTGGCAGGTTTAACCATATCAGTCTGAAAAAGAAACTGTATATCATAATCTATTTTAAGTTGTTTAACCAAATCAATAATTTTTTCATATTTTAAAACAGGCTTCCCAATGCCAGGATTGTTGTCTTTTATTCTATTAAGTTCAGACTTGATGATTTCTAAATTGCTTATTATTTTGGTGATTTCGTCGCTTGCATTATCAGCTACAATAGTTTTTAGCAACCGAACTATTTGTAAAAGCAGATCATCTCCAGATAATGTAGGTTCTAGCTCAGAAATTAATATTTGTGAATTAATCAGTTCATTTATAAACTCATATGCTTCAACACTTGAAATCAAATCATTAACGAGTATCTCAGCAAGTTCGCTTATTTTTGCTCCATCTTGAGCTTTATCTAAAATTTGACTTAAATAATGAGTGTTATCTACTGCGACAATATTGTGAATTCTAGAACTCCGAATATTTTTATATTCAACATATCTCAATTGTTGCCCAATAGCATATAAGCTTGTGTTTGGAAAGAAATTTAAGTATTCTTTTAACCCACTAATTCTTGAAATATCGTTGGCAAATCTGCATAAAAAATCCATATCAAGGCGAGTATGGTTGATTGCTTGATTGTGTTCAAAAAATTGAATATTTGTCTCACTCCCATACATTCCTGCCGTAATACCGGCAAAAAGCCCAAATGGTGTACATCGTGTCGACATTCTGACTAAATATCGAAAAACACCAGCTATTAATTTAATATCTTTTTCCCTATCTGTTTCAATACAATTTTTATTTTGATTTTCAATTAAAAAACGCTCAATTTCATAATAAAACCCAGGGGATGCCAAGTAGAGTGCTTCTTTTATAAATGGGTCATTAACGAAATCTATTATTTGTTCAACACTAATATGTTTACTTTCAGTCAATTTTTTGATTCGTCCAAAAGGAAGTAAAGGTGTACGAAGTATGAAAGTTGTAAAAGGCTGATAATGTTTCTCTTTTATCATTTTAAAGATGTAAGAATTAGTCAACTTAAAAGTAAACACTCGTCCCAAGCTGGATCGATGTCTGATATGGCTGAAATTAATGTAAGTCCTATTCCAGCAATACCTTCTAAGAAACCATATTCATTTACCATTCCTCGGCTAGGTCCTTGCCAAGCTTTATAGCCAGCAAGTCCATCTTTGAAATGTGCCATTTTAATAGTTTGATCATACCAATACAAGGCTGTTTCTTTTAAAAATGATTGTTCAGTAAAACTATACATACGGTTGAAAATATGTGCAATGCCTGCAGTGCCATGACAGAGTCCGGCATCAACAATCCCATTTTGAGAAAGATCTAATCGATTTGATGAATGCTGCAATAGATTGATTGCTTCAAGTTCCCAGTCTTTTCGTTCTAAAAATTTTGATGCATGCCACAACGCCACAGAAATACCAAGGTCGCCATAGCACCATCCAATGCGACTTGTTGAAGGATTTATTGACTTGCCACTTACATCAACTTTATTTGGAAAAATAGAGCCAAGCCCTGCTTCGTTTTTATGAATTAAAAGAAAATTTATTGTTGGATTAAGTAACAACCTTAATTTTTTACGATTTATATTATTATCAAACAATTTTGTTAACATTAGAATAATACCAGCTATTCCATGTGGTATTCCAAAATCAGATCCGTAAATTTCTTTATCAGCCTTTTTGTCAATCGCAGTTAACCATGTGGTGTTTTTTGAGTTAACTTTCTTTCTTTCATTATATATTAAACCAACCAAATCAAGTAAATAGTCTTTTTGTTTTGTAAAATATTCTCTGCTTAATAAATATAATCCTATTCCTAGCGCCCCATCAAAAAAATCATAATTTCCATTTTTCATCCTCAATAACATTACTTGGTGGAAATAATTATCAAGATCTCCGAGGATGTCTGAACTATTGGCAGTTATGAATTCATACTTCTGTAAATGTTGGAAAGTATAACAAACACCAGCCAAACCTGAACCTATTGACCAGTCAAGATTCTCTTCTTCTTGAACTTTTTCAATCAACTGCATAATTCGTGAGGTTGCTATTTGACTGTAACTATTATCATGTGAGAATCTAGAAAAGTAATAAAGAAACATTATTATTCCTGAATTACCACCCAAAAAGCCGAATTCGGAGTGAGGAAAGGAATGATGTTTCAAAATTTCAGCAATCTCATAAATCTTTTGCTCAGCTATAATGCGATCTGCTTTGTTCTCAATTATTATCTTATGTGCCATTTTTAATGATTACCTATAATTAGTATGCAACTGTTAGCCAAAATCCTGGAGACATTGAATAACCAACTTTTTCCCATGTGAAAAAGTTATTTTTTCTATGATATGATTTAGAACCCAAAATAGTACCAGATATATTTATTCTATTATTAAGATATATATCTCTTTCACTTGTTTGGCGACTATACGCTTCTATATTAAATAGATCAACCAGTTCAACTGAGACAAAAATATTGCAGGATACAATTATATTATGTTTGATTAAGTCTAACTTAAATGGTCCTTTCATATTTTTTTTTATCTTGAAAAATATGTCTTTTTGAAGCAAACTCATACCAATTGTATCGTTATAGGTATAAATCTTTAATCTGAATAAAGCAGAATCAGCATTATTTGAAACTATGTTAAAATTGAAATCCTTTAAGAATACTTCTTTGCAAGGAAGATGAACTACTGCCCCAAGTTCGGCTCCTATTGAAACGGAATTAATACTAAAAACCATACTTTTAGATGTTGTCTCATTCCCTTTAACTTTTTCCGTTATTTTTTTTGATAAAATCTCAACCCCACTCAATTCAATTGAGGCCTGTTTCATAGCAATTCGTATATTTTTATTTTCTTTAGCCAGATCACTCAAATCTTTTTTCTCTGAAAAATATCCCAAACATGAAACCATTAATACCGTATTGATAGATTTAGATGGTATTTTAAGAAAAAATTCTCCTTTTTCATCTGATAAAGTGCCTATACTCAACTCTGGAATACCGATACTAGCATAGCTAATAGGTTTCTCATTAGATTTATCCACAATTAGCCCTTTTATTAAAATAATTGAATCTTGAGCATTAATTTGCGTCTGAATCAAAAGAAAACCTGAAAGTAATAAGACTGTTTTAAAAATATTCAACATAAAACACGATTTTTTAAATCGAATCTGTTTCAACCTAAAAATATAAGGCTGAAACTGATCCGATTTCAGCAATAAGAAAAATGAACTACTCAGCACATAATTTCAGTGCCATAAATTGTCTCATCACTAAGATATAGTTATATAGTTAGACAGAGTATACAAACTTCAGGATAACTTGAATCTGAACAAGAATTAGTTCGGCAAGTAGTTCTTAGACCTGTATTTCCGCATAATACTTTTGATGACCAACAACCTGACTCTTCTTCAAGTCCTGCAATAATCTTCTTCATTTCATCATTTTCCAGTGAAGCAATTGTTTTTTTGTTTAAAACCAATTTTTTTTCTATTTTATTTTCCATGACTTTAAATGTTTAAAATTTAGGCTGCATTTATAGCGGCATCGCCCTTTTCGCTACCTTTAATATATGGCCATAGATATTAATTGCACATCAAATATATAACGAAAAAGTTGTTTTATTCAAGATGGTCATCTTAACTTATAAGTGGCCACTTTTTGCTTATAAGTGGTCGTTATTAACATTTAATTGGTAAATCAGGAATTGAAAAATTCTTTTAT
>APMI01014553.1_pt1 | contig 9993 bp, 9 predicted proteins | sample 667938 | NCBI WGS metagenome assembly APMI01 (sample SAMN01084076, study PRJNA167559) | wastewater metagenome | biome: Wastewater | place: Denmark: Ejby Moelle, Odense | collected 2011-11-28
CGGGCCCATCACGCGGCGGCTGCCGGCGGCGCCGGTGAGCAGGTTGCCGCTGCGGTTGGCGGCGATCTTGACCACTACGTTGCCGGCCCGGCCCGGGAAGCGGGCGCGCAGGAAGCGGTCGGTGCCGAGCACCGAGATGGCGCTGCTGGCCGACCGGCTGGCCGCCACCGAGCCGCCGCCGGTGGGCACGAAGATGCGCGATACGTACACCCGCTTGCCGCCGTTCTCGAAGAACAGGCGCACGGCGTGGGCGAGCTGGTTGGTGGTGGGCACGCCGCCCAGCAGCAGGTCATCGCCGTCACCGAAGTAGCGCTGGAATTCCTCGAAACCGGTAACGAGGGTCGGCAGCCCGGCGGTGGGCCCGAAGCGGGTCTGACCGACAAAGCCGGCGGTGGAGGTCGCCACGCCCTCGATGGACTTGGCGCGGAAGCTGGTTTCTTCGACGTAAACTCCCGGGGCGAGGTATTCAGGCATTTCGAGCCTCCATCTTGGCTAGGGTAACAACTCGATATCCAGCCGGATTCTTGCGCCGACCGAAACCGAAGCGGGCGGATTCTGGCCGCCGACCTGCGGGTGCAGGGTGCCGCCAGGGTCACGCAGTTGGAAGTCGCGCGGCAGGAACAGCGCGTTGCGCCGGGCCACCGTGAGTTCGAAAACACTGGCTGGCTGCCCGGCGAGAAAGCCTTTGGTCGCCAGCGCCGTGGCCAGCACCGGGCGGGGGGCGAACACCGTGAGGCCGCGGTCGAAGGCGCGCAGCGGCGGGGTCACGCCGCGGTCGATGACTTCGAAGGGCAGCACCAGCAGGTAGCTGCCGTCGGGGCCGCTGAGAGCGGTCACGCTGTCGGCGGCGCCGCCCTGCACGGTCGCGATGGTGAGCAGCGCACCGGGTACTGGCCGCCCGGCATCCCGCAGCACGCCCCACAGGGCGCTGGTGCCGGGGGGCAGGGCCATCGACGGGCCGGGGCGCAGGGAGACTTCCGGGTAGGCCGGGGCGGGGACTGCGGGCAGCGTTGCACCGGTTTCGAGGGCGGCCTTGAGATCGGCCCGGTCGGGCACGGTGGCGGTGATGGCCTGGGGCTGGTAGCGGCCGCTGGGGTCGTCGATCTCGATGCGGGCCTCGCCCGGCAGGATGTCGAGGAAGCCGTAGAGGCCCGTGGACGGGTGCCACAGGGGCTTCTCGGTTTGGCCGGCGACGCGCACCCGCAGCCCCGGGATGGGGGTGAGGCCGGGTGGGGCGCCGTCGGTGAGATGACGCCGCGCCTTGACGGCCAGCACGCCGACGGCGGAAATCCGGTCTGGCGAGTGGCGGGCGGCCCAGCCGAGGGGCGTGTCGGCGGCGGCGAGCATCACGGCACCCGGGGTGTGAAGACCAGTGTGCGCGAATCGGCAATCGCCGGATCGGTCCGCTCGCGGGCGGCCAGTCGGGCGGTGCGCACTACATAGGGCACCGACAGCTGGTAGGGTGGCTCCAGACTGTCCCACAGGCGCAGCATGTCTTCGGTGCTCAGGTGGTTGATGGCGACCCGCAGGCTGTCCTCGGGCTCCCACGGATAGGCGGGGTCGAGGAGGGGGCCGGTAATGACGGCGTGGCGGTCCAGAATGTCCATGCAGCGGGCCAGCATCACCTGCTCGCCTTCGGCTGCGCGTTGCCCCCAGACGGTGAGCAGATAGTGGAGCTCCAGCCCCAGGGCCTGACGGCGGGGCGCGTTGGGCGCCAGGCGCGGCAGGTCGACGTTGCGCCGGGTCTCGTCGACCTCGACCCGGTAAAGAAAGAGGGCGATCCGGTTGGTGATCGTGCCGGTGAAGTCGCGGGTCGAACAAAGCTGAACGCTGTAGCCATCCAGTCCACCGGACTCGACCAGCTGGTCCTCGAGCAGGCGTCGCAGGGAGGCACTTGTTCCCGCTATAAACATGTCATTGCCTTTTCCCGCCAGGTAAAGGCCGAGCCCGCGATTCAAGGCCGGTGGCCGGAGTGGTCAGCTTTTTCGTCTATGCAATCAACACTGGTTTCACGAACCGTCAATGCGCGGAGCAGGCAGCTTTCGGCCCAAGTTGCCTGTCGTCACCTGGTGCACCTGTCGAACAGCCGAAGGCCGCGCCGATGCGCGATCTCGGTGTAGTCGAAATGTCAGCAAGATCCGTCCATGTCTTCCCGGCTGTCTGCCTCTGCTCATGCAGTCAAGCACATGGGATAGGGCAAATCAAGGCGCTTCGGGAGAACGCCTTTCGTCGTGGGGTGGTGTCCGGGTGTGTCCTGGGCTGCTTGGGGACGTGCAGGCAAGTGCGCGGAGAGCTCGGTGAGGGGAGCCCATAGATTTGCGGTATCCGGGCGGGGCATTTCCGGCCCGCACCCGTCGGGCGTAAAAAAGCCCTGCCACGGCGGTGCATCAAGCGATGGCAGGGCAGGTCGTTTGTCTTACATGCCCAGGTAGGCTGCGCGGACCTGTTCGTCTTCGATCAGTTCGCGGCCGCTGCCGGTGAGGGTGATGTTGCCGGTTTCGAGCACGTAGCCGCGGTCGGCGATGGCGAGGGCCGAGAAGGCATTCTGTTCGACCAGCAGTATCGTCATGCCCTGGGCCTTCAGCGTCTTTACGACGTTGAATACTTCTTCCACCAGCAGCGGGGCGAGGCCCATCGAGGGCTCGTCGAGCAGCAGCATCTTGGGTCGGCCCATCAATGCCCGGCCGATGGCCAGCATCTGCTGCTGACCGCCGGACAAGGTACCTGCAGGCAGTTTCCGCTTCTCCTTGAGGATCGGGAACATGGCGAAGATCTTTTCCAGATCGCCTTCAACTTGCTGTTTCGGCTGGGTGTAGGCGCCGAGGCGCAGGTTGTCCTCGATCGACAGCGGCCCGAAGACCTGGCGGCCTTCCGGCGACTGGCAGATGCCGCGGCGCATGCGCATGTCTGAGCGCAGTCTGGAGATGTCTTCGCCGTCGAAGACGATCTTGCCGGCCGACATCGGTTGCACGCCTGACAGGGCACGCAGGAAGGTCGTTTTGCCGGCTCCGTTGGCGCCCACGAGGGCCACGGTTTCGCCGCGTCGCACTTCCAGCGAGATGCCCTTCAAGGCCTTGATGCGGCCGTAACAACTTTCCAGGCCGCTGACATCGAGCAGTACGTCGCCCTTGCTGCTGGCGGGTTGCAGCTCGCCGGCGCTCTGGCCGCCAAGCCCCACCGATACCGGGGCCAGGCTGGCGATCTTGTGGAACAACTCGCGGAATTCGGCCCGCGCCGCGGTGCCAAAGACCGGATCGTCGTTGTCGAGGAAGGCTTTGTCGATTTCGGTCCAGTCGGCGGCGGTGAGCACTTCGCTGGCGAGCGGATAAATGTCCTTCTCTTCGCTGCGGATGTGCGCTTTCTGGTCGTTCAGGTAAAGGCGCAGGGCTTCGGCCAGTTCATTCACGCTGCTGCGTCCGGCGACGGTATCGGCCAGTTGCCGGCGCAGGGCTGCTAGGTCCTTCGGCCCGTTGCGGTGCTCGGCCTGGACGCGGTCGAGGTGCTGCCCGGCCTTGTCACTGCGCTGGCGCAGAATGCGGAACAGGTACTCGTCTTCCTTCTTGTGGTGGCAGCCATCCATGAAGTGCTCGAAGTAATCGAGCACCGAGCCGATGAAGGCGGGGTCGGCCTTCTGGTCGCGTTCCATCTCGCCGATGACCTGGTCGAGGGTGATGGCCAGGCGCCACAGGTTGCGGTGCTCGTCCTTGATGATGCGAAGTGCTTCCATCTGTTTATCCTCGGGCTTCAGGCGTGGGCGCCAAGATAGGCGGCGATCACGTCGGGATTCCTGCGAACTTCCTCGCCGGTGCCTTCGGCGAGTTTCTTGCCGTAGTCGAGCACGAGGATGCGGTCGGAGAGGTTCATCACCATCTTCATGTCGTGCTCGACGAGCACCACCGTGATGCCCGAGTCGGCCACCTTGCGGATGAGCTCATCCACTTCGATGGTTTCCTTCGGGTTGAGGCCGGCGGCGGGTTCGTCGAGGAAAATAAGGCGCGGCTTCATGGCCAGCGCACGGGCGATTTCCAGGCGCTTGAGGGCGCCGTAGGGCATCGAGTCGGCGCGCGCTTCGATGTACTTTTCGAGGCCGACGAAGCGCATCAGCTCGGCCGCTTCGGCGCGCATTTCGGCGTCGCGGCGGGTCAGCGTCGGCAGGCGCAGCGCGGCCTTCAGCAGGTTGCGGTCGAGCCGCAGGTGGGCGCCCACCATCACGTTTTCGATGGCGCTCATGTTCATGCAGATCTGCAGGTTCTGGAAGGTGCGCGCCACGCCACGCACGGCCAGTTCATTGGGTGACTTGCCGCCGATGGATTCGCCATCAAGGCGGATCTCTCCGCTGGTCGGCTTGTAAACCCCCGTGATCAGGTTGAACAGGGTGGTCTTGCCGGCACCGTTGGGGCCGATCACGGCATAGACAATGCCGGCGTCGATACTGAAGCTCACCTCCTGCACCGCCTTGACGCCGCCGAAGTGGATGGAGAGTTTGTTTACATCGAGGAGCGCCATGTTCAGTCTCCCTTTCCGAATTTGGCTGCGAGGGTCGGAACCAGACCCTTGGGCATGAAGATCATGCACACCATGAGGATTGCGCCGAAAGCCACGGTTTCCCAGCCTTCGAAGGTGGCGAGAGCCTGGGGCAGGGCGGTCAGCAGCACCGCGCCGATCAGCGAGCCATACACCGAGGCCATGCCGCCGATCACCACCATCGTGACCAGTTCAATCGAGTGGAAGAAGTCGGCCAGATTGGGGGTGACGAAGCCCACGTAATGGGCGGTGATGCTGCCCATCAGGCTGGCAAATACCGCCGACATCACGAAGATGGCGACCTTGTAGCGCACCACATCGACCCCCACCACCTGCGAGGCCACTTCCGAACCGTGCAGCGCGCGCAGGGCGCGGCCGAAGGGCGAATCGATGAGGTTGATCGAAGCCCATACGCTCACCGACAGCATCAGGGCAACAACCCAGTACCAGTGCTTGTCGCTGGCGAGCTCGAAACCCAGCAGGGCCATCGGCGGTACCGGCATGCCGTCGGGGCCGCCGGTCCAGGCGGCCTCGTTGCGGATGGTGATGTTGATGATGATCCCGAGGCCCAGGGTGGCCATGGCCAGGTACTGACCCTTGAGCTTGAAGATCGGGCGGGCCAGCACGGCTGCCAGCAGGCCGGTGAGGGCTGCGCCGGCGCCCATCGCCAGCAGCGGATGCCAGCCGAAATGTGTGGGCAGCACCGCCGAGGCATAGGCCCCGATGCCGAGGAAGCCGGCATGGCCCAGGCTGATCTGGCCGGCAAAGCCGATCAGCAGGTTGAGGCCGAGGACGATCACCGCATTGATGGCCATGCGGATGGCCAGGTCGAGATAGAAGCTGTTGGGCACCACCAGCGGCAGCACGGCGAGCACCGCGATGACGATGTAGAGCCCGAAGTAGGCGCGTTTCTGCATGTTTACACCCGGTCGGTGACCCGCGCGCCGAACAGGCCGCGGGGCATGAAGAAGAGGATGAAGAGGATGAGCACGAAGGGAATCGCATCCTTGTAGGCCGACGACAGGTAGCCCGCACCGAAGGATTCGAGAATGCCCACCAGCAGGCCGCCAATGACTGCGCCAAGCCCGTTGCCGAGCCCGCCGACCACTGCCGCCACGAAGCCCTTGAGGCCCAGCATGATGCCCACGTCGTAGGAGGTAAGGGTGATCGGGGTGACCAGAATGCCGCCCACTGCGCCCAGCGCTGCCGACATGGCGAAGCTCATGAACAGCACCTTGCTGGTGTTGATGCCGACCAGCTCCGCCGCCAGGCTGTTGTAGGAGGTGGCGAGCATGGCCTTGCCGGTCAGGGTACGGTTGAAGAAGTACCACAGCACGACCACCACCACGGCGGTGACGCCCAGCACCCACAGACTCTGGGGCATGAGGGTGGCGCCGAGGATTTCGATCGGGGTGTCGCCGGAGAAGGCCGGCAGGCTGTGCGTTCCCTTGCCCAGAAAGACGGCGGTGAGACCGCGGATCACCAGCGAGGTGCCGATGGTGATGATGATCAGGGTGACGGTTTCGGCACCCTTCACCGGTTCGATGGCCAGTTTTTCAACCACGATGCCGACGATGGCCGGAATCAGCGTGGCCAGTACCAGGGCCACCGGCAGGGGCAGGCCGGACTGGGTGAAGAACACTGCCAGCATGCCGCCCAGCATGATGAATTCGCCCTGCGCAAAGTTGATCACGTTGCTGGCGTTGTAGATGAGCGTGAAGCCCAGCGCAGCGAGCGCGTAGGTTGCGCCAACGGTGGCGCCCGAGAAGAGGAACTGGAGGAATTGGGCCAGCATCAGGCGCTCCTTCCTGACGAGTTGGTATCACATTGGTGTTTCATTTTTGTCTCCTGTCGTGCCGAGTATTGGACGGGTGACCGGCCCCGCGGTCGGGTAGGTTCTGTATTTTGTAATCTGTTACGCAGATTAGAAATGATACAAAAATTCTAGTCAAGAATTAAATTTGTATCGTAAAGTTTGCGGGTACAGGACGAGCCGCCGAAGCGTCGTGCAAAGGCGCGCGCCGAAAAGCACAGATCCCGGCGCAGTGGCCGGGATCCGGGTGGGTGGAAGCGGTGAGACCGGTTTGACTACGGCGTGCTTTCGGCGTTGCGGGTCGAGCCGAGGCGAAGAGACAGGTTGTGGGCGGATTTCTTCAATTCGATGATCGTCGGGCTTTCGCTGCGCATGTCGGTGGAGCCTTCGACGCCGACAATGACGAGCGCCATGGTCAGCTCGTTCCTGAAATTGAAAACCGGCGCGGCCACCGCTTCGACGCCTTTTACCGCGTAGTCGCCAGAAATGGCCGCAACGCCCTTGCGCTCGACCTCGGCAAGAAGCGCGTAGGCGTCGTCGAGGCATTGAATGCCCGCCGGGACCGTGTTGCCGGCCATCTCTTTCAGGATCTGCTCTTCCACCTGGCTGCGCGGCAGCCACGCCGCAAAGACGCGGCCGGCCGCCGAGCTGAGAAGCTTGAGGTGGGTGCCGGTGACCACGTTGACGATGATCGGGCGGTTGGGGCGCTCCCAGCGGACGATCACCGGGCCGTGATCGCTCCACACCGCGAGGGCGGTGGTTTCGTTGATGGTGTCGCGCAGTTCGGCGATGGCGGCCATGCCGAGGCGCACCCGGTCCAGGCGGTCGATGGCCACCAGGCCGATCTTGAGGGCGAAGGGGCCGATGTTATAGCGTGAGGTGAGCGGATCCTGCTCGACCAGCCCGACGCGGATCAGGCTCACCAGGTAGCGGTGGGCCTTGGAGGGCGGCATTTCGGCGGCGGCGGCGATGTCCTTGAGCATCATCGAACGTTTGCCGCCGACCATTGCCTTGAGGATGCCCATGCCCACCTCGAGGGACTGTACGCCGTGTTTTCCTTCGAGTTCTTCGCTCATGGTCCTGAATTCTCGGTTATGTTACGTATTGAAGAATAGATTTCACCATAAGAAAACATCTGTCAACAAAGGAGATCAAGTCATGACGACAACACTGCGCGTATTTGCCATTGACGGCATTGTTCCGGTGGTAGACCCGAGCGCTTATGTTCACCCTTCCGCCGTGCTGATCGGCGACGTGATCGTCGGCCCGGACTGCTACGTAGGGCCGTGCGCCAGCCTGCGCGGGGACTTCGGGCGGCTGATTCTGGAACGCGGCGCCAACCTGCAGGACACCTGCGTGATGCACGGCTTTCCGGGCACCGACACGGTGGTCGAGGAGAACGGGCATATCGGTCACGGTGCTGTCCTGCACGGCTGTCGAATCCGCAGGAATGCACTGGTGGGGATGAACGCGGTGATCATGGACAACGCGATCGTCGGCGAGTCGTCCATCGTGGCGGCCAGCGCCTTTGTGAAGGCCGGCGCAGAGATTCCGCCGCGCGTGCTGGTGGCCGGCATGCCGGCCAAGGTGATCCGCGAACTGAGCGACGAGGAGATCCGCTGGAAAGGGGAGGGTACGGCGACCTACCAGGACCTGACCCGCCGCAGCCTGGCGACGATGGTCGAAACCGCGCCACTGACGGCTGTCGAGGCGGATCGCAAGCGCATCCACATGCCCGACGTGGTGCCGTTGGTGGAACTGCGCAAGAAGGAAGGCTAGAACGGCGCCCTGTCAGCCCGGCAGCGCCAGCGGGTCGTCCTCACGGAAGCGTTCGTGGAGCGTTGGCGCTGCTTCGGGCGTTTGCCCGCTGGCAAGCTGGAAGTGGGCATCGAGATGCCGCTCGGACGGGGCGAGCAGGCGGCGATAGAGTTCCTTGCACAGCAGCCGGGCCTTTTGTCCGGGCCACTCGGGCGGGAGCAGCACATCGGGGAGTTCCGGGTCGCGCAGGAGCAGGCGCCGATAGTCGTGAATCAGCAGGATGCGTAGCAGGAAGGCGCTTTCTCCGTCGATGTCGCCCTGCCCGTCGGCGCGCAGCTGTTCGAGAACGGGCTGGTAGCGCTCGACGAATTCGGCATACACCCCGGCCAGCCGTTCCAGATTCCACGCGCCGTGCACCATGTCGATATCGTTGGCGGCGTTGCCGAACTGGGCGTCGGCGGCGAGCAGCGGCTTGAGCTTGCCGAGTACGTCCGAGAGGCCTTCGGCAATCAGCGCATCGAAAGCGGCCGACAGGTCGGCGCCCGGATGAACGAAGCAATCACCATTGAGAATCCCGAAACCCTGCCAGAACAGCGCCCGACGCAGGGCCTCGCGGCGCTTGGGCGGCAGTTCGCCCACCGTGATGATGAGGCGCCAGCGCCGGTCCCAGCGGGGCGCGCTTGACGCGTAGATGTGCCGCGAGGCTTCTTCGAAGCGGCGTTGACCGGATGGTGTGAGCAGGTAATCGGTGCGCCGGCCGGCTGGCTCGGTGCGCAGCCATTCTTCCTTGGCGAGGCGGAATACCGAGGTGCGTACCAGGCGTTCGTTGAGCTCCAGCGGCTCCAGCAGGCGGATCAAACTGCCCAGCCAGATGCGGCTGCCCCGCGGCAGGACCGCATCGCCAAACACTGAAATGATAAGGGAGCCGGCCTGCACACGGCCTTGCTGACGGAAGTCGTCGAGACGTTTCTGGATCGGGGGCAGCACGGGATTTGCCGAGTGAATGGGGCAGAAAAGCGAAACAGTCTAGCGGCTCGTTTCTGATCTGGGTAGCGCGGGCCACGCCTCGCGGGGTGGCCCGGACGGCGGGGAGATGATCTCCGCCCGGTACGACCGGCGCCTGCCGGGCTTGCGCCGGAGCGCTCCAGCGACATGTCCGAGGGTGGGCGTGACGATCCGGGCCATGTTTGCACCTGAACCCTGATGCCGGTTTGGAATTTCCGGCAAAAAACGATACAAAATAAATATAATTTATAGTAAAAATGTATCTATTATTTTTGCCTTGGGAAAATCAGAAAACTTTTTTGTTAGCAAAAAAATGCGTGAAATTTTCCGAAAAATAAAAGTAAATATATGATTTAAATGAAGTTTTAAAATGAGGAACTAGTTTCTATGCGTGGAATTTTTGATCTTCTTAGCAATAAAATACGATACCAAGCATTGACATAGATCATCTGACTTTGTAACGTTTGCGCCAGAAGACAAAACCCAACCGGAGACAGACGAATGACTCATCCCCTGTTCGAAAAGCATCGTGCCACCCTCGAAGGTGCCCTTGGCGCCATCGCCACCCGCAGCTACTGGTCGGCTTACCCGGAAATGCCCAGCCCCAAGCTGTACGGCGAAACCGCTCCCGACGACGGCAAGCGTGCTTTCGAGGCGCACCTGGGTCAGCAATTCGAACTGGGCCAGCCGGGGCAGAGCGGCTGGCTGGGTGGTGAGTCCTCGCCCTACGGCGTGGCGCTGGATGTGCGCTACCCGGTGTGCGAGCCGGAAGCGCTGATTGCCGCTGGTCTCGACGCCATGAAGGGCTGGCAGGCTGTTGGCGCCGATGGCCGCACCGGCATCTGTCTGGAAATCCTCGAGCGCCTCAACAAGCAGAGTTTCGAGCTGGCCCA
>APMI01006060.1_pt1 | contig 9989 bp, 6 predicted proteins | sample 667938 | NCBI WGS metagenome assembly APMI01 (sample SAMN01084076, study PRJNA167559) | wastewater metagenome | biome: Wastewater | place: Denmark: Ejby Moelle, Odense | collected 2011-11-28
TGAAGGACGACTGCGGGCTACGGCGGAACTGGCTGAAAGGATCGGAAGGAGATGTGCTGCACTCGGTGCTATGTGCTGCCGGGTACAACCTGCGCTGGCTGATGCGGGCCGTTGCCCGGCTGGGGCTGAAGGCCCTTTTTGCGCTCTGGCTTCTGGTCGGGATGCGTGGGCGGGTGGTCAGGGACAACGCGACCTGGCCGTCAGGCTGGCGGCTGGAAGTGGCGAATTGAATATTTCAGGACCGACGAACTACCGACCCGTTGCTGCCGTTGCTGCCGTTGAGCTTTGAGGAAAGCTGTCTTTCAACGCACAGCTAAGCCGACCGCTGGACCGGAGCGTAAGTGGGTCGGCTTGAGCGTTCTGTTGGGCATGGCGCCGAATAAACGACGCGGTTCATGAAATGCAACCAGGCCCCTTTAATATTTAGCAGTTATGTGTATAGAACCGGAATTGAGTAACGGCGACCACTTTAAGATAGATCTATATTAGTCGCGTCCCAGCTCTTTAACTAACCTGCCGAAAAACGCCCCGGCGTTTTCCCAGAATCCCCCTTTCATGAAACTGCTGTCTTCACCAAGCTCGCTAATTTGGCCCATTATTTTAGTTTCGAAGAGATTGATGTGATCTACAAATGTCTGAAGTTTGTGTGAAATATTTGCTTCTGAAGCGCCCCCTTCAATATCGAGGTCCATTTCTAAGCAAACCCCCATTGTGTCGCCTGTTTTTGCCATGCAAGCGTAAGTGCCGTGGATGTCTGGGCGTCCATTGTATACCCCAGTCGCAATCATGGCGCTTATTATGTGCGACTCTGGTACTGGCAATATCAGCATTCCTCGAAGCTGCGTTTCATTTATTATCTGAAAAAAGCTAGTTATATCATCTCCATCCTTGTCGTGAAAGTCGAAGAGAACAGAGTCCTCGTCATGTCTAATGTTTTTTATTCCTCTGAGGTTTTTCTTAACAACAGCCTCTAAGCTATCTAGTTGAAAGGATGAGACTTCATTTGTAATTGGCATAGTTGGCCTGCCTCCGTTGTACAAAATAGTTTCTAAGTTTAGCCGCGTCCTGGCTATGGCTATTTCAATTCTTCGGTGCCTGTATAACCTTACGGTATCGTCTTTCTTGGCTGTTTCGTAATAGGTTATGTTGTTACGCTTGCCTCCCAACTTTGTTTTAGGAAGGCAGCCCTGCTGCATAACATCGTTACTGCTCCACAACATCAAACACCGACCTGCGTCGTAATGCGCTTGCCGCCTGAATGTCCAAGGCAAAGTCCGTACAAATTACTAGTCATCGCAAGCCATGGAAACCAGCACTGCAACGTTACCACCGCTGCGATCGGTCAAGGTTCTCGACTAGTTGCGTAAGCGCATACGCTATTTACATTACAGCTTAGGAACCAAACAGGCTTATGTCCACTGGGTTCGTGCCTTCATCCGTTTCCACGGTGAGCGTCACCTGGCAACCTTGAGCTGCCGCGAAGTCGAGGCGTTTCTGTCCTGGCTGGCGAACGAGCACAAGGTTTCGGCATCTACGCATCGGCAGGCATTGGCGGCCTTGCTGTTCTTCTACGGCAAGGTACTTTGCGTGGATCTGCCCTGGCTTCAGGAGATCGGAAGACCTCGGCCGTCGTGGCGCTTGCGTCGTGCTGCCCCCGGATGAGGTGGTTCGCATCCTCGGTTTTCTGGAAGGGGAGCATCGTTTGTTCGCCCAGCTTCTGTCTGAAACGGGCATGGGGATCAGTGAGGGTTTGCAACTGCGGGTCAAGGATCTGGATTTCGATCACGGCACGATCATCGTGCGGGAGGGCAAGGCCTCTAAGGATCGGGCATTGATGTTACCCGAGAGCTTGGTGCCCAGCCTGCGTGAACAACTGGCGCGTGCGCGGGCATGGTGGCCGAAGGCCGCAGCGGCGTGGCGCTTCCTGACGCCCTTGAGCGGAAGTATCCGCGCGCTGGACATTCTTGGCCGTGGTTCTGGGTTTTTGCGCAGCACACGCATTCGACCGATCCACGCAGCGGTGTCGTGCGTCGCCATCACATGTATGACCAGACCTTTCAGCGCGCCTTCAAACGTGCCGTGGAACAAGCAGGTGTCGCGAAGCCAGCCACACCGCATACCCTGCGCCACTCGTTCGCGACGGCCTTGCTCCGCAGTGGTTACGACATTCGAACCGTGCAGGACCTGCTCGGTCATTCCGACGTTTCCACGACAATGATTTACACGCATGTGCTGAAAGTTGGCGGTGCCGGAGTGCGATCACCTCTTGACGCGCTGCCGCCACTTTAGCGAAAGCTAGGGCGGCGCAAGTCAATCCTGGTGAATTCATCACCCCTGTGCTCGGGCGCATATCGCGAGGGATAAGCTTTGTTTGAGTTGAACCGCCGTTCAGGCGGAGATGCTGGAGATTTTACGTGCGGGCCATCCACATTCGATTGCGCACGACGAGACTTGGTCATCAACGGGTACTCGGTTCCGGCGCGTCGTTCAAGAACAGCGCAGTAGTTGGCCGGGATCGGGCGCTGACCGAGCGTTTGGAGTGCAGTGTCGGTCACGCTCCCCACAAGGGAGACAGGAAGCGCGAGCCGCGCACCGACATGCGCCAGCCGCCCTCGGCGTCGAACGCGTCACAGGTGCTTAGTGGCGCACACATCCGGGTGCATCCGCAGGTCCTAGCTCCAGGAGTGCAGCACGGGGCTAAGGCCGGACACCTCAGTTGTCGGCCGCAATAGTCATGCCGAACAGCATCCTTCCATTTTCGTCGGCCACCGAAAACAGCCTAAGCGGCCGGTGAACGCTACTTTTTCCTTGAATGCTAATGGCTTTTGGCTATGTTGGATTGATGATCGGAACAAAGAGGCCAGACATGCCGATACGTGACCAGGATCAGCTTCGTAGATACGTTGGGAGCATCATGCGTTCCAGCGGGGGATTGGAACGACTGGGCCAGGAGCCTGTTCGCATGGCCAGAGCGGTTGTGCTCGAGAGCAGCGTGGCGCCTACAGCCGCCAACCCCGGTGCCACAGGGCAGAAGGTTCGGGCGAACATTGAACTTGCTACGGCGGCCAAGACAGCGACTGAGAAGCTGGCCTCGGGGGGGCGCAACCTGACGCCGATTGAACTACTAGCGACCGAGGCAATAATCATCCCGGACAAGCGGCCGGCCTTCGACATCGTGGATGGCGATTTCATCGCCGACAACGAACTCTGGCGCGACCTGAAGGCGGACTCCGCGATCTATGCGCGTTTGCGGGCCGCAATTCCGTGTGTCGGGCGGATCGAACTGCCAGGTCAGCGAAGCATTCCTTATGCTGGCACCGGCTTCGTCGTAGGCCGCGGGCTGCTGATGACCAACCGGCATGTCGCCGAGATCTTCGCGACTGGTCTCGGCGACCGTCGCATCCGCTTCCGCAGCGGCTGGCATGTTGCGGTGGACTTTAAAGCCGAGCGCGATCGTCCTGACGGCCCCGACCTTGAGGTGCGCGCGGTGCGCATGATCCATCCTTGGTGGGACATGGCGCTGCTGGAGGTTCCGGACCTTGCACCCACTCTCACCCCGCTACGCTTAGCTGTGCGAGACGCGCGAGACCTCGGCGGCAATCGGATTGCGGTGATCGGTTACCCGGCGCGGGATCCGCTGCGAAACGATCCCGCGGTGCAAGATGAGCTGTTTGAGCGGGTATTCCAGGTGAAGCGGCTACAGCCGGGAGAAATCGTTGGGGGTCAGCCGACCGCGAGCTTTGGCAAGATCGTCCAGGCTGCCACCCACGATTGCTCAACGCTCGGTGGAAATTCTGGCTCGGCGGTGATCGATCTAGAGACTGGGGAGGTGTTGGGGTTGCATTTCGGCGGCCGCTACCTCGACACCAACTACGCCGTCCCCTCATTCGAGATGGCGTGTGATCCACGGGTCGTGGACGCGGGTGTCACGCTTGCCGGCGTGGCGCCCGCCGGTCAAGGGCCTGCTTGGCTCCGTGCCTGGCAAAACGTGGAAACAGCACACGACAGCGCCGATAACGGGTCGGCTCAGGGCACCACCGATGTGTCCGGTAGTGGCAGCGGTAGCGATGTTGTGGCAGTAGGCGGAATTACGCGATCCCATAATGGCGCGGGGAAAGTGACTTTCGAGGTGCCACTTCGCATCACGGTGGAGCTCGGCGCAGTGCCTCACGTTACCGCCGCTCCTGCCGACGCCGCCGAGCGCATGGTGGAGCCACAGCATGACCCCAACTATCAAGGGCGCCGCGGTTACAACGCAGACTTCCTCGGGCATGTTCGCGTACCCATGCCGAAACCCCGAAATCCAGATGTCTTGGCACCGTTGAAGGCGGGCGGCGTGCGCCTCGACTACCAGAATTTCTCAGTTGTGATGCATGCGGAGCGCCGGCTGGCGTTGGTTACTGCGTCGAACGTCACTCGTGAAATGCGGTTGCGGCAGCCGGAGCCGGGGCGCGGATACGGCCGCAAGGTGCTTGGCGGGCTTGGCAAGAACGATAGTGAGCGTTGGTTCGAAGATCCGCGCATGGACAGTCGATTCCAACTGCCCGACGAGTTTTTCACGCGTGACGACGGCGCCTTTGACAAGGGGCACATCGTCCGCCGCGACGACGTCGCATGGGGAATCGATTACGACAGCGTGGTGCGGGCAAACGGCGATACCTTCCACGTCACGAACTGCTCGCCGCAGGTCGCGCAGTTCAATCAGTCGGTGCGAGGGGAAGACAATTGGGGAGATCTTGAGAACCTCGTGCTTGGCGAGGCTGCGCAAGAGCGGCTCTGCGTGTTTGCTGGCCCAGTCCTGGACCCCTCCGACGACACTTTTGTCGGCCGGATAGACGCAGGGCGAACGCTACGTGTGCGAATCCCGTCGCGTTACTGGAAAGTTGTTGTCGCGGCAACTGCCGAGGGCGTCGCAGCATATGGCTTCGTGCTCGAGCAGGACCTCACTGGCATCAATCTCGAGTTCGCCGTCCCCGAGAATTTCCGGAGACTGCAAGTTCCGCTGACTGAAATCGAGGATGCCGCCGGGCTCGATTTTGGCGACGTGCTGCGCGAGTCCGACGCTTGGGCCAGCGAGGGAGCCCAGGAGATAGGGGAACGGGCCGGGCTTGTGCGGACCGAATTGCTCAGTGCTGTCCTGCCAGAGCGGCCGACGCCAAATGGGGGGGACGATGAGGACACCGGAGATTATGGCAATCGTACCGCGCCGGAGAGCGGCACGGAGGCACCCCCAACCTGGCGGGTGGCGCGCGCCCTACTGATGCTGCGCCGGCAGGTGGATGCATTGGCGCCACGCCGTAGCAAGGCGAGCGACGGGACGATCGGTGATGCGGCGCACGCGACCCACAACTCCGACCACAACCCATGGGTCCGCGACGGCGCTATGGGTGTGGTAACGGCGCTCGATATCACGCACGACCCAGCAGGCGGCTGCGACTCGGGCAAGTTGGCGGAAATGATCATAGCCAGCCGCGACCAACGCGTGAAGTACGTGATCTGGTCCGTGATCTGGACCCGCCGTATCGCGAACTCCGCCGCGATCGGCGGGAGCGCCGCTTGGGACTGGCGCGACTACCGCGGCAGCAATCCGCACAACAAGCATGTCCACGTATCGGTGCAGTCGGCGACGGCGGCCTACGATGACGAGGCAAGGTGGCAAGTATAGGGTTATCCCAGGCGGGCGAAAAAGCCATGCTTCGGAGACAGGGCAGTTGTGAATGGAGGTACAGATAATCATAGCCGAGCGACATTCGTTTGAAGAATACCGGGCGCAGCGCGCCTTTTTCAAGACGCTCAAGTAGATCGTGCTCTAAACGAACACCAGTGCTTGGCTCTTTAATTTCTCTTAATTATTCGCAATTCAGGGAGCGAGGCATATGTCAAATCACAACATGGCAAAATTCATTGAATCTCTTCCATTGACTGAAGAAGTTGCTAAGTTTCGTCCGCCCTACGAGAGGACGACTACTTCTGAAGGCACAGAGGGCCAGCTGCCGGATATCGACAATTTGCCCGATGGAGTTGTGGCTGCCTCAACGATAGTGGCATTCTCGCCAACGCTATCCCCAACACTTCGGTCAAGTGTGGTGCTTAGCCTTATCGCCGCAGAGAAAGTGGCGGATAGCGATAGCCTTGTCGTCACTCCAGATCTATGGGTCCAGAGATATAACATGGTGTTCAAAGGGTTGAACTGGATTAGCCTCCAGGGCGGTGTCCTTGAACAGAGGCACGTGTCATCAAATGTCGCTGTTCACAACGCAATTGTCCCATTTCTGACGTTGGCCCTTGGTCCTGGCGCGACTGCGACATCACTTATCCTAAGTGCGGTAAATCAGATGAAGTCGATGGACGCGGCTACACCTTGGATAACTTTATTTGACCGAGAGAGCCGAAAGTTTGACGTTTCAGAATATAGATTCGCCACCGTTGACAACCAAGGTGGAACTGTTCTTCTCCGAATGGCAGCGGCTCGATTCATAGCTATGCAGGACAGAGTGCAGGTTCTTTTCTTCAAATTTTACGATACTAGCATTAGCTTGTCGGTAAGTTCGGCAACCCTCGCGGCGAGCGCTGACCTTCTACAAGAAATAAACGGGGACCTTAAGACGAAATTGGCCGGACGAACGGGCGAGTTCTTACGTAACCTGATTTATTGAGGAACGCTCGCGGCCGCCCATTATCCTCTGAATTCGGCGGCCTCATGATGGGAATGCGAGGAGACTGAGAAATGAGCCTATCGACGAGATTGATGAGAGTGCTAGAAAAAACGGAGGCTCGATTTCGGCAAAACGACGCCGAACGTACTGAGAAGGAACGTCTGGTAGAGGCGGGGCGAATGTTCGAGGCGAATCCACGGGAGCTTGTTGAGCGACGTCTAGCCAGACTCGATGCCGATCCAAAGTTATCGTCACAGGCTCTTACGAGAAAGAGTGTCGGCCAAGGAAAATCTGGGGCTAAACCCTCGGATGCAGCTGTGCTGGAGCGTGTCCTGGGAACGAACGATCTAATCGGCGTCCGTTTCCTTGAACTGGGGTCGCGAGCCGCAAGGGCGGTCACCCGAGTGCACATCCGGTCCTCACGAGGGTCGGTTATCGGATACGGAACCGGCTTCATGGTATCTCCGCGCTTAATGCTGACGAATAATCATGTTCTTACTGATAAATTCGAAGCTGCCAACAGTCTAGCCGAGTTCAGCTTCGAGGCCGGGTCAGATGGCGCCATGAAGTCTTCATTGCTAATTAAACTTGCACCGGAAGTCTTCTTCTTAACCGATCCAGCGCTTGATTACACGCTAGTCGCAGTGAATTCTGAACCGACGGTAGGTGAGCATGGATGGCTGCGACTGATCGAAGAGCAGGGGAAGGTGATGGTTGGCGAATGGGTCAACATCATCCAGCATCCGAACGGAGAGCCGAAACAATTAGCCTTGCGCGAAAATAGATTGGTCGATGAATTGGAGCAATTCTTACACTACGTTACCGATACCGCACCAGGATCATCGGGATCTCCAGTGTTCAATGATCAATGGGAAGTAGTGGGACTGCACCATTCCGGAGTTCCAAAGCGCGATGCGCAAGGACGAATTCTGGCTGTGGACGATCGCGTTTGGGCTGATTGGATGGGCGAGCACCGAATTGCATGGATGGCCAACGAAGGAGCCCGAATCAGTCGGATCGTCGCACACATCAAAGCGCAGTCGATGAATTCTGATGCGAAGCTAATGCGCAATCAAATGTTCGAAGCCGAGTTCCCAGAGTCTGGAATTATCACGCCACTCGTACCTTACATCTATGGTTCGGGATATGAGAACCCAGTAGCGCCTCCTGCGATGAATCCGGATGGTTCCGCCTCCTGGATAATCCCGATCACAGTCACTCTAAACGTTGGAGGTCGTGCTCGTGTCAGCCCTGCACCGGCAGGAACGGTTGTTTCAGCACCGCCACCCGCGAGTGCTTCAGTCTCGGTGGAGGGCGGAGACCTCGAAGAGGCGCTAGCCGAACTAGCTCTTGGGCGAACGCGGACATACTACGACGGAGTGCGCGATGCGTCAGAAGCAGACCACTACTATCGCTCGGTCGCACCGGGCAAGGTTGAACAAGGTCTCTTCAAGGACATCAGCCGTCTTGTAGAAGAGACGCACGCGAGAAGCTTTTCGTACAAACCAAGCGCCTATGTCTACCCGTGGGTAGACCTTCACCCGGATTTGAAACTTCGTAGCATCTACTCGGGCAAGGCAGTGGATCCAGAGGACTTCATTCAGGAAGACGTGCGCGTTGCGCACGAGCGGGCGGCCCGCACCCGCGAGTTGATGCTCCGAGAGGCCAACTTAAGCGTTGAGCGGCTGGAGGAGGAGATCGATTCATTTGAGGTAAGTCTGCCCTATAACTGCGAGCACGTAGTCCCACAGTCGTGGTTCAACAAAATGGAGCCTATGCGGGGCGATCTGCACCACCTCTTCGCCTGCGAATCGGGGTGCAACAGCTTCCGGAGTAACATCCCGTATTACGATTTTCCAGATCTAGAGGAGGCGGTGCGAGACTCCTGTGGCAAGCGGATTGGTGATGACCGATTTGAACCCGCCAACGGAAAGGGAGCCGTCGCCCGTGCCACGCTGTATTTCTTGCTGCGGTACCCCGGCCAAATAGGCAATAGTAGCCGCGAACTTCAACGCAACCGACTGGAGGTGCTACTAAATTGGCATAAGACGTTTCCGCCGGACGAGTATGAGCGCCACAGGAACATGGCAATCTTCGAAATGCAAGGCAACCGCAATCCAATTATTGATCATCCTGAGTGGGCTGACATGATCGACTTTACCCTTGGATTTGGTGGTGCGAGCGACTAGGTTTCGGAGCGGCTTCCCCGACGTGAATCAAGGATTCACAATTGGCGATGCGATGGCCTTCACCTCGAAGGTCGGGATTGGTAGCCGGTCACTTATTCGTGGACTGACGATTTCGAACGGCTGCTGGCATGAGAAACCTGCCGCTGGGGGCGTAGGCGATTGGATGACAGCAGCGGGTCGGGAGTGTGAGTTCGCCATATCGAGAAGCTGACGTTTGGGGTTGATTTACCCCCCACCGGCCGGTAACCAGCACTTTGCTGCCTGATTCGCCGCCATCGGCCAACGACCGGATTGGCCGAGAAGCTGCACTCAACCTGAGGGGCATCACTGTGCCCTATGTCGGGTACAGGTTGTGCCGCCCGATGTTGCATTTCTCTGAGCTCATTGCGTTGCCTGATTGCTTGTAATTAAGCAAGGCTACGCATGTGGTCGGGGGCCTTTGGGTTGAGTTTCTTACATGATAATCCGTATTATCATGTAATGATTATTGATGGTTTTAGGCCTAAAGTAAGCGTTTAGGTGTGCGATGTCGCTCATCTCTGCGAGCGCATAAAGGTAGTCGTTCGTCTGCTCAGATCGCGCCGCACACGTTCTTGAAGGCGTTTTGCACAAGGCTAGGGATCCTCTGCGGGGGTGGCGTCGTCCACTTGGGAGTCATCCCTAGATATGCGTCAAACCACGGCGGTCTGGAGGGAGTTACGCATCTAGGGTTCTTTACGTTAGCCGTGGAGGATAGACGCGGTGGCAGCTCGGCTGCCCGCCCTGGCCAGCCACCTGCGCACCGATGTGAATCCAACTCTACTCCTGATTGAGGATTGCGCTCCGCGGACCTTGGCGGCGAAGTCCTGCTGAAAGGCGAGATAGGTAAGCCCGCTGGGCGACTCGAGGCGCAGACGATGCTTGATCCGCTTGAAGGTCTCCTCGACCCGCCAGCGTCGATGATAGAGAGTCCCGAACTGTTCGGCCGGAGTAAGCCCCCGGCCAACCCATCTTCCCCCAGCCCCTTAGCTCGCTAACCATAGTGTCCACTACGCATAGAAGTGGACACTTACATGAACGTCACCAAACCCCGCCGTGCCCGTCGCACTCACTCTGAGGAATTCAAGCGATCCCTGATCGACGCCTGCGGCGAGCCCGGCGCTTC
>APMI01016390.1_pt1 | contig 9988 bp, 7 predicted proteins | sample 667938 | NCBI WGS metagenome assembly APMI01 (sample SAMN01084076, study PRJNA167559) | wastewater metagenome | biome: Wastewater | place: Denmark: Ejby Moelle, Odense | collected 2011-11-28
ATGACGTCGTGCGAAAGGAAATGCGCCAAGTCCTGCTGGAGACTGTCCCAGTGCCATTTCTAGATGCCGGGGCAGCAACGCTTCTAACCGAGGCTCGCGACTTTTACCAAAGTGCTGGACTCGACACCAACAATATCTTAGCGAAGGGTAGCGACACAGTGCTCGTCACATGGCGGGGCGACTGGGTAAATGAGGGTCTCGCAGTACTACTGGCCTCCATAGGTTTGATTGCAACCAATGAGGGCGTAGCGCTGATCGTGACTGGCACCTCCGCCGACAGGCTCGAGGAGGCACTCCTTGACATAGCCGAGCTCCCAACCATGGATCCTGTTTCCATCCTCTCCGATGCCAAGAACCTCCCACGAGAGAAGTGGGATTGGGCCTTGCCCGATGCATTGCTTCGAAAGTCCTTCGCGTCGCATCACCTGGACCTGCCAGGGGCACAATCGCTCGCAAGGGAGCTTTGGAACAACTATCGGCATCACTGTAACGCTGCTGAGGACGGGAGGCTTGGGTAGTCGAGTGAAACGGCATCCCCCTGAAAAGCGAGTTCGGCCATAGAGATCTGTCGTACATCTTCGCCAGAATCCTCTTCCTTCGCGCTCCTTTCCAGCAGCTCCGTGTCCTTATGGGAATACGCCGGCAAGCTGCAACAAACAATGCGCAGTGGCTTCGGCCCGATCGTCTGGACTCGATGTGGAGCGAGCGTTGGCTAAAAGTCGGCAAGGCCGAGGGGCCGTCGCTCGCTCGACTAGCTCTTCCTCGGCCGAAGCTGTCGGTCGGATTACTGGGACTGAGTGACGGATGTATGAACCAGTGCTAACGTAGATTAAGTAGTACGTCTCAACGCCGTTTCATATACCACTTGGAGCAGTAGTTCTTGGCTCAAATCGAGTGTGCTTGGCAGCACGGCGGCGGCACACGAACCGCGTCAGTTGATCTTAGTCGGCAACTGGCAAGAAATATGCCCCTGAATGTGACAGAAAGACCTCGTGGCGCACCACGCGTTTTGCATTAACGTCTATGCTTTCGCGAGCGACCGAATCCGGTCCAGAAACTATCTAGCTGCCTCTCAAACCATGTCTAAACTTCACGTCAATCAGATCGCCGGGCATCTCAGCACGAACTGCGAGGGGAAGATCCCTATGGCCGACGTCGCAGGCCTTCAGAATCCGGAACAGAGAAGGAGGCTTTTTCTCTCCCGGGCGCTCGCCGCGTTTTCAGTTGCTCACCTTACCGGCGGAAATCTTGACCTAATCTGTGCAAAGATCACCGATGGCCAGAAAGATGGAGGAATCGATCTTATCCACTTCGAGGAATCGGAAAAGACGCTCTACCTAGTGCAGTCCAAATGGCACTCGGAAGGTCACGGCTCAATCGACGTCGGCGAAATGTTGAAATTCCTAGCTGGTGTAAAGAAACTGCTGGACGACGACTTCGCATCATTCAATGAGCGGATTCAGCAACGGCAGGCGGAAGTCCAGCGGGCTACCTACGATGCCACCGCAAAAGTCATGTTGCTCGTCGTTCATACAGGGCAGGAGGAGATTGCTGCGGAACCGGGCGGTGACCTGCAAGCGTATGTTGACGCCCAGAACGACCCGTCGGAGATCGTCTTCTCGCGCGTCCTGAGCCAAGCGGAACTTCACAAGGCAGTGGCCGCAGGCGTTGCTGGCGCGCCGATCCGCGTCGAAGTTCAAGTCCTTGAGTGGGGACAGGTCCGCGAACCCTATCAATCGGTCTATGGCCAGGTGAACGGCGATGAGATAGCACGATGGTACGAGCAGCATGGAACTCAACTGTTCGCTCCGAACCTCCGCCAGTTTCTAGGCAGAACGTCCGTTAACGACGACATTGTGGCTACACTTATCGAACGTCCGACCGACTTTTGGTACTTCAACAACGGCATCACGGGCATCAGCACGCAGATTGCAAAAAAACTGGTCGGGGGTAATTCCAATAATTCTGGAATTTTTGAGTGCGACGGATTTTTTGTGGTCAATGGAGCGCAGACCGTTGGGTCAATCTGGGAAGCGTGGCGAAAAAATCCCGAGAAGGTCGGCCAAGCAAGAGTCCCGGTCCGAATCATCTCTCTCGAAGGCGGTAAGCCTGACTTCGGCACTGACATCACTCGATTCACGAATACGCAGAATTCCATCGAGAAGCGAGACTTTGTAGCTCTCGACACCGAGCAAGAGCGACTGCGGCAAGAGTTAGCCATCGAGGGTGTCAGCTATCTCTACAAGTCAGGCGGTGCAAAACTTGATCCGAAGGCATCCTTCGAACTACTAGAAGCTACGGTTGCACTGTCATGTGCCTCGCCGGAGGTCTCGCACGCAGTACAGGCAAAGCGCGAAATCGGCAAGCTTTGGGAAGACATTACCAAAGCGCCATACAGAGCTTTGTTCAACCCGTTGGTTACCGGCCCCTACCTCTGGGAGGTTGTTCAACTGCATCGAGACATTGCTGAAGCTATAGCTGCTATAGCACGTGAGAGCACTGGGAGAAGCGCACTGATTCTCGTCCATGGCAACCGTTTGACGGAGTGGCTGACATTCAAAACCCTCGGATGGGGCTCGAACAAGCGCTACCACGAGGTCAAGGATCGTGTGATGGATGCCGCCGCTTCAACTGCCGCTCACGTCATTGCTGCTGTAACGGACATATATCCAGAGTCGTATCCCGCTAGCCTGTTTAAGAACGCCACAAAGTGCAAAGCGTTGGCAGCGCAACTGATCTGAACTGAGCGAGTCTCGCGGAAGATCCGTTCTCGGGCGGCACTGTCAAAATGCCGATGGTTTGCCATTACGAGCCCCCCTGTTCTTTGTTTTCGGCCATGGATGGGCGACGGTCCGGAACGGATCGATACAGGATAATGGTCTGTCGTCGATCGCACAGAGTACCGTACGGCAGGTTTGACCCACCTCCCAGCTGCTCATTTTGCGCAGATTGAACGACGGCTTCGGCCGAGGTGCCGCCCCTCGTTCGACAGGCTTTTCCTCGGCCACTCCTGCCGTTGGCTTGATGAACAGAATCGGTCAGCAATACGCCGGTCACCTACCTTTCAGCCGAAAATCACGCTGAAGGACAGCTTGTCGATCCGGTCATTCACACTGCCGCCCCATTGGTGTCGCTCAACGTTCGAGGCAACTGGCCTTGCACTGCTTTGAGCGCAAGGCCAGTTGACAGGAGCGTTAACCAACTGCCCGCGGGGCTAGATAAGATCAAGCTTTCGCACTGGCCGTCTTGCAATTAGGTACTCTCCGCTCCCAAGTGGTTCAAGCACTCTCTTGTCGCAGAGAAATCGCAGTGCCTGCTTAACTTCTTCACGATTTGCAAGCGTTCCTATTAAATGAGACTCCTTGACTGTTCGCTTAAGTTGAGTTGGATCTTCGACGATTGCGTCAACTAGGCGATCGAATCTCTTCGGGATATATATTGGGTCGAACGGCCTAGCGGATGCCAAGAAAATAATGGCAATGACGGCATAATACGCCTCGCCTTTCATAGATGGAGGTGTGAATTGATCTATAGCAGCAAGGGCACCAAGTGCGGCAGCCAAAGATGACTCTCGACTGACAAGGTAGAGAGCGTTTAGTTGGCCTCTATGGATCGCCGGGGGCTCAAGCCAAGCGACGGTGGCTTCAATGTTAATCAAGCCTTCCCAATGAAGGTTTTCAGGAAATACTTGGTTGAGCACATTAACCTCTCAAGAAGTCAGCAAGATCAATCCCAAACAGCTCGCCAAAATTCCGATTCACGCCGCGTTCATTCTCGCACTCGCAGATTTGCGATAAAGTTCTCAAATCCCCACTGTGCGCACTGCAACATATTGGCATAATACTCTCAAATATTGAGGTATCACGCGCTCGCACAGCAGCCTCCCCAATGCTTAGCCAGTCGACCGATTCAGCCACTTCGAAAAAATGAGACAGTACTTCCACAGGCACCTCCTTCTCTTCGCCTGTCCAGGGCTTCACTAATAGTGGCGCTATGGCCTCCTTGAAAACACCTGCGACCCGCTCCTGGAATTTTGGGTCCACTAAAGCTCGAATGGACACCTCCTCCAAGAAAATGCCCGGAAGGCGTCGGAAGACTTCTTGCTGAACAAGATCAAGTGTTAGCTTCCTATCAGTTGTCTTTGAAACGGACATTGGATCGGCCACTCGCACATAGCCAGCTTCCATGGCATCAGCGATAGCGCTGCTGACACCAAACAGCCGATCTTCCAGTGCTATCTGATTTCGGTCTGTCGACTTGTAAGCCTCTAGTGCGCTTTCAACCTCTTCCTCAAACATTTCATCGGGAAAGAAGTGGTCCTTGGTCTTGCTTGGAGGTGAGTCATCCAGAAACTCCTGCGGCTTTCCCGAGCGTATGGGTCCAAACTCATCATAGTCACCAGGCGGGATGAAAACTCCGTAATCCGGTGTTTCAGAGTCCGAGTCATTAGCAATAGCTTCGAAGTGTCGGACAAAGTTTGTAAGAAATCCAAAAATCTCTGTCGGATGTGGGAAGTGGTCTGAGTAGATTGGGTCGATCGAACCATATCTTAGAGATGCAGTGCACACCAACGCAAATACCTTAGCATCGCTACCACCTCTCTCTCGATACACAGCCCATGCAGCCTTGTATGGCTCGATGGAGTTGTCTAGGTTGTCAAAAATTTCTTCGCCGTAATTCAAGCACTCCACGGCTCGCGCCGATCCCTCGATCAAATTGATAACGCTTAGACCGAACCTAGGCTCGTGACAAGCGAGGATTGTTCTGCATGCGTCCTCGATCTGTCTGTCTGCTGGCTCGAAGTGTCTTCTTAGACCGCGTGAAGCAGCCTCAAACACTGTCTCTCCGACCCTAATTCGTATGCCGTTCTGTAACAGCATTCCTAGATAGAGGAATCGAAATCGATTCAGCAATAGCGTTGCACGAAATAACTCACGAGCCGGCTGCTGTGTAAACGCCTGAATTGCATGAAGGGCCTCATGTGCTTCGATCGCCCTTCGTTGTTTAATATGAGTAGTATCTGTGTGTTGGGCGATCGAGATTGAAAGCGAGTTAAATCCGAAGTTGCCTGAGTAGTGCGATGCAGTCTGACTTCCGAGTGAGCGTCCGCCGAAGAGCAAAGCCGTTAGCGAACGATAGGCATCAATTGCGGGCATGGTTGGTTGCTCCAGTCTTGGGGCGGTAAAGAATCGAGTGCTTTGAGATCGCTAACGTTCGAGGTGAGCTGCCGATTGCGTTTGCCGCAATTAGTCGGCTCGACGGAGGTGTTAGGCGGCGCTATCCATACTACAGATTACGGAGAGAACAGGTTTATGTCTATTGGATTATGGAATTTGTGCGCTTTCACGGCCTGATCCACTCGGTGCGGCTGGATGGCACAGCCTTTGAGCCTTCTTGTCGTGGCTTGTCAGCGAACGCTGAGATCTCAGCATTGACGTATCGGAAAGCTACTCTTCAAAGTGATCTTCGTCTCAACGGCAGGTAGCTTGCGTAATGCCGCCTGATTCCACTCATCTGACCAACGGCGGCTCTGGCCGAGCTCCAGCCGCTGATCCGACGGGCTCCTCCTCGGCCAATCCTGCCGTTCAGCCTCTCCGATCTGAGCGGCAGGTTGTGGAAGCTAATCAGACTTCGTCTTGATTACGACAACCAGGAGCCATTCAGCTCGTGCAAAATGTCGCTGTGATAGATTTTCACACATGCCATTGTGGTATTCTTTGGGCGACAGGAACATCTACACAACTCGTATAGTCTATAGGGCGGACAGGTAGGAATGGAGTGCTTTCACATCGACGAGAGTGGCTACACGGGGTTCGATCTGCTCAACCCGGAGCAGTGCTTTCAAGGTGCTACGGCGGTGTCCATCGGCGACGATGAAGCTGCACGACTGATTCGAGAACATTTCCCCAAGCTGCAAGCACCCGAACTCAAGTACCACGCCCTGGCACGCCGACCCGGCTACCGGCAGCCGCTGATGGAGTTGCAGCGCACCGTGCTCTCTCAGTATAAGTGTGTAACTTACGTCTGCGACAAGCGTTTCCTGCTGCTTCTCATGTTTTTGGACTATGCCGTCGAGCCGTTCTACTACGAGCGCGGCCATGACTTCTATCAGGACGGACAGAATTACGCCCTTGCTTCGCTGCTGTACTATGTTGGCCCCACCTTGTTCGGCAAGACGGCGTTCGGTGATCTGCTTATGGCCTTCCAGCGAGCGGTCAAAGAAAAGACCCCGCAATCCTTGGGTGCGTTAGTTAATGCGGCCAGGAATCTCAACTGGCGCGAACTCCCCGAAGCGCTTGGACCGCTCGCCCTAAGCTCGCCCGAATGTTTGTCCGCGATCACCACACCGGGCGTCTCGACCGACGCCGCGATGGTAGTACTCCAGTCGCTGATTTCCCGGATGGAGGTGATGGCCGCAGGCCCATACTGGGTCAAGCACGACCAGTCGAAGAACCTGCTCACGTACCACGAGCTCTTGCAGCGCTATATCGACCATCAGGATGAGGTCGAATTCAGGCAGACACAGATTACGGGCATCCGTTTCCCGCTCAAGCTATCGTCCGTGACCCAAGTCGATTCGAAGGCCAGTCCAGCAGTGCAGATCGCCGACGTCATGATCGGCGCCGCCATCGACGCAACAAACGGACTGACTGGCCTGCGCATGCCGCTGCTAGACCCACAGGTCGTTATGTCGCTGTATGCGGATGACCAGTTCATCCACTTGGTGCCGTCGATCAACTTTGATGAACAAAAGCAGTTCCGCGAGGGGACGCAAGCGGCTGCAATGATCGACTATTTCGCCGCGCATTTCACTACGAAAACGTCGTAAAACGACTACTTTTGATTTGATGATGAAATCAACCCACAAGCAGAGCAATGGGAAGTCCGACTATTTCTCCGCTGGCAAGCCAGTGCATCGGCTGTCCTATTGCGCCTTTCTGGATGTCCTGGGCTTCTCCGAGAGGCTTCGCGCTAGCTACAAGGACGGTAGTGCGGACACATTGCTGGAGAGTTTTCATCAAATTCTCGCCAAAAGCATCGCGCAGCTCAAGGAAAGCACTAACGACTCGATGCTTTATTTTAAGTCGTTCACTGATAACGTGGTGCTGGCCCACCCTCGGTTTAGCGACGACATGGAATCCGAGTTCGGATTCATTTTGTGGGCCATCAACGAGTATCAGTTCCAGATGGCGTTGAAAGGCTTCTTCATCCGAGGCGGCCTGGCGGTGGACCAGTTGTTCATGGACGAAAACAGCGTGTACGGCGCAGCGTTGCTGGAGGCATATGGCCTTGAGAGCAAAGTGGCCGTCAATCCCGTCGTCGTTCTGGGCGACAACACCATGAAATTGGTGGATAAGCACATCGGCTACTACAGCGGTGATGCACCCCAGTTCAGGGATGTATTGAAAGGCCCTGATGGCCGCTATTTCCTGAACTATCTTACGGAATGCATTGTTGAGGACGATGATCGAGAGTTCCTCGATGCTAAGTCCCTTCGTCTGCACAAGAAGCAGATCGAATCCGCGTTGAAAACCTATACCGCAGTTCCCTCCGTCTTTTCCAAGTTCGCGTGGCTCGCTGCATATCACAACTATTTCTGCAACACAGTTTCCGGTTACCCAGAATACAAGGCTACGCTGAAGGTGTCCGCGACGCTCGCCGCCATCCAATTCCATCGACTTGCCAAGAAGAAGTAAGCCGCCAATGCGTCCAACCAAACTCTACATCATCGGAAATGGATTCGACTTATGGCATGGGATTCCTTCGAGCTACGCCCAGTTTAAGGAGTATGTGAGGCGGAACGACCGAAAGATGTTTGAGGCCGTCGATCGCTACCTCCCAGCCGACGAGGACTGGAGCGATCTTGAATCCGCATTGGCTGACGTTGACGTGGACAGCATCATTGATGATCTCGGACACTTCATGCAGGCCTACAGCGCCGATGACTGGAGTGATGCTGGGCATCACGATTTTCAGTATGAAGTCGCTCAGGTCGTTCAACATCTCTCGACCGAACTAAGGGCGCGGTTCGGCGAGTGGATACGGTCCCTGCTGATTCCAACATCTAGCATAGCGCCGAAACGCCTGAATGGCATCGATGCAAACGCGGCTTTCCTGACCTTTAACTACACCTCGACGCTTGGAGACCTCTACGCCGTACCCTACGCGAATGTGTTGTACATCCACGGCGAGGCCAGGTTGCAGGACAGCGAGTTAATACTGGGGCATGCCTGGAATCCGGTTCAGCGCCGCTCCCTCAACGACCGGCCCGACATTGAGGACATTGACACACGGTTGATGGAGGCACATGGAATCCTGGACGAATACTTCTCGCGGACGTTCAAGCCCTCCGAGCAATTGATCCGCGAAAATCAATTTTTCTTCGATCAGCTAGGGACAATTCAGAGTGTGCATGTGCTGGGTCATTCTTTGTCAGATGTTGACCTTCCCTACATACAGGCGTTGCTAAAGGTGCCCAGCGTTGTTGCCGCCTGTTGGTATATTGCCTGCCGTTCGGAGCAGGAACGAGCGACAAAATACGATCGGCTGGTAGAGCTAGGAGTGGATCCCAAGCGGGCCTCGACCGTTCTCTGGGCCAACTACTAGCAAATGGTCAAGTACCAGCTACCCGAGTTTGCAAGTAGTTTGGTTTGACGGTGGAACCGATCATCTGATCGCCAACGATGGTTGACGGCGCATTTGTGTTCGAATTACCCCAACTCTGTCGGGCAGTTATGCGAGCGATTGCGGACTTAAACGGCCAGACACCTTAACGTCAGTAAAGGCCGATTTTGCATTGTGCATAGTTTGCGTTTTGAACAATAATTTTCCGGCTATGTTACCCCGCATTTCGACGTTATGCGGCAAAGCTGTCGTCCTAAAACAATGTTAGGCGTAAAGGAATTTACGTGGCAAAACTATATCGGGGTGTATGTCGGGAGCTTGATGAAAGGAATGAGGGCTCGCTCCGTCCGAAAGGAAGCAGTGCAACAATCAAACTGCGGCGAGACGGCTCACTCCAAGGCATGAGAAGAGATGGAAAATTTAGCCGTGGAGATGCAGAGCTTAACGCAGTGAGAGCACACCATCTGGCATCTGGTTTTAACGGTGGCTGCTTTGTCTCTTTCACCAAATCAAGAGAAAAAGCCATTCAATTCGCTATCCGAGACAACAACGGAGACAAGACGGATGGTTTTATTTATGAAGTAGAGGAAGCACTATTTGAAGCAAACGGCGTGGTTTCGCGTGAGTTTGAAAACCCGGAGTATCCAGGCGAACTTGAAGTCACTCTCAGGGCATCAGACTGCGGTGACCTACCGGCGGCCATCGTTATCTCAAAAACGAGCGTTTTTCCCGATGATTACGTCTAACAATTCCGTCGAGAGGGACCACCCACAAGTTGCGCTTGTGGGCTCCCTTCGCCGCTACGGCGGCCCCTCACGTCAAACGTTAGGCATTGCATGAGCTCATCCTCCGCTGGGCGGCTCTACCGAATTATCAGCTTCGACCGGGCCGTTCAAATATTCGAAACGAAATCACTGCACTTTGCACATCCGTCGAGCTGGGAAGACCCATATGAAGTTCGATTGCAGCATGGCGCTAGCCATAGCTTCTTCGGGCAGTGTTGGTGCACACGGGGGGTTTCAGATGCAATGTGGAGGATCTACTCGCCCGCACACTTGGGAATTATTCATGGATCGCCCTTCGGAATAAGTTACTTTTTTTCCGCTCATCAGACGGGCGAGAACACTACCGACGGCTTTATGAATCGCCCCGGGTTTCGCGGAGGCTCCCACTCTTGAGAAGATGGAGCCATGAAGAAGACAACGAAATACGCCCCGGAAGTGCGCGAGCGTTCAGTGCGGATGGTGTTCGAGCAGCGCAGCGAGCACCCGTCGCAATGGGCAGCGATCCAGTCGATAGCTGCGAAGATCGGCTGCACAGCCCAGACACTGCATACCTGGGTTCGGCAGCACGAGCGGGACAC
>APMI01032840.1_pt1 | contig 9987 bp, 4 predicted proteins | sample 667938 | NCBI WGS metagenome assembly APMI01 (sample SAMN01084076, study PRJNA167559) | wastewater metagenome | biome: Wastewater | place: Denmark: Ejby Moelle, Odense | collected 2011-11-28
TAAATATTTTGTACTTTTGCTGCGACTCTTGTACTGCATGCTGTTTTTAGAGATCTGTGAATTAGACTAAGACTCATCTTTTGTTACTTTGCTACGTTAATATTAATGATGAGTATCGGTCTATAAGATAAGGAAATGAGAGATTTTCGAAATATTCGCATTCATAGACTGTTAATATTCAATAAGGTAGACAATTTATAATAGCTATCATAAACCTAATGCATTGATTATTAATATTCAATGAGTAATTAAAATAAATTAATCCGTCTCATTATAGATTAATTGCTAAATTTGTATCATTTAATGATATGATTAACTTTTTAATATACTTGTTATTGTGGCTGCGACTGCTGATAGTAATAGCATCATAATTCTATGTTCGAATTCACAAAGGAAGATCTGGATAAATAACTCACGCTCAGCACTTTTCGTGATGAAGTTGCACATAAGACTATGCTCATTGACCAGTATGTTTACGAATTCGAAAAGCTTGGACATGGTAGAACTACAGCACCTAAACGCATTGTTTAGTTTGTTAAACTGTCACGCAAAACTATTGAATAAACTGAAAATATACTATGTGGACTACGCACTTATCTAGCGGATCTTAAAATTTAATTTTTCTTTGATTTGCTTGCCAAACTGTTTCGATTGATTATCATATCACTTAATGGTGTATCAGTGAGACTAATAAATACTATAAAACAGCGTAAGACTACAAACGAAGCAGCCGAACATGAAGAATAAGGCAATTTTAATACCCTCTCTGATCAAAATGCGAAGACTACTTCCAGAAACAATGCGAAAAAGATAGAGTATTGCGATTTCGTTATAAAGAATTTAGAATAATAAGAATAAAGGCTGGATGAAAGAAAGAGGATAATGGAGAAGTAGCTCTGTAGCGCAGAAGGCAAGTCACTCAAAAACATTGCTGCTTCCGACACAGTTAATCAATTGGAAAATCTTAGCAGAGATATAAACAAAATTATAGCTAATTCATATAGAGTTTCAAGTGAGAACGTAATTACTAGATACCAAGAGGTCAGTAGAAGGATGATAGAGTTGACTAAACCTGAAGATATTAAGAACTAATTCTGTTCCCAGCTTTCAAGTAATGTGAAAGAGAAGTTCATGAAAACAATGGAGCGCATTATTAATGAAATGTACATATAAATTAGAAGAAAATAAAGACAAGCCATATTTGATTAAATATAAGCGAAAAAGCCAATAAAAGCAGACGCAGCTATACAAACAGACTACGATGCTAAGTTAAAACAAATCGAGCAACTGATAAGATAGAAAAAATTAATCACATTAGAATTGTAAAATATGAAGAAATCAAACACAGTGTTCGAGAAATAGAATTAAAAATTGATTTAAAAATTAAAATAAGTGAAATAAAGCTTGAGAGTTCATGAAAAGAGGACTGATGAAATGGAGCAAACGTTTAGAAAAAAGCAGGCTGAGTTTATTTCAGCTAGAGAGCAATGGGAAATAACTCTCAAACAAAAGAAATAAGAGATACAAAATTTATAGAGAAGATTTAGTGAAGAAGAAATGAGTACGCTCTATCTTTAAAGGACAGATTCATAAGTTTAAGGCATTAATGTCAAGCATGAAGATCCGTTAGCTTAAGACAGCAATTAAGACAAAATGAATGCATCTACGAAATCTAACAAATATAAGCCTTACATAGGTCAGAGAGCAAATAATTCTTTCTTGATTGAAAAATAATTACAGGTACAAAAAAAGTAAAATGTTGTATTAAGAAGTAGCTTTGAGCTTTTACTCAATAAATTGCAACAATGTAAACTCTTGCACTCAACTAATGCTTATGATCTGTTTAGAGAGCTAAAAACAGGCACATTTTCCAATAGAATTGAAGAAATTCTTGAATAAATGACCTGCAATATTCCCATAATAAAATCCAACATGGACAGTATGAGTTTTAAGTAAAATAAACTGAAATCAAGCAAGAGAATAAAAGATGAAGCAATCACAAAGCATCATGGGTATGGATATCATCAGATTTCCGCATAGACTCAGACCTGCTAAAAAGACACTTTAGATTTAGATGATAACGACAATATTAATATGATCGATGGCAAAAGAAACAGCAACAAATTGGAAGCTCTTAAGAGGGAATTTCTGTAAAGAGTTAGTCGGAAAAAGAAATCAGGTCGGTATGCAGTAAGGCAGCTTACGAAAAACAATGCAACAAGAGACACTCATGATCACAGTGATTACATTAACAAGACCATGATAAGCCTAAATACTGACGAAGGTTTAGATCAGAGGTAATCAATAAGTAAGCCAAAAGCCCAGCAGGTTAATAGAAAAGATATTGCGTTTTAGTAATTCAAATTGATGAAAGTAGTAAAGAATGAACATTTTGGAGACAAAAAATTGGTAAGCAAGCCGAAGAAAAACATCTTAAAAGAGAAAATGCAATAACAAGTAGCCTGCAAACCTATTATATCAATAGAGAGTTATTAAGTACTAAAAGAAGTAAAAGCTATTACAGACATGATTGAGTCGAAGAAAGACGGGAAAGACTATTTCTTAACTAGCTTCATTAAGAATTTGCTATAAGAATTTAAAAAGATAAAGGGCGACATTTACATTGAAGATTTTCTAAGAAAATAATTAAATGAAATATTTTTGAAAAGCAAAGCCAGAAATTCAGTGAGGCCAGCCCAGACCAAGTACTTTAATCTTGAGCTTAACAACATGAGATGAATCGAACAAAATAAGAGAATTCATTGTCTGATTAAGTATATTAGTATAAGTATGAAATTTATAATAAACATCGTTGATTGATGTAATTTCATTTAAACTATTAATAACAATTTAGTAATTCCTAAATTGCAACAGAAGTACTATGAGTCATTAGGAGCATCAATAAGAAATTGAGATAGGCGATTTAGAAGGATTAGCATATGAACTATCGATGGAGTTGGGAATTCCTCAGCTTGGCAGTGCAGTCAATCTCGAGTTCGCAACAGAGTGCACTAATGCTATCATCGGTGGGCTTAATCCTCGCTGGCAAAATGTTTATTTCTAAAGTAAGAGCTAATAGTAATAGAATTTAAACTGGAAAAAGCTTCTTACTATTGTTCAATCCGCATTATTGGATCAAGAGTAGTCTATTATAGAATAGCATGAATAAGTTACGTTAGAGCATATTTTTATGTTATATGAACTACTTATTCAGGGGTCTCATGCTTTGAAGTAAATGGATTTGTCACCTACAAAAAGTGCTCCTAAAAGAAAATAATCAAAAGTTTAAAATTAACAGATTCATAAAAAGAAATAGCGACCAAAAACTTCGAAGCCAAATGCAGAAATTACAAAAAGCAAACCTGTGCCTGCCTCGAAATCTAAAAATCAAAAACCCCATGTGAATAATATTAAGTATAAGATAAATACGAAAAACGATGCATAAAAATTAGAGAAATAATTGATAGAGACTGTGACAAAGACAATGTAAAAGAAGTATTTAGTCAAAGCAGAACCTGAAAGACAAGCAAAAATTAGGTAGAAAGCAGGGACTGAGGCAGTAGAACAAGCGAAAAGAAAGCTAGACAACGCAATCAAATAATATAATTTAAGTAGCAAGATTAACACCTTGAAAAAGCAGAAACAAGAATCAAAAAGAGGTAAAACAGACGAAGTTGATTATGCTTACATGAAGATGATCGAGCACAAACACTCTAAGATCAAGGAATAGATGTAGAACCAACAACTTAAGTACTACATGGAATTGAGAGATAAGAAAATTGCTTATATCCGCCACATGTAACTTATATTATACTCAGACATAAACTCATTGAATCCCTTGAAAGAGAAAGAGAAATTTAGTCAAATAAAAGACAGAGGGAAATTATGGAAGTACAGAAGAAATAATTGAATGATAAAATATAAAATGTCAACAATCTATTTAGGGTAAACATGGAGAAATTGCAGTAAAATTACCAAAACAATAAGAAAATTTAGACATTACAGAAAGTGGGAGAGTCTGAAGTGTGCCGAGCAATGGATAAAGTAATGAAATAAAAGAAATTGAAGTAAGTTTAAGATATGAAAACTCGATGGATTGAATAAAGAAACCAGCTTCATAAGATTGCTTGTGACGAATAAAAAATGAAAAATAGATTAATCGAGCTTTATAGAAAGCATCGAGTTGTTTGACTCAATTTTTATTACATTATGTGACTTATAAAAATGATGACTTTTTAGTTTAGATAAAACTCTCATTTATATCATTTAAACAATTTCACAGATTCAGGGATGAGCCTTCCGTCTCCAGTCCATAATTTGCTTGCTGATAGTCTGTAATATTTTTTCGTTCTTCTATGAGAATTTTTTCATTGATGTTAGTAAATTGGTTTCAGTTTTAATGATTCTGCCTGTGGTTGCAGTATGACTTTCCTTAATTTTTTCAAGAGCATCTCCTCCTTGTGCTGATTTTTGCTTAATAAGCTAATTCTCCCACCCTTCTGTTGATTTCAACTGCAGGTATCGGCTGTACTCCATGTTGAGTTAGTGACACTCAATTTCAGCCTATTATAAAATTTTGTCAATGTCTGTCTTCACGGGCCCCTTAGGCTTGAGATTACTATCGTACATGATTTATCTGCGCTTCTCGAAGTTCAAGTTGAGAGCAATGCGGTGCTCGTTTATAGCTAGAATACTGGCCATTACGCATTGGAGCTTATCGAACTCTTACGAGCATCTTGAGTTTATCGGTTTCTTCTTGTACTCAGAAATGTAATTGTAGTAGGCCATACCGTAGTCTTTCAGTTAGTTGTAGTTGAAAACTATGTCCTTCAGTCCAAACAGTGCTTGGAAGTATGAATCTGAAGAGTTACCCATGTTGGGTAGCTCATATTATTAATCAGACAAGAATTTATCCAATACCTAGTCTTGGGCAACATATTAACAAGCGAGTACTCGATTTAGTAAATGCTTCAATCGCTCCTTTCTTTCATCTAGAAATTGTTAATTGACTCCGCTTTTCCAAAAGTAAGTCAAATTTCCTTTTATTCCTTCTTTGGGAGGCATTTCAGGTAGTACGATACCTTCGTACTTAACTCTTAGGTAAGCTAACAGTTTCTAGATTTACGAGTACCTTCTCCATGTCACATACTGGTCCTTGTAAACTATTTGGTACTTTATGACTGGGTTCATGAAGTCTTGCCCTGTTTTTTAGAATTTTGTAATATTGACCAATTACTTGCCTAATTATGCTTCAATTACCTACAGTTTTCCACTGACCTATTTATCCTTGATTTTGAGACTATCACTGTTAAAGTTGATCTCTTCTGATCGCTACTACTCGATAGTATTCAAATGTTTCGGACAACTTTCTCCTTTGTTTTAAACTGAATATTACACTTAATTTCTATTCAGTTATCTACCGTCATTAATTGATTAGCGCTTTTTTATCTGTATCGATTTGCCCTATTGATTATAGATACTTTTGTCTGACTATTAGCTTTGCTTTTTTGTGATTACTAAGCTTTGTGGAGACTTTGTCTTGCTTCTTTGTTGCTCTTTTTATTTTTATTCTTCTTCTATTTATTTTTGCTTGCTAATTTTCTATATTTAACTTTGTCGCCGTCTTTAATACTAATCTTGTTTTCTTTTTTAATTAAACCGAGTGAGAGATTCATCTTCATCTTCGACTTCATAAGCATAATCTTTTTAAACTCTCTGATAAGCAGGTGGGTATTTCGCTTTTTGAGTTTGAATGCCCAATTCGAAATCCTAGTTTTTATTTTTTAGTGAATTTTTGCTTTTTTCTTCAGGTATTTGTTTCTTAGCGATCTCCGCATAATTATTTTTAATACTAAGATTTTTGCTTGGGTTTGCATTGTTAGTATTCCTATTATGCTACACATATTCTATTTAAGTCTTTTATAACTCTTTGGTATTGGGCTTTATTACTTTTTATTTAAACTTGATTTTAGTGAAGTTGACAATTTATTAATCGCTAATGGATTTAACATCGTGTCCTTCCTGGAATGCGGCGAGCACATGTAGCAGGTGGTAAAGAAATAGCTCATCAAAAGACTTGTTTGAGTCGACCAACTAATCGATCAACCGTAGATATGTTGTACACTCTGCTTTGGTCAGTTAAACCCTAGTTGTTACGAACTAGATGAAGTCTTGTTTATTGAGCTCAAATTTTTCATTATATTTCTTGACCACTTTCTTAAGCTTATTATCGCTCATGTAATTATTAATATATGCCTATGCAATTATTAGCAAGTGCTTATGTAATTATTAATAAAATATATAGTTAACATCGGCTGAGCAGAATGCAGATTCGAGACTTCTTCAAACCTTACCGATAACGCATCCACGACATGAAGCAGGAACATGATTCACTGTAAGCCAGTCCTGAAGCTCAGTCTCCATTCAAGCCTTACTTTGGGCACATGGGATACAGCCCAAGCCCAAAGTTCACACGAGGCGATCTGTCATTCAACTTAACTGAGCAGAGTCCGGATCACAACTCGACTAACAAGTACAGAATGAAGCAGTACAATTACAATAATTAATGGAAGCACACTAAACTAGATAGGGAAATGCATGAACCCATTTGGGAACACCTATACGCTCAGGGACTCAGACTGCAGCGAGAAATTCAGTAACTGCATAAGCAAAAGCAATTCTAAATAGACTCGTAGTGCACATTCCAGCCCATGCTGCGGAAAAACAGTCGGTATCGATTGCCGACTAGTTCCAATTTCTTGGAGCGCAACTACGTATGGCAGGAGAACAAACTGGAGAAAATGGTGAAATAAAAGGAAGAAGAAGTCGTTAAGGATCTATAAAATTGCACATTCAAGCCGAAACTCAATAAAGTAAGGCCAACATCGGTTAAGTATCATCACTTGAACCCTTCCAAATCCATGACCACACTGCAGGGGAGACATACTAGAGGGGATTAGAACAAAAACACTACCCAGAATAGGGATAAGTAAAAATAAAAATAGAAGGATAAATAAGGGAAGGAGTTTAGGAAAATCAGATAAAGCGATAAATAAAAGCGAACAGGCCATGATTTCAGTAGGCAAGAGGTGGGTAAAATTAAGAATATCATTCGCAATGAGCTCAAGCGTATATAACTTTGATATTGTGAGTATCTATCTATTTAAAATCTTACTACTTCTGTGCATAATATTTATTTGCTCATTCATTATGAATATAAAATAGTATAATTAAATATTAATTCTTCTATCTTGTTTCGTATAGCAGAATGTTCGCGTAGTAAAACGAGCAAAAGCAGGGGTCTTTTACTTCCTACTCCAAGTACTTGAAGGACAAAAAGCAAGCATAACTAAAGCACATCAAAAAAATAAAATCAAAGAAGTAGCAGAGGGAAAGGAAAAATATATAGCACCAGGAGTAGAAGTAAAAATAGAAGGCAGTCAGCAATTACAAAAGTCTCATGCAATCAGTGATCAGTCTCAAAGCAAATGATCAGGAGCACAATAACTAAAAGTAAAACTGGGTTAAAATTGATGATAAAGCAGTCATTGTGAATGGTCGACTTGTGTACATGGAGGATGAAATACCCACATACCGCAACGAGCATGAGCTTATTGACATGCTGAAGGCAAACCAAATCACAATAAAGTCTTATATTTATGGTAACAAGAAGGAGATATTACAGGGCATTGATCAAAACTACGAGCGCAAGAAAAACGCGGAGGTTGAAAAGTACATTAACAAAAATATGAAATAATAAAACATCGTGAAGGCCAATCACTCTCTTTGGTATGATGAAGCCAAATAGACACTATTTAACTAAAAATGAGATTTCTGGATTGTATACAATATATATTTACTCGCATTATTATTAAAATGAATCTGTTAGATCAGCTAGCAAACTTCTGCAATCGCTCAGTCTCCATAAATCTGATGGAGCCTTACCACAAAGAGCAGGATCAAAACAACAGACTCCCTCGCCACCATTCCATGACGATTGCAACTCGACTTCATGATGACCGACATGCTAAAAGTATAGACAAGATTCAAACATGGGCTCCTTCCAATAAACACTAATCAAAGCAAAAAACTATCTTCAAATTTGTTCGTACCCTCAACAATAAAACTAGAAATCATTATTTTTATTTTTGGGTCAATTTATAGCAAGCCCTCAAAAATAAGAAGACGAAGCCAAACAATAGGGAGAATATTTCAGTAGGCCTTGAAAAATTATCAGTTTTTGTTTCTGCCTTTTAAAACAGGTATCTTCAGTGCACCTTAGTCCCTTAAACATTTTCAAAATTATAAAAATTTGCTTTATACTCCCAGACTATTAAACACGTATAGAACTCTGTTGGATCCTGTTTAAGAAGACAAAGATTGGAATTTTTTGTGGCGCTGCAATAAAAGTAAAGAGTTGAATTAAAATTGGACATTTTCATGAATTCTATAGGTTTCCACTTTCAACAAGTGCTCAAATAAGTATTTCTGAGTTTGGTCAATGTGAAATGTCAGCCTTTAAAAGCCTAATTGACATAAGGTCAAGCAAAAGCGATAATAATATCAGATCTTCAAACTAGTATCGCTAAACCACTAAAAATATCAATTTTGAAATCATTACAGCCAAATCAGTCCTTGCATTAGGCCTAAAATATATTACTGTTGTAGACCAATGAGTTACCTGCAAAAACTCTGTCGAAAATATGTGCAGACCAGGCCGTTGAAAACTGCAGTGAGATATGTATCTTATTTATTTATTTTAGGCGACAACAATTTGATATTCATCTAAAAACCATTCCTGCGTAATGAAAGCGTGAAAGCACAAAATAGCACTTCAAAATAGAAATAGGTTATAATGGCAAAGACAAATCGAAGTCATTGCAAGCCACAATTGCAAACTTCACACCTGGTGACTGAGCCCAGTGAAAGGAATGAAATTCATTTAACTTAGAACAAAATGGCTATGAATAATTTACGCACTTTGCCAAGACAGCGATCGATTTCAAGTTCATCAATTCTAAAAGTAGATGAGAGCCGGATGACTAAGCTCGAGAAAAAATTATTTGGCTCTCCTCAGACCTCGCATCCCCACGACAGGAGCTATGGCGGTGATGATAACAGATTCTCAGTCAATGGACAAGATTGGAAAACAGACAGAAAGGCTTTATAGTAAATAATGTCGACCATCAAACTACCTGCCAAAATGAGCATGGAAAGAAGAAGGAGCGAGTGCGAAATATAAACCAAGGCACACTGGGGATAAAATAACAAGTAGAAAGTATATGCAATTAAAACTAAATAAAATTGGAGTAGAGTTAAAGTCAATAGTAACTAAAAATCATAACTTATGAATTGTTTGCTTAACGGTGCTAAAAATACGAATCCCAGATGTGAAAAAATTGTGATTTCGTTAAAATCAAAAAAAGTAAACTATGATGACCCGACTTTGAGGAATAAGTCCGAGCACTGGCAAAAATTATATCAGCAGGAAAAGGAAACACGCAGATTAATTCACGACTGGCAAAGATGATATTTAATTTAGTTTACGTAGGTTAATAACTATTATAAAGAGCTAAACTAATGATGATAATAATATCGATAGAAAAATTAAAAATATCTTAGATCAAATACTCGACGGGGTCAGTCTCAATTCTTCTAAAATAGCTTAGATGTATGCTGAAATGAACCCTGGAGATAGGTTAGTTGATTTGGACGGGCTAAAATATTCTAACTCTCGTTCTATTCATACCCTCATTGTCGTTAATATTCGAAATGTTTCTGTTCAAATTATACGGTAATCTTGCTTAGCCTGCTGCAGACTCTCTTTCTAAAATATAGCCATACTAAAATGTTGCTTGTTGTCTTTGTTGATGACTGACTTAATTGGAAAAGTCACAAAATTATTCGCATATTTTTTTAGAATTATATTTCTATCCAATTTTGTTGAAGAACCTACCTGAAATTGTTACCTAGACTATGTTAAGGCTC
>APMI01032026.1_pt1 | contig 9985 bp, 9 predicted proteins | sample 667938 | NCBI WGS metagenome assembly APMI01 (sample SAMN01084076, study PRJNA167559) | wastewater metagenome | biome: Wastewater | place: Denmark: Ejby Moelle, Odense | collected 2011-11-28
CGCAACGGCTTGCAGCGGGTCATGTGCCGGGACTGCAAGAAGACCTCCAACGCAGCAACTGGAACGCCGCTCTCCCGCCTCAAGCACAAGGAGAAGTTCATCCAGTACGCCGAGTGCATGCGGCAAGGGATGACGGTCCGCCAGGCCGCTTACGAGGTGGAGGTGTGCCGCGATACGGCCTTCAGGTGGCGCCATCGCTTTCTCACCAACGTCCAAGCCCACCAGCCGGCGGGTGTGACCGGGATACTGGAGGTTGATGAGACCTATTTCCGTGAGTCCCAGAAGGGCTCAAGGACGCTCACGCGGCCGGCGCGTAAGCGGGGTGGTAAAGCCAAGGGCAAAGGCCGATTCAGCAAGGATTGGGTTCCTGTACTGGTTGGTAGGGCGCGAGGGCAGCCACAGACTGTGGATAGGGTGTTGGCGAAGGTTAACGGCGCCGAAGTGACTGACGCGTTGAAGGCGGCTGTTGTACCCGGCGAGACGGTAGTTTGCACCGACGGGCACTCGGCCTTCCTCCACCTTCAACGAACGCTCGGGGTGCAGACCAAGAGCTTTACGGCCAGCTACGCCTGTCCGGGTCTCGACAAGGTCTATCACGTCCAGTCGGCTAACAACTACCACGAGCGCTTGAAGACGTGGATACAGCGCCGACTGCGCGGAGTGGCTACGAAGTATCTACCGAACTACCTGGCTTGGATGCGTTTGATGGCTTGGAACAAGGACGGCGTGAACTCTGATGAAATCGTGGCTTCCGCCCTGGGGAGGCAGGTTATCAACCTCTAATCAGGACAGAGCCGTTTGATAGGTTAGCAGCGCATTTACGCCTTGAAGCCGCCGCAAGCTTTAGATCACTGGAGCTTCGTGAGAAATCATTGCTTGAACTTGAGCTCATGCTCTCGAGAGCTAACTGCCCTGAAGAACGATTAGGGGTGCTCTCAGAAATGCTTCTAAAAACGGTTTCTCAATTACCAATTCTCATTGCCCATCTTAGTCAAAATTCTTACGACTCAGCAATTGATTCAAGTTCTCTGACAAATTAAATCGACTCCTATCAGTGGTTTCCCTGCGCATCCCCCTCGGGATTTTAGCCACCTCCGGGTGGCTTTTTTTTTGAATCTCATCAACATTGATATTTTCCCGCTTGGAATTTTGTCGTGCAGAACGTATTCACCCCTCTAAGGAAAGTCTGCATAAGTGACCGTTATGCAGCGTGATTTGAGAAAATGACGGCATTGTCATTGCGTTGATGAGACAGATGAAATCGATGAAGCAACTGAGCCTGGCTGAGACGGGTTTCCTGCCGAAAGCGGGCAAGCAAACCCGAAAGGCGGTGTTCCTGGCGGAGATGGAAACGGTTGTTCCATGGTCTCGCCTGGAAGCACTGATCGAACCGTTCTACCCAAAGAAGGGAAACGGTCGGCCACCGATGCCGTTGGGCACGATGTTGCGGATTCACTTCATGCAGCAATGGTTTGGCTACTCTGATCCGGCGATGGAAGAGGCGCTGCACGACGTTCCGCTGTTGCGGCGCTTTGCTGGGTTGGATGCCTTCGAAGACGTGATGCCGGACGAAAGCACGATTCTGCGCTTCCGGCATCTGCTGGAGAAGCATGATCTGGCGGTCGCGATTTTCGCTGAGGTCAATGCTGTATTGTCGGAGAAAGGCCTGTCGATGAAGCGCGGTACGGTCGTCGATGCCACGCTGATTGCGGCGCCCAGTTCGACCAAGAACGAGGACAAGAAACGCGATCCGGAAATGACGCAGACCAAGAAGGGCAATCAGTGGCACTTCGGCATGAAGGCGCACATTGGCGTCGATGCTGAGAGCGGCTTGATTCACACCGTGGAATGCACGACGGCAAAGGTCGCGGACATCACGATGATGGAAGCCTGCCTGCACGGGGAAGAAACGCTGGTCTTGGGCGATCGTGGCTATCACAAGAAGAATCGAACCCTCGACGACTTCGAGAAGGAGGGCGATCTGTCTGTCCTGACGCCGACCAAGAAGCCGGCGGGTGGTGCGCTGAGCAAAGAGCAGAAGGCTTTCAACCGGATGCTGTCGGCGGCACGGGCGATTGTTGAACACCCCTTCCGGGTGGTGAAGCGGCAGTTTGGCTTTGTGAAGGTTCGCTATCGTGGTCTGGCGAAGAATACCGGGCAGATTGTCACCCTGTTTGCGCTGACCAATCTGTGGCTGGCACGCAAGCGATTGATGCCTTTGATGGGCGAGGTGCGCCCGTGAAGCGCGAAATGCAGAGGAGAACCTCTGCATTTCATGGCCAACGGTCGAAAATCGCCTGTTTTTCATGTTTTTTTTATGACAGCCTGCGCCAAAGCAGTGGGTTGTTCAGAGAATCCCTAATAGCTCAGCATATTCACTTGCGATATTCATATATCTGAGGATTTCGAATGTACTTTCTTACATCGTTACGCGTCGCAACCCGTATTCAGTTGTTGATCGCACTCACATTGATCGGCCTACTCACCCTTTGCTTTACGGCCTTGTTGCAATTGAAGGCGTGCATGCTCGATGATCGCAAAGAGAAGACACGTAATCTCGTTGAGACAGGTATCGGTACTCTCAAGCACTACCATCAACTCGCCAAGGACGGCAAGCTGTCTGAGGAGGATGCCAAGACTGCCGCCCGGGAAGCTCTACGCTCGCTGCGCTACGGAAAGGGGGATTATTACTTTGCGTGGTCTGGAGATGGTATCTATTACCTGCTCCCAGGCAAACCAGAGTGGGAGGGGAAGAACAAGTTTGATTTAAAAGACGCCAAGGGCAAATTCCTTGTGCAGGAAATGATAGCCACCGCGCGCAAAGGCGGCGGTTTCGTCGATTACTGGTTCCCTCGCGCAGGTCAGGACAAACCCGAGCCCAAGCTTTCCTATGTTGCTTCTTTTCAGCCGTGGAATCTGACGTTAGGTACCGGCATCTACATCGACGATGTTGACGCTGAGTTCCAAAAGAACGCCATGCTTTTCGGAGGAATATCCCTATCGCTTCTTGTCATCTTGAGCATCTGCGGTTGGTTGGTTGGTCGGTCGGTGCTAAGCCAGTTGGGAGGTGAGCCGACGACCGCCACCGAAGTAATGAATCAAGTTGCTAAAGGGGACCTCTCCGTAAAGGTGCAGAACGCACCGCCTGGTAGTCTCCTTAACAGCCTCGGCAGCATGGTCATCTCACTAAGGGGGCTGATCGTTGAGATCGATCAATTGGCTGATCGTGTGGTCATCAACTCAGAAGCTATTAGCCACGGCGCCAACGAAGTCGCGGCAACCGCTACGCGAGAAACAGATGCAACTGCGTCAATGGCTGCCGCTACCGAAGAACTGACAGCGAGTTCGTCGCAAATTTCAGACAGTGCAAAGGAAACTGAACGTGACTCGCTGCAAGCCATGGAGTTGGCTGGCGAAGGCTCGAAGCAGGTAGTCCAGGCTAGCAGTGCCATTCAGCAGATTTCGGCAACCGTTGCTGATACTTCAAGGCGTATTTATGCCTTGGAAGAGCGTGCAAACCAAGTTTCGTCCATCGCGAATGTGATCAAAGAGATCGCTGGTCAAACAAACCTGCTGGCGCTCAATGCGGCAATTGAAGCGGCACGCGCCGGAGAACAAGGGCGTGGCTTTGCCGTCGTCGCTGACGAAGTGAGAAAGTTGGCTGAGCGCACCTCACTCGCCACAACCGAGATCGAGCAAATGATTTCTGGCATTCAGAGCGACACTCTTAGCGCCGTCACAGCTATGAACGCCATGCTACCTGAAGTTCGCCAAGGCGTTGAGTTAGCGGGAGCTGCTTCGTCTTCGCTCCAGGTGATCGAAACCGGAGCCGGTCGCACACTTGAACGGATTCGAGAAGTTGCCAATGCGACTCTAGAGCAGAGCGTAGCCAGCACGTCGATCGCTCAGCGCGTTGACCAGATCGCGCAGATGGTCGAATCAACTGCGAACACCATGCGCACCACTGCTGACACTGCCAAACAACTGGAACAAGTTGCACTTGGACTCAAGGCTCAAATATCACGCTTTCGCATATAACCACGAAGCAGGATTGATAGCGACAATCCCAGGGTAGGTGAATCAATGCACTGCCCTTATCTCTCGAATTAAGCAAGCTGCTCATTCAAAGCATTTCTAAAGGTACAGATCGATTGGGGGGTGGGAATATACGATCAAGTTCAGCGAGAGTGCTGCAGTCCAGCGAATACTGCAAAGTCTCAAAATTTTCTTCAAGGTGCTCGCGCTTCGAAGCCTTTGGAATAACAATTAATTGATCTCTGTGGAGCAACCACGCCAAGGCAAGTCTTGCAGGAGTCAAATTTAAGCTCTTGGCCAGCGCAACCAATTGGCGATGTTCAAGCAATCGTGCCTGCTCAACGGGCGAATATGCCATCAGCGGTATCCGATGCTTGTTGCTCCAAGGGCATAAATCCCATTCGATTCCTCGCCGAGACAGGTTGTATAGGACTTGATTGACTGCTACGTTACTTCCATCCGTCGTAGAAATTAGCTCCTGCATATCTGCAGAATCAAAATTGCTGACACCCCAATGTCGAATTTTTCCCTGCTTCCGTAATTTTTCGAATGTTTCAACCGTCTCCGTCAGTGGCACAGCGCCTCGCCAGTGAAGTAAATACAGGTCAAGGCATTCAATAGCCAGCCGCTTAAGGCTCCTATCACATGCTGCCAGCATCCCCTTGGCACCGGCATTATGGGGATATACCTTACTGACCAAAAAAACACGGTCGCGCCGCCCTTTGATGGCTTCGCCGACCAATTGCTCCGAAGCTCCTTCCCCATACATTTCAGCAGTATCAATAAGAGCTACGCCCAGATCGATACCACGCTTTAGCGTTGCGATCTCCTCGTTACGGTTGCCAGGGTTTTCACCCATCATCCAAGTACCCATACCAAGGGCTGGAACGCGTTCACCAGACGGCAAGCAAACAAACTTCATCGTTCAATTAACCCAACGAGCAACTATAGGTGCCAACAGCACCATAGTAATACCAGTGAAAACCATCACAATGCTGGCAACCGCACCTTCCTCCCCACCGATCTCGTAAGCCTTTGAAGTTCCAAATCCATGTGCACTAGCACCAAGCGCAGCCCCTTTCGATATGCCGGAACGTAACCCCAACCAATTTAGAAATGTGTCGCTAATCAATATCCCAAAAACTCCAGTAATCATCACGCAGATCGCAGTGAGATTTTGATCACCACCAAAAGCTTTCGATGCTAAAAGTGCGAATGGCGTCGAAACTGAACGTGGAAGACTGCTACGCACCAGATCGGGCGGCAGATGAAATATGCGAGCAAGCAACATAGAACTTAGTATTCCCAGCCCAAAACCAACCAGCACGCCGATCGTTAGCGTAATTGGATAGCGACGGAGGAGCATGCGTTGGGTATAGATCGGATAAGCAAAAGCGATAGTTGCCGGGCCTAGCAGCCATGTCAGCCAGCGCGTATCTTGAAAATAAATAAGAAACGGTGTTTGTGTCACTTCGACGATGACAAAGAGCAGTACTGGAGTAAGAAGTATTGGTGACAGCCAAAATTTGCGATATCTCAAATACAGCCATTTTGAACAGGCATAAATTGCAACCGTTCCAGCCAAAAATAACAACGAGACAAAATCAGCGCTCATATTAATTTCAACGTTCAGATTGATCGCGATCGCGCATTCGCGACTCAAGACGAAAGACAAAATCGACAATCAGGCCAGTACAGCCCATAACAATCGCACTACCAATCATTGTTGCGACGAGTAGATTAAGTCCATATTTTGCGAAAAAAGGTCCTAGTTCGGTAATTGACAACAAGGGCGGGATGAAAAACAAGGGCATCTCAGCCAAGAGTAGTCGGGCGCCTGATTCGATCTGTCGATGCGCCATAACTCCACGAATCAAAAGAAATGTGACAAAAAACAACCCAATCACACCTGCTGGTGTCGGTAATTTCAGGTAATTTACAAATTGGTCAATGACTGCCCATACAATAAAAAAAAATATAAGCTGCTGCAATAGTAAGAAATAACGAATGAGGGGCTTCATTGCAAAGGGGCTACTGGCTATTGAAGCTCAATAGCATAGCCTTCCACAAACCTTCATGAATGAATAAATTTTATTCAATCCATTCCTTAATGGAATAGTACGAAATAGAGCTTCTTGGCTAAATCGCCTCAAGATTGAGGAGGCTCCATGGCCTAACAGGCTGCTGAAATACTTCCCCATCCTGTCGACGAAACAGCGGGTTTGATCGTTATAGAGATTCACCGAGATTACCGAGAGCACAAAGCGGATCATGCGCGGAGCCGACACCTTCACCGAGAGTTTGTTTACGATGCGTCGCCTGGACGACTTTGTGCCGGCGCAGCACCCGTTGCGGCCGATCCGGGCGATGGTGAATCGGGCGCTCAAGGCTATCGAACCCCTGCTCAGCGGCATGTATGCCGCCGACGTCAAAGGCGGTCGCCCCAGCATTGCCCCGGAGAAACTCCTGCGTGCCATGCTGCTGCAAATCTTCTACAGCATTCGCTCGGAACGGCAATTGATGGAGCAGACCCAGTACAACCTGCTCTTTCGCTGGTTCATCGGCCTATCGATGGACGATGCAGTCTGGGTGCCCACCGTCTTCACCAAGAATCGCGAACGCCTGATTGCCCACGATGCCGTGATCGAACTCTTCAATGCGGTACTGGCCATTGCCGAGAAGCAGAACTGGCTATCAGGCGAACATTTCAGTGTCGACGGCACGCTCATCCAGGCTTGGGCGGGACACAAGAGTTTCCTGCGCAAGGACGGCGGAGATGATGAAGGCGGCGGCAATTTCAAGGGCCAGTCACGCAGCAATGACACCCACGCCTCACGTACCGACCCGGATGCCCGACTGTACCGCAAGGGCAATACCGCCAGTGAGTTGCGCTACATGGGACACACCTTGAGCGACAACCGCCACGGACTCATTGCCAGTGCGGTCGTGACCACGGCCGATGGCTATGCCGAGCGGGAAGTTGCCAAGGCCCTGATCGCCGATGCCCGCCAAGTCGCCGGCGAAACGGCTGAAATCACCCTCGGCGCGGACAAGGGCTACGATGCCCAGGAATTCATTGCGGCACTCATCGAACTGAATGTCATTCCCCATGTGGCGCAGAACACCAGCCATCGCCGTTCTGCCGTGCCGGACGACATTGCCGGCAGTGACGGTTACGCGATCTCCCAGCAAAAGCGCAAACTCATCGAACAGGGATTCGGCTGGGCCAAGTTCATTGGGCCGATACGCCAGGTGATGGTGCGCGGACTGGAGAAGGTCGATCAGTTGTTCGTGCTGACCATGGCCGCCTACAACCTGACGCGCATGCGCTCCTTGGGAGCAATCCGTCCGCTGGGGGCAATATGATAGGAAAACACCTCGGGATCCCTGTAAAACACGTGCGAACGACCGAAAATCCGCTTCGCCTTACGAAAAACGACTCCGTTCCATGCCACCGTCTGCAGTTGCAGGGCGGTATTTCAGCAGCCTGCTAAGAGAATGGAGGCATGCGCAAGACAAATAAATCCTCCCCGGAAGTGAGAGAGTGTGCCGTAAGGTAGGTCCAGGAGGAGTAAGGATTACCACTCGCAGAGGTCGGCGTTCGCATCGATTGTGCTGAAGATTAGCTGCGCTGCGAAATCGCGTTCGGTGGACCACTGATTCGCATCGACCTTACCAGCTCCAATCGCCCCATGCCCGTCTGATGACAGACAAAATTAATTCAGCAGCTTCCAGATCCTCAAGCTACCCTTACCTACCTCTTAAACTCTGCCGAAGCCGCTCTTCTGATACGCAATAAGAACCCAGAATGCATGCATGGCCAAAAATCAGTAAGTCTTGCGCTAGGTAACAGCTTCCGTTATATATGAGCCATATACCATATAGATTGCGGCATACATACAGCAAAACATAAACAGATCAAAAATATAAAATGGAGCGAGTATGAACTTTACAATGACTCTCACATGCAAAACATGTGATCAAGATATTGATTGTCGAGTTGGAATGTCAAATCGTAGTATTCAGCCACTAAGCTTTGCTTGCCCGCATTGCTCAGCACTGATATACCTGACATTGACAGTAGGAAAAGGATTTGTCTACGAAGGTGTCAAGCAAGACAATCAAAAGCAGTACGGGCTTTTCGATGGGCGGAATCCCTTTGTTGACCTCCATTTAGATTTTCCAGTTAGATTCGGTGAATACATTCCTGGATTTACTCCATTTATTGTTGCTATGAATATGATCGATGGAGATGATGAACAAGGGATAGAAAAAATTGCACTGTACAATTTTCACAATACTCGACTTAATCAACTAAATCATTTTCATGAAAAATCCAACGAAATTCGCACAATCTTGAAATTATACAGTGGCAAGAATAAGCAACTCTTCAAAAAGCGAGTAGCACAATTTATTAATATTGAGTTGGATGGATCATTGAAGCCAGAGGATGTGAATGCAGCACTATATTTATTTTTGAGCCACGTATTCCTTCCTTTTGTTCACCACCCAAGCGTGAAAAACCTTGTGGAAGATTTTACTGCACTCACAATAAGCCTCGCCAATCGAAACAAACAGGCATTTAATACCTTCGTTGGCTACTTAAGGACTCTCTGAACAACCGGCCATTTACTGGTAGGTCGTCATAAAAGCGATGAGAAATAGGCGATTTTCGACCGTTGACCGGGAAATCCAGGGAGTTTTCCCTGTATTTCACGTTTCACGGGCGCACCTCGCCCAGCAAGGGCAACAATCGCTTGCGCGCCATCCACAAATTGGCCAGCGCAAACAACGTCACGATTTGCCCGGTATTCTTCGCCAGACCACGGTAGCGAACTTTCACAAAGCCAAACTGGCGCTTCACTACTCGGAACGGATGTTCGACAATTGCCCGCACCGAGGACAGCATCCGATTGAACGCTTTCTGCTCCACAGTCAGCGTGCCGCCAGCCGGCTTCTTGGTCGGTGTCAGAACAGACAGATTGCCTTCCTTCTGGAACGCGTCAATCGTCCGGTTCTTCTTGTGATAGCCGCGATCACCGAGCGCAATGGCTTCTTCCCCGTGCAGGCACTTCTCCATCATCGCAATGTCGGCGACCTTGGCCGTCGTGCATTCAACGGTATGTATCAAGCCGCTGTCGGCATCGACGCCAATGTGCGCCTTCATGCCGAAGTGCCACTGATTGCCCTTCTTGGTTTGCGTCATCTCGGGATCGCGCTTCTTGTCTTCATTCTTCGTCGAGCTGGGGGCCGCAATCCATCGACGACCGTGCCACGCTTCATCGACAAGCCTTTCTCGGAAAGCACGGCATTGACCTCGGCGAAGATGGCTACCGCCAGGTCGTGCTTCTCCAGCAGATGACGGAAGCGCAGGATAGTGCTTTCGTCCGGCATCACGTCTTCGAAGGCATCCAGTCCGGCAAAGCGACGCAACAACGGAACATCGTGCAGGGCTTCTTCCATTGCTGGGTCGGAGTAACCAAACCATTGCTGCAAGAAGTGAATCCGCAACATCGTGCCCAACGGCATCGGCGTACGACCGTTTCCCTTCTTCGGGTAGAACGGTTCGATCAATGCCTCCAAGCGCGACCACGGCACCACCGTCTCCATCTCTGCCAGGAACACCGCCTTTCGGGTTTGTTTGCCCGCCTTGGGCAGAAATCCCGTCTCGGCAAGGCTCAGTTGCTTCATCGATTTCATCTGTTCAGTCGGCTCCATGACAATGGAGCCATTTTCTCAAATCACGCTGCATGACGGGGGCTTATGCAGAGTTTCCCTAGCATATCAGCAGAGTAACTTTCCGATAACTCGACAAGCTAATTTGTATTAAAGTACTCCACGTCAGATATATATAACTCTGTATATCCTGAAAATATTCAAACCCACTGACAGCACAGTTGGTTTATTTTTGTATACAAACCATTGGGAGGATAAAAAAAATAGGCATAAA
>APMI01003020.1_pt1 | contig 9982 bp, 10 predicted proteins | sample 667938 | NCBI WGS metagenome assembly APMI01 (sample SAMN01084076, study PRJNA167559) | wastewater metagenome | biome: Wastewater | place: Denmark: Ejby Moelle, Odense | collected 2011-11-28
ATCCTCGCCAGGGCACGGTGGCGCCCGGTTGCCGCACCGCCGCAGCGCCGCCCGCCCGCCCGGGGGCGGCAGGCCGAGGGATACCCTCGTGACATGAGCGCCCCCACCTGCCTGTTCTGCAAGATCGTCGGTGGGACACTGCGTTCGGAAGCGGTCGAGAAGTCGGAGCTGTCCTACGCCTTCCGCGACATCGACCCGCAGGCGCCCAGTCACGTGCTCGTCGTGCCCCGCCGACACGTCCCCAACCTCGGCGAGTTGAGCGAGCACCCGAAGGAACTCGCCGACCTGTTCTCCCTGGCCGCCCTCGTCGCCGAGACCGAGGGGCTGGACCGCGGGTACCGGCTGGTGTCGAACACCGGCAGCGAGGGCGGCCAGGTCGTCTTCCACGCCCACCTCCATGTCCTCGGCGGCCGGAAGATGAACTGGCCCCCGGGCTGACCCGACGCCTCCGTGCCCTCGTCCGGGAGCGATCGTCGGCCCAGGGTCGCGGCGGCGGCTCGTAGAATGTCTGCACCATGTCCGACGTCGAGCATCCCCCGGCACCGGCCCGCAGCGAGGGGCCGGTGCGGCCCACCCACACCCTGACGATCCCCCCGAACGTCTCGATGGTCAGCCTGCTGGGACCGCGCGACGACCTGCTCGCCACGGTGGAGCGGGCCTTCCCCCAGGTCGACGTCCATGTCCGCGGCAACGAGCTGTCGCTGAGCGGACCCGCCGGTGAGGTCGCCCTCATCGAGCGGCTGGTCGACGAGTTGCTCGTGGTCCTCGACGCCGGCCAGGCGTTGACCCGAGACGCCGTCGAACGCTCCATCGGCATGCTGCGGGCCCAGACGGCCGAGCGCCCGGCGGACGTCCTCACGATGAACATCGTGTCCAGCCGGGGTCGGACGATCCGGCCGAAGACGTTGGGCCAGAAGCGATATGTCGACGCGATCGACCGGCATACCGTCGTGTTCGGCATCGGTCCCGCGGGCACCGGCAAGACCTACCTCGCGATGGCCAAGGCGGTCGCCGCATTGCAGGCCAAGCGGGTCAACCGGATCATCCTCACCCGTCCGGCGGTCGAGGCGGGCGAGCGGCTCGGCTTCCTGCCCGGCACGCTCAACGACAAGATCGACCCGTACCTGCGTCCGCTGTACGACGCGCTGCACGACATGGTCGACCCCGAGACGATCCCTCGGCTCATGGCCGCCGGGACCATCGAGGTCGCCCCGTTGGCGTACATGCGCGGACGTACCCTCAACGACGCGTTCATCATCCTCGACGAGGCGCAGAACACCTCCGCGGAGCAAATGAAGATGTTCCTCACTCGCCTCGGGTTCGGGTCCACGATGGTGGTCACGGGTGACGTCACCCAGGTCGACCTGCCCGGGGGCACCCAGTCGGGGCTGCGACAGGTGCGCGGCATCCTCGGCGACGTCGAGGACATCTACTTCGCCGAACTCACCTCTGCAGACGTCGTCCGACACCGGCTGGTCAGCGCGATCGTGGACGCCTACGAGCGGGCCGACGTGGCGGCCCAGCGGCGCGCGAACGCGGCGACGCCGCCCGATCCAGGCCACGGGAAGGCGGCCCGCCGGTGAGCGTCGACGTCCTCAACGAGTGCGGGTATGCCGTCGAGGAGCTCGAGTTGGTCGCCTGTGCCCGGCACGTCCTGGACCGGATGCGCGTCCATCCCGATGCGGACGTGTGCATCACGCTCGTCGACGAGCCCGCCATGGAGGTCCTGCACCTCAAGTGGATGGACCTGCCCGGCCCGACGGACGTGATGAGCTTCCCGATGGACGAGTTGCGCCCCGGCCACGAGGGAGAGCCCAGCGAGCAGGGTGTGCTCGGCGATGTCGTCCTGTGCCCGAGCGTCGCCGAACGCCAGGCCGTCCAGGCCGGTCACGCGCCGATCGAGGAGCTGCTGCTGCTGACCACCCACGGCATCCTGCACCTGTTGGGTTTCGACCACGACGAGCCGGCGCAGGAGCGGGAGATGTTCGAGTTGCAGCGCCAGCTACTCCTCACCTTCCTTGCCGGGCGCGGCAGACGGGGCTGAGGAGCGGATGCTGACGCAGACGGTCCTCGTCGCCGTGGCGAGTACGGTGATCGCCTTCCTGCTGGCCGCGGGGGAGGCGGCGATCTATCGGATGTCGCGGGTGCGGGCCCAGGAGCTCTACGAGGACGGGCGTGCCGGCGCGGCCTCGCTGCTGGCCGTGATGGCCGAGCCCGCGGCATACCTTGCGGTGCTGTCCTTCCTGCGCGTCGTCGCCGAGGCGGCCACCGCGGTGCTCATCACGGTGGCCGTCATCGACCTCGTCGACTCGCTCGGCAAGGCGCTGGCGATCTCCATCGCCGTGATGGCGCTGGTGTCGTTCGTCGTCGTCGGCGTCTCGCCGCGCACGCTCGGGCGCCAGAACTACGACCGGGTGGCGCTGCTCACCGCGCCGTTCACCCGGGGCCTGCGCCGCGTGCTCGGTCCGCTGGCCCGAGCGCTGGTGGCCCTCGGCAACGCCGTGACGCCCGGCACGGGGTATCGCGACGGCCCCTTCCAGAGCGAGGCCGAGCTGCGCGACCTGCTCGACCAGGCCTCCGAGACCGACGTCATCGAGGACGACGAGCGGGAGATGATCCACTCGGTGTTCGAGCTTGGTGACACCGTGGCCCGTGAGGTCATGGTCCCGCGGACCGACATGGTGACGATCGAGCGGGCTACCCCGTTGCGCAAGGCGATGTCGCTGTTCCTGCGCACCGGCTTCTCCCGCATCCCCGTCGTCGGGGAGGACAACGACGACGTCCTCGGGCTGCTCTACCTCAAGGACGTCGTCCAGCGCACGACGGCCGACCCCGAGGCCGGCGTCCAGCCGGTCGTCACCGTGATGCGGCCCATGCACTTCGTCCCCGAGTCCAAGCCGGTCGACGACTTGTTGCGCGAGATGCAGCGCGAGCAGAACCACTTCGCCATCGTCGTCGACGAGTACGGCGGAACGGCGGGCCTGGTGACGATCGAGGACATTCTCGAGGAGATCGTCGGGGAGATCGCCGACGAGTACGACCGCGAGGAGCCAGGCGTCGAGACGCTCGAGGGCGGCGATGTGCGGGTGCCGGCCAGCATGGACGTCGACGACCTCGCGGAGTTGTTCGACGTGGAGATCGACGAGGAGGAGGTCGACACCGTCGGCGGGCTGCTCGCCAAGGCGATCGGCCGCGTCCCCATCGTCGGCTCCACCGCGACCGTGCAAGGGGTGCGGCTCACCGCCGAGCGGATGGCCGGTCGGCGGCATCGGATCGCCACGGTGCTGGTGAGCCGGGCGGACCGGGTCGACGCGGCGCCCCGGCAGTCGGCTGGCGCCGGGGAGAAGCCGTGATTGCCCCCGACGGCGCGGCATACCGGGCGGGATTCGCGTGCTTGGTCGGACGGCCCAACGCGGGCAAGTCCACGCTGACCAACGCCCTCGTCGGCGCCAAGGTCGCCATCACGTCGGCGAAGCCGCAGACGACCCGCCACGCCGTGCGCGGCATCGCGACGACCGACCACGACCAGCTCGTCATCGTCGACACCCCAGGCCTGCATCGCCCGCGCACGTTGCTCGGCGAGCGGCTCAACGACCTCGTCCGGGCCACCCTGCTCGACGTCGACGTCGTCGGATTCTGCCTGCCCTCCGACCAACGAGTCGGCCCCGGGGACCAGTTCATCGCCACCGAACTGCAACATCTGCGAGCGGCCAAGCGTCGCCCGGTCGTGGCCATCGCGACGAAGTCCGACCTCGTCGGACGCGACCGTCTGGCCGAGCACCTCGTGGCCATCGACGCGCTGGGGGAGTGGGAGGCGATCGTGCCGTGCTCGGCCACGTCGGGCGAGCAGGTCGAGCGGGTCCGTGACCTGCTTGTCGGCTACCTGCCCGAGTCGCCGCCGCTCTACCCGGCCGACGTGCTCACCGACGAGCCGGACATGGTGACGATCGCCGAACTCGTCCGCGAGGCTGCCCTCGAGGGGGTCCGCGACGAACTGCCGTACTCGCTGGCCGTCGTCGTCGAGGAGGTCCTGCCCCGGGCCGGTCGGCCGGCCGACGACCCGCTGGTCGACGTCCGGGTCGACCTGTTCGTCGAACGCGACAGTCAAAAGGCCATCGTCATCGGTCGCGGCGGCACTCGCCTGCGCGAGGTCGGTTCACGGGCGCGCGTCGGGATCGAACGGCTGCTGGAGTCGAAGGTCTACCTCGACCTGCACGTCAAGGTCGCCAAGGACTGGCAACGCGACCCGAAGGCGCTGGGGCGTTTGGGGTTCTGACCCGGATCGAGGCCACGGCCGCGGGTTGTCTGCCGGGTCACGCGGCGTTCTGCCCGGCAGCCAGGGTGTAGGCGCCGAGACCGACGAGCAGGACTCCGCCCCCGGCCCGCACCGCACTCATCCGCTGCTCGGAACGACCGAACCAGCCGCGAGCCCGCGCCGCCGCCACGGCCCAGATCGCGTCTCCGACGAGGGCCACGCCGATAAAGACCATGCCGAGCAAGGCGAGTTGCGCCACCGGATCGACGCCGGGCGGGACGAACTGCGGCAATACCGCCGCGAACAACACCGCAGTCTTGGGGTTGGTGAGCCCGAGAAGGACGCCGGCGCGCACGTCGGCCCCCGACGAGCGTCGGATCGCGGGATCCGTGGGGTCGGCGGGATCGATGCGCCGGTGGCGGATCGCCGAGACGCCGAGCCACACGAGGTAGGCGCCCCCAACGAGGCGCATCGCGGTGAGCGCCCACGTGGCCGTCGCGAGCAGCGCCCCGAGTCCGATGGCAACGGCGGCCACCTGACCGGCCAGACCCACCCCGTTGCCGAAGACGGTGAGCAGGGCGGTGCGCCTCCCGTGCGCCAAGGCGCGCCCGATCGTCACGAGCACGCTCGGCCCGGGCACGGCGACCACGAGGATCGCGACCGGCAGGAACGCCCCGAGCGCGCCGGTGGACGTCACCGGCCGTCCGGTCCCGACGCGGGCTCAGGCGCCGGCAGGGTGGCCACCAGATTGGTCTCGTTGTAGACGAAGACCTTCCCGGCCCATCGCGGGAAGGGGAAGCTCCACGGCATACCGGGCTCGAGCCCGAGGTCGCGGGCCAGGGCCGCCAGGTCGGGACCGTCGAAGAAACGCACGTGCGTCGGGTCCGAGCGGAAGCCGACCTCCTGCGGACAGATGAGCATGAGCCGCCCTCCCGGGCGCAGATAGGGCAGGTACGACCGGATCACCTCGAGGGCCTCCTCGCGCTCCATGTGTTCGACGACGTGGGCCAGCAGCAGAGAGTCGAACGCGCCGGGACTGGCCAGCTCGGAGGCCAGGAAATCCCCGGTGGCGTATGCCGCGAGCCCACGCTCCCGGGCGACGGCGACCGAGTGCGAATTGTGGTCGACTCCGACCGAACCCGGCGGCAGCCAGGACAGTTGCCGTCCGATGCCACAGCCGATATCGAGGGTGACACCGAGGTGTTGGCGATGCAGGTTGGCCCGATACGGCCGCTGGACGTCGAGGGCGCGCTTCCACCAGACGTCCTGCATGGCGCGCAATCGTTCGGCGTAGTCGCGGCCCTCGGTGCTCATGCGCCCGACGATATCCCGGCATGATGGGGCCGATGACGACCATCGTGTTCTGCCACGCCCATCCCGACGACGAGGCCTCGCTGAGCTCTGGGTCCATGGCCCGGGCGGCGGCGCAGGGCGATCGGGTCGTCCTGGTGTTCGCTACCGACGGTGAGCACGGCGAGGTCCCCGAGGACCTGCGCCCCGGTGAGACGTTGGCGACTCGACGACGCCGCGAGGCGAGCGCCTCGGCCGACGTCCTCGGGGTGGCGCGGTTGGCGTGGCTGGGCTACCGCGACTCGGGGATGCGAGGGTGGGCCCAGAACGAGCACGAGCAGGCCTTCGTCGCGGCACCGCTGGACGAGGCCGCGGCCCGGCTCGCGAACATCCTCGACGAGGAGCGGGCCGATGTCCTCGTCGGGTACGACTGGCACGGTGGTTACGGGCACCCCGACCACGTGCAGGTCCACCGGGTGGCCCACCGGGCGGCGCAGCTCGCCCAGCGGCGGCCGGTTCTGCTCGAGGTGACGATGAATCGCGACGCAATGCGTCGAATGGCGCAGTCGGCCAGAGACGCCGGCGTGCCCGACTTCGACCCCGACGCCCCGATGGACGACGGGAATCCACTCGGCACCCCCGAGGCCGAACTGTCCTGGGAGGTCGACGTCGCGGCATACGTCGACCGCAAGCGGGCCGCCTTGGCGTGTCACGCAAGCCAGGTCACCGACATCGGAGGTTTCCTCGCCGTGCCTGCGGAGCAGTTCGCCGCGGCCTTCGGGAGGGAGTACTACGTGCAGGTCGGTGTCGCCCCGGGGATGCGCCGCGGCTGGCCGTTCGGCGCCGCTAGCGCCGGCGGCTGAGTCGCTACGCCGCGACCGGCTCTGGTCGGTGCCGACCGATGATTACCGCAGTTCGTCGCGCACGTGGGACAGCAGCTGCTCGGGGACCGCCGACTCCGGCACCACGACGGTCTGCGGCCCGTGGCGTGTGACACGGGTGATCCGGTAGCGGAACGAGTCCGGCGCATCGGCTGCCCTGGTGTGCGTCTGGTCGGCTGACGCGAAGAGCTCGTCGACCGCGGCCCGTACCCGGGGGGTCAGCTGGGATCGCTGCACGGTGCCCTGCCCGCGCAGCCCCGAGCCGGGCAGGCCAAACCCGCCCAGCCCGCCCAGGCGCTCGATTTTCAGTTCGCTCATGTCCGGGCCGTGCGGCCGCCCGGTCGACCCGGACCGGACGCGGGACACGTCACAATCCCACGCTCTTCCATCCGGAATCGACCGCCGCGGCGATCGCGGGACGGCTGGGGAACAGGGTGGCTGCCGAGGACCTGGTCATGGAGGCGAAGTCAGGCATCGTGAGATCCGGCTGCGCCCCGGAGGAGGTCATCGCGTGGTACCACACCCTGCCCACGGTCGCCCAACTCTTACCGCCGGCCGCCAAGCAGGCGTTGGCGAACGCGAGGTTCGGCGGGCCGCTGGACTCGTGCGGGTCCATGCCAGGCTTGAGCTTGCCGTAGGCCGTCGGTTGAGCGGATAGACAGTGGGACGCGGCCGGGTTGGCCATATCCCGCAGGCACGTATAGCCCCGCTGGATGGCCGCCGGGCCCATGATGTCCGAGCCGATGAGCCAGTCGGCCTGGTCGACGCTCTGACTGCCCTGCCATTGCCGGAACATCGAGCCGAAGCAGTCGGACAGGCTTTCGTTGAGTCCGCCGGCGTCGTCGGTGTAGTTCAGCTGGAGGGTGTGTTGGGTCACCCCGTGGGTCAGCTCGTGGGCGATGACGTCGTTGCCCTTGGAGAAGTCGACGAAGATGCTGCCGTCGCCGTCGCCGTACGTCATCTGCGACCCGTTCCAGAACGCGTTGTTGTAACGGACGCCGTAATGGACCGAGGACAGCAGCGCCATCCCGGCGTCGTCGATCGATCGTCGCTTGAAGGCCGCCTTGTAGAACTGCGCGACCTTGGTCGTCTCGACGTACACCGTCTTCGCCGTGACGTCCGACGAGGTCCCGGGCGCGGTGACCTGCACGCCCGGCAAGACCTTGAGGTTCTTGCAGTCGAAGACGCTGACCACCGGTGGGCGGGGGCGGGCCGCGCTGCGCATGATGGTCGGCCCGGCCAGTTGAGACAGCAGGTTGGCCTGAGCGCGGACCTCGCGGAACTGCGCGTCGATGCGCAAGGTGTCCTCGAGCGCTCGGCGGACTTCGGCGGAGACTCCGCGCTGACGGGCGAGGCGGCGAAGCGTCGACGAGGGGACGATCTGGCAGTGGACCTCGGACATCGCGGGCTCCTTCTCGCACCGGCTCAGCGGTCGACGGTCGCACGCGAGCGCCGTGGTCGGGGTGCGGCGGCGGACGTCGCTGGACGTGTCGCTCTAATGAGACGCGACACACCGGCAAAATACACGCCCCGCCGGCCCCAGGGCGGACCCTGTCGCAGGCCTGCAGGACCGGAGGTTGGGCATCGGTGGGCGAGCGGTTGGACGAGGGGCGGGCCGACGGCATACCCTGCCACCGTGGCGCCGGTGCTCCTGCTTCCCCGCCGCGGCGAGGCCTGATCTGACGGCCCCCTCGTCGCGGAGCCCGTCGTGCCCGGCCGCAGCCCGCACCGACCCTGACGAGGAACCCGAGCCATGCGCCACCCACAGACCACTTCCGGAATGCCGTTTCGCAAGTACCTGCCCTTCCACGAGCAGGTGCACGTCGAGTTGCCCGACCGCACCTGGCCGTTGGCACGGATCACCCAGGCCCCTCGTTGGGCCGCCGTGGACCTGCGCGACGGCAACCAGGCGCTCATCGACCCGATGAACTCCGAGCGCAAGCTGCGGATGTTCGACCTGCTCGTGCGGATGGGCTACAAGGAGATCGAGGTCGGCTTCCCGTCGGCCAGCGACACCGACTACAACTTCTGTCGGGAACTCATCGACACCGGACGCATACCCGACGACGTGACGATCCAGGTGCTCACCCAGTGCCGCGACCACCTCGTGGAGCGGACCTACGACGCCATCCGCGGAGCCCGCCAGGCCATCGTGCACTTCTACAACTCGACCTCGGCGCTGCAGCGGCGGGTGGTCTTCGGGCTGGACCGCGAGGGGATCGTCGACATCGCGGTCCAGGGCGCCCGGCTGTGCAAGAAGCTCGAGGAGACCATCCCCGAGACCGACATCTTCTACGAGTACTCGCCGGAGTCCTACACCGGCACCGAGCTCGACTTCGCCATGGACGTGTGCAATGCCGTCATCGAGGTCATCGACCCGACGCCCGACCACAAGATGATCGTCAACCTCCCCGCGACGGTCGAGATGGCCACGCCCAACGTGTATGCCGATTCCATCGAGTGGATGATCCGCCACCTCGACCGGCGCGAGTCGCTCGTTGTGTCGCTGCACCCGCACAACGACCGCGGCACGGGGGTGGCCGCCGCCGAACTCGGGTTGCTCGCGGGGGCGGACCGCATCGAGGGGTGCCTGTTCGGTAACGGCGAACGCACCGGCAACGTCGACCTCGTGACGATGGGCCTCAACCTCTACAGCCAGGGCGTCGACCCGCAGATCGACTTCTCCGACATCGACGAGATCCGCCGCACCGTCGAGCACTGCAACCAGATCCCGGTCCACGAACGCCACCCCTACGGCGGGGACCTCGTGTTCACGGCGTTCTCGGGATCGCACCAGGACGCGATCAAAAAGGGCTTCGAGTGGCTGCAGCGGGACGCCACCGCGGCCGGCGTCGGCGTCGACGACATCCCTTGGGCGGTGCCGTACCTGCCGATCGACCCGCATGACCTCGGCCGTTCCTACGAGGCCGTCGTCCGGGTCAACAGCCAATCGGGCAAGGGCGGCGTGGCCTACCTGATGAAGACCGAACGCGGCATGGAGCTGCCGCGCCGGCTGCAGATCGAGTTCTCCGGTGTCGTCCAGAGCGGCGTCGACCAGGACGGTGGCGAGGTCACCCCGGCCCAACTCTGGGCGACCTTCGAGGACGAGTACCTGCCGACACCGGGCAACCCCTGGGGCCGCTTCCGGTTGGCCTCGGCCCGGATCGATACCGAGGAGGACGGCGACACCCACCTGACCATCGGACTGCGCGACCGCAGCGAGCCAGGCACCGACGTCACGGTCCTGGAAGCCTCGGGCAACGGGCCGATCGCGGCGTTCTGCCAGGTGCTGGCCGGGCGGGGGATCGATGTGCGGGTCCTCGACTACGCCGAGCACGCGATGTCGGCAGGCGGCGACGCCAAGGCGGCGGCGTACGTCGAATGCGCCGTGGGGGAGCGGGTGCTCTGGGGCGTCGGCATCGACTCCTCGATCGTCACCGCCTCGCTCAAGGCTGTCGTCTCCGCCGTCAACCGGGCATTGCGCGACGAGCGCTGACCCGGACCCTGCGCCGCCTGACCTCTGGCGCCGGGCCGGCTGGCCTTTGGCGCCGGAGCG
>APMI01017835.1_pt1 | contig 9977 bp, 7 predicted proteins | sample 667938 | NCBI WGS metagenome assembly APMI01 (sample SAMN01084076, study PRJNA167559) | wastewater metagenome | biome: Wastewater | place: Denmark: Ejby Moelle, Odense | collected 2011-11-28
CCGCCGAAACGGGTGATCGGCTTCAACCGAAACGGGTGATCGACATCAGCCGAAATACGCAGTGCGGCCGCACAATGAAGTTGTCGAGGTTCATCGCCGCCACCTCCGTGCGCAACTGCTCCGCCAGCGCACCGCGGACCTCAAAGTCCGTAGAGGGATCTCCGTAGGGCGCCTTGGGCTCCTTGACCGTGCCTGGCGGCTCCTTTTCCTGTCGCGCGTCGATCGTTGAAATGAGTTCGAGACGCGCGTCGAACAGGCGCTTCCCCAGCGACACGCCTGCGCTGCCGTCGGTCGCCGCCAAGTCTTGGCTGAAGAACTCGAGGTTCTGGCAATAGTCGAAGACGTAGAAGAACGTCTTGTGCTCCCCCGGCCCGAAGAGGTCCGGACAGAGACGCGTCCCGCGCCCCAGCATCTGCCAGAACTTGGTCTTCGAGCGGACCAGCTTGAAGAAGACGAGATTAACGACCTCGGGCACGTCAATGCCCGTGTCGAGCATATCTACCGAGATCGCAATGTGCGGAGCCTTCTCCTTGTTGGAGAAGTCGTCAATGAGGCTCTGCGCATAGGTGGTTTCGTACGTGATGACGCGTGCGAACGCCCCCTTGAGGTGGGGGTAGTTGGCATCGAAACGCTCGGAGATGAACGCCGCGTGCTCACGGTTCTTAGCGAAGATGATGGTCTTCCCCAAGCGGTCACCGCCGGCGACCTTCTGGCCACGCGTCATCAGGTGCTCCAGCACCTTGTCCACGGTGTCCTTGTTGAAGAGCCACTGATTGACCGCTGCCGCTTCAACGCGATCTGGGACGGCGCCGTCTTCGGCCCATTCAAGGGCGTCCCACTCGTCCTTGTCGTCCTCTGACAGCTCCTCGTAGCGAATACCTTCGCGCGGGAACTTGAGCGGCACCGACACCGCCTGGGCTGGCACAAGGAAACCGTCGCGCACCGCCTCATCCAGCGAATAGGCGTCCGTCGGGACTCCGTCCTCCAGATCGAACAGCCCGTAGGTATTCCGATCCACCTCGTCCTTGGGAGTGGCCGTCAGCCCCACGAGCAACGAGTCGAAGTAGTCGAAGATGGCCCGATACTTCTGGAACACGGACCGGTGAGCCTCGTCAATGATCACCAAATCGAAGTGCCCAACGCCGAAGCGCCGCTGGCCATCTGCCGCCTCGTTGATGAGCCCCATCATCGTCGGGTAGGTCGAGACGAACACCCGCCCTTCGGCGTTCTTGTCGGTGACGAGATTGACTGGCGACGCATCGGGTAGAAACGCTTTGAACGCGTTCGCCGATTGATTCACCAGAGCCACGCGGTCCGCCAAGAAGAGCACCCGCTTTACCCAGTTGCACCGCATCAGCAGGTCGCACAGCGCGATGACCGTGCGCGTCTTCCCGGACCCCGTGGCCATCACGAGCAGCGCCTTGCGGTCGTGGTCGCGCTCGAAGGACTCGGCGATGCGACGGATGGCGCGAGTCTGGTAGTGGCGCTCCACAATCGTCGCGCTGATTGGCGCAGCGCCGAGCTCGCGGCGGGTCGTGCGCCGCTGGATCATCAGCTCGAGCTCTGCCTTCTTGTAGAAGCCCTGCACCCGCCGCGGCGGGTAGCGCACGTCGTCCCACAGCCAGTGGTCGTAGCCGTTCGAGTAGAAGATGACCGGCCGCTGGCCAAATGCCTTCTCAAGGCAATCCGCGTAGAGTTTGGCCTGCTGCTGCCCCACACGCGGATCACGGCGCGTACGCTTGGCCTCGACCAAGCCAACCGGCTTGCCATCGTCGCCCCAGAGCACGTAATCAACGAAGCCGTTCTCCTTCTCGTTGGGCATGCCGGCGACCTCGAACTCCCGATCGCGCGCCTGGTCGAGCGGCCAGCCGGCCTCCTTGAGCAGAAGGTCGATGAAGTAGTCGCGGGTCTCGGCTTCCGAGTAGTCGTGCGTGTCCGGCACGGTGGCCGCGGCCTGCTTCGCCGCCGCCACCTCGGCACGCAATCGCTTGAGCTCCTCGTCCAGGCTGGACTTGTCGGCGAAAAGCGCTGCAAGGTTCTCGTCCTTGGCCTGCAGGCTGGCCTCGAGCGTCTTCAACTGATCGGCGGTCGCTGCTACCGCCAGCACAGGGGGCGGCAGAGCGCCGGGATCGAACGTGAGCCCCGGTTCCGGCCGCTCGCCTCGCCCGTAGGTACGGGCGAACCAGAAGGCCACATGGAACAGCTCCCGGACCGCCACAATCGCGTCTGCCTCGGGCACGGGCCGATGCCCATGGACCGCTCGGTTACCGAGCGTGTTTATGACGCGCGCTTTGCTGAAGACCGCGTCGCCGGCGGTCTGCTTGAAGCTCGGCTCGTGGATAAGCGCAGACAGGTTGTCCTGGTACGGGAACCGAAGAGAGGCGTCGTACTTGTACGCCCATCCAACTACGAGTTCCAGCGTGCGACGCGCATAGAAGCACGCAGTGCGCGGGTCTGCATGCACAGCCGCTTCCGCTCTAGCGGCGGCATCGAACACCGCCGACCACTCATGCTGGAGGAAGGCGAACTGACTCACAGCCCCGCCTTGTCTTCTATGAAGGCGTTCATTCGCGCGGCCAACTGCTCGCGGCGCAACGAGAGAAAGTCCCGGTACCGGGCCGTGTCCCACAGGGCCGGATCAGAGGGAACGCACTGACTGGTCAGAGCATCTTCACCCTGCTTGTCAACCACGTCCGCCAAATAACCTGTCGCCTCCTTGTTGCTGATTCGCCGATTGGTCTGGCCGGTGATGAACGCCATGTTGGCGATCTCGTTGATCTCGCCCGTCTCGTAACCCCGCGCCTTGAGTAGCGACTTGGGGATCACGTGATGCCATTGAATGAAGTGCAGCTTTCCCTGATGCGTCAGCGACAGACCCAAACCGCTGTACCAGTCTTTCGCTCCACCGGCCTTGAGGGCAAGGTAGGTCAGAGAGAACAAGGGGCTATTCACACCGCGGCCTGCCAGATCGCCCGGCTCCACATGCAGTCTTCCAAACTGCCGCTTCACTGGGTCCATTAACGAAGCAATACCGCCGCCACGGAAAAGTATGGCGAGGTCCTCATTGAGCAGCGTTTCAGTTGAACCGCGCGAATAGCGCCCGCGCGCGTTCGCGACCAACAGCCAGTGCAGGAGCGCACGCTGCTCTACCGCCGTCAGCTTATTGTCCTTGATGCGACTGACTGCCGCCAATGCGTGGATGAACATTGGGGACGAAAGTAGCGACTCGTCCTCGATGCCGGCATTCGTGCGCAAGAAGTTGATGGCAAAGCGCAGCCCCTCCTTCGCCTGCTCCCATCCTTCTTTCAGCTTTTCGACGGGAGTTGAAGCCACGCTGCGAAAGAGACATTGCTGCGTGGCAAAAACCACGATTGCGCGCACTAGCTGGCCGAGGTCGATCGTGAACCAGCTCTGCTCGCACTCTTCCTGAAACGCCTCCAACTGCTTGAGCAGGTTCGGCCAACGCGACGTCATCTGCGCCAACGCGAGGTCCGACGACCGGAGCTTCGCACCCAACGAGTTCACGCGAACAAAGATCTCCGTCACTTCCTCGTAGCTCATTGCGCGCTCCAGAACGTGCACCACGTACTGGTACTGTCGAACAGCACGAAGCTTCTTGAGCCGGTCGGAGTACTTCTGAAAACGCGGGTCCTTGAACGACTCGATGCCGGCACGTTCCAGGAGCTCGGCGTCGTTTGCGGTGCGGAACACCTCGCTGACAGAGACCCACTGAGGTTGCGACAGCAGGTTCCGGCTGGCGACGACGAACGTTCTTCGGCTTAGCTTCTCCTGAATGCCCTGCTCGCCGTCCTCGGCCTCCTCGTTGTCATCGGCGATCTCATCGTCTGGCGTCACCGGCGAGTCCTCGTCGCTTTCCACGTCGGTCCCGTCGGAGGGCGGCCCCTCGGGATGCTCCAGATTAAAGAGGATGTCGATTGGCTTCTTACGGCCCTTGACCGAAACGGGCTCACCGTTCAAGACGGCGGTGAGCGACGTGAGGCGCTGTTGCCCATCCAGCAACAGCTTGCGACCGGCGAACGCAGTAGACTCCTGCGTAATAGCGAAGTCACGAGTGGGGATCGGCTCGTCTGTCTCCCACATCAGGATCGAGCCACTGGGGTAGCCGCGATACAGCGAATCCAGGAGGTCGCGCACGCGAGTAGCACGCCAAACGTAGTGGCGCTGAATCTCGGGCAAGCGCATTTCGCCGCGCTTGTACATGTCCACCAGCGTGCCGATCGGGATGTTCTGCTGTTGCATTCTGGTCAGGCTCCCCGATACACGTGGTCGGCATTGAGCGCGCTGCTCAGGTACGGCGTGAATCCAGCGAGTAGGATGGACATTGCCACCATGTCGCGCATGTCGACCGCGCGCAGCGCATTGGCAGGCGTGCCGCCGTGACGGATGCCAGGGTAGTCGGAAGCGAATCCGTAGAGATCTTTCATCGCCTCCTTCAGCTTGTCATGTGGCCAGGTGCCGACCTGGTTGCAGATGGTGCCGAGCGTTGTGCCGGTCACCCCAGGAGCGGTTCGTCCGATGGCCTCCACCAGGTTTACCTGCTTCTGGATGCTAGTCTTGATCCGACCGTCGGAGCAGTCGTGGCGAAGGTCGCGCACCGCGTTCTCGAAATCCTTCATCAGCGAATCCAAGTGCGCATCTTGGCCGGTGAGGACTCGCAGATCGCGCACAAGACTCGCGAACACGCCGGGAAGTGTCGGGCACAGGGTGCAGGGGCGGCGCAGGTCGTAACGGAGACTGAACTTTTCGACGAATCCTTCAAGCAGATTGAAGTAGCGGTTGCTCAGCTCATCGCCGCCTAGATCGTCAAGTGCCTCGTGTGCAGACTCGAAGAAGCCAACGAGGGCACGCTCCCCGGCCAAGCAGTCCGATGACGTCCCCTTGAACGCCTCTAGGCTCTGGGTTGGGTTGTCGATGATGTCCGCCACGGCCTCAAGGGACGGTTGCGGCGACAACGATGGTGCCAGTGCGCGGTATAACTCGCAGAAGACGTCCTCCGGCACACCGTCGCCTTCGTCTCCCAAAGTCTGGTCGATGAGTGGCTGCCAGATTTCCCGCCAGGTCTCCGACCACACGCCGATGAACTCGCCGCGCATCGCTAGAGGTCTCCCCGAAACGCGCGGTGCTGGAGCGCCGCGAATAATGTGTCGAGTTCAGCCAGGGAGGTATGTCCGGCACTTCTAAGGCTGCCGACGGCGGCGAGCCGGCGTGCGAACTTCAGTTGAACTGCTAGCGGCGGCAAGGCGATCGGAGTGCCGCGCACTTCTGAAACGCTAATGGTATTCAACCCGCTCGTCGTCTTTCCAGCTCGAAGCAAGTGACGTCTGCCACCGGGCGAGTTGAGAAACTCACACGCGAAATGCGGAACCACCTTCTCGGGCGAAAATCGAGCTCGAATGATGTGGTTTTGATGGACGCAGAGGGGTATTGAACCGTCCCACAACGCTCCCCGACCGATCTCTTCGGGATTACCGTGTCCTTCAACAATCAACAAGTCGCCCTCGAGCAGCGAAGTGCGTGCAATCTCCGCATCCGTGGCACGTATTGTCTTGATCTCAGCCAGGTTGAGGAAGCCCCTGTAGACATTGGCGACACGAAGGTACGGCACTTCGTGAACAAGATTCTCCCGCGCGGAAGTGACCTGCAGTCCGCCCTGAACATCCGCAACGTCGCCGATGCGAAGGACCGGCCACCCCTTCGGATTCGTCGAGGGGTCGCCGAACATGTCGAGGAAGATGGATTGGGTGAGGGTGTCTAGCTGGGCGAGGGCGGCGCGGCGCTTGGCGCGAAGCGCGTCTGCTTTGTCCAGAATCTCCGCAATCCGCCGCTGCTCTGGGAGGGGCGGGAGGGGTACAGGCAATCGCTGAAGATCGCTCTTGCGGAGCGCTGGCACAGTTGTCGCGGGCGCGAGAACATAGAAATCCACGGTTCGCAAGAATTGGAACAGATATCGGCTCTCAACTCTCTGGGTGGGAATCGCCGCCATCGCGTTGTTGTCGACGAGCAGCTCGCAGCCCGCAACAACCCGATGGTTCTGGCGGATTGCCTCACCGATCTTCGCAAAGAGAACGCTACCCGCGGGAATCGGTCTCGCATTTAGGCGGGCAAGGTCTGCTTCGTCTACGAAGTGATCTGCAGTGTTAAGCACGCTTGCGCCGGTTCGGCCCAAACGCGAGATGTCTCCTACTTTCGCGAGTGGATAGTCGCCCGACGGACGGCCCTGCAGATCCGGTGGAAACCCAACGCCGGCTTGAAGGTCTGCAATCTCGCCAAGAGGGACTACCGCGAAGTGAGTCACAGGAGCATCCCCTCCAGCTCCTTGATCCCCCGCTGGATCTCCTCCTCCAGTGTCGCCAAGGCCGCGAGGATATCCTTCGGCGCGCGGTGCTCGACCGCCTCGTGCACCACTTCCTTGTAGCGGTTGAGCGAGAGGTCCCAACCCTGCGCGGCGATGTCGGCCTTCGGCACGCAGAAGCTCTGCTCGGTGCGCGACCGTTCGCGCTCGGCCCCATCGCGAAGTGCCCAGCGCGCCAGCACGTCCGGCAGGTTGTTCTTGGTATGCTCGTCGCGACTCAGTCCGGCGAGTGGCGCGGGGCCGAGCTTGTCTTCGGAGAGGAGCGGCGTGCGCTTGTCGTCGAGACTCCAACCGTCGGCCTCGACGTTGTAGAACCAAACTCGGTCGGTTCCGCCAGAGTTGGTCTTGGTGAAGAACAGGATCGCGGTCGATACGCCCGCGTAGGGCTTGAACACACCGCCGGGCAGCTTGACTACGGCGTCGAGCTTCTGGTCTTCCACCAACGCTCGACGTAGTTCCTTGTGCGCGGTGCTGGAGCCGAACAGCACGCCGTCCGGCACCACCACCGCCGCGCGGCCGCCGGGCTTGAGCAGGCGTAGGAAGAGTGCGAGGAAAAGCAGCTCGGTCTTCTTGGTTTTGACGATCTGCAGCAGGTCTTTAGCGGTGTTCTCGTAGTCCAAGCTTCCGGCGAAGGGCGGATTGGCCAGTACCAGGGTGTACTTCTCTTCCTCACCGGCGTGGTCCTGCGCCAGCGAGTCGCGGTAGCGAATGTCCGGATTGTCCACGCCGTGCAGCAGCATGTTCATGCTGCCGATGCGCAGCATGGTGTTGTCAAAGTCGAAGCCGTGGAACAATCGATGATGGAAGTGGTCGCGCAGCGCCGCATCGTGAAGCAGCGCCGAATGCCGCTCGCGCAGATATTCACCCGCCGCGACCAAGAACCCCGCCGTGCCGCAGGCTGGGTCGCATATGACATCGGATGGCTGCGGCGCCGTAAGCTCCACCATCAGCTGGATGATGTGCCGCGGCGTGCGGAATTGCCCGTTCTGTCCTGCGCTCGCAATCTTGCCGAGCATGTATTCATACACGTCGCCCTTGGTGTCGCGGTCATCCATGGGGACGTGGTCGAGCAGATCCACCACCTTGGCTAGCAGCGCCGGCGTGGGAATGGTGAAGCGCGCGTCTTTCATGTGGTGCGCGTAGGTAGAGTCGGCACTTCCGAGTTGCCGGGCGAGGTCCGACCGGAGAAACGGGAACACGTGCTCACCCACCACGACGAACATCTCGCTCGGTGCGAAGTGCTTCAGCCGCGACCAGCGGAGGTCGTCGTACGGCCGTCCCCTTGGGTCGTTGCCTTCCGGGAAGATGCGCCGCTCAATTGGCTTCTTCAGCCGAGTCGCCTTGTTCTCTTCGAGGGTGTGAAGGTCGTCGAGGCGGCGAATGAACATCAGGTAGGTGATCTGCTCGATCACCTCCAGCGGGTTGGCGATACCGCCAGACCAGAAGGCATTCCAGAGTTGGTCAATCTGGGTCTTAATGGCGCCCGTAATCACTCGGTGTGCTCCTCTTCGTCGGTTCGTGCAGTGCCCAAAAACGAGCTACCGCGTGCGAGGCGCCCCCGCAGTCCATCCGCGATGTATCCTGCCAGCTTTTCCGCCTCCCGCCACTTCGCAGTTCGACGCGTTGGATCGAGATCTTGCGCTTGAATGATGGCGCGCAGGTCTGACACTGGCTGCTCACGGAGCCAGACCCGGGCTCCCGCCTCGCCGCGGGCCTGCCATTCCGCATGAACGTCCAGCGCGGGCCGCTTCGGGTCCTTTGCCTGGGCCTTCGGAGCGGCCGTCTTCTTGGACGATGGGAGCGCGGTTAATAGGGCGTCCAGTCGTTGGGCGAACTCCGGATTCCGGGCGCTCTCCTCGGCGAGCAGATCGACCAGCCCGCGGAACAGACGCACTAGCGCTTCTTGGCTTCGCACTTCTTCATCACCTCGATGGTTAGCCCATGCAATGCGTGGTAGGCGTCGCCGTATTTTCCCTTGAACGTTCGGATGTCAGCCTCAACGTCGGCACCTCGCGCTACAGCCACGGTCTGCGGGATCGCACTGTCGAACATCGGAGGCTGTTCAAGTGGCCCTCCCTCTGCAAACCGGCCAAGCCTCCGGCCGCGAAGGTCAGCCATGACGCGCGCATGCAGGTTGTTCCCCTGCACCTTCGTCGGCACGATGCCGAGCGGCGGGATGGGCCGGTCTATGTCCCGCGCGAAGGCCTCCACGTTGGCCACGATCTGATAGATGCCCCACGTGGAGACTATGTCCGGGATGGTGGGGATCACGTAGCCGGTGGAGATGCGCAGGCCATTCTTCGTGACCGTGCCAAGGCTTGGCGGGCAGTCGATGATGACGTAGTCGTAGCGATCAATCACCGGCTGCAATGCATCGCGAAGAATGGTCAGAGGGTTCGCCGTGAAGTTGCCGGACATCGCAATCATCGGGATGCGGTCCTGCAACTCAATGAGCCGAATACTCGACGGCAGCAGGTCCAGTCGAGCGATACCATCGTTGATGGTTGAGACACGCCGCGCGATGGCTCGTTCAATGTCGAACTTGGGCGCGTTCTGCGGATTGAGTCGGTCGTCGAACAACTGTGCGACCGTGCGCCCGTCCCGGTCCATTTCGGCCCAACGCTCTTCCGAGATCAGCGTGACGGTGGCGTTCGTCTGCGGATCGAGATCGATGAGCAGCACGTGCTTCCGATGCTCTTGCGCGAGCATCTCGGCCACGGCGACGGCTGTGGTGGTCTTCCCCACTCCGCCCTTGAGGTTGATGAAACTCAGAACGTGCGGGGCTTCTCCCCGGTGCGTCTTGACCCAAGCCTCAATCTGCTCGCGGTCCCAGACCGGGCCGCTCTGGAGTTCCTGAATAGGGCGCGGGAAGTGGTCGTAGCGCAGCCGCCAGTTGGTGACCGCTTGCTTGGTCACCTCCGCGATCTCTGCGATCTCCGCTATGCCGACGAGGTCTTGCGCTGCCATGGCGTCCCCCAAAGGAAGGTCCCTGCAAACACAAACTATGCATTCTGTTGACGCTGTCAACAGAAACTTTGATGCGCTGGCCCGGCGGGGCGATGGACAACGGCGCCGCTGTCTGCCGGATGCAGATCCCGATGCCTTTGCGGTGACCGCCGACCCCGAATCCGTCTCGGGTTGAGGACAGCGACGAACGCCCACCTGTGTGAGTGGAGGTGAAATTGGCGGGCAGGGGACCGGGCTTGTTTGCGAATTAGGTCGGGAGGTTGCTCGCCCCGGATCCCTCACCGGCCGGCGGTGGGAATTGGGGCGTAGCCGGGACGTCGATAGGGTAGGGCTCCCCTTTCAGGAGCTCTATGCACCGCACGTCCGTTCCACGTCCAGAAGCCCCGCCGCTGCTGCTTCGGCTGCGCGCCGGAATCGCTTCGATTCTGCTTTCCGTATTCGGTCTGCAACCGAGCGCACGTCGGGCGCGATGGTTGGCCACCGTGACTTCGCTCGCAGCGGCGCGCCAGCCGAAAGACAATGCCGTTGCCGACGCCGCACGGCGCCGTCTGGCGAGCCTCACCGACGGTGCGGTCATGCGCCATCGCGCATCGCGCGAGACGCTCACAGCGATCACCCAGGCGCGCGCAGCACTTCC
>APMI01037058.1_pt1 | contig 9975 bp, 8 predicted proteins | sample 667938 | NCBI WGS metagenome assembly APMI01 (sample SAMN01084076, study PRJNA167559) | wastewater metagenome | biome: Wastewater | place: Denmark: Ejby Moelle, Odense | collected 2011-11-28
AACCTAAAATACTCCTTAAGGATTTATTCCAAAATGTCTAAGTTAGTTTGAAGACATACAGTCAATTAAAAAGATTAAGAACTCTAGGAGATATTTTATTAAATAAACCAGAAATAACTGGCGAAATACGAACATTTTTAGAATTATTAGTTGACGAAAATAAAACAAAGGAATTCTTTCAAGAATTAAATAAGAAAAATTAAAAGAAACGTCACGTAATATTGTATTAGCCAAATACTTGTCCAATATCAGTTATCCTATTACAAAAAATTTTATTTAAAATCACCGTATTTTTACGGATTGTTTCATTATATTGAACATTTTAAAAAATTATATCAAAATAAAAAGCCTTGGCAAGGCATTATTAATCTAGCAATTTCTACAGAGATCAATTGGAATACTCTTACAAGCTTTCGAGACAAATATCTTATGAAAAGAGACGTTGTTTGGCTGTGAGTGGTTGTTTAGACAAAAAGTCTGAACAGAAAAACAAATACACTACAAATTGGCATTTTTTTTAACATTGAACATCTTTTTGATATTCGGTAATGGTAATTATTTAATGAAAAGCTGTTTTATTGAATTCTAATTATGACAATTTGTCAGAATTTTAAAATAGGCATAATAACTGTGAAAAATTATTAAAATATTGAATATGGCAAACACTGTATTGGCTAGACAGGCAGGCGATGATTATCAGGCTAAATTTTTTTGGTTACATGCCTGTAGGCTGAATATTCCGCATACCTGTGTCAAACAGGTTGCCTGGGAGATGAACGGAACTTTTGGTTTTGATGATGTAGTAGTCTATTTTGATCCGGCAACAAAAGATCCCAGTGGAGGAGATGTGATCCAAGAATGTTATCAGGTAAAGTTTCACGTTGACCATAAAAGAGCTTTTACATGGGAGTCTCTTATGGAACCTGAGTTTATAGGGAATAAAACGGAATCAATTTTACAGAGATTGTACAAAAACTATGTAAGTGATCCTGAAAATTTCAAAAATAAAAGATATATACTCATTAACTCTTGGGGATTAGATCGTGGTAATCAATTAAACATACTTTTAGGTAATAACGGTGGAATTAGGTTGAATATTCTTTTTAATGGAGGAGAAAATTCTGCAAACGGTAAAATTAGAAAAGCATGGAAAGATCACATGGGTATAACCAGCGACGAGGTATTAAGGGAAGTTTTATCAACACTTAGGATTAAGCACAGCTCTGATGATGAGAGTCGTCTAAAAGAAAACTTAAATACCCATCTGTTTATGTCAGGTTTGGAACCAATTCCTGCTGATCAACGTTCCAGTAAATACAGTGATTTGATACAAAAGCTTCACGCTGCAGGGCAGAATACTTTTACAAAAGACGAGCTCATTGCTATTTGCATGCAGGAAAAACTTTATGTAGGTATTAAAGAATCAGAACAAGTTTATTTCAAGGCTGGAGTTCGAAGTTTTTACAGGGGTGCTGAAAATCTTCATAATGAAGTAGATGGTATCTCGTGTTTACTTCATTGTTTTTCGGGAAGGTTTATTTTAGATGAATATTCCGGAATGGAATTTATCAATAAAGAAATTGATAGACTTTCAAGTCTTATAATATCGGCAAAGTCTCCTGTATTATTACATTTAGACACGCATTTATCTATTGCAATGTTGTTAGGAAAGAGTCTAAATCCTAAATACGGTGGTTTGGATATCACCATTGTGCAGAAAACCTTCAGTGGAAATTTGATGTGGAAGCCTAAGCTTGAAAACGAAGAAAATTATCCTTCTCCCTTTTGGAATATTGAAAATAATACTATCGATGAAAAGGGAAAAGATATAGTTTTGTCTCTTAGTATAACGCATGATATAAGGGAAGATGTATCAGATTTTTTCAAATCCCAATTGAATGATGTCAAAATTAATGTGGAAGCTGTTATTAGTACCGGTATAGGTGCAACCGCCATCAAGGATGCCACCCATGCGGTATTGGCTCTTGAAGAATTGATTTCCAATGTAAAATCACTAAAGAGAAAACAGGGGATCACTGGAAAAGTACACCTTTTTATGGCTGGACCTAATGCTCTGGCTTTCTTTTTAGGACAAAGAATAAGTCCTCTTGGCTCTGTCAGACTTTATGAGTATGATTTTGAACAGCAGAGATCATTGGGATATCATGCTATTTTAGATTTATAATAAAAAAACAACAATATATATGAAAATTGATTCTTATTTTAATGATTTTTTATCAAATATCAGGCTAACTTCTTCACAGAAAGCAGATTTAATTACAGGACATACTACGCTTCGTAGAAGATTATTAGCCGATGAAGATCTTAAAGACATAATAATTTCTACCTTTCTACAGGGAAGTTATAGAAGGTCAACAGCGGTTAGACCATTAAATGGTAAAAGAGCTGATGTTGATGTAATCATTGTTACAAATCTTGATAGAGATTCTGTAACTCCTGAAGAAGCTATTGAAAAATTCATTCCTTTTGTAAAAAAACATTATGATGGTAAATATGAAGTACAAGGACGTTCTATAGGAATAGAATTATCTTATGTTGACTTGGATATTGTAATTACCTCAGCACCTTCAGAGGTAGATAAAGCTGCTTTGCAATCTAGTAGTGTTACATCAAATTTAATGTTGGAAGATTTTACATCAACTTACGAATGGAAACTTTCTAAAGGATGGGTTGAGCCAGATCTTCAAAAGGCTAATGTTGCTTATTTATCAGAGGCTGTAAAATCAGAAGCAGAATGGAAAACCAGCCCTTTATGGATACCCGATCGAGAAGCTGAACAATGGGATCAAACGCATCCCCTTGAACAAATTAGATGGACGAGGGATAAAAATAAAAATACGAATAAACACTTTGTGAATGTTGTCAAAGCACTGAAATGGTGGAGAACATTAAAACTTACCAGTCTAAAATATCCTAAAGGTTATCCTATTGAGCATATGATTGGAGACTGCTGTCCTGATGGCATTACTTCAATTGCAGATGGTGTTTCCAAAACATTAGAAGGTATTGTGGATACTTATTATTTGGACTATCTTTTTAATAGAACACCAACACTTCCTGATAGAGGCGTACCGGAACATGATGTGTGGAAGAGGGTCTCAGTTGAAGATTTTAAATCTTTTTATGATTCGGTAAAAGAGTATTCAGCTATAGCCAAGGAGGCAATTGAAGCGGAAGGTTTGAAAGATCAGGTCAATAAATGGAGGGAGATTTTCGGGGACAAATTTCCTCCGTACGACGATGATGACAATGACGGTTCTGAAAAAAACTCAATCACCCCTTCAGGTGGATTTACTCCTAGAAAAGAAAGCTCAGATGTTGAATCAGGACGTTTTGCATAATCTTGAGGCAAGTGATGAACTTAGAAAAGCGAGGAGGCAGCTAGAAAAAATTGAAGGTTATTCTTTAATACAAGATTTTCTATGGAATGCGGTTTTTAGAAAATGGTATTTAGTTTTTAGAATTTCACTAGATATTCCAGAGTCTGAATTTGTACCTAATGAAACACAGTGGTATTTATTTACTGATGAGGAATATCCCAATGGAGATATATGGATATTGCCAAGTAAAGACAATGGCATAATTTCTACTTTTCAGCATCAGGAATATAATCTTAAAGGTGATAAACTTGAATGGACGTCAGGTAAAATATGTTTAACTGAAACTCAGGGGAGCTGGGGCAGAAAGCAATATCTAAAGGAGCCGAGAAATGGAAATTTACGATTGAAGTGGCATATTGAGAGATGTAGGCAGTGGATTATTGCGGCTGTAAATAATACTTTGGTAGAAGATGGTGATCCTTTTGAATTACCACCGTTTCCACCAAGATCAAATACTCATTTAATTTTTAATGAGGATGAACTTTCTTTTAATGATTGGAGCAACAGAAATAAAAACTCAGGTACATTTGAAGCTATTAGATATAGCCGAGCAGTAGATTTATTTTTGATCAAGCATTTCAATGTAGATGGGCATGAATTTAATTTGCCGTGGGGAAATCATATTGACAGCCTTGAAGGGGAAGTTAGATATGGTATTTGGCATTTGATTGACGAGATACCTGTACTTCCGCCATGGCAAATTCCAGTAAGTTTTGCAGAGTTAAAAACTATATTGGAAAAACAAAATATAACGTTATACAGGTTTCTATACAATGAATGTCGGAATCTCAGAAAAGAAAGAAAAATACCATCTTTTGTAATTTTAGGATTTCCTGTTTTTAAAAAGATAGGAGAGGAAGCAAGTGTAATTCATTGGTTTGCATTTAATTTTCCAAAACTGCCTGTTGTTAAAGGTTTTCGTCCGGACTCTTCCGAACTTATAAAAATTCAGATTAGAATAGCTTTGCAGAATGACAAAAATATTAAATGGATAAGCACAGAAAACTGGAATACAAAGCAACTAAACAGTAGGGGTAGATTTAAGCAGGATCTTTCAGAATTAAAAATACTGATAATTGGAGCAGGTTCCGTGGGCTCAATTTTCATACAGAGTTTGGTTCGATTAGGCATCTTAAGCATAGAAGTTTTAGATATGGATATTGTTCAGGCAGGCAATATGTCGCGTCATATATTGACTTTAGATTCAGTAGGTTTAAAAAAGGCTGAGGCATTAAGCAGTTATTTAAATAAAATTTTTCCAGCAGTTAAATCTTCATTTGAAAACTCCAGCTTAAGAGACGTTCTTCAGAAAAATAATGAGTATCTCAACGATTTCGATGTTGTTATTGATGCGACAGGTAACGATGATGTTTTGAAACAGATTGCAGAAAAAATTGAGGAGGGGCAGAAATTCTTTTTTACTTCAGTTTCAACTGGGTACTTAGCTGATTCATTCTATCTTTACACAAGACCTTCTAATGAAAGAAATGACATGGTGGAAGACTTTAATGAAAAAATTGGAAAATGGTTAATATTAGATTCTCAGAAAAGCGCAGGAGATGAGGAGGTTATCGAAGGTATAGGTTGTTGGCATCCTTTGTTTCCTGCCAGAATTGATGATATTCAAATGCTTGTTGGTGCGGCGATTAAATTTTTTGAAAAAGAAATAATGGAAGGTAAGGAGGCTAAGTTGACAGTAATAAGCAAAAATTATGATCAAAATGGAAGCTTTACTGGATTAAATATTAGTGATGAATGATAACTTATACAAATGAAATTAATAATCTTACTGTCTTCCTTACAGAAGATCTACTTTTTGAGATAAGAGAATTTTGTATAGAAAAAGACAATTTAGAAACTGGAGGAATATTAGTTGGCATATATGATTCAGATTTACAATCTGCAATCATAACAAAAGTATTGGGACCACCTTCTGATTCAAAGCATAGCAGGGCTAGTTTTATAAGAGGAACAAAAGGAGTTAAAAAAACTTTAGATTGTATGTGGAAAGAAGGTCAATACTATCTTGGAGAATGGCATTTTCATCCAAATGCTTTGCCCATTGCTAGTTCACAAGATATTAGCCAAATGAAAAAGATCGCAAAAAATGAACTATATAGATGCCCTGAGCCACTTATGCTTATTATTGGACAAGATAATAAAGAATTTGTTGAAAGCTTCTATATTTCAATGAACGGAAATAATTTAATTGAATTTATCAGATTAGAACAATAACTTTTTGTTCTGATCTTTAAAATAATAAGAAAGTTTGTTTAGTTCAAAGCTCGTATTTTAAATAAACTTTTAATCTAAGTGTTTGTGAAATTTCATTGCTTATAGCTTGTTATCATTACAGAACGAAGCAGTATCTTTGTCATTGAACAAAAGTTATATATTTGTAATAAGTAGTGGTTCAGATGTGGAGTTGTTAATTTGATTTAAATGACAATGAATGAATTTCAGAATCAATATATTTTAATTTAGTAGAAATTTTATTAAGAATTTTATGTTTGAGACTCTGGTATTTACAATGATTTTTCATGAGATTTAGTAAAATAATTTGCAAAAACTAAAAAAAGATATATATTTGCACCAGTGAAAACAAACAATCTTGATCTTGTTTATAAAAGTGACCTATTCAGTGACCTACAAAACAAGAGAATAGTATAGAGCTTGCGAATAGGACGTTTGTTGAAAATTATACAAGTCCCGTCCGGATCGCAAGCAGAAATGCAAATTATTACAAAACCCTTTAAATCCTGTGATTTGAAGGGTTTTTCTTTTTGCACAAATTGCAGATTTCGGTAATAATTTTCAAAAAAAAGGGGTCAAATTCGGGGTCTCTAAATTTTTTTGAAAAAAGGGACACCTAATTTTTTGAGAGTTTTAGTCTGGATTTTGGGATCTTTTTTGAAATGAAAAATCAAATTCAAAAAAAAAGGTGTCCCTAAAGAAAAAGGACACCGAATTTTCAAAAAAATGGGACCCCAAATCTCTCTTAAAGCCATTCAGTAGGGCATTTACAAATTGAACATCTTGTAGGTATAAAACAACACAATTATTTTTAACCTATAAGTCACCACTATGAACACAAAGCTTTCAATTCTCTTTTATATAAAAAGAGCAAAAACAACATCCCAAGGAAAATCACCAATTTATTTACGTGTAACTGTTGACAGCAAAAGAACAGAATTTAGCATCAAAAGATTTGTTGAAACCCATAAATGGAGTTCCGAACAAAACAAAATGAAAGGCAACTCTGAAGAATCCAGAACGCTTAATACCTATTTGAATATACTCAAATCAAGAATCTACGAAATTCAGAAAGACCTCATCCATTCCGGGAAAGAGGTTAATGGAGAAACTATTAAAAATATACTTTTGGGAATTGATGAAAGAAAGCGAATGCTCATTCCTATTTTCCAGGAGCATAATAACAGAATGGAAGCGTTGTTGGGAAAAGAATATGCGAAAGGAACTTTAACGAGATATAAAACCTGTCTGAGCCATACTAAAGAATTCCTAAAATGGAAGTTTAATATTTCGGATATCGAGATTACAGAAATAGACCACGCTTTCATTTATGACTTTGAGTTTTTTCTTAGAACAGAAAAATCGTGCGCCAATAATTCAGCAGTTAAGTATGTTAAAAATTTTGGTAAAATTATCAGAATATGTTTAGCTAATAAGTGGATACTCCACGATCCATTTTTAGGTTACAATTCCAAATTTGTTGAGGTAAACAGAGGCTTTTTGGATGAAGAAGAAGTGTCACGTCTGCAAAATAAAGAACTAAAAATAGAGAGAATAGCTTTGGTTCGTGATGTCTTCTTTTTTAGTTGCTATACGGGGCTTTCGTTTATTGATGCGTGGAATCTTACAAAGGACAATATTGGAATCGGTATTGACGGCAATAAATGGATTTTTACCGCTCGTCAGAAAACAAAAATAGCCTCTTATATACCTTTACTTCCGATTGCCGAAGACATCATTAAGAAATATGCAAAACATCCGATGTGTGTCATTTCGGGAAAGCTGCTTCCTGTCCTCAGTAATCAGAAAATGAATGCCTATCTCAAAGAAATTGCAGATTTATGCGAAATCACAAAAGAACTCACATTTCACATTGCAAGGCACACATTTGCCACCACGGTTACACTATCTAATGGAGTTCCTATTGAAAGTGTAAGCAAAATGCTTGGGCACAAAAGCATCAAGACCACACAACATTATGCTAAAATTTTAGATAAGAAAGTAAGTGAGGATATGGCATTATTAAAAGACCGTTTACAAATGAATAATAAAAAGAAAGCATTAGGATGAAAAATTATTCATTATTATCCCCTTTTATAAATTTTGTTTCTCTTAAAATTGAAGGGTTTTCAACAAAACTTTGTATTCTTTCCATTAGATAATAATCAAACAAATCTTTATCATTTTTTGAGTGTCCTACAAATTGCATTAGCTCATTCATATCCATTATATGAATCATAATACCGTTATCAATCATTGTAGTTAGTAGTTTTTGTAATAAATGATCCCATTTTCCGAAAGGTAAAAGCTCCGATACCAATACAATTCCACAAGGAGGCAGCTTTCGATTAAATTCTATATTTTCCCCGGATTTGGTATAAATATGTTCATTTTCGGAAATATTCTTATGTGCTCCGACAATTTGTTTAATTCCCTTTTCAATTTGTTTTTGAAGTCCCTTAACCTTTCTGTCCATATTGCGTTCATCATTAGAATTGATAATTCCCAATGCCTTAGACTCAATAAGGAAAACACCATAATCTGAGTATGCAAGAATATCAATTAACTCTCGTTGCTTTGGGGTCTTGATTGCTATTTGCGGACTGTGATGAATATTTGATCCAAACAAAGATCTCAACACAACAAATACTTCTTTTTCCAATAATGTTCCTTCATCTGGATCTAAAATTTTAGTAGAAACAATTCCTGTACCCTCAACAAATGTATTATTCATTGTTTGAAGATTCTCAATTTTTGTTTCAATAACCAATGTTTCGATTTTAGTAAAAGTTCTGTGGTTATTTGGGATATCTAACCCCAAACTGAATTGAAAATTATCTGCGGAATGATGAATTTTTTCATCAATGAGACCAGTAAATAGTCTCTTTGGATTTCCAAGAAGACAAAGAATATCATTTTTATTTTTTGTTGTGAGAATTATATCACCGAAACACTGGCAAGCACATAATTCATTATAAAGTTGTATCTGCACTTTGTCCAGTTGCATAATTTTAGCAATAGAGAAATGTTCATCAATGTTCTTTTGTGCAGAAGTAAGAGTAATAAAATTTATAGGATCATCGTAAATTTTTATTCCGATATGAAAAATATTATCATCTAATCCGAAAGCTAGTTCTATTTTACATCCCTTGATAATAGCTTTTAAAATAGAAGAAGGAACTTTAATCATAACCTTAGATCCATAACCATCACTTATGTACCAAATACCTGTTTTTCTCTGTAAAAGTTCCTGATATATTCTTTCAGCCTTATCCATATTACAAATTTACTATTTTTACAATCAAAGAAAATCTTAATTTTAAGCAAATTAGTTAAATATGCCAAAAACCAATCTCAATATAAAATATTACTTGGAAGAGGGACAATCTCCTATAATGTCAAAAAAAGATTTTGTTTATTCAAAAATCGGAATGGCATTAATTTCTGCTCAAAGAGTAGAATTTGTTACTGGAAAATTAGTGGAGACCTTACAGAGTTTAATCAGGATTTTGCGATACTTACGACAGAAGAGTTTTTAGAAAAAACAGCAAAATCCAAAAACGGAAAAAGAACCTTAGGGACAATATTTCATCTTCTAAAATTGAATCCTAAGTTAGTCATCGAAGCAGAACTAGATGCCTATCTTACAAAACGAAATATTTTAGCTCACGGTTTTTGGCAAACATTCTTAAAAAAAGAAGCAAATGGTAAAGAAGCAGTCGATTTTTGTTATGATTTTGGTAGGCATTTCGAAAGAATTGAAAGCTTTTTTAAAGGATTCATATATTTTTTAGCCTTAAGATTTGTTAAAGATAGAGATCATTTAGATTCGGAATTCAAAAAATGGAGTGATGATTTTGATTATTTTATAGCTTCACTAAAAAATAACCATTTGAAATAATTTATTCTTTTTAGATAACGTCAAAAAAACAAAACCATTGCTGAAAACTGCGAGATTAATAAGAAATTGACATTCCACGTAGCAAGACACACCTTTGCTACTTCTGTTACATTGGGAAATAATGTATCAATGGAAAGCGTAAGCAAAATGTTAGGGCACAAAAGTATCAAGACCACACAACATTATGCAAAGATTTTGGATAAAAAAGTGAGTGCAGATATGGAAGTTCTAAAAGTATGTTACAAAGAAAGATGCAATGCAGAGTTATATAAGCTATTTGGATTAAATATCTTCTTTCAATTTCTGCTTGCTATTCTTTAGCTTCTCTAAATACTCACTAGGGGTTGATCCCGTATGTTCTTTAAAAATTTTGTTAAAAGTGGATTGTTGCGAAAAACCAGCCTGTGTATATAAATATTG
>APMI01024352.1_pt1 | contig 9970 bp, 10 predicted proteins | sample 667938 | NCBI WGS metagenome assembly APMI01 (sample SAMN01084076, study PRJNA167559) | wastewater metagenome | biome: Wastewater | place: Denmark: Ejby Moelle, Odense | collected 2011-11-28
GGATCTTTGATCAGCATGTCAAGCGAGCGTGCGAACCCGCCGACATCATCGACACTGACGAGATATCCGTCTTCGTCATGAATCACCAGCTCACCAAGCGCTCCGGCATCAACAGCCACAACCGGCTTGGCGCATGCCATGGATTCCAGCATCGCAAGGCATTGTAACTCATTAGGCGATGGTACAACGAAAATATCAGTCACGCGGTGCAGCTCGTATTTGTCCTCTTCGGGCACAAGTCCCGTAAAAGTGACGTGGTCGGTAATACCAAGCTCATCGACTAGATCGATCAAATCGCTTTCAGCATTGCCCGCACCGACCATCACGAGATGGATCGTGTCATGGTGAGAGAGCACCTTAGCAAACGCACGCACCGCTACGTCGAGATGCTTCTCGCCGTCTAGCCGACCCAGCCATTCGATGATTGTTTTGTCGGTGGGTATGTCGTATTTGCTATAAATATATTTTTTGGGTGGGCGAGGTTTGTAGAGCGACAGATCGATGCCATTGCTAATCGCCAGCGCTGGCGCGTCGAGGCGTTCGAGATTAAATAACCCCAACACCGACTCTGTCGGCATAATGATGCGCCTGGCGCCCTTGTAGAGTAAAACACCGTATTCATTCATGAGATAGGTAGCGGGCCGCTTGATTGGCGTCAGCGCTTTGATATTGCGCACCATATTTTCGGGCATGACGTGATTGGTGGCGACGACTGGTATCTGTAGCTGAACCGCAGCTCTCAGCGCCGATAATCCAACCGTCAGCTGGGTATGGACATGGACAACATCGGGGCGAAATTTACTGACAATACCAGCCATTTCTCGATCATAGGTGAGAGAGACGCGTAAGTTTTTGCGAAATGGCAAGGGGAGCGAGCGAATGCGCGTAATACGATAATTGACATCTTTTTCGATGCAGCTTTTGCCCGTCTGAGACGGGGCGACGACCATCACTGTATGGCCCATAGAAGCCAGACCTTGGGCGAGGGTTCGTGCGGCGGTCGCCACGCCGCTTTTCATCGGCCAATGCTGGTCGTTTGCAATCAAAATGCGCATAACTACTCACGATTATAGCATAGAGCGGATATGGTATGATGGATAGCATGAAGCGTCGTCAATTACCTGGCTACGACCACCCGCTGGCCATCGCCCTGTCATATACCATGCTGGCCTGCGCCACTATTCATCTCACCATTTCACTGTTCATGACTGCGCTGACTGGCGACCCGTATTATGTCAATATGATGCATATTTTGAGTATTGATTTGCTATTCCCGTCAACGATCGACACAAACATTCTCGGTCTAGGCGGCGTCATCCTCATGGTGGTGATCTGGCTGTTTTTTGTGTTCATGATTCATCGCCATAATCGTCCCATGGATCTAGGCAATGCCCGTCGACAATAGACCGCAGGTTATCTATGACGCTCGATGGCTGCGCGTCGATCATACATTTGATGGTATCAGCCGCTACTCCTGCGAACTCGCTACCGCTCTTCATGCGCGTGATGATATGGATATTACCTGGCTCATCTACGACAAACGCCAACTTAAGCTCTTGCCAAAAGGGCGATTCATCCTCGCCAACAACCCCGCCAATATCGCCAAAGAAAGTATTCTGCCGCGCAAACTCAACACCTACCATCCCGACATCGTCTATTCGCCGTTTTTTGTGATGGGCTTTCGCGGACGAGCCTACAAACTTGTTGTGACGATTCACGACCTCATCTATTTTACCCATCGTACGCCACCACAATGGCTTCCTCCGTACGTGCGGCTGGCGTGGCGGCTATTTCATCTGAACAAAGCGCCGATGCGTAGCCTGCTCAACCAAGCCGATATCGTGGCAACTGTCAGCGATACTGCTCGGGACGAATTACGAGCCCGACACATGACTAAACGGCCTATCATCAGTGTGAAAAACGCCGTTGCCGAGACGTTTTATGACAAGCGTCTGTTTGCTGACTTCCCGCATCATTCATCACACGATGTCATCTATATGGGTATGTTCACGCCGTACAAAAACGTCGAACTGCTCATTCAAGCGCTTGCCTACGTCGATGATGTCCGGCTCCACCTCCTCAGTCCTGTCCCTCCCAAGCGCCGATATGAGCTCGAAGATTTGATTGCACTCAGAGGGGTAGGAGATCGTGTCGTGTTTCACGATGGCGTATCGGATGCAAAATATCGAGAGCTCCTCATGGTCAGCCGCTGTTTGATCACGGCGAGCAAGCTCGAAGGCTTCGGTCTGCCTATCATCGAGGCTCAAGCTATGGGCGTGCCGGTGGCCTGTAGCGATACGCCAATATTTCGCGAGGTAGCTCAAGATTCGGCCGAATTCTTCGACCCCGACAGCCCCGAACAATGCGCTGCCGCCCTGCGCCGCCTCTCTCAGCGTGACGTCAGCGAACAATTCGTTCTCAAAGGTTTCACCAACGCCCGTCGATTCAGCTGGGCCGCGAGCGCCGCCGCCGCCCACGATATCTGCCAGCGACTGATGAAATGATGACTATATATGAAGTACCCCGAGGTTTTCACCTCGGGGTACAGCACCGTGCTATGTTTTCAACCGAGGGCACACTCGTGAGCGATCTGGCTGGCAACCGGTGCCTCCAAGAAGCCGACGTGGGCTGCATCGGCATAAACTACTCGCGGCGTGACGCCGAAGAGCACAGCCCATGCCTGAAGCGCAGACTGCTGATCGACCGTGTCATGGTCTCGATCGAACCAGACGAAGATGACCTTGTCCGCCAAGCCTTTGAGTGACCCAGGCGTGCCGTCGATGCCCTTGGCATACACTGCCGTTTCGGATGAATACCGAGACAGCGATGTACGCCGAGCAACCTCGACAGATCGCTCCAACCATTTACGATTGGCGGTCGGCTCGATATTCTCTTCCTTGGGTGGCACAAACATCCAGCGCACTGCCGGGATACGATTGGCAAGCCAACCGAAACGCAAGCGCCCGATCAGCCATGCGCCGTATTTCTGTACGCCAAGGACATCTCGCCAACTGGCAGGCGAACCCTCGAGCAACAGACTTGTGTGCGGCATGGCAAATCCCTGCTCCCGCAGACGCTGCAGGGTTTTGACGGCAGGGATTGCCCCCAGCGACGCCCCGTCGAACACGATGTGTTCATACGACCGCTTTTGAGAGATGTCTTTGATCGCCTCGGTTGCTGCCGTCACCACAGCGCCCAGGTCGTAAACATCACCGATTGCGCGCACGCAGATGACCTCATGGCCATTTCGCTTGTACCAATCGATAATTGGCGCGAACTGCGTGATAGGGTCGGCCATGAGTCCCCCATAGAGCACCGCTAAACGCTTAGCGCTGGGATTCCGCCCGAGCACATCGGCTCGTGCGGTACCCCTCATGAACTGGCGGGTGATAGCGTCGGCGCAGCCGAGCGCCAGCAGGCCAATAATAGCAACGAGGATCCAGCGTGTCATTTTCTTCACCTTGTCCCTTATCAAAGATCGCCGACGATTACGTCGGATGCAGCACGGTGCTGCTTGGCTATATTTTATCACATTCGATTATAAAAATCAAGCACCCCGCCCTTTGTGGTGGACCACAGCGGGCGGGGTGACTTTTGGATGTTAGGACGGGGCATGAGCATGGCTTTTGATGCGCTCATACCACGATGTGCGCTTAGTACCTGACGAGACAGCGATCCACATTCGGCAACTCATCGTCGCCTGATCGTTGAGACCATGCCACCATGCATCACCGCAGAGCGACTCATCGCGGTCCAAATCTCTGATCGCGCACTTGAGCCAAGAGCGTCCGTAACGTCTCTTCAGCAATCTCATGCGCATCGTCACCCAGTCTTCACGGCGCAAGTTTTCTCGCTGCGAAGCCTCGAGGAGACCGTACATCGTCCTCAGCTGCTTCTTAAAGCTGCGCGCACTCGTCCATGGGGGGAAGAGTATCGTGTAGGCTGCTGAGATGAGTACCTTGCAGGCCATCACAGTCACTACCAGGATAAGCACACAATGGCCGATTACGATCGCGTAGCTTAGCCAGTTATACGATGTTGCTGTGCCATATTCGTAGCCCATCGATGATTCCTCTCACTCGTATTAACGTGCAACCCAAAAGCGTGAATATAGTATAGCAAAAATATGATATTGTCAATTTTTTCAGTTAACCGTCGTTTGGAGGTAGCGAGTCGCCCTACTGTATCAACACATGAATCCGCGCTCTGCCTAGTCAGTTTCGACACTACTCGGCAGCTTATGACTGAGGAGCTGGCCTAGCCCGAGTGATATCTGCCTGACAAACTCAGCCGCATCCTCAATAGGTAGTTCCTGGGCATGGCCCGATGTATCTGTAAATCCCACTTCAGTCGAGATGTGTCCCCACGCACTTTTAGTAATCGCTACCGTCTCTTCACCCCACACCCCATTGCGACAGCGTGGTCGCGTTAGCATAAGACTCACGGCGTCCCCCGTAACTTTGCCGCATGATTTTATTTGCCGTCGGATCAATGCTACATCGAAAACATCAACCGTACCAGCCTGTTCATCAAAGGCACAGACTTCGCTTCGATATAGCTCAACTACTTTGGACGCGGCAGCTTGAGGAATAATCGCATCGACGATGTAAGCGTGTACGTCACTAGCTGTCGGACGAGGGAGGTCAAGAACAGTCTGTCGAATTGCGGATGGGAGATGGGCGCAATTCGTATCGAGCAGACACAATATCTCCGCATGGTCAAATAGCTCTTCTCCACGATCAATGTTCCAGCCGTCGTCGTCTGGGTCTTTCTTAATTGTACCGATCAAGGTGTTTTCGTCCATGATATTCATGCGAAATTCGTGTCCACCGACCGTCGATCTCGTATGCCCTCGCAGTAGCCCAGTGGCATGGTCTGTTTGTTCGTCATTCGCAATCATAACACTGTACGGTACGCCATCAAATACATGCGTTACGAGGTCTGGCGCTAGTCGCCATCGTAAATCTTCAAAACAAGTGCCGATGTCGTCGCCCAGATCACGTACGGCTCCGTGCTCTGGGGCATAGCTCAGTTCATGACACGGATGACTAATACTTCTCATAATTATATGATAACACATTATGAAAAAATATGCAATAGCTTACTGATCCGAACACGCCGTAAGGGGGCAGAGTGGCCTCAGTTGCTAATCGTCGTACCGACATCTTCGCCGCGGGCAGCGCGAGCGATGTTGCCATCGCGCAGGAGTTCGCAGACGATGATAGGTTTTTGCTCCTCCATAGCAAGGCCGAGGGCTGCTTTGTCCATGACGAGCACGTCGGGGTTTTTGAGTGCATCGGTGTATGAGAGCTGGCGATATCGTAGAGCGTCTGGGTAGCGCAGGGGATCCTTGTCGTACACGCCATCAACCTTGGTCGTTTTGATGACCACATCGCAATCGAGTTCGAGCGCAAAGGTGAGCGCCGCAGTATCGGTAGACATAAATGGCCGCCCACTACCACCGCCTATCACCACGACACGGCCTTTGATGAGGTGACTGATCGCTCGACGATGAGTGAATTGATCGACCACTTGATCGGCCTGAATATTGCCGAGCGCCCGAGCGGGCAACTGGCGGGCGTTGAACACATCCGCTAGCAACAGGGCATTGATAGTGGTCGCCAACATACCGGCATTATGCGCGGTCACCATTTGAATATCTGCGTGGGCAATATCGTTGCCGCGCACCAAGTTGCCGCCGCCAACCATTACCACGACCTGTATGCCTTTTTCCAGCACCGGCTGTATCTGCCCAGCTATCCAGGCTGCCCGTCTGGGGTCAAACCCACCCGTGCGCTCGCCTTGCAACTGTTCACCTGAAAGTTTGAGTAGAATTCGTTTGTACATCTAGTTTATTGTAGCACCCTGTGGGGTTGCCTGTACGGAGGTGTTGCATTTTCAAAGATTGATGGCATCTGAGCATTGACATATCTACTTTTATCGTGTATTATAGCAATGATTGCGGCACGAGTAGTGTCGTGACGTTTTTTGACAAGCTAGGAAAAACTAACCCATTGAATCATCTCACTAGGAGAAGAAGCATGAAGCTTCGTTTGCGTACTGTTGTATTTGGCACGGTGGTTTGCGCCATCGCGTTGATGTCGTCTACAGGATGCACTGGTAATGACCCGTCTGATGCCCAAAAAGCTCAAGCAGCAGCCCAACGCGCATCCAACCGACAGAACTACGAACCAAAGAACGACGTTGAGGGCAGCAACTATAACGCCCGCATCAGGCTGTCGGATGACCCGAATACCATCTTGTGGTGTTCAGTCTACCCGACCAACCCAAATGTTAAACCATACACAGTACCCGTTGTGGGTAAACTGACAAGCAGCAGCAAGCGTCCGTATTCCACTACTTATGCTGTCACTGGCGTCAGCGAACGCTATAGTCCTGAGGTAGCCGGACCAGACGGAATGTTCGGTGATAGCACCCGGTACCGGTACGGGTTCGACCCTGCAGGAAACTACTGGGACTTCTCGGAAACTCTAGAGATGGCGTGTTCGTCAGTTCCGACGGTCATCCAAAAGAACACTACCGTGTTTGCGATTACCGCGAAGGGAGATATTGGGGAATTGAGCGCAAGAGCGAACGCTGCGCTCAAAGCCTGCAACAACAATGATCCGTCCAAGCCCTGCGCCGCTGCGGCCCAAGTGCTTGGTATCGCCACAGGCGGAAAGTGAGACGCACAATGCGTAGAATAGATGAATATGACGAGCAGTACATCTCTGATCGCATTGGTAAAATGACACCACTAGGCTTGTTTGCCCGTGTGGTTGGAGGATTACTGGTGCTCTGCCTAGTGTTTGGTGTCATCGGCTACTTTGCCGGATGGTTCAACACCGCTGTCGACGTGACGCGCCCCGACAATGTCAAGGTGCAGTACGAGCAGATTTACCAAGACTACCAAGCACTCCAAAAGGGTGCCCAGAATATTTGTGACCTGCGTGCAGCCCGAGACCAAGCTGGCAACGACGACGAAAAGTCGCAGCGTGTTAGCCAAGTCCTGGCCAGCCAGCAAAACTACAACCGCGTGGCCGCAACCTACAACGCCAGATGGCAAAACGCCTTCAAGGCAAAATATGTCGGACCGCACGAGGTGCCCACAGTAGCACCCGACTTGCAGTCTCTCACGGCAAAAATTGCAGGGTGTGCTCAAAAGTAGACACTGTTCATCTGGTCATAGCCAGCGGGGAGCATTCTCCGCTGGCTATGACCAAGTCCATTTCCTAGCTTGTCATACTTAACCCCCTGGGGTTATTTTTATTTTCACGCTATACTAGAATGGTATGAAGTTTTATTCCTGGAACGTCAACGGTATTCGGGCGGTGCTAAAAAAGGGTGCTTTGCAGCAGTTTGTGGCCCAGCACGACCCAGATATTTTGTGCCTACAAGAAACCAAGGCCGAGCGCGGGCAGGTAGAGATTGACTTTCCCCAGTATCATGAGCATTTTTTTAGTGCTGTCAAAAAAGGCTATTCGGGCACGGCGATTTTTTCTAAAACACCGGCCAGCCGGTATATCGACGGCTTTCCAGCCGATATCATTGCTGCCTATGGCGTGACTGGCGACACCTACGGCGACCCAAATGCCGAGGGGCGGATCATCGCCGCCGAATTTGACGACTATTGGGTAGTAACCTGCTATACCCCCAACAGCAAGAGCGACCTGAGCCGCCTGAGCCTACGCTATGACCAGTGGGACAAAGCTTGCCTGGCGTATTTGCAGCAGCTAGAACGCACCAAACCGGTGCTGTACTGCGGCGACATGAACGTCGCCCACGCCGAAATAGACCTGGCTAACCCTAAAGCAAACGTTGGCAAGCACGGTTTTACCAATGAAGAGCGCGAACGGTTCCAAGATTTTCTGGACGCTGGTTTTGTCGATACCTTCCGGGCTGAATACCCCGACACCACCGACGCCTATACTTGGTGGACCCACTGGGCAAACTCGCGCGCCCGCAATGTGGGCTGGCGCATAGACTATTGGCTGGCGAGTAGTCACATCGCCCCGCGCGTCCACAGCGCTCTGATTCATCCGGATGTCATGGGCAGCGATCACTGTCCTATTAGCGTTGAAATTGACTGATGATGAGTGGACAAGATTTTGATTATTGGCAACGTCAGTCACCAACTAAGCTGCTTTTTCCTGACATAGCATGGTCACGCCCAGAACAGCGATCCCAGGCAGGCCGACTTGGTATCATTGGCGGTAACAAGTTAGGGTTTGCGGCAGTTGCAGACAGCTATACAGTCGCTCTCGAAACAGGTATTGGCTATGCTCGCGTCCTATTGCCCGATGCGCTGCGCCACACTGTCCCTGCGAAAATGACTGATGTCGTCTTTGCTCCAACCAACCAAAGTGGCAGCCTGTCCCGAGACGCCACAGCATCGATGCTAGCGCTCGCTTCTTGGTCAAATATAGTGCTATGTGTTGGTGATGCTGGTCGCAATAGTGAAACGGCCATTGCTTACGAGACCTTCTTTCGAGAATACACCGGACCAGTCATCCTAACACGTGATGTCATCGACCTAGTCAAAAACAGCGCCGAACAGATGGTTAATCGCCCTCAGACGGCCTATATAGCATCATTTGCCCAGATTCAAAAACTTTTCCAGATGGTATATTATCCGAAGATTCTGACATTTAGCATGCACCTAGCGCAGTTCGTCGAGGCACTGCACAAATTTACCATCACGTATCCAATAGTACTCACGGTACTCCATCAAAACCATGTTATTACAGCACATGGTGGTCAAGTGACTAGCACGGCTTGGGAAACACCGATGACAATCTGGCGCGGCACGACAGCCACCCGTGCAAGCGTCTACTGGGCATGGAATCCATCTCAGCCGCTCGCAGCGATCACAACAAGTCTAGCCGCCTAGGCGCGATTAGCACATAGGAGAACGTATTTAATACAACAATATCTGCTACACGATTGGCGTATACTACAAACATAAGCCTAATGGGAAGGGGTGTGCTGTGGGTAAACTACATAAATCTTTAGAGTCACTATTATCACGTCCGATGAGTCGCGAGGATTTTTTAAAGTATATTGGTCTTTGGGTAGTTATGGTATTTGGTGGCGGCGTATTGCTCAAGGCTCTCAAGGACCAGTCAGGACAGGTCGACGAACAACTAGCGCATAATGATCAGCGTCCTAGCACCTCTACTGGCACCTCGCCCGCGCAACTCAGCACGTCATCGGCGCTTATCGCAACATCAGGCATCGCGGCTCTTGGTCCTAACAACATATTAGCATCTATCGCAGCCGCCAACGCCGATGGACCGACAAGTCTTTTTGCAAGCGGGGCGACTGACAATATCGCACCTACTTTCAATATAGAGCCCGGCACAGGTATTAATGGAGGCAATGCCCTCAAGATCACCGCACCTGGCAGCGGCCAAAAATGGGTCTTCACGCAAGGCTTATCTGTCTGGGCACCCGTCACGGCCGGACAAACCTATACCTCTGCCGCTCATGTTCAGCTTGTAAGTGGTACTGCTGGCACAGTTCGCGGACATATCAGTTGGTTTACCTCCACTGGCAATTGGATTAGCGGCAATCAATCAACAACCGCCACCCCGCTGACGATAGGCGCCGCCTACACACAAGTAACTTCAACGGCCGTTGCACCGGACGGTGCAGCCTATGCGGCAGCCCAGATCAACTTTGGCGCTGTCAGCGGCACACCGATTCTTCGCGCCGACCAATTTGGGGTGTTTGCCGGTACAAGCGCCACGCCATGGTCACCTCCGGGTGGCGCGCCAGTTAATCAGCCACCAACAGCATCATTTACAACCACCCTTAACGAACTTTCCGTCACTACTAACGCGTCAGCCAGTACTGACCCAGACGGTTCAGTCATCAGTTATGTCTGGAGCTGGGGCGACGCTACAACAAGTAGCGGTGCTAACGCTAGCCACACCTATGTAGCGGCTGGCACTTACGTTATCTCGCTTAC